>Ga0193707_1000097_pt1 | contig 22994 bp, 19 predicted proteins | sample U3c2metaG_FD_143043 | JGI IMG/M metagenome (GOLD analysis project Ga0193707, IMG submission 143043) | Soil microbial communities from a riparian zone of the East river system, Colorado, United States - U3c2 | ecosystem: Environmental > Terrestrial > Soil > Riparian zone | place: USA: East River... | reverse complement strand
ATCGCCACACTCGCTGATACTGCGCAAAGTCCTCCGCGAAAAGGGGAGCGACCTTGAGCCGATCTCCAGCGTAATCCGGTGGAGAAATGCGGGAAAAAAACGTCAAAAGGGCGTAAATACGAGGGAAAACAGGCTGTGCCGCGCTTCAGCGATCCCTTGCATGCGTCCAGGCAGACTTGCGCGTTCCATCGTTGTTCCGGGAAGCTTTTCGTCTCGTTCATTCTCGTTGCTAAAAGTTTCTCAGAAATGTTCACAACTTATTCACATGCGCTCTTGTTTCTGCCTCGCCAGCAGGCTTGAGACTAGAAATCGCTTTCAAAATCGACAAGAAAAAAAATGAAAAAAAAGAATTTTATTTTCACCACGAACAAAAATCTTCTTGACTAGAAAAGAGAAACGCGTGTGGCCCGGGGGAGAACAAAAAAGAATTCCACCGCGGATTTGTTCGTCACAGAAGCAGTCGTTGTAGCGAAGCGATCAATCGATTGACATCGCCGTGAGCCGCTACTCCCGATTTGACCGAATTGACCCGCGCACGCAACTTTCCCGCCTCCAGAGTGCCACTGGAATGTCGATCAAAATGCGGGCGACGCACACGAAGATAAAGAACCAAGCGAACTGCGTTTTCAATTGTAACGGGAGTGCAACGCGCCGACTTCTTTTGACCAGCGTCATTGGGCTTCTTCTTTCTGCGGCGCAGGCGTATTCCGTTGATGAGCTGCTGCCACCGTTCGGCTTTCGTTGGAATGACTCGATGGCACATGTGGAAGCGGTGCTGCACGGCGCGAAAGCAAAAATCATCTCGCGGGACAAAAAGGAGAACCGGGACGTCTGGACAGTGGAAGGGCTAGTTCATCCGGGGTTAAAGCGCACGCTGTTTACTTTTAAGCAGAGAGCGCTTGTTGCGGTGGAGTTGCAATACGAATACCCGGATTGGTCGATCGAACGCTACAACCAGCGCATGGGAGAAATTCGCAAATACTTCGACGAGAAGTACGGGACGGGAAAACTCGTGTCACGTTCCCGCGACACTGACACCGACGTCATCCAGACGCTGGTTGGCTATCAATGGATGGTCGGCGGGACGATGCTGGAGCTTTTTTATTTCTCTGCGCAACACGGCGCCCTGCTTTACCGCACGATTACGGTTGACTATAAGGCGATGTAGACGGCCGCGGTGCCATGAAGCGCGCATTTCGGCATCGCTGCTGTTAGATTTTTTCTAGTCTTCGAAGACCGGACAAGTTATCACATCCTCCTAACGAATGAGCCGAGGAGTTGTTCATGCCAGCATCTGATGCCGGAGGATCCGCTAATCCCACCATCGCCGAAATTCTGACGAAGCTTGGGACTGATCCCAAGACCGGTCTGAATCCCGGTCAACTGCAGGAACGTCTGAGTAAGTACGGGCCAAATGCACTGCCGGAAGAAAAGAAAAGCGCGCTTTCGGCCTTCCTCGCTTATTTCTGGGGACCCATACCATGGATGATCGAGGCGGCGGCCCTGATGGCACTGGTTGTCGGAGATTTCGGGGATTTTACGATCATTACCTCGCTTCTACTGTTCAACGCCTTGTTAGGGTTCTGGGAGGAAAACGAAGCTTCCAACGCGCTCGACGCTTTGAAGAATTCTCTGGCTTTAAAGGCGCGCGTGCTTCGCAGTGGAAAATGGGAGCAAGTCGATGCACGGACGCTCGTGCCCGGAGACATCGTTCGCTTATATCTCGGCGACGTCGTGCCCGCCGACTGTAAGCTCATCCAAGGCGACTACATCGGTATCGACCAATCCGCGCTCACGGGGGAATCGCTACCGGTCACGAAGAAATCCGGCGAGGACGCCTACGCGGGTTCCGTCGTCAAACAGGGAGAAATGGTCGCAGTGATTACTGCGACTGGAGTGAACACGTTTTTTGGGCGCACCGCAAAACTAGTGGCGGGCGCTGGAAGTGTTTCTCACTTCCAGAGAGCCGTAATGAAGATCGGTAACTTCCTGATTATTCTGGCGTTGGTTTTGGTTGTGATCCTGGTAGCCAGCCGGCTTTTCGACATGCGCGGGCATTACGATCGGGTTGTTTTGTTAAGGCTCGCCGAAATCGTTCTTATCCTTTTGGTAGCCTCAGTGCCTGTGGCCATGCCTGCCGTACTCTCGGTAACTATGGCTCTGGGCGCTCGAATGCTTGCCAGGAGTAAAGCAATCGTTTCTCGACTGGAGTCGATCGAGGAATTGGCGGGCGTTGATGTGCTTTGTTCCGATAAGACTGGCACGTTAACCCAGAACAAACTAACCCTCGGCGAACCAGAGCCCTGGGCTAGGATCGACGCGGCAACGTTGATTCTCATGGCATCGCTAGCCTCGCGCGCGGCAGATAACGATCCGATTGATCTCGCAGTAATGGCTGGGCTGAAGGACCCTGCCATACTTAAGAGCTATCAACAGGAAAAGTATGTTCCCTTCGATCCCGTAGACAAACGGACCGAGGCAACGATCAAGGATACTTCCGGTAAGCTTTTTCGAGTTACCAAGGGGGCGCCGCAAGTGATCCTCGCGTTGGCAAAGCTCTCTGGTAGCGACCTCGTGAAAGCCAGCCAGACTGTAGACAGTTTAGCCAGCCGCGGCTATCGCACCATTGGCGTTGCTGTCGCCCAAGGCGATGGCCCGTGGGTATTCCTGGGAATTCTACCGTTACTGGATCCGCCTCGACCGGATTCCAAGAGCACCATAGCAAGGGCTGGCGCCTACGGAGTCAAGGTAAAGATGGTTACTGGCGACAACGTGGCTATCGCACGCCAAATTGCATTGGCGCTGGACATGGGCACAAATATCCAGCCGGCAACGGAACTCTTTCCTGGTGATGTTACAAAAGGCCAAATCCCGTTGGATGCTGCGGAGAAAATCGATCAGGCCGATGGTTTCGCTCAGGTTTTCCCGGAACATAAATACGCCATTGTAAAAATACTGCAGGAGAATGGCCACATCGTGGGAATGACCGGTGACGGCGTCAATGACGCTCCCGCTCTCAAGCAAGCAGATGTAGGTATCGCCGTCTCCGGAGCAACCGAAGCAGCTCGGGCAGCAGCAGCTTTAATTCTAACTGCCCCTGGTTTGTCCGTCATTATCGAAGGGATCGCGGAGGCGAGGCGTATCTTCGAACGGATGATGAGCTATGTGTTATATCGCATCGCCATGACTATCGCCATCATGGTGTTTGTTGTGCTGGCATCGATCTACTATCATTTCTTTCCACTGACCGCGATTATGCTGATCGCGCTCGCTCTCCTGGACGACGTGCCTATCATGACTATCGCCTTCGATAATGCCAGCGTGCCGCCTCAACCGGTCAAATGGGAATTAGACCGTGTGTTAGTGATTTCGTCCGTGCTCGGCTTACTTGCAGTTATTCAAAGCTTTGGTCTGCTCTACCTGGGCGACACTCTTCACCACCTCGATCATCCACAGCTGCAGACAATGATGTTCCTCCAGCTCGTAGCCGGTGGTCACCTCATGTTATTCGTGACTCGCACTCGGGGCGCTTTATGGAAGCCGCCCTATCCAAACCCCAAGCTATTCTGTGCGATTGTGGCCACGCAGATCGCAGCCGTGTTCATGTGCAGCCAGGGTTGGCTGGTGCCGCCCCTTCCCTGGAAGATCATCGGCTTTGTTTGGGCTTACAACCTCGTTTGGATGATCGTGCAGGACGTCGTCAAACTGGGGCTTTATGGAGTTCTGGACCCGGCTCACTCGTGGAAGAGGTCGCTTTTCCAGTCACTCCGAGTTTCCATGACACGTGGGCCAGAGGTGGTTCGTTAAGTTAAGAACAGGAGAACAACATGTCTAACTATCGGAAAAAACTTATCGTAAAACCGGACTCCAAGATCAGGCTAAAACATTTTGATCCCGGCTATGATGGTAAACATGAGTCCCACAAGTCGGCCTTGCCAGAGATTCAGGAGAACCTGCAACAAATGGAGAGACTGCAATACCGCATGTATGCGGAGAATAAGCATTCGCTTCTCATTGTGCTGCAGGGACTCGACGCTGCGGGTAAAGACGGCGTAGTCCGCCACGTTTTGACCGGTATGAATCCGTCGGGTTGCGTCTCTGTTAACTTCAAGCAACCCACCAAGGAGGAGCTGGCGCACGATTTTCTCTGGCGTGTGCACCCGCACGTGCCAGCCAAGGGCTCAGTGGCGATTTTCAATCGTTCCCACTACGAGGACGTGCTGGTAGCAAGAGTCCACGGCTTGGTGCCCGAAAAGGTCTGGTCGAAACGCTACGATCAGATAAACGATTTCGAACAGCTAATCACAACCGAAAACAACACAACGATTCTCAAATTTTTCCTGCACATTTCGAAAGAGGAACAGCTTGCCCGGTTCAAGAAGCGACTGGATGACCCTGCTCGTCAATGGAAAATCAGTGACTCGGATTATAAGGAACGTGAATATTGGGGTGATTACTTCGAGGCCTTCGAGGACGTGCTTAACAAAACGAGCACCGAGCATGCTCCCTGGTTTATCATTCCATCGAATCATAAGTGGTTTCGCGATTTGGCCATTTCGCAGATCATCGTCCGGCAGATGGAAGAGATGGACATGCAGTTACCCAAACCAACTGTGAATCTCGCGCAGATTCGGCGGGAATATCATCAGGCGGCCGGGTAGGAGAAATCGGGCTGAACAAAGCGGCAACATCGCCTCGACGCAGCGAGGCGGCCACAACAACGCGATAACCAATTGACTGACTTGTCGCCATCGCAACGCCTGACCTCACTGCTGGACGCTTCGCCGCTGAAACCGATCCAGCGATGGCTATGGGTGCTCTCGACCGGAGGCACATTACTTGATGGCTTCGTAATTTTTGTTCTTGGCGTGGCGATGCCGCTGATCATCGCTGAGTTTCGTCTCACGCCTGATGTGGTAGGTCTCATCGGCGCAAGTTTGGTGTTTGGCGCTGTCTTTGGGGCCGGACTTGGCGGGCCAATGGCAGATCGTCTTGGCCGAAAGAAGTTGATGCTCGCGGACATGATAATCATCGGCACGGGCGCCGCGACCAGCGCGCTGGCCAATGGCTTTCCACTGCTCTTTATCGGGCAGCTTCTCGTTGGGGCGGGAGTCGGCATCGATTTTCCAGCGAGTAGTAGTTACGTTTCGGAAGTGCTGCCGAAACGCAGTCGTGCACGAATGATGGTTGCTACAATTGCCTGCCAATCAGTCGGTATGTTGCTTGCCGCCGTGATTGCACTGATGCTGCTAAAGAATGTGCACAGCGCCCAGACTTGGCGGCTTTTTCTGGCGGCCGAAGGCGTTATTGCCGTTCTCTTTTTCTTTCTGCGTCTTTCGGAACCAGACAGTCCGCATTGGTTGATGACTCGAGGCAGATTTGCCGAGGCGGCGCAGGCGTTCCTTCGGATCATGCCTGAGCAGCGCGAAGCAGTGCTACAAATTACGAGCGATGGCGGAGACTCAAACGTTGCAAATTCGGTCCTGCCTCCGAAATCACCCGGAATAGCGATTCTTTTCTCTCGCGACTATCGAGCTCGAACCATGCTTGTCGCAGTCCCCTGGTTTTTGATGGATATCGCCACCTACGGCGTCGGACTCTTCACTCCGATTATCCTCGGCGCGATTGATGTCTCCGGTAAGGGGGTTGGCGTCATCCCCCGTGACTTCGCGGACGCGAGAGGAAGCGCTGCGATCGATTTGTTCCTGCTGTTCGGTTTTCTTGTCGGAATTTGGGCCGTCCCACGATTCGGGCGGATTCGAATGCAGGTCATCGGTTTCGCGGGCATGGCTTTCGGCATGTTGCTGCTCATGATCGTTGTTTCCCTATCGAATTCTCCCGCAGGCATGGGACACATTCCGCTCGTTTTCGCCGGGTTCATTCTGTTCAACTTGTTAATGAACGCCGGTCCTAATTCCACCACGTTTACGCTCGCACCGATCCTGTTTCCGACACAATTGCGCGGTACCGCCAGCGGTTTCGCTGCGGGTGTGGCCAAAATCGGAGCGACTCTCGGCGTGTTCGTCCTGCCAATCCTAAAGGGTAAGTTCGGCATTCCAGCGGTGCTGGGAATGATGACCGCTGTTAGTGTCCTGGGTCTGATCGTTACCGTGGTTTTTAGGCGAGAGGACGCTGAATAGGCTTCTCTCTGCTTGTCTTTGGAAACAGCGGCTACTACAAAGGTCTCCCACGTGCACCGGCTCTTATTGCCAGACAGCCCAAGACGCAACCGGATTATACAGATTTTATCTGTAATTAATTGCAGATTTTTGAGGTCGAATTCCCGTTAGATGTATGGCCCTATGCTTTCTGTCGGAACCACGCTCGCTCTCGGTGACGGTAGCTTAGCTTGTTCTCGTTAGATCACAGTAACCGTGATTGATCGCGCAATTGGCATAATCGGGATTGCATTGGCGCTTTTCACGCTTGCGCTGCAGTACTACTTTCCTCAGCTCCCTGCGTGGGCGCCACGCACCGGCTTCGGCGCTGGGATTTTTCTTTTCGGCGTATCGGTGGGACTAATCGGTGCCGGTGGACTGCGTCGAAAGCGGCCAGTACGTCCGAGCGCATCCCTCCGTCTGCACATTTTTGGTGATCACCGCGCTCCCAATGCCCTCAGCTTCGACAACATTTTTCGCTGGTACTATTTGCAATCCGCGGTCATCAGTGTCGGTACGCAGGGTAACCAGCGCCTAGCAACTTTCGGTACATTATTTGTGACGTTTGAAGACGATGTCACCGTTGGCACTTTGAACGTACGCTCGCCAGACATGCAGTTGCCGGTGTATGAGGTCAAAGAGTTCAATCAGCGCTATGCGATTATTACGTTTCACGACAATGTTCCAGCAGGGACACTCGAAGTGCAGGTTCACAGTTGAAATCTAACCAATCGCTCGAGTTAACCGCCACCTGGCGCATGTTTGTGTTTTCAGGTGATCAAAACTGTTTCAGTTGGAGCCAAGCTCGCTGTCGGTGGCGGTGCTCAGCTCTTTCTCGTTAGCCGGTGATTTCGGCTTGTCGCGACACGTCGAGTCCTTCGTACGTTTCTGCGACGATATGATCGACCACCGCTTTCATATCATGCGTGCGGTCGAACGCGGCAAGTTGTCGATCTGCGCCGGTGCCTTCGCGCATGATGCGCTCAATATGCGCCATCTCCCGGTGCGTGCCAAGCTCGTCTGCCTCGCTGGCGACAAATTCGAGCAATTCGTTTAGCAAACTCCGCTCTTCCACTTCCGCTTCCCTGCCGAAATCGATCAGTTTTCCGTCGATGCCGTAGCGGGCTGCGCGCCACCGGTTTTCATCCAGGAGACGACGCCGGTAGATCCGGAAGGTGGTGTTTCGCCAGAGCAATTTGAAAAGCTTAGCGATGACTGCCTGAATCAATGCCGCGATGGCGAGCGTGTCCTCTACACGGGTTTGAGCGTCGCACACGCGCACCTCCAGCGTATCGAAGAATGGGTGCAGCCGGATGTCCCACCAGATTTTTTTGGCGTTGTCGATGCAACCGGTTTTCACCAGCAGCTTGCAGTAGTCGTCATACTCCGAAAGCGATTCAAACGAATCAGGAATGCCCGTTCGCGGAAAACGTTCGAACACTTTCAGGCGATACCCTTTGAGCCCCGTATTTTCTCCCACCCAGAACGGCGAATTGACCGAGAGCGCGTAGATATGAGGCAAAAAATAACGCGCTTGATTCATCACGTGGATGGCGCCCTCCCGATCGGGCACTCCGACATGAACATGCAACCCAAAGATCAGGTTTGCCCGGGCGAGCAGCTGCATGTCTTCGATGATTTGTTTGTAACGTTCGCCTTCAGTGATGTGCTGGTTCCGCCAGTGGGAAAAGGGATGCGTGCCGACCGACGCAATCTTCAATCCACTGCGACCGGCAAGCTCGGCCAGTCTGCTGCGTAACTCGATCACATGTGTGCGCGCACAGTCGATGGAATCGCAAACCTCCGTGCCCAGTTCCACCACAGACTGATGCATCTCGGGTTTGATCTGCTCCTTGAGCAGGATCTTTCCGCCCTCGAGAATTTCGTGAATATGTGACCGCAGCTCGCGCGTTTCCGGATCGATGATGGCGAACTCTTCTTCGATCCCGAGAGTAAACGTATGATCCTTCGCGCTCATGGAGGGGCGGCCAATCTCCGCCAAAAACAGCGCGCTGTCATCCCGAGTCGCGAAGACGACGAGGGACCTCACGCAAGTTGTCGGATCACACTAACATCCCAGCATAACGGTCGAGCCCTTGTGAATTCCTTCACTTCGCTCAGGATGACCGCCCGATGTTAATTGGCGGTCTTATACAAGCTCGCTGAGCGAGCGCCTTGTCACTGCGGCTTGCACGTATTTGCCCCAGCTTAAATTGTCACGGCCGGGTTTGTGCTCGCGAGCTTTACGGATTGCCATTTCAGAAACGGCTTCGACCACCCATTCGAAATTTGCCTGACCGACGTTGGCAGCTTCCGCATCCGGCGCGGGATTGCAAAAATCAATCGCCACCGGCACGCCGTCGCGAATCGCAAACTCAACTGTGTTCAAGTCGTAACCAAGAAACTGGTTCAGCGTCAGCACATCCTGCTCGACTCTTTCGAGGATATCTTTCGGCGCCTGCCATTCGGTTTGATATCGCAAGTGATAAGGATGGCGCGGCTCGTACGGCATAATTCGCACGTGCCGTTGATCGATTGAATAGCAGCGGAAGTACATATCGAATTTCACTTCCTCCTGCAACATCATCACGAGCTGGCCAGTCTCGTTGTAGGCGCGATAAAATTCCTCCGGGTCATGCAAGCGATAGACATTCTTCCAGCCGCCGCCTGCAAACGGCTTGAAGAATGCCGGCCAGCCGACATAACTGAAAATCCCTTCCCAATCGAGCGGGTAACCCAGATTGCGAAATGATTTATCGTTTGTGTCCGTCGGCGGTTGGTTGGACGGAAGCAACACCGTTCGCGGAACGGCAACGCCGATCTTTGTCGCCAGCGCGTTGTTGAAGAATTTTTCGTCGGCGCTCCACCAGAATGGATTATTCACAACTGCCGTGCCCGTGAGGGCGGCGTTCTTCAGCCAGGCCCGATAGAATGGGACGTCTTGCGAGATGCGATCGATCACCACGTCATAGCCGCATGGCTCCCCCTGAATCACCTTGTCGATTCTTACAAATTCCGCGACGATGTCTTTGCCGCCGGTTTTCTGATTCACCCGCTCCACGAATGCCGGTGGGAAACTGTGTTCCTGGCCAAAAAGAATTCCGATTTTTTTCATGATTGTATGCTTGTCATTTCGAGCGGAGCGAAAGCGTAGTCGAGGAATCCCGCAGAGCAACCGCTGATGAGGCTACGGGATCCCTCGACTTGGCTTGACATGACAAGAAGTAAAACCCAGAGCGTGAGTTTGAATCCGCATCGCGCAAGAATAAGATAAGCCATGGTCAAGAAACTGCTGCACACGCGATACCGCGTACAAGACCTGGAAAAAACGGTTTCTTTCTACAAGGATGTGCTGGGACTCAAGGAGATTCGCCGTCACACTTCCGGTCGCGGATCACAGCTCGTGTTTTTAAAAGCTCCTCATGGCGACGAGGAGATTGAGATTTGTAAATTTGACGAAAGCGGGCCGATAGTGGTGGGTCCCGACCTTACGCATCTCGCATTTGAAGTGGACGATCTTGAGGAGTTCGCGAAAGAGGCAGCAGCAAAAGGTCATCCGCTATCCGATGGGCCGCATTCAACCGGCACCAGTAAAATCGCATTCATCGACGCGCCAGAAGGCTACGAGATTGAATTGATCGAGCGCGGACGGAAATCCTAGACATAAGACTGGCATTTGCGCCCGGTAGTTGCACCGTTAGAAGTTTTGTCGCTAATTTCCGACCCATGAAATCGTCGCGCAACTGGCTCTGGTTCCTTTGCGTTCTCATCCTGGCATCAGTTCCAAACGCATGGAGCCAGGACGCCGCTGACTCCGAAGCCGTACGACCGAGTGGGGTCTCCGCTCCCGTCCGCAAAGCGAAGGCGGTTACTGCGAAAGATAAAATCGCTAAAGCTAATCGCTCCGACGACGAACAGGACGCTGATGCCGAACCGACTCGCAAAGCAAAGACATCGAAATCGACTCATACCCGCTCACACCGGGCCCGCGCAAAGTCGAAGGAAACACCGGAAACAATCCCTGCGCCGACAGAGTTCACTCCCGAGGGAATACCAAAGACCAGCGCAGCTTCAGTGATTGTGGTGGACGCGAATAGTGGCAAAACCTTGTACGAAAAAAATCCGGATCAATTCAGGGCTCCAGCGAGCACGCAAAAATTACTTACGGCGCTGATAGTAGCGGAGAGCGGTTTTCTCGATCGGCAGGTCACAGTGCAACCAACAGATACCATGGCTGAGCCGGTGAAGTTGAACATCAAAGCAGGCGACACTTATCAGCGAATCGATCTTCTGCGCGCGTTGCTAGTAAAAAGCCCTAATGACGTTGCACGATGTCTGGCCCGGGATAATGCCGGCAGCATCGAAGCGTTTGCGGAGGTCATGAACAGACGTGCCCAACAACTTGGAGCTGTGCATTCGCACTTTGTGAATCCGAATGGTCTACCGATGCCAGGCCAATATTCCACCGCGCGCGACCTCTCGCTCATCGCGCGCGCTGCTTATGCGAATCCGACAATTCGCTCGATCGTTTGTCTTCCGCAGCTTGTTTTTCGCTTTGCCAACGGTCGCACGCGCGAGCTTGAGAATACCAACAAGCTTCTCAGGCGGCTCCCTTATTGCAACGGGATGAAGACCGGTTACACCGATTCCGCAGGCAAATGTCTGATCGCGAGCGGTACGCGTCCTGGGAGGGATGTGATCGTGGTTGTGCTGGGCGACACTTCAAGCCGAGTCTGGCGCGATGCCTCCGCGCTACTCTCCTGGAGTCTCTGGATGTAAAACCTCCGCTGCGCCAGCCAGGTTCGCGCTTCGCTCACGCCGAGAACCGCCGTGACTCAGATTCTCGAATATTGCGTGGAGCCAGCGGGAAAAAAATCGCAGGGCAACGCCGAACGACATTTTCGATTTCCCATGTACGCGTTCACGAAAGACGATCGGAACTTCACGTACTCGCAGCGTTCCGCGCCCGCGCAACATTGTCTCGAAAACAATTTTGAAACCGCTGGTTTGCGGCGCGAGTTCCAACAATCGGGAACGACCAATGGCGAAGAAGCCGCACATGGAGTCATGAAGGCCAGTGAGCGGATGCGCAAGCGCCGCCCCCGCTCGCGACACGGCCCGCCGCCATACCGGCCAGCCCGGCGTCGACCCACCCTTCACATAGCGGCTGCCGACCACAAGGTCTGCGGTGCCGGCAAACAGCGGCGCCACCAGATCTTTGATCCGGTCAGGCGGATGACTCAGGTCTGCGTCCATCACGAGCAGAATTTCTCCGCGTGCGGCCCGCGCGCCCAACATGATCGCCGTCGCTAATCCAGGACCTGCGCCGTCCTGCTCGATTAAGCGGATCGGGTGAGTGCCCGAGACCGCGCGAATTTTGTCGCACGTTGCGTCAGTAGAATGGTCGTCAACGAACAAAATTTCCCGAAAAGAGACAGCGCACGCAGCAATTTCCGCGACCAGCGGCAGAATATTTTCCTCCTCGTTCAAGGTTGGAATAATGATCGAGACGGAATTTGAGAACGAGTCTGCCATTCTAAAATGCCAAACGTTTAACGCTCAACCCGCCTTCGGCAAGCCGACTCCGAAAGTCTTCGCGAGCCGGCGGCGCCGGAGGCGCCAACGTTCAATCGTCGGACTCCAACAATTCGCAATCGAGTGCCTGCCAAGCCGTAGCTCGCGACAAAAAATTACTTGGGATCAAATGATCGCCTCCGTCGGGGCTACGGTGTGACAGCCCCGAAAGCTTTCGGGGCTGGAGCCGACGACGGGATTCGAACCCGTGACCTGCGGTTTACGAAACCGCTGCTCTACCAGCTGAGCTACGTCGGCATTTGCCCTCTAAAACGGCCATTTTCATAGGTAAAACGACTATTCCAGACATCTAATCATTGTAACACATGTCGCATGTTTTTGTTTTGCTTTCTTAGGTGGTTTTTCTCTTTGACAGCAGGCGCTTTAGCCTGCGTGTTTCAGTCGGAGTCAAATGCACCGCCTGTGTTCCGTCGTCCCACGAAATTTTTTGCGCAGCAGAAAGCGTGATTGCCTTGCCATCCCTGAAATGTGCTTTCTCTAGCCGTATCCCCGTCTCCCAGGAGCGTGTGACCTCGAACGGCGCATAGGGCGCGTTTTTGGCCAAGTTAGCGCCGCCGAATTGCACGCCGCGGCCGCCCTTGGCGATCGAGTCCGGGTTGATTAGCAGGCCGTTATAGAATTGCGCGTACGAGGGATTATTCGGAGCGCCGGCGGTAGCAACCGCGAACGTCGCGGTCTTACTGGAGCTTGGAGGCCCGAATGCCCCGGGGACTGTTGCGCCGATGAGAATGCCTCCCGTAGCGTGATTCCCGTTGATGGTGTCATTGTAGCCAGCGTCAACAAAGCTGCCGATGTTTAGCTCGCACTGGAAATAAGACCAATTACCCTGACCGTCTTTAGGACTGCAACCGACGCGCCATTCGCCTTCGTATTGACCACGTGCGCCCGGAGCTTCAACCCCCACGCAAGGTAAACGTTGCCAACATCGAAGCCCCTAGGGACCTGAGTCTTAGTGAAATAGTCTTTACGGTACCCGCCATTGCCGGCGACTATTCCTGTTCCGTCATTTGTTACGCTGCGCCAGCCCCCGACAATATTCATGTTAGTGTTGCCAATTATGTGCTGGTTAAGCTAGCCGTTGATAACGTTTAGGTTTTCCCTGATGTCCATAATCTCTCCTTTCTTGTTTTCCTGCCTCAAACGCATCTGTCCGACCCCTGCGATGCGATACATTAGCATGGAAGTTCGAGCGACTGGCCGAGGGGCTTGGAACCAAACGGGGACTGGCTCTGCCCGGTGTCTTATGAATTAGCACGGCTACCAAGTAGCCGCCTCTCCGCACCGTTGAGCCCGGCGCAGTCGCTTCTCTCTAAGCTTCGTCTAAGAGCACGGATGCGGTCGTGGGCTAGTTCACATGCTGCAAAGGAAGGTCCGCTGAGCGTCAAGCGGCTACGAAACACGAAACAAAACTAATCTTTCAAAGTTTAAGGCTAGAAAAATGACACTTGCCGAATACGAAGAACTGGCGGCCGAAGAAAAAGAACACTTTTTCCAGTGTCCAAAATGCAGTCAGTTCGTGGACAAACGCGAACTTCGTGACGTGATCTTCCATGTTACAGACCACAAGCCAAAGCCTGGGATTCCCGAGAATCAAGGGAAAGGCGATTCCTAAACGGCCTTCCGAACCGTAAGGATCGGGCTAGAATCCTCCGGCGCTTTTCAGCTCCCCCAAATCGCTTAACTTATCAAAAACCGCCGCATTACACCAACGATCCCTAGGGTTTTTGTTGAGATCAGGGACGATTGCTCGTAACTCCTAGCTCCCGGGAGTCGTTGAGGGATTTCGTTCCGCCATTTCCGTAGAACGAGCTGACGAATAAAGGCACCCCGGCCGGAGCGGCAATGCAATATGAATCTAACTACGGGAGTCCGCTCTCGGGTCGGTGCGCTGCGTTTTTAAGGCGAGGCCAGTGGGACCGGGGCGCTTCTTGCCCCTTGCCCCTCTCCGGCCGGGGGTCGACTACGTCAACGCCTTGGAAACACAAGTTTACCAAGCGATTTTGGAACGCCACCCTGAACAAATCATTCCCCGACTAAAGGAGATACTGGCCAAGCCTGATCCAGCCTTGGGTTATTACAGTGGCGAACTGCGCTTTTGGCTAGGGTGGGCGCAAGAAGTCGGAGGCGACCATGCCGCTGCGCAGGAAACTTGGCGACAGGCGCGCAGCGAATTGGAATCCTTTCTCAAAGAGCAGCCTGACAATTTCGTTGTAATTGGAGATCTCGCTTTGACCTGTATAGGCCTCGGCGACAAACCGGCGGCATTAGCCTTGGCCGAGAGCGCCCATCGTATCATTCCGCTCAAGAAGGATGCGTTGCATGGCCCCATTCCGATCGAGATGCTCGCCCGCGTAGCGGCACGGACAGGAGAGCCCGACCGCGCCATTGCCGCTTTACAGAAACTACTCTCGATACCGAGCACTGGCCCACTGGCCGCAAACGCGCCACTTACTCCTGCGCTGCGGCTCGATCCGATGTTCGACCCGCTGCGGAACGATCCACGCTTTCAGAAGTTGATCGCAGAAAATGCGCCCTGAGTTCAAATCAGTTTTCTTCGCACTCGAACGCAAACCCTTGCGTTCAGCGAGGTGGACCGAAGTGTTGTGAACGAGGGAACGATCGTGACAGTCGACGACTACGAGAAGCTGCCACCCGAAGAAAAAGAGCACTTCGCGACGTGCTCGAAATGCGGCGAAATCTTTGATCGGCGAAACCCTGGACGAAGTGCTGTTCCACCAATACCGACCATAAATACCGTCCGGACATTAGTATAGCAGCTCGGAAAAGTTGGATTAGGACACTCCCGCCACGTCCGTGGTCTTAATGATTATTGGCGACCACGTGCCGTGTCGACTTGCTCGCTTCAAGCTGCGCGCTCACCTGAGCCGTGAGTTTTTCGACGGGGCGAACCTACGTTGAAATCAACGTAGGTTCACAAGGACAGCAGGCCGAAGAATTATTTTAGGCCACCCCGATGCTCAACTCAGCGCTCCGGCATTGCACCTCCCCACCCCGAAGGCGACTTGTGGAGTGGAGCGGCCAGCGACGGCAGGTTGAGCGGAGTGGCCAGCTTGCCCGCCTCATTTGCCCCCGGTGTGCCTCTGACGCGAGCTATGAATCCGTGGGCAATGCCGGCAGCATCGGCGAAACGACCACAGATATCGCCCCGCTGATTGATTCCGTTAAGCGATGTAAAGGTTGACCCGGGATAATCGAAAGTGAAGAAACTGTCTGGCGGGACAAAGAACAGCCCATGAGTCGCGCCTGAGGCGTCCGCATATCTGCCCACCACCTCGTTCTTATTGTCAACTCCAAACAAAACTGTCGCAACGGAGCCCGGGGGATCGATCGGGAAGTGCAGCGCCCCATTGGCGTCCCGGTAGTAGCCGTGAAGGATTCCTGCGCTGTCTATATAGTATCCCACCACCAACTTTTTGTTATTATTGATCTCGTAAGCAAAGGTCGAGAGAGATCCCGGGACGCTAAACGACGTTATGGTTCCACCACGGCCGACGAACGCCTGGAAGACCCCGCTGCCGTCAGGATCAAACCCGCCGGTAAAGTCGCCGGGGTCGTTTATCGAAAGCAGATTGGTCTGGACCGTGCCGGGAACATCGTATTCCGTGAAGGTGCTGCCCGACAGGAAAAACGAGTGAAGGGTACCATCGCTGATGACGTAGTCACCGGCTATTGTGCGTGAGTTATTGATGCCTCGTCCTTCGGTAAAACCGACGGTATCGTTAGGGTCGACAATCGGCGCGCTAAAGCTGCCATTGCTGAACCGGACAAAACCGCGCGTCACTCCGGTCGAATCGATGAACTCGCCAACGATGTCGCCTCTTTCGTTAATCTTTTGCGGCAAGGTCGAATTGCCGGTCCCGGGATAATCAAAAGTCGTGATGACTTCAATAGAGCCCGAGTTTGCTGCTTGCTGAGCGAAAGCCCCCATCAATGGGAACACGAATAGAACTGCTACAATGCTGTTAAATATCTGTTTTGGTTTCATAATGCTAATTGCCTCCTTAATTGAATTGCCCATTGCTAAACCGCGGATGAGGCAAAAGCACAATATCCAGTCAGCGAATTTCGATATGGCCAGTTTGCGCGTTATCTGGTTTCGTTGGCGTTGCTCGATGGCCAAATCCAAACCGCCAAGCCTAAGATTTATGATGATTACATCTAACCAATCGATGAAGCCAACGGTCCCATTGCGAACAAGTTCAGCGTGTTTGCAGCGACACCCTCCCGTGGCTTATCTCTGCTCGTTAGGCTTTGAAAGAAAAGCAAATCTGAGCTAAACCACTGGTAATCGCTATGAAAAAGATCCTCCTGTTTATCGCAATCGCTGCTTGTGCGCTCGCCGCGCAATTCGCGCCAGCCGCTCCACCTCCCGACGTAAAAGAAATCATGTCCAAACCCTTGACGGACATTCCCGGCAAAGAAGGTCTCGTACTTACGGTCACCTACCCGCCTGGCGGCGCCGACGAAATCCATCGACACAATGCGCACGCCTTCGTCTACGTGCTCGAGGGCTCGATCGTGATGCAGTTGCGAGGCGCGGAGCCCGTCACGGTCAAAGCGGGCGAAGGATTCTATGAAGGCCCAAATGACGTTCACATCGTCGGCCGCAGCGCGAGCGACAGCAAACCGGCGAAGTTCGTCGTGTTTCTGGTGAAAGACCAGGGTGTTCCTGCAGTGCTTCCAGCCAAATAACGCAAGTAGCCTTTTTAGCTGCCCACGATAGGCGGCGGCTCCAGCCTTTCTGTTCCTGAGGTCGAACGGCCGAGACCGTGACGGTTCCTCCGGTTACTGTCGTGCTGATTCGCGCCCGGAAAGTACCTGACACACTGCCTCCGAAATATTCCACTTCCGTGTTTGCCGGAACGGGAATGGCCGTGAGCAGTGTCCAAACCATCGCTCCCGCTGACCCTGACCCAGGGGATATAGCTGTATCCTGCGGCAGCATTCAATTGCTACAGCTCCAACCGTCACATTGCCGTTACCTTGAACTTTGAAGGTGAGAAAGCGTGCGCTCAGCGGAAGGCATAGAAAGAGCGATACTTGCCAGATTCGGCACACCCGGAATCGCGATCCAACCAGCTTCATCGAAGAACCACGAACGCCGATCGACTTTGATGAACAAGTCGTGGATCGGCGAAAACAGATGCAATGGAAGCGTAAACTCGCCGGCAAATCGATGGCCCCGGTAACGAGCGATGCCAATGCTGCGATTCGTTGCGCAATCCAAGACCTGAAGACCGGCCGAACGGCTGGGAAGACGGATCTGGCACGTGCGTGTTCGCTCAAGCGAATCGCGACCCAAAATGAAAAACTTGTTCCTCTGCATACGAAACGGATCAGCTGAAAAGCGAAGATCGACATCGAGCTTGTCCCGCGCTCGACGAACGGAATAAACGGCGCCATCGCGCCGGACAGCGCTCTCGCGGTCGACACGAAGAAAGCGCTCCGGGCGTGCGGCGTATCTAAGAAAACGTTGCCTCGAAAGTTTGATTTGCGTTTGATGGCGGCGAATTGCTTCGCGCTTTTTGGCGGTCTCCAATTCGGACGATGCTAATTCTGCGGCGCGGTCGAAGAACGCAGGGCTGTGGCCGTGCACCAAATAATTCCACTGCGATATTCGCGGTGCCAAAGAGTCGGCGAAGATGAGCCGCATCATCACGGCAACGGAGTTGTGGTCTGGGTGAATGTCGAAGAGCGAAGGTGCAAAGATGTCTGTGGGTGACCAATCGTCGATCACTCGAGTGATTCGAGTGAGTGCTCTGTCGCAATCGCGCAACAAAAGATCGGTCAGGCCCTGGTCTGGCAGGTTAAGGAATTGAACGTCCGCAGGGCAGATATCGAGAACGCGCAGCGCCGCCAGGGCTTCGGCGCGCCGCAATTTTTCCCACCGTTTTCGATCCGATGGTCCAGCTTTCTGATGGCTAGAACTGTTCAATCCCAGGCGACGCGCGCCCTCGCCCGGCGCAGCTCATCTTGTTTTCGTTAGACCCGTGCGGATCGCTTTTCGCATACTTATGGTAGCCTACTTGCAAAACACCTTGCACAATTATGTTGGGCATTGCGGTCGAACGCCGAGTCCAATACCGACAGCTACGCCGTCACCAAGATCCACATCGACACCGCGGCCTCGCCCTAGTCCGCGGCCCCGACCGTAGTTCAAGCGTCGCCCCGGCTGTTTTCGTAGGTAAATTCACGCGAAAGCACTGGAAAAAGAGGTCGAGTGAGAACGGAAGTGAGAACAAATCCACCGATTTCAGTAATGTTCGCCAATGCTCGTGACGGGACCCCGCCCCCGCTTCAACTCTTCGACCACTCAACGTCTCCGCCTTCCTTCTTAATTCTTCCCGTCCCCTTTCCCATCAGTACGATCACAAGTACGGCGATCGCGATTGGTACTATCAAGTTAAGTCGCAGCGTGCCGGTGAACGCTGTCACGAACGACTCGTGAAACGCCTGGCGGACTTGTTCCACCTGACTTGTCACTAGGCCGCTATCGATCTGTCCGATGCGTTCCGCTGCACCAGGCTGCTCCATAAGTTTTTGCTGAGCGATCGACAAGCGGGCTGCGGACAATCTAGAGACGAGATGACCGTGAAAGAGAGCGCTGTGAAGCGCACTGGCAGCAGCGACTCCTATCGCGCCTCCGCAGAACCGAAACATGTAGATCATTCCCGTTGCCTGGCCCGAGCGCTCTGGAGGAACCGCGTCGAGGCCGGCTGTGTTTAGCAGAGTAAACCCGGGCCCGGCACTGGCGGCGATAAACAAAAACGGCAACACCATCCCGCCGTAACCATAAGACGCTGGCATGAACGAAAGGGCCGCCAGCCCCACCGCCATAAAAGCGCAACTCACAATCAGCAGAGTTGCCAACTGAAACCGTTTTGTCAGGCGTCCGGACATGACTCCGGTTACGGCGAGAACAAGACTGAACGGAACGAGAGCAATTCCCGCTGCTAGCGCGCTGTAACCGAGTTCCTCCTGCAAATAGACCGCGGTGATAAACAGGAAAAGAAAGAATACGAATCCCAGAAGCCAACTCGCAACGCAGGAACAAAGAAAGGCCGGTCGCTGAAGAAGTTCGCCGTCGATAATCGCGTTCTTCGTTCGGCGCTCAACGACCGTGAAGATCACAAAGAAGATCAATGAAAGGGTTACCAGGCCGAGCGCCGTTCGTTGGTCCGTATCTCTGTCCTGAACCGCATCGAGACCGAGCAGTAAAGTCGTTAGCGCGGCAACCAATGTGACGAGACCAGCAATGTCAAGCCGATGCGAAGCGCTCTCTTCGCGCGACTCCTGAATTGCGTGCGCCGCGACGATCATTGCCAGTGCGACGAGTGGCAGGTTTACCAGAAACACCAGCCTCCAGCTCACCTCGGCGGTGAGAAACCCGCCCACCAGCGGTCCGATGGACTGCGCAACACCCGCCACGCCTACCAATGTTCCGAGCGCAACCGCACGCTCCTCCGCGTTGTAAACGACCGAGATAATCGCCATGCCCGCGGGGAGCATGAGAGCTCCACCGGCGCCTTGTAGTACCCGTCCGATTACCAGCACCGAAATCGTCGGCGCGATTCCGCAAAGAAGTGAGGCCACCAAAAACACAGTCGCGCCCGCGAGCAGACAACGTCGACGTCCGAACACATCGGCCAGGCGCCCGGCGGTGACAATCAACGCGGCGAACGCCAGCATATAGCTGTTGAGTCCCCACTGAAGATCGCTCAAGTCGGCGTGCAAATCCTTGCCCAGCGAAACCAACGCCACATTCACCATTGTGATGTCTGCATTCATGATCGCGAACACGACAGCGATCACAAACAGCGCTAAACGCGCGTTGGTTGGGCGGGAGGGAAAAGAAGAAGTCACAAGAGTCGCGCAATATTATCGATCCAATCGCGCTTGCACAGTCTGTAGCCGCTGTCGCGGACTGCGGTCTCTTCAGTCAAAACCACTCCTATCACTCGGCACGCTTGCTCGTGCTTCTGGATAAGCTGCTCACGGAATGGTTTTTTGCTCCTGAAAAAGCGCCAGGCGCTCTTCGTGCTGTTTTCTTTCTTTTGGCGCTAACGAGCGATCGTTGACCGACTGTTGCTGGTATTTCCTTGCTTAATCAATTTATAGGGCATACTAAAGAAAAGAAGTTCAACGACTGCGGGGAGCTAGGAATTAAACGGGGACTCACCCAGCCGGTTTTTATGAATTAGCACGGCCCCCAAGGGCCACCTCTCCGCACCGTTGAGCCCGGCGCAGTCGTTGCTCCCTAAGATTTCGTTTAAAAGCAGAGATGCGGCTGGATGTTCCGACGAATCGTAAGGGTTTCCGACGACAACAAAAGCCTCAACGACCGTAATTGAGATCAAACCGCACCGTTAGGGGTTGGGCCCACTCTCATTCGTCCCAATGCCATTGCTCGAGTGGCATCCAAACTGAGTCATTATCAGCTTTGCAGCCAGTTCCTGATTTGGTTTGCGAGCAAGGCCCTTTGCGCGCGATGATCTGATCGATGCGCATCAGCGTTAGCAGACGTCCGATGTTTCTGTAAAGCACAACTATCGACTTAAACCCGTCGCATCCTAACGACTGACCATGAATAACCAACCGGTAGGCGCATCGCGAATTCCAAAAGCTACGTGGCTCGGACTTTTCGTGGCGCTGTTCGGTATGTTGATTGCGCGCCAAATCACTTACTACATTTGGCCGACTCTTACTTTCACAGCGGCGGTTTGGAAAGAATCGCTCATTTGGCTTTGCGTGGTCGCTTTGCTGGTCATCATTCGACGCGGCGAACGTCTTCCGCTCACGTCGGTGGGTATCGGCACGTCCCCTTGGTGGAAATCGATTCTATGGGGATTGGTAATGACTATTATTTGTGCCTTGGTGGGCTTCGGAATTGCTCACGCCACCCACTACGGTCGGGCGGATAATCCGACTGTTGCGGCGTTCTCGAAATTACCAGTGTGGTTACTCGTGTTCATCGTCTTCCGTGCCGGCGTCGTTGAAGAATTATTTTATCGCGGGTATGCAATCGAACGCATTGAATCGCTAGGATTGAATCGGTTTTGGGCAGTGGTAATTCCGCTCACCATTTTCGGCGTTGCGCACTGGACCGGCGGTTGGGCTAACATACTCATCGCGCTTGCTCTTGGTGTAATTCTATCCGTCTTCTATGTCTGGCGGCGCGATCTCGTCGCCAACATGATCGCGCATTTTCTGGTCGACTTTATCGGCAACACTCACTGACACTGTTTCGAAGCGAGAATGGCATCCGCAAGCCACGAAGAGAACGGCGGCGACGCGGTGACGATTCGCGCGCCGCCGCCCACTCATCCTCTCCTCACCGGTGAATGTTTCGCACTTTGCTGCTCAAAGAACCTGAATCCACAATTCTCGCCTTGCCACGCCAAACCGATTGTCCGACGCCTAAATCGCGCGTGAGATGCCGCCTCACATTTAAAGAACCAGGTGATTGGCCGTCGCCAGATTGGGAAGCTCTTGAATCCGCGATTCATCGCAAACTCACAAAGTCCGGCCCGGCGCAGAGATTATCGTGGCGTCGATCTAGTCGACTCGTGAGTTTGTTAACGTCGTAACCTAATTGCCATAATTGCCGAGGCCCAATGCGAAAAGCGATGGCGACGCATAGTTCGGCAGTCGGAGTTTGAACGAGTTATTCACGAGTTGTCCCGAGCGTTCTAACGACCTCCTGCGACGCTCCGAAACCGATTCCGCTTCCTAAATGCCGGTGGCGATTTCCGCAGTTTGGACCAATTATCCGCTCGATAAGTATCTATGCCTCGATTCGCCCCGACACGGTTTGTCGAGGTTCGTTTCCTGTCGTTCATAACGTGTCCAGTCCCTAATGATTCTTGCGATACCGACAATGTTACAATTGGGTGACAATGCCGCGCGGCCTGATAGAAATAGCGTTGGCAAAACAGGTTCGCCCAAGATGATAACTAAGCTCATTAGACGAGAACGCGCTACGATCCTGGCTGCATTACGACGATGGCTAAGCTATCCGGCAGCACGCGAAGCAGACTCCATCGCCACAAACGGAGGAAAACAAAAACCGCTTGATAACGCGGAGATTGAGCGGCTCTTTAGACGCATCTCTGAGCTAGCAGGAAAACGCGATCCACCGCCCGTGCGTCGTCAATCGGACAATGGTGCTCATAAGCTTCGTCGGCCGCGAGTAAGAGTTCGATTGACCTTTCGAGAACCGTAACGGCGCTCGCACCAGTTTGACCCGCTGGCTGTCGAAGTGTTCTTGCTGTCTTGCTGTCGATAACTCGATCGACGTTTACCCAATCGTCTCCGAGAATTGGCACGTTTATGAACGGCTGCATCTGATACACGGCCAATCGGGTTGTTTACGCTAATGGTTTTGAAGCTAGCAGAGAGCTCATCATTGCGAGTGATTTGCTTCTCTGCCATAGCCTGTTCGAACCGGGTGGCTATTAGCGATTGTTGAGAACCGTTTGCGTCGCCGGCTTGCTCGCTTCGAGCTGTGCGTTCACTTTCTGTAGACCGGCCGTGAGCGCTTCAATTTGTTTTTCCAGTTGCTCGACTTTGCTGTGTTCTTTGAGGAACTCGTTGAGCAACATCGCGTTTATCGCATCGTATCGCACGGTGTATGGTTTTCCTTCTTTATCGCGCAGCACCAGCGCGGGATTTGCTTTCGCAACTTCTTCGGCGATCAAACCGAATTGCGGCGCGCCTTTGGTGTCCGTTTTGTAGTGGAACGTAACTGGTCGGAGTAACAGGAGTGCTTCACTGGTTTTGTCCATGCTCGCGATATCCTTCTTGAACCGCTCTGAAGAGGCAATTGTGCCCAGTTGGCCATCGTCGGACACGACAACTTGCGCCGTCGTACCGCTCTGCGTAGTCACTCCGTAGACGTTGCCGATCCAGGTGCTGTTGCTCACGTCTTGACCGTCGGCGCCGATGCAAATGACATTACTGGCCGAAAAAACATTGATGCCAGCAAACGCGCCCAATGCTGAATTGTTGCTGCCGCTGGCGCTGTCATAAAGTGCGCCGATGCCAATAGCAGTATTGCTGATCCCACTCGTATTTAGTTCCAGCGCCCCATTTCCAACCGCCGTATTTTGAATCCCATCCTGGTTGCTATACATCGCCTGCAAACCGACGGCCGTATTGTCAGTCCCGGATCGGTTGCTTGAGAGAGTGGCTTGGCCGATGGCCGTGTTGTAGCTACCAGTC
>Ga0193707_1000095_pt1 | contig 23222 bp, 26 predicted proteins | sample U3c2metaG_FD_143043 | JGI IMG/M metagenome (GOLD analysis project Ga0193707, IMG submission 143043) | Soil microbial communities from a riparian zone of the East river system, Colorado, United States - U3c2 | ecosystem: Environmental > Terrestrial > Soil > Riparian zone | place: USA: East River... | reverse complement strand
ATCCGCGCCGAGGCGGCGGAGGTTGCCGGCGAAGTCGGTGTAGCCGCGGTGGACGTGGTGTGCCGCGGACACCAGCGTCTCGCCCTCGGCCGCGAGGCCCGCGACCACCAGCGCCGCGCCGGCCCGGATGTCGCTGGCGACGACCGGAGCGCCGGACAGCCGCGGTACGCCGCGAACGACCGCGTGGTGACCGTCCGTCTGGATCTGTGCCCCCAACCGCGTCAGCTCCTGAGCGAACGTGAAGCGGCCCTCGAACAGGTTCTCGGTCACCATCGCTGCGCCATCGCTCAGCGCGTTCAGCGCGATCACAAACGCCTGCAGGTCCGTCGCGAAGCCGGGGTAGGGGAGCGTCACCACGTCCACCGGCTTCGGCCGGTCGTGCATCCGGACCCGGAAGCCTTCCTTCAGCACGGTGATCTCGGCGCCGGCCTTGTGCAACTTGTCCAGCGGCAGCTCGAGATGCTCGGCACGGCCGTTCTCGATCGTCACATCGCCTTTGGTGATCGCGGCCGCGAACGCCCAGCTGCCGGACACGATCCGGTCCGGGACCACCGTGTGGTCGACCGGCTTCAGCAGACCGCTCACCCCGGTCACCTCGATCCGCGGTGTGCCCGCGCCGTCGATCTGCGCGCCCATCTCGACCAGCATCGCGGCGATGTCCTGGATCTCCGGCTCACGCGCCGCGTTCTCGATGATCGTCGTACCACGCGCCAGCACCGCGGCCATCATGATCGTCTCGGTCGCGCCGACGCTCGGGAAGTCCAGCCAGACCTCGGTGCCGTGCAGGCGCTGCGGTGCTTCGGCGATCACGAAACCGTGCTCGATGTGCACCTTCGCGCCCATCGCCTCCAGCCCGGCGACGTGCATGTTCAGTCCGCGGGAGCCGATGTTGTCGCCGCCCGGCAGTGCCACCTCCGCGCGGCCGCAGCGGGCCAGCAGCGGTCCGAGCACCGAGATCGACGCCCGCAGTTTGCGCACCAGTTCGTAGTCGCACTGGTAGCCGATCTCGTGCGGTACGGCGATCGTCGCGATCTGCTCGTCCGCGTCGACCTTCGCCGAGCATCCGAGGGTGTCCAGCAACTGAGCCATGAAGGTCACGTCGAGGATGCCCGGCACCTGCCGCAGCGTCGTCGTACCCTCCGACAGCAGCGCCGCCGCCATCAGCTTGAGCACGCTGTTCTTTGCCCCGGCGACCTGCACCGCCCCGACGAGGCGTGCCTCACCCGCGATCCGAAACCGTTCCACCGCACGACTGTAGCGAACCGATGTCGCGGCACCTGCGTAGAGTCCTCGCATGGCTGTGAACTTGACGCGGATCTACACCCGCACCGGTGACGCCGGCGAGACCCGTCTCGGCGACAACTCCTCGATCTCGAAGACCGATCCGCGGCTGGCGGCATACGGCGAGGTGGACGAGGCGAACTCGCACATCGGTGTGGCGATCGCGGCCGGGCACCTGAACAGCACGCTGGTGGTGTTGCTGACCCGGATCCAGAACGATCTCTTCGACGTCGGCGCCGACCTGTGCAACCCGATCACGCCGAATCCGGAGTATCCGCCGCTGCGCATCACGCAGGAGTACGTCGACCGGCTCGAAAGTTGGTGCGACGACTACAACGGTCGTTTGACCAAGCTGCGGTCGTTCATCCTGCCCGGTGGCACCGAGGGCGCCGCCTACCTGAACGTCGCCCGCGCTGTGGTCCGCCGGGCCGAGCGAGCCGGCTGGGCCGCTGTCGAGGCGCACGGCCCGTCGGTCAACCTGCTCGCCATCACGTACCTGAACCGCCTGTCCGACCTGCTGTTCATCCTCGGCCGCGTCGCCAACCTGTCCTCCGGCGGCGACGTCCTCTGGGTCCCTGGCGGCGAGCGGACGCCCCAGCCCTAGCCCAGCTGCCAGTTCAACGGCATCCGCAGCAGACCGGCCGGCGGCAGGCCCAGAGCGCTGTAAAGACCAGTGGTCAGGCCGTCGAGAGTCAACGGCGGCGCGGTCACCGCCAGATCGTCGGACGTGGTCGGCGGCCGAAGGCGGTCCAGCAGATTGCGATGCGGGACGCTCGCCAGGGCGATGTTGTCGCGGTCCAGACCGGCTCGGTTGCAGGCCAGTGTGAGTGCGTGCTGGAAGCCGCCGAGCTCGTCGACGAGCTTGCGGGCGTGCGCGTCGGCACCGGTCCAGACCCGGCCGCGCGCGAGCGCCTCCAACTGCTCCTCGGGCAGACCGCGGTCCTGCGCCGCCTTGGCGACGAAGTCCTTGTAGATGCGGTCGAGTGTCTCCTCGAGCCGGGCCCACTGGTCGTCGGTGAACTCCTCCTGCGCCGAGTACATCCGCGCGTTCACACCCTCCGACACGGCCTGGTGCGAGATCCCGATCCGCGCCAGCGCATCGCGTACGACGCCTTTACCGGTCAGCACGCCGATCGAGCCGGTGATCGTGCCCGGCTGCGCAACGATCACGTCGGCCGGCATTGCGACGAAGTACCCACCAGATGCCGCCACACTGCCCATCGATGCGATCACAGGCCGACCCGTTGCCCTGAGGCGCAGCACCTCGTTCCGGATCGCGTCCGATGCGACGTACGAGCCACCGGGGCTGTCGACCCGCAGTACGACGGCCTTGACGTCGTCGTTGTCGGCCACGGCCCGCAGTGCGGCGCCGACCGTGTCAGAGCCCGACCTGGGACCACCGAGTGGGCTGCTGCCGTTGCGGCCGACAGTGATCCCGCCAGAGACGCGTACGACGGCCACGAGCGGCTTCTGCGGCCAGGGGAGTGTCTTGCGCAACTCTTGCAGAGTGCGCGGACCACGCCGGATATAGCGCTCGGCCAGCAGCCGCGTGTCGTAGTCGAGCTGCTTTCGAAGATCGTCGTACACATCAGAGCGGTAGCCGAGCTGGTCGACCAGTCCGGCATCCAGTCCGGCCTGTGCGTGCAGCGGTGCGCTGTCCACAAGCTCCCGCACCTGTGCGGTGTCCAGACGCCGCCGTACGGCGATCCCTTCGACGATCTGTTCGTACGCCGACTCCGCCAGCCGGGACGCCATCTCGCGGGCCGGTTCGGTCATCTCCTTCTCGGTGAAGGTGTCGGCAGCGGTCTTGTACTCACGCCGCTTGCCGAACTGCGGAATCACCCCGGCCTTGTCGAGCGCGCCGCGGACGAAGACCGCCTGCACCGAGATGCCGGTGATGCCGAGGTCCCCGGACGGCTGGACCCAGATCTCGTCGAAGGCGGTGGCGAGGTAGTACGTCACGGTCCCGCTGCCGGCCTCACCGAACGACTCGGTCCACGCGACGGCGGGTTTGCCCGACGTACGGAAATCAGCGATCGCCTCACGCAGATCTTGCACCTGGGCGAGCGACAGCCGCTGTCCGCCCAGGTGTGCGACCACGCCGGTCACCGCGTCGTCGCGGGCGCCCTTCCGCAGGGCCGCCACCAGCTCACGCAGCGTCGGCAGATGGCGCGCCCGGAAGGCCGCCACCGGTGAAGCGGGCGGCGTCTCGAGTACGCCGCGGGTCAGATCCAGCTCGAGCAGAATCCCCATGGTTCGACCCTAGACGCTCCGCACAAAGAACTGCCCCCGCCCGGCGAACCGGGCGCTGGCAGAACGGTCAGTGCGTCACTCGCCGACGCGCTACGGACCGCCGGAGCCGGTGAGCAGGAAGTGAACCTTCGTACCGAAGTCCGCCCGCTGCGGAACAGGAACGTCTTGCCGCCGCCGGCCTTCGACAGGTCCGAGGTGAGAGTCACCTCGGTGCCGACCCGGCCGGTCGGATCCTTGACGCCGGGCCGGATGTGGGTGCCGGGCAAAGCTGCGAGGACCCGGAGTGCGGCGCCGCGCAGCTTCGGCGGTGAGGGCATCTCGAACAGCAGGTGACCGGCCGCGTCGAAGATCGTGTACTCTCGCTCGGCCGCGGTCGCATCCGGGCCGGCGCTCTGGCCGAGGATCCGCTGGAGCGCCACCGGGTTGGTCGGGAGTCCCGCGATCTGCTGGGCGCTGAGTGGTTTACCGCCACCCAGGTAGTAACCGGGTGGGACGTCGTGGAAGGACATGTTGTGCACGACCGGTTCCCCGTCCGCGGTCGAGATCGGGTCCTTCTCGTCCGGGAGTCGCCAGGTCTGCGGTGTGCCCTGGGCCCTCCACTCGGCCAGATCCGCGACCGTCACCGGCCGGTAGCCGAGATTCACCCACCCGAACCACGACTCGACGCCCGGCTTCATCGGCATCCAGCTCTCGGTGATGGAGCGCCGCTCCAGTCTGTACTTCGGACTGCCTACCCGGGTGTTCGCGCTCAGTTGCAGGCTCCGCACCCGGAAGAACCTCCCCGAGACCTTCTCGTCCACCTCCTGTCGCACCGCCGCGGCAATCAGGACCTGCGCCGCGGTCACCAACCGCGGCGCAGTCGGCGTCACACCCGCACCGGGCCCGCCTAGGTCTCCGTCGCCCGGGCCGCCGACCAGCAACGCTCCACCCAGTCCCACCACAGTCACCACCGCGGTCGCCGCGGTGACTGCTGTGCCGACCCATCCCGCATGAGCCGCTCCACGCCAACTCGGACGGGCCTGCGTGCCAGCGGCCTCTTCGGCGATCAGCGCTGCCACTTGCCGTCGCGCGGCGGCAAGTGCTTCGGGGGTGGGAGCCTCGGCTTCCGGGAAGGCGCGGCGGAGTCGCTCGAGCTCGTTCATGACGGGTCCTCGAGGGGTGGCGCGGAGAGTGCGGCGGGCTCGGGACAGGCGGGAGCAGACCGTGCCGTACGCGATGTCGGGACCCAGCCGGCGCGCGACGTACGAATGCACCTGGCCGAAGTACCGGTCGAAGATCATCGTGAACGGTCCGGGTCCCGTACCGACGCTTCCAGCACCTTGCCGTCGTCATCCATCCCGGCGTCGGGTACGGCGGCGCCTGGCCGGCGACCGGGGTACGCAGGGGCCGCCATGGCCACGTCGGGCGTCATCGAACTCCTCACGTCTGGTGCGCTGCCGCTCGGCTCACCCTGTTCTTGTCCGATGACCCCGGCACCCTTCTCGCTACTGGAGAGCGCTGTTCGCTACCCCGAACGCGCTCTCACGGCCGGCGGATAGACGCGCGAGAGCGCTCCCTGGAGGGAAGGGCGTATAGGGTGAAGAGTCAGGAAGCGTCGAGCAGGCCGCGGGCAGCGGCCTCGTCACGCGGCCAGACGTAGACGGTCCAGCCGTCCTTGGTGCGCGCCGCGGTCGCCTTGATGCCGAAGTCCTTCAGCGTCGACACCGTGACCCGGGCCTCGTTGTAGGTGCGCACGGTCCGGACATCGGTCAGCAGTCCGAACGCGTCCCGCTCGGCGGGGCTGACGTCGACCCGGCGAACCAGCGACCCGCCCTTCGCCTTCGAGAAAGCCCAGCGGCAGAGCAGTACCATCAGTCCGGCCAGGGCGATGGCCACAACCGGGAAGAGAAAGTACTGGTCGGCGAACACGGACACCATTGTCTCGCGAATGAAAAGATCGCGAGGCCTTGGCAACCTTCCGTGTCGCCAGGGAGTCTTTACGAACACAAACGCTGCCACGCGGCCGATGACTCGGGGGCCGCCGGAAGAGCGGAGGGCACGGACATGCTCGCACCGACCCATGACACGACAACTCTGCGCACGAACACCTCATTGTCGACCGCACCGGCCGAGGGCAACGTGGTGCACCTCACCGGCATTCTGGACGTCCGTTCGGTGGGCGATGTCCGGCAGACCCTGAACAGGCTGATCGACACCTCGGCCGGCGATGTCATCGTCGACCTGGAGGCGGTCGACGCGGTCGACGCGACCGGCCTCGGCCTGCTGGTCGCGACCCACCGCCGTACGCAGCTCCTCGGTCGCCAGCTCGTGCTCTGGCACCCGATGCCCTCGGTCGTCCGGATCCTCGCGGTCACCCGCTTGCACCGGATCCTGCATGTCGAGCGGAGCCCACTGCCGATCAGCGCCTGAGTGTGACCTAGGCCCTGGTGACACCCGTCACGAGGTCGGGACTCACAGGGCCCACAGTCCTACTCTCGGGTACATGGCGACCGAGAAGGATCGACCGTGGGTGATGCGGACGTACGCGGGCCACTCGTCCGCGGCGGAGTCGAACGCGTTGTTCCGGCGGAACCTGGCCAAGGGCCAGACCGGGCTGTCGGTCGCGTTCGATCTGCCGACCCAGACCGGGTACGACGCGGATCACCCGCTGGCCAAGGGTGAGGTCGGGAAGGTCGGCGTACCGGTCGCGCACCTCGGCGACGTCCGCGCGCTGTTCGACCGGATCCCGCTCGCCCAGATGAACACGTCGATGACGATCAACGCGACCGCGATGTGGTTGCTAGCGCTCTACCAGGTGGTCGCGCAGGAGCAGGGGGCGCTGCCCGGCGAGCTGACCGGCACGACGCAGAACGACATCGTCAAGGAGTACCTGTCCCGCGGCACGTACGCGTTCCCGCCGGACGCGTCGCTGCGGCTGACCACCGACGTGATCGCCTACACAATCGCCAACATCCCGCAGTGGAACCCGATCAACATCTGCAGCTATCACCTGCAGGAGGCCGGTGCGACTCCGGTGCAGGAACTCGCGTTCGCCATCTCGACGGCGATCGCCGTCCTGGACCGGGTTCGCGACGCCGGGCAGGTGCCGCCGGAGCGGTTCGGTGACGTGGTCCAGCGGATCTCGTTCTTCGTGAACGCCGGAGTGCGGTTCATCGAGGAGACCTGCAAGATGCGTGCGTTCGTTCGGCTCTGGGACGACCTGACGCTGAACCGGTACGGCGTGACCGACGCGAAGGCCAGGCGGTTGCGGTACGGCGTACAGGTGAACTCACTGGGGTTGACCGAGGCGCAGCCGGAGAACAACGTCCAGCGGATCGTGCTCGAGATGCTCGGCGTCACGCTCTCGAAGAACGCCCGGGCCCGCGCGGTCCAGTTGCCGGCCTGGAACGAGGCGCTCGGTCTGCCGCGTCCATGGGATCAGCAGTGGTCGCTACGGATGCAACAGGTACTCGCGTACGAGTCGGACCTCTTGGAGTACGACGACATCTTCGACGGATCGCATGTCATCGAGGCGAAGGTCGACGAGCTCGTCGCCGGTGCGCGCGAGGAGATCGACCGGGTGCGGGCGATGGGCGGCGCGGTCGCGGCCGTCGAGAGCGGTTACCTGAAACAGGCCCTGGTCGCGTCGCACGCCGAACGCCGGCAGCGGATCGAGTCGGGGGAGCACGTCGTTGTCGGTGTCAACAAGTTCGAGAACACCGAGCCGTCGCCGCTGACCGCGGACCTCGACACCGCGATCCAGAGCATTGATCCCGCGGCCGAGAGTGCGGCGCTCGAATCGCTGAAGAGCTGGCGTGCCGAGCGGGACGCGAAGGCTGCGGAGGGTGCGCTCGCGAAGCTCCGAGAAGCCGCGAAGGGCACCGGCAACCTCATGCCCGTCACCCTGGAGTGCGCCCGCGCGGGCGTGACCACTGGCGAGTGGGCGGGGGTGTTGCGGGAGATGTACGGCGAGTACCGCGCGCCGACCGGGGTGTCCGGATCGGTCGGCGTCTCCGGCGGCGGTGAGGCGATCTCCGCCGTACGGGAGCAGGTCTCCGCGACGTCGGAGGAACTCGGCGGCCGGTTACGCTTCCTGGTCGGCAAGCCTGGTCTGGACGGTCACTCGAACGGTGCCGAGCAGGTCGCGGTCCGGGCCCGCGACGTCGGTTTCGAGGTCATCTACCAGGGCATCCGCCTGACCCCCGAGCAGATCGTCGCCGCCGCGGTCGCCGAGGATGTCCACTGCGTTGGCCTGTCCATCCTCTCCGGCTCCCACATGGAACTGGTCCCGCAGGTAGTCATCGGCCTCCTTGAAGCCGGCCTCGAAGACGTCCCGGTAGTAGTCGGCGGCATAGTCCCCGAGGCCGACGCCCGCGCCCTCCTCGCCGCCGGTGTAGCCGCCGTCTACACCCCCAAGGACTACGACCTGACGGGCATGATGTCCAACGTCGTCGACGTCATCCGAAGGGCCAACAAGCTCTAGACGGTAGTCGGCCAGGAGGTTGGTAGTGGCCGAGTCGATCGGTCAGCTCGCGAGCCGCCGGCGGTAATCCCTAGGAACCCCGGGGCCATTGGTCCAAGCGGCGCGGCCGCGCCAGTCGCCCGCAGCCAGGCTCCGGCGTTCCTGCCTAGCGCCCGACTGCGACCAACCTCCTGACTCGCACCATCTGGTCGTGCTGTGGACAGGGGGCGGATTACTGAGCTGGCGTGGTAGAAGAGGTGCATGACGGCGAACAGTTCTCAGTCGACGCGAACGCTTTCGAATGGTGCGGAGATCCCGGTGGTGGGGCTTGGGGTCTGGCAGGTGGACGACGGGCCGCAGGCTGAGCAGGCGGTTGCCTGGGCGCTCGAAGAGGGCTATCGGCTGATCGACACGGCGCAGGCGTACGGGAACGAAGCGAGTGTGGGGCGGGCGATCCGGAGCAGTGGGATCCCGCGGGAGGACATCTACCTCACGACGAAGTTCTACCCGGGCAGCAAGGATGCGCGGGTCGAGGCGGAGAAGAGCCTGGAGCGGCTCGGCACCGACTACCTCGATCTCTACCTGATCCACTGGCCACAGGGCGGGCCCACGTGGGCGTGGCCCGGGATGGAGGCGGCCAGCGAGGCCGGCCTGACCAAGGGCATCGGGATCTCGAACTTCGGCGCCTCGGAGATCCAGGAGCTGTTGAAGGTGAGCCAGATCCACCCGGCGGTCAATCAGATCCAGTTCAGCCCGTTCGAGTACCGCCGGGGCCTGGTCGAAGCGTGTGAGGACGCGGGCGTGGTCGCCCAGGCGTACAGCCCGCTGGGTACCGGACGGCACCTCGGAGATCCGGTCGTCGCGCGGATCGCGTCCGCCACCGGACGTACGCCGGCGCAGGTCCTGATCAGGTGGGCGATCCAGAAGGGACTGTCGGTCATCCCCAAGTCGACTCACCGGGAACGGATCGACGAGAACTTCGCCGTCTTCGACTTCGAACTCGACGAAGAGTCCATCTCCGCCCTGGACGCCCTCGACACCACCACCCAAACCCCCGACGCGCTGTCCGACAGCGGCAAATGGTGGTCCTGACCACGCGCTACCCGGCGGACTTTTCTTTGATGAGGTCTTCTACTGCTGTGGGGATGGTGGTCTCGAAGTCGAGGAGTTTGGCCCAGGTAGGGGTCACGGTGATCACGACCATCTCGGTGTAGAGGGCCGTCACGCCGGCTTTCCACTCCGGGTACTGCTCGTCGGTCATCACTTTGTGGCCGGCCTCCAGGTAGCCGTCCGGGATGCCCTGGACCAACTCGACAACGGCGGTGCCGCGGATCAGCAGCACCTTCGGCGGGAACGCGCCGGTGTCGATGGTGAGGGCGACCTTCGGGTTCTTCCGCAGGGCGGCGACCTTGGCCGACTTCGGCACGGTCGCCATCACGATCCGCTCGCCCTCGGTCCAGAAGCCGATCGGAATCACCCGCGGGTCGCCGTCCAGACCGTCGTAGGCCAATCGCGCCGGCTCGGGCCCGGTGAGCAGTTGCCGCGCGTAGGGCTTGGCCAGAATCCCGGCGATCTCGTCCTTGGTCATGGTGCCGATCCTTTCATCGGGAGGGTGTTCTCATCAGGGGGACGAAGCCGGTGCCCGGTTCTCGACATGGATAGGTTGACGAATCGTGGAGATTTTTCGCTGCGGTGCGGGCACGGTTCAGGTGGGGGACGACGGAGCGGTCGAGCAGGTCGTCCACCCGGATGGGCGGCCGGTGCTCCTCGAGAGCGGGCCGGTGGATGACGCGCTGCATGCCTGGGGCAAGGGGTTCGTGGTCACAGGCCGCGGCAGCCACCGGTTCGACAGTCCGGCGATGGTTCGCTGGCGGCAGACGGGGATCGATCTGCTCTACCCGTTCGGCGAGTTGGAGCTGCGCGTCGGCCGCCGGTTCGGGGATCAGTGGACCGAGACCTACGAGCTCCGCAACACCGCGTCGGACCCCGTCGAGATCGGGTCGCTCGCGATCAGTACGCCGTATCGCGCTGTCTACACGTCGAGCCGGGAGAGCAGGACGGGTGCTGTCCACGCGCATGTCTGGACCGGTGGGGCCGACGCCTGGGTGTGGGCCAACCCGATGGACAGCAGCGGTCCCGGGCTGCAGCTGAAGGAGGGCGAGCTCTGGACGTACTCGATCGAGTCGCGCGAACCGGGGACCAGCAGCAACGTCCGCGGGCACATCTATCTCCACGTCACCGATCAGGCCCGCGCGCCGCACGCGATGGGCGGTCAGCCGGCAATCGGACCGCGCGGATCGCCGTACTGTTCCATCAGCCGTTGCGGGAAATCGCGGAGCGGCGGGTGCGGTTCATCCTCGACAGACAGCAGCGACCGGAACTGGCGGACAGCCGCAGGTACGCCTTCGTGCCCTACGACAACGACAGTGGGCTCACTGTGCTGTCCGGCGCGTGGCGAAGCTGGTCCGACGCGCGCGAGCGGATCGGGATGGCACTACTCCTGCAAGAGGTCCGTGACCGCGGGTGGGGCGACCGGGCGGAGTTGGATGAGGCGCTCGCCGGGTATGAGCAGTCCGTCCGCGAGCACCTCGTCGACGCGGACGGCACAGTCCACGACGACAGCATCCACTAGAGCGGCGTGCGGCTCTACAACTTTCCGTGGTTCGCGCGCTTCTTGCTCGGCCAGCGCGATCGGGCCGGAGCAGCGCGCATCCTCAACCGGTACTACGAGCTCGGAGGAGACCACTTCCTCGCGTTCGACCTCGGTCCACTGCTCAGTGAACTCGGGATGCATGATCATCTCGTCCGGCACGCGCGGACCTTCATCGAGTACGGCGACGAGCTGCCGCCCCACAAGGCACTGGGACGGGTACTGGTTCGGGCGGCTGCGGTTGTGTGTGGGGTGACGTCTTCCCGCACTACTGGTCCGTGCTGAGTGCGGCCGTGTACGCCGCATGGCCGCGCGAGCTCGTCGACCCGGAACAGGCGGCCTGGCTGGATTCCGCGGCCGAGGCGGTCCTTCGCGCGAATCTCGTCAGCTTCGCGGCAGACGGCTCGGCGACCTGCGCCTTCGTCTACCCGAGTTGTGTGAACGGACAGCCCGCGCATGTGGCGGATCCGCTCGCCAACGACCAGGACTGGGCTCTGGTCTACGCGATCAGGCACAGTCGTTGGTGATGGGCCGTCCGATGACGACCCATCACGTCATGCCAGCGTCGCAAGCAGCTCCCGCAACGACTCCATCAGGTGATGGTGCAGGCTGGTGCCGTACGAGATCCGGGTGGCGCCCGCGGCCGTCAGTTCGGCAGCGGTCGGGCCGCCGGGCGCCGCGTGGGCATTGAGCGGTCCGCCGATACCGCTGACCAGCTCGGGCAGCACCTCGACCGGAGCCATGATCGGATAGGTGCAGTCCGCACCGGCCCGGCGGTACTCCCGACCCCGCCGCACCGCGTCGGCGACCGTCCCGGTATCAGCTCCGCCGGCGCTGGGACGGATGAAGGTATCGATGCGGGCGTTGATCACCAGGTCGGCTCCGGCGGCGGCGCGTACCTCGGCGAGGTAGTCGGCTTGCTCGGCCGGGTCGGTCAGTCTGCCGTCCACCGAGTCCTCGAGGTTGCAGCCGACTGCGCCCGCCTCGAGCAACTTGCCGACGAACTCCTTGGCCGGCAAACCGTACCCGGCCTCCATGTCCGCGGTGACCGGTACGTCGGCCGCACGGACGATCCGCGCGACCGCGGTGAACATCTCGGCGGGCGGTGTCAGCTGTCCGTCGTCGTACCCGAGGACGCGGGCGACCGCCCCGCTGCTGGTGGCAACAGCGGGATAGCCGGCCGCGGCGATGATCCGGGCGCTCACCGGGTCCCACGCGTTGGGCAGGACCAGGGGAGTGCCGCTGTGGTGGAGAGCGCGGAACAGTTCGGCTGTGGTTGGCATGCGGACTCAGCTCGGGTTGTAGTGGCCGGGCTCCAGCTTTCCGGTCACACCCACCCGGGTCCACATGTTGATCGTGATGATCAACGCGATCAACTGGGCGAGGTCCTTCTCGTCGAACGCGTTCGCGGCGACGCTGTACACGTCGTCCGGCACGTGGTCGACGCTGACCAGCGTGATCGCCTCGGCCAGCGCCAGCGCGGCCTGCTCCTGCTCGGTGTAGAAATTGCGCGCCTCGCGCCAGACCGGCAGCAGCGTGATCCGCTGCTGCTGGTCGTCGCCGAGCTGCCGCAGGTCGAGCGAGTGCATGTCGGTGCAGTAGGCGCAGCCGTTGATCTGGGAGGCGCGGATCCGGACCAGGTGGGCCAGCTTGGGGTCCAGCCCGGCGTCGGAGGCCGCGTCCAGGGCGATCATGGCCTGGTAGAAGTCGGGAACCAGGTTGGCGAGCTTGACCCGCCGCGTTGTCGTTGTGCTCATGTGGACCACGCTATGACCGGACCGGCCCAGCTACCTGGTCCACTTACCAGAAGGATCCAGGGGCCAATTCAGCCGCCACTGACGATCTGCCGTCTCGGCGGCGTGATGGCATCGCCTCAGTGCTTGCCGCGGCGTACGAGGTTGCGCAGCTGAGTCCGGGCGGTGCGGAGCGGATTGCGCGGCGCGCGCTTCTGGAGCGGCTTCAGGAGCTCGTCGACGGGCGACGGTGTAACGGGTGCCGGGGTTTCGGGCGTGCTCTGAGGTACGGACACGACGTTCCCCTAGAATGGGCCGGTATGGCTCCACCTCGAGGTGGATGTCGTCTATTCCGGAGCTGACCCCACCGTACGCCTGTCCGGACCGCACAACGGCCGGCCGGGCCGACTTCGGCCGGATCGCCATCGATCGCGCACGCTCGACTGGCTGCGAGTTGCGCCCCGCGCACCCCCTCCAGTGGGCGGGGCACGCGCCCCCAGGCTCGTCACCATCCTCTGGACGACCGGCGGTGTCAACGGCACTGTCAGTCGTCAAAGTGACCGCTCAGCGGACCAATCAGTGCAGAAATGCACAGAAGGCGCTCAGGCAGGCGGATAGTGGACGTAGGTGGCCAGCCATGCTCGCCCAGAGTCCGCACCCCCACAGGACCGGGCATCCCCCAGCAGACTGGCCGCCGTGCCGTATCCACCCGCGGCGTCGCGCTTTCTGTTGACCCCGGGCGTCAGGCCGCTGGGATGGACTTGCCGAGGGCGTCGAGGATCACGTTGAGGCCGAAGTCGAACTCGTCGCCGAAGTCGTAGCCGGGCTTGAGGTAGTACTCCGATGTCATCTCGACCAGATGCGGATAGTCGCTGGTGGCGAAGTGGTCCATGATCGGCTCGGCGACGTCGGTCTCGGGGTCTTCGAACGGCAGTGCGGCTTCCTGGAGTGCGAATCCGTAGGTATAGCTGTCGATCAGGGCGTAGGCGTGGGCGGTCATCTCGATCGAGAATCCCGCCGCGCGCAGGGTGGCGATGACCGCGTCGTGGTGGCGCAGTGTCGCGGGGCCAGGGGTTGTCCGCGACTCCATCAGGCCGATTGCCCACCGGTGCCGCCGCAGCACGCAGCGGGCCGACTCCGCGCGCCGGCGCATCTCCGCGCGCCACTCGCCGGCGGTCGACGGGAGCTCGATCTCGCTGAAGACGAAGTCGACGATGCCGTCGAGGATCTCGTCCTTGTTGGCGACGTGGTAGTAGACCGACATCGGCTTGACGCCCAACTCGTTGGCGAGCGAGCGGATCGTCAGTGACGCCATCCCGCCCGCGTCGGCGACCGTGACGGCAGCGTGCAGCACCCGCTCGCGGGTGAGCCGGGGGCGTTCCTTGTCGCCGGCGGGTTCAACCATTCTCACTCCCGGACCGTAGCAGTTTCGTACAAAGTACGGTACCTTCGCCGTACTAAGTACGAAGGCCGGGTGCTGGGGCGTCGGCATAAGCTCCGCCCCCAGCACCCGAGGGACACCCAATGGCCACCACCACCACCATGCGGGCGATCGTGCAGGACAAGTACGGCGAGGCCGACGTGCTGCGGGTCGGACAGATCGCCCGACCCGAGCCGGCTGGAAACGAGGTGCTCGTCCGCGTGCGGGCAGCCGGTCTCGACCGCGGCACCTGGCACCTCATGGTGGGCCGGCCGTACCTCCTCCGTCTCGCCTTCGGGCTGCGCGGACCGAAGAACGCCGTACCCGGGCGAGATGTCGCCGGCACCGTCGAGGCTGTCGGCTCGGCGGTGACCAGGTTCTCCGTCGGTGACAAGGTGTACGGCGTCGCCCCGGGCTCGTTCGCCGAGTACGCCATCGCCCGCGAGGACAAGCTCGCCCGCAAGCCGGCGAACCTCACCTTCGAACAGGCGGCCGTGGTCCCGATTTCGGCGCTCACCGCCCTCAGGGCCCTGACCGTCGGCCAGGTCGAGGCCGGTCGGCACGTCCTGATCATCGGGGCATCGGGTGGTGTCGGCAGCTACGCCGTACAGCTGGCCAAGGCCTCCGGAGCCGAAGTCACCGGGGTGGCCAGCACCTCCAAACTCGACCTGGTGCGGTCGCTCGGTGCCGACCACGTCATCGATTACTCCCGCGACGACTTCGCCACGACCGGGAACCGCTACGACCTCATCATCGACATCGCCGGCAACCCGTCGTTGTCCCGGCTGCGGCGCGCGCTCACGCCAACCGGGACGGCCGTCATCACCGGTGGTGAGGGCGGCGACCGGCTCACCGGCGGCATGAACCGGCAGCTGGGCGCCCTGATCCTGTCGCTGTTCGTGAGCCAGCGGTTGACCAGCTTCGTCAACAAGGAGCGCGGCAGCGAGCTCGAACGACTGACCGACCTCATCGAGGCCGGCAAGGTCACCCCGAGCAACGACCGGACCTACCACTGGACCAGGTCCCGGACGCCATGCGTCACCTCGTTGCCGGCATGGCCCGCGGAAAGATCGCCATCACCGGATTCACCGCATGATCACATCGAAAGGCTCACCAAGAAGTACGGCACCACCCTCGCCGTCGACGATGTCGGTTTCGCCGCCGCGGGCCGGGTGACCGGCTGATCCCGCACCGGAGCCGGATCATCGCCGCCAAGACGATCTCGTCGGTCGTCATCGCGATCGCGGCGATGGCGCATCCGGGGAAGGAGCAGGCAGATGGCATCCAACCACTATCAGCCGATGGCCGGCCGAACGGTGCTGGTCACCGGCGGTACCGGCGGCATCGGCAAGGCGACCGCTGCCGGCGTCGCCATCCTGGGCGCCCACGTCGCGATCACCGGCCGGGATCGCCCGCGCGCCGAGGCCGCGGCGGACGAGATCTGTACGGCGGGCAACGGATGCTGGTTCCGTTCGCGCGGCCGTTCATGAAGTCTCCGGCCCGGGGTGCCGCCACCTCGATCCAGCTGGCGTCGGCACCTGGTCTCGAGCAGGTGTCCGGACGGTTCTTCGCCAACGGCAAGCCCAGGAAGTCCTCACCACGCAGCTACGACCAGGCCATTGCGTCGCGGCTCTGGCAGCGCAGCGACGAACTGGTCGCGAACGGCTGATGGCCGGCCGGCCCGGGTCAAGCACCGGACCTCGCCGTGACCGTGGGGGGGATAAAGTCCACTCTCATGGAGACTTCGGGGGATCGAGGGGTTGATTCCGGAGCGGTCGGGGCGGACCTTCACCTGGATCTGGCCGCGGCGCGGGGACGCAACGAGTTGGTCCAGGCGTTGCACGACTCGATCCGGACCGGGCGGTTGCCGGCCGGGACGCGGTTGCCGTCGTCGCGGTCGCTCGCGCACGATCTGGGCATCGCCCGCAACACCGTCGCCGACGCGTACGGCCAGCTGGTCGCCGAGGGCTGGCTGACCGCGCGCCAAGGGTCCGGCACGGTCGTCGCGAACCGCGTGAGTACCCCGCCGGTCGCCGTACCGACGTTGCCCGAGGCAAGGAATTTCCGGTACGACCTGACGCCGGGGTCGCCGGACGTGTCGACGTTCCCGCGTGGTGAGTGGCTGGCCGCGGCCCGGAAGGCGTTGCCCGCGGCACCCAACGAGGCGTTCAGGCTGGGCGATCCGCGCGGCCGGATCGAGCTGCGGCGGATGCTCGGGGACTACCTGGCCCGGGCGCGCGGCGTTCGGGCCGATCCGGAGCGGATCCTGATCTGCTCGGGGTACGTGCAGGCGCTGAGTCTGCTCAGCGAGGTCGTCAAGACCCAGGGTGGGACGACGATGGCCGTCGAGGAGTTCGGCTACGGGCTGCATCGGGACGTGATCCGGGCGCGCGGTCTCGAACCGGTGCCGGTTCCGGTGGACGAGCACGGTGCGCAGGTGTCGGAGTTGTCCGGTCAGGGTGTGCTGCTGACACCGGCCCACCAGATGCCGACGGGCGTGCCCCTCGCGCCTGACCGTCGTACGGTGGCGGTCGAATGGGCCCGGGAGTCCGGTGCGGTGCTGATCGAGGACGACTACGACGGGGAGTTCCGCTACGACCGGCAGTCCGTCGGCGCCTTGCAGTCGCTCGATCCCGAGCGGTCGCCTACACGGGTACGGCGAGCAAGAGTCTTGCGCCCGGCCTCCGGCTCGCCTGGATGGTGTTGCCGCAGCGGCTGATCGAGCCGGTGACCGCCGCCAAGCGGACGGCGGACTTCCAGACCGCGACGCTCGACCAGCTGACCCTCGCGGAATTCATTGCCTCCGGCCACTACGACCTGCACGTCCGGCGCTCGCGCCTGCACTACCGCCGGCGTCGGGACCGCCTGGTCGAACTGCTCGCCGTCCGCGCCCCGGAGGTCAAGGTCGCCGGCATCTCGGCCGGCCTGCACGTCCTCCTCGACGTACCCGGTGACGCCGAAGAGATCGTCGCCCGCGCCGCCCGCCAGGGACTCGGCCTCGCTGCTCTGACCACCTACCACGTCAACCCGACGCCAGCTACCCGCCAGGCCGTCATCGTCGGCTACGGCACCCCACCCGACCACGCCTACCCCGGCGCCCTCGACCTCCTCTGCCAGGTTCTGGGCGTCTAGCCCGTCGCCCAGCAAAGTTGTCCCCGGCCGGTCACGCAAGAGGTGCTCGAGTCACCCAAACGTCGAGCAGAAGAGCGTCCTTTCAGGGGTCAGCCCCCAGGGGGTGGGTTGCGGAGGCAAATTTCGGCTCCGCAACCCACCGACCGCGGGGTTGACCCCTGAAGGGGGCGAGGCAGGTGGTATCGCCGGGGAGGCGAGACGCCATCACGGCCCCAAGGTTTCTTGACGCGGCGTGAGGGCTGCGGCCAGGTCGCTGATGTCGGCGGGGCCGACGCGGCAGCAGCCACCCAGGTAGGACGCACCCGCGCTGAGCCACCCGGTGCCGAGGGCCGCGAGCGGGCCGGGAGTGAGAGCGGTCGCCGGGCTCCAACGGTGGTTGGCGGAGTCCCAGGACTCGCCGCTGTTCGGGTAGGCGATGCCCGGTTTCCCGGTGACCGCGACCGCCGTCTCCACCGCCTGCTGTACGTCGTCCGGCGTACAGCAGTTGATGCCTATGGCAACCACCTGGTCGATCGCGGCGATCGCGAAGGCGTCCCGTAGTGGCTGGCCGGCGCGGGTGTGCGAGCCCTCGATCGAGTACGAGAACCAGGCCGGGAAGTCCGCTTCGGCGAGCAACTCGACCAGGACCTCGGCTTCCTGAACGTCCGGGATCGTCTCGACCGCCAGCAGATCCGGTCCGGCCTCCATCAGCAGCTCGAGTCGCGGTCCGTGGAAGTCACGCAACACCGAGGCGCTCACGCCGTACCGGCCTCGATACTCCGAGCCGTCCGCGAGCATCGCGCCGTACGGCCCGACCGAGGCCGCGACCAGCCGTTGACCGCCGCCCAACTCGTCCCGCACATCGCGCGCGATGTGCACGCTGCTCGCGATCAAGCGCTCGGCCTCACCCCGCGACACCCCTGCCCGCTCGAAGCCGACCACACTCGCCTGATAGCCGGCGGTCGTCGCCACCATCGCCCCGGCCTCGTAGTACGCCCGATGCACCGCGGCAATCTCCTCCGGCGCGTCCCTCAGCAACCGCGCCGACCACAACGCATCCGACAGGTCGTGCCCTCGGTCCTCCAAGGCGTTCGAGAGTCCGCCGTCGAGGATGATCGGCCGGTCAGAGTCCCTGGACAAGTCCGAAGACCTCGTCGGCGCAGCCCCAGGAGAGAGTCACGCCGGAGCCGCCGTGGCCGTAGCAATGGATGACGGGCTCGCCGGTGCGGGTGCGGACGAGCTCGCAGCGGATAGCAGGGCGGGCGGGGCGAAGTCCGACGCGCTGGCGGAGGATCTTCGGCTTGCGGAGTTGCGGGAAGAACTCGGCGGCGCGGGCGAGGATCTGATCCGTGGTCGCGGGGTCGACGGCCATGGTCCAGTCGCCGGGCTGGCTGGTTCCTCCGATTACCACGTCGTTCTCGTGCGGGATGACGTAGGTCAGGTCGTACGGCGGTTTGTCCGCGAGCAGCCACTCGGTGAGGCCCCACTGCTCGACCGTCATCACCTGGCCCCGGACCGGTGTCACGGACGGGTCGCCGGCGGTCAACCGGGCGCCGAGACCGGTGCAGTTGACGACCAGGTCAGCGTTCGTCGGCAGCGCGGACAGTGCCGAACGGGTCAGCGACCCACCCGCCTGCTCGAGCCGCTTCACCAGCGATTGCAGATAGACCGGCATCTCGATCACCGGCGCGGTGAACGACCACCCGTCGACGAACCCGGCCGGCGGCGACGGCACCCGGGCCAGATCCGGCAGCACCCCGGCCCAGCGCGGATCCGGCGTCCGTTCCACCAGGAACTCGCGCCCGCGCCGCATTCGCACCGACGGCTCGAGCTCCGCAAGCTTGGCGAACTCCTCGTACGCCGTCCTGGACCAGGCGGCGACGCGGTCCTCGGGAGCCGACAGGTAGGGGTACCAGATCGCGGCCGCCACCGCCGAGGTCGTCTCCAACGGCAGGTCGCGGGCGAACACGGCCACGTCATAACCACCCTCGGCGAGCCGGACGGCACAGCTCAGCCCGATCACGCCGGCACCCACCACGATCACGCGCATCTACAGATTGTTACCCGCTGACCGCGATCCCGCCACCGGTTGCCTGCGGCATCAGTGCAGATCGACGGCCAGCGAGTAGAAGCGAGTGATCTGGGTGGCGCCGTGGTTGTCGTCCGAGAGCAGGAACAACGGCCGCCGCCGCCGGGGCAGGTAACCGCCGAGGGCCAGGGCCTCGACGTTGTCCAGCAATGGGTTCGGCTGCGGCTGCTTGGCGACCGCGCCGGAGGGCGGGCAGTTCACCAGGTCGAACAGCAGCTTCTTCTGGACGAACACCTTCTCGGGAGCGTCCGCAAGCGATGCCTTCTTCGAGACGTCGGGCGCCCGGCGCAGCGGCACGGTGAACACCCGGATCGTGTTGCCCACGTCCGGAACGAATGTGCGCTCCATCGACACCAGTTTGGTCTGGTTCATCCAGGCGAGCTCGACCAGCGACAGACCCGGGTCGGTCTTGTAGGCGTACTGTGAGACCACCTTGTAGTCGTGTCCCGGCAGTCCGGCAGTCCGGCAGTCCGGCGTACCGCAGGATCCGGTTCCGGTCCCGGCCGTCCGCGTCGGTGCCGTCGGATGCCAGCGGGCCCTCCATCCCGGCGAACAGCGACAGCCCGTCCCGGCTGACCCCGAGCAACTCGAAGGTCGTGTTGGCGGTGGCCTCACCGGCCGGCGCCACTTGGAACCGCGAAGGCACCGGCAGCGAAGCGATCTGACGGCCGTCGGACAGCCGGAAGGGGCGGATCGACGGCTCGCGCTCCGAGGTGACCAGGATGGTTCGGTTGCCACGCTCGACGACCAGGCCCTCACCGTCGAAGTCCGCGACGTTGGACGGCGTCCCGTCCGGGCGCCGGAGGATCGTCATCCGTCGACGCTCACGGTCGGCTTCAGCGCTCCAGGCAGGGCCGCTTCGGGTCGAAGATCCAGCCCTCGATCAGGTACCGCATCGCCACCGCGTCGTCCCGGGCGCCGAGATCGTGCCGCAGATACAGCTCGTGCGCGGCGGCGAGTGCCTCGCGATCCAGCTCGACCCCGAGACCAGGACGATCCGGTACGGCGATCTCACCGCCGACGATCCGCAGTGGGTCCTTGGTCAGGGCCTGGCCGTCCTGCCAGATCCAGTGCGTGTCGAGCGCGGTGATGTCGCCCGGCGCGGCCGCACCGACCTGGGTGAACATCGCGAGCGAGATGTCGAAGTGGTTGTTCGAATGCGAACCCCAGGTGAGCCCGAAGTCGTGGCACAACTGCGCGACCCGCACCGACCCGGCCATCGTCCAGAAGTGCGGATCGGCCAGCGGGATGTCCACCGCGTCGACCCGGATGGCGTGCGCCAGCTCGCGCCAGTCGGTCGCGACCATGTTCGTCGCGGTTCGCAGCCCGGTCGCGCGCTTGAACTCGGCCATCCTCTCCCGCCCGGAGAACCCGGCCTCGGCACCACACGGATCCTCGACATACGCGAGACACCTTGTACGCCGAGACTGCGGGCCGAGGCGGGAACGAGGGCGACGCCGCTACCAGGAGGACGACGGTGGGGATCTGCTGAACGCGCTCCTCGATCCGGGGGTGGGCGTCGGCGAGGAACCGGACTGTCAACTCGTGGAAGTAGCGAGCCCGGGTGGGCCGGTGGCCGGTCGCCTCGCACAACGTAGGAGTGACTCGCCGCGCTTTCCGCAACTGGACAGGACACGTTTGACGCTGTTGTAACAGCGGCGACCCAGACCCGAAATGCGAGCCGGAAAAGCTTGCTGCTCGATCGGGGCGATGCTGCCCAGCTGGGGCTCTGAAGGGAGCGGCATGGCCGAATTCGACGTGGAGAGCCTGTTCCGCTCGCTCGACACCGACCGGGCGAACGTGGTCTTCAAATGGAGGCTGCTCGACGAGCTGAAGCAGGCCGGGCTGGTCCCTGACGATCCCCGGGTGGCGAGGGCCGTGGACTGGACGCTCGGCACCGGCCCTCTGTTCGAGCGCGGGCAGCCCGTATGGCTCGATTTCGAGCAGTTCCGGACGGTCGTCCGCGAGCCGGTGATCTGGCGCGCGCTGCAGGGCGAGCTGGCGCTGCCGCCGGCGGAGTACGCGAACGTCACCGAGGCCGTCAATAAGGCCTACGTAGACCTTCTGCCCGATGAGTCCGGCACGGTCGCCCAGTACATCCCGACCCTGAAGAATGTCGCTAACAAGAACCTGTTCGGGGCCGTGCTCGTCACGACGGACGGCCAGGTCGTCGAGGTCGGCGACACCAGGGTCCCCGTCAGCATTCAGTCGGCCGTCAAGCCGTTGCTGTATGCGCTCGCGCTGGAGGAGCACCGCGAGGAGGAGGTGGACAAGTGGGTGGGCGTGGAGCCCTCTGGCGGCGCCTTCAACGATCCCGAGAAGTCCCTGGACAAGGACGGCAAGCCGAAGAACGCGATGATCAACGCCGGGGCGATCGAAGCTTGGGCAATGCTGTGGCCGGAGCTCACGTTGTCGGAGCGGTTCGGCAAGATCGAAGAGATCTGGGCGGAAATGTCGGGCGAGGACAAAGAGGACCTGAGGTTCGAGGAGGAGACCTACTTTGCCGAGCGGGCCACCGGGGAGGGGAACCGGGACCTGGCCAAACTGATCGCTTCCAAAGGGAAGCTGTACGGCGTGGACCCGAACGATCCCGACGGCCCGGAAGAGGTGGCCGACGGGTACTTCGCGGCTTGCTCGTTCAAGCCGACTGCGCGGCAACTCGGGGCGTTCTATGCCACGTTGGCGAACGACGGTGTCTCGCCGTACACCGGTAATAGGGTGTTCTCCCCGGAGACCGTCGGCCGGGTGCTGGCCGTGATGCGGAGCAGCGGCTTCTACGACGGCTCGGGCCGGTTCGGCGTCGACGTAGGCTTGCCCGGCAAAACCGGGGTCGGGGGCTACGCGGTGGCGGTGATCAAGGGTAAGGGGGCAATAGTGAGCTGCTCGCCGCGGCTGGACACGGAGGGAAACTCCGTACGCGGAGGCAGGTTTATCCGCCTGCTGGTGAAAGAGATGCGCTGGCACCCGGACATGTACTCGGGCGCCGAGCGCTCCCGCGAGGCCGCCATGCGGATGGGGGCTTTGAAGGCTGAGCTGGTTACCACCGTCGAGCAAGCTCTCGGCGCAAGGCCTGCGCCAACGGCGCGCCGTCCCGGCGGCAGCGCTGCCGCCGCACCGAGCACCGGGGATGGCTGGTCGAAAGCCCCGACCGGTCTGCAGCTCTGATCACGGCGGATCTGCATGCCCTCACAAACCGCCGGACCTCGTCACGACGAGCGTGACGAGGGCCGGCGGATTGCGATGGTGATGGCCTGGCTGTCGGGGTCCTACTCGACCGTGACGGACTTCGCCAGGTTGCGGGGCTTGTCGACGTCGTGGCCGAGGGCAACGGCCGCGTAGTACGCGATGATCTGCAGCGGGATGGTGAGCAGGATCGGGTCCAGCTCGGGCTCGTTCTTCGGTACGACGATCTTCGCCGCCACGCCGTCCGGGACCACGACGCCCGGGTGTGTGACGACGTACAGCGGACCGGAGCGGGCGCCGATCTCGTGCAGGGCGCCGATGTTGCGGTCGAGCAGCTCGTCGTCCGGGACGATCGCGACACTCGGCACGTCCGGCGAGATCAGCGCGAGCGGGCCGTGCTTCAGCTCCGAGGTCTGGTACGCCTCGGCGTGCCGGTAGGAGATCTCCTTCAGCTTCTGCGCACCCTCGCGGGCGACCGGGTAGCCGCGGGTCCGGCCGACGAAGAACAGGCTCTCGTGCTGGGCCAGCCGGCCGGCGATCTTGGCCAGCTCCTCCTCCTGGGCGACGATCGACTGGATGTGCTCGGGGAGCTTCTTCAGGCCCTCGATCAGCCGGCGGCCGTCGGCGGGGGAGACATCGCGGATCCGGCCGAGGTGGATGCCGAGCATCGCGAACGCGACCGCCATGTTGGTCAGCGCCTTGGTCGACGCCACCGAGACCTCGGGACCGGCGTGCAGGTAGACGCCGCCGTCGACCTCGCGGGCGATGCTCGAACCGACCGCGTTGACCAGGCCGATCACGCGACCGCCCTTGCGCTTCAGCTCCTGCACGGCGACCAGGGTGTCCAGGGTCTCGCCGGACTGGCTGACAGCGATGTACAGGGTGTCCCGCTCGACCACCGGGTTGCGGTAGCGGAACTCCGAGGCCGGCTCGGCGTCGGCGGGGATCCGGGCCACCTCCTCGATGAACTGCGCGCCCATCTGGCCGGCGTAGTACGCCGAACCGCAGCCGAGGATCTTGACCCGCTTGATCTCCCGGGCCTCGCGGGCGTCCATGTTCAG
>Ga0193707_1000093_pt1 | contig 23319 bp, 22 predicted proteins | sample U3c2metaG_FD_143043 | JGI IMG/M metagenome (GOLD analysis project Ga0193707, IMG submission 143043) | Soil microbial communities from a riparian zone of the East river system, Colorado, United States - U3c2 | ecosystem: Environmental > Terrestrial > Soil > Riparian zone | place: USA: East River... | reverse complement strand
TGCGTGTAGAGGGGCACATCATAGTTCGAAAAATCCACATCTGCCTGCGCGACGATGGGCAAAGTAAAAAGTAAGATGAAGGTTCTGAAAAGCATATCGACAAATTACCGGGAAACGGGAAATGTACGGCATCCTTGGTCATGCCAAGCGCAATTGCGCCAGTGAGGCGTATGAGCCGCCACTCAGGTTCGGGATGATCGTGAGTTCGAAGGCGGCTACGTCTTCCAACTCGACTCGATATTCCTCGAACTCCTCCGTGGCTCCCGATGGGCTGAAGTGATACTGCTGGCGCACGATATCACGCGATGCACCGTCTGCCGTTGACGACCAGCGCAGGACGAACTCCTGTGTGCGCGCCTCCTTCTCTTCTCGAAACAGGAGACGGATGCGCCTGAGCCTCTGCGGCGCTTCGAAGAGGAGACGAACCGTCTGTTCTCCTGGGCTTTCCGCGCGCCATCCTGTTACGCCGACAGGCAACAGCGCTGATTCGATCGGGTGCGCCGCGTCTTCCGATGTGACTTCGACTCGGGCTAGGGCTTCCAAGTCGAGCCAGCCGGTATTCGCTGACCAGCTTTCTCGCTGCGGCTGAGAACTGATTCGTTTTCGCATTGGTTTTTATCTTTTAGATCGTCAGCGTGTGTCTGGTAACGTGTGTCTTTAGACCTGAGCGGAACAAACCTAACTCTTACTCCTCCTATAAACCCAGGGAGCGAGAATATTAGCAGTTAAAAGGACTAACTGAACTACCAAGGTAGATGTGTCGAGGGTCATTACTTCGCGTAGCTACGATAGCCCAGCCTCCTAAAATAGGTGACCCCCGGATAGAAACAAGAAGTAGAAACTCGAGCAGAGATCTCTCGCGGAAATTCTACTTCGTTGCTGGCGCCTGCGCGGCCTTAAAGGCCTGCCAGGCATTCCAAGCGCGCTCCCAATTTTGTTTCTCGGCCCAACATTGCGCTTCCAAGAAGTGAAAATAGGCCGGCGAGTTCGGCCGTTGGCTGAAATGACGGGCGGTGAGAAGGGCATCATCGACCCGACCATTCTGTATCTGCGCGCGATAAAGTTCATAGCCAATGCCGAAATAATGGGGGGCGTCGGCGAAGCGCTTCTCCAGATCTTGAAGAGAGAAATTAGTAGCGACTCGCGGAAGCGCGACCGGTTCGCCGTATCGCTCGGTCAACTCATAGGCGCCGCGAAAATCATTCTTGCTCGCCTTGTATTTCGCGATACCAAACCAGGCATAACGAAGCCAGTCGGGATGCTGCTCAACGGCCCGGGAAATCTCCTCCGGGTCGCCGCGTTCGGACCAAAACGCGAAGAGCGCCAGTTTCTCTGTTTCACTGAATGATTGTAAGTTCGGATCATTTCTCAACAGTTGCGCTAGAGCGCGATTCAAAGAAGCGTCGGACAGCCTGTCGAGATACGGCAACGCCAAATCGTGTTCGCTAAGTCCAATCGCTTCCAGAAACGGGCTGACTTCTGGACTTCTGAGCGAAGCGTCGTTCAGCATGCTTGCATAGACTTCCGGTCGCAGAGGTCCGGCTCTGCGCAGAGCCTCCCGCCACGCCGTCACGACCAACGTCGGACGGTACTCCAGCAAGGCGTTTCCTTCGGCTAGCGGCACTTCATAAGCGATTGGCTCCAGAAAGCGCGCCCGGCGGAAATCATCGACCGCGTTTGACGTCGCTTTGAGTTCAACCTCCGCGATAGCACGCGTAAGGTAGAGTTGCCAATCGAGCGGCGCCCATCCAAGCGCGCGAGTTGTCAGTGCGATTGTTTCACTATAATTACCCTCGCGGTCGGCTACCGCCGATAATTGCTTCGCGCTCGAAACACCGACAGATCCGGGAAAGAGTTGCTCACTGCGTGTAGCAACAACCAATGTCAGACCCGCCACAAGCATTACCACGCCAACAAAGCGAAATAAAATCGGCACCCACTTGCTCATTTTCAAAGACAGCGGCCGATGCCCTGAGAGCCCTAACAAAAATACTGCCGCAAACGCCGTACCCACCCAGTGTGCCGAAACATCGACAATCCCATGAAGCGCGAACAGGAGCGCGGCGATAAGGGCGGCGAGACGATAACCTTGGTTGGTTCCCACTCGTAGTGGAAAAACTCGACTACCGAGCAGGGCGATACAGACGATCGTGAGCACCACCGCAGGCCAACCGAGTTCCGTCCAAAGCCAAAGCCAGTCGCTTTCCGGATGCAAGGCTCGCGGGCCGCTGAAGGAAGCGTCACGAAAAATTGCAAAAATCGATTCGAAATTTCCAAGACCGATCCCGCACCAGGGCGAATTACGAATGAGTCGAAACGTGTCATGAAAAATTTGCCACCGAAAATCCGTTGAGACACTGGCACTGCCGAAATCGTGAAGATGAAATCTCTCGAATGTTTGCCCGCCGAGAAGCAACAGGGCCATGAGTAGCAGAAGAAGAAAAGAGACTGCGAGCGTGAATCGTGAGGGAGAGCGTTGTCGGACCGCGAACGCGCCAAGCCAAAACGCGCTGCCCGCGACGAGGATCCCGACTCCAGCGCGCGAAAAATTCAAGATGATTGCCGCCAAGATCGGGAGCAGCGCGAGGATCCAGACGATCCACCGTTTTCTTCTTTTGCGTACATCGTCCTGAGCGCAGGCAAGAATCACGATCGCAGTGAGCCCGAAGAGATCTGCGGTTTGGTTCCGATCTGGAAATGGACCGAAACTTTGCTCGTTGTGCCAGAAAGGAAGCGTGGTGTGCGCCAAGTAAAACGCAATGCAGATCGCGGCCAGGACCGCAATTCCACTGCTAAACAAGCGCAGCTGAAAGCGCGCCTCGTGAAGCTCCAGATCCTGCGTGGAGACGACATAGAGCCAGCTCAATCCAGCAGCGAAGCTAAGGAGATAGCTCAGCGTGATCCACGGCTGCGGAGTGAGCGTCGATGGAAGCTGAATTCCGAAGTCATTAACAACTGCCGCACGCCACTCCGGTTGAAAAAACCAGCGGGCGGGGAGAAAGGCGACTGCCGTCAAGATAAAGAGGCTGAGAAGAACGATGTTCGTGAGCGTGCCGAGCGAAAACCGAGGTGGTCGCATCAGCAGGTAGAGTGCAAGAACCGTGATGACAAGTCCCTCCTCCCATTTTTGAGTTGCGCCGCCCAGAAAGCAAGCGAGCACGGGCAGCAACGCGACAGTCGTGTTAGCTATCCAACGAGTGGTAGCGGCATTTTGGTTCTCGCGTGATTGAGATCGCTGCATGGAATTTCGCATTGGCCAAGGCAAACTCCATGGCATGGAAATCGCTTTTAAATTCGATAACCTTTGCGGACACCTTACGCCCGTTGAGGGGTGGGCAACAATACTTCAACGCGACACAGTCTGAATCGTTGCCGAGCCTCATCTAGACGACTCGATAGACTTTTCGGTCAATTGCTCGCTATACACGTGGCGTCGCTTGATCACTACCCGCCGGCCGCACCGGACTGCTTCCGAGATTGAATTGATCTTTAGAGAATCGACGAACCTTGCTGCGGCAATGCTTAGATCTTCAGGCCTGAGTCGCTCTACCGAATTAGTCCCATTATCTCCCATTGGCCTCGGTGATTTCTTATTCGATCCCAGAGCGTTTCGCGGCTGTGTGAACCTGCCTGGTTGAGATGGAGTTGAATGGTTGAAAAAGTTAAAAGTTAAACGCTTAAAAAGTTAGAAAAGGAGCCGCGTTAGCCAGAGGGACCTTTTAACGTCTTTAACTTTTTAGCCTTTAACTTTTACTTTGCTATCCAGCGCGATGGTCTCACCGGGGCGCATAACGTGCAGTCGCGTTTTGACTTTGCGCTTCTTCAGTTCGCGTTCGAACACTTCGGGCGTGCCTGTCAGCACCGGAAACGTTCCGTAATGCATTGGAATTACCGTCCTAGGGGCGACCAGCTTCACAGCTTCAGCCGCCCGAGGCGGTCCCATCGTAAAATGATCGCCGATACAAACCAGCATGGCGTCGATCTTGTGAAATCGTTTCACAAGGGCCATGTCGGAAAACAAATCTGTGTCGCCCGTGTGATAGATCGTAGGACCGTTGCGTAGCGCGATGATCAGTCCCGTCGGATTGCCGGCATAAACAGGCGGTGCATTTTCCTTTTCAATGCACGAGCCGTGCCACGCTGGGACGAACTGCACTTTTACTTCTCCATCAAGGAGCGAAAGCTGACCGCCCAAATGGCCGGTTGTTTCATTCCCAGCCTGTCCTTCGGGGTAGCCTAAAACTGACACAATCGCCGCGTTGAGATCAAAGTTCGAAACCAGACTCGCTCCGGTGCGCTTTCCGATCTCAACTGTATTACCGACGTGATCGCCATGCCCGTGCGTCAGGAAAATTAGATCAACATGATCAAGGCTGGCGAGCTCGTCCTTGCCGCTTGTGAACGCCGGATTGGTTATCCATGGATCGATCAGCAAAATCTTTCCCGTAGCCGTACTAATTTTGAAAGCAGCGTGCCCATACCAGGTTAATTGAGGTTCCATACTAATGAGGAAATCGAAAAGCATTCCTTCGGCAAGGGTAATGGCTTTCAAAAAGTGCCGAATGTCGGATGACGAAGGAGTGTCGTCCGTGCGGGCCTATTCTCTAGACGAATGGAAGCGGAACCACTTCGACTCGAATTAGCTGCGAACCTTTGGACGCAGAATCTCCCGCTGTCACCACATCCAGCTTTGTGCCGACGCTATTGAAACCGCGTTTCACGTATCCGAGGGCAATCTCCTTTCCGAGCCGTTTGCTGCCGGTGGAGCTTGTGATCCAGCCAACTTCCTTCCCGGGCGCTGAAGGAGCGGCGAGTTTCATGCCTGGCTGAAGCGGAAGATCGTCCAACGAAATCAGACCGCATAATCGCTTGTTCGTCTGGCCCGACATCTTTATTCGCGAGATGACTTCCTGGCCGATATAACAACCCTTTTGGTAGTCGATCGCCCGTTGTTCCAAGTTGGCCTCGATTGGAATGATGTCGTTTGTCAACTCGCGACCCCAGATCGGAATTCCCTGCTCGATTCGCATGACCTCAGCTGTCTCGGAATCGCACAGGGTCCATTGCGAGGATAATTCCTGTAACGAGACGCGATGCTGCGCGGCATCGCCCCACATGTCCCATCCCGGCTCAGCAAAACGGCGCATAGAGACAATCCGCCCATTTTCAAGAGTGGGGGATTGTTGTGACAATGCGTGAAAAAGAGAAAATTGATCGGTGACATCCTCAATCTGAACGTCGTCGGCGATCACGTAGCGCTCCAGCCGCACCTTGAGCGTTTCTCGAAGATCGGCCGCTGCGTCGACCAAAAAGGATTCTCCTGATGCGGAAACATAGATGTGCGCATCTGTTTTGCCTTTCGCATTTAGTATGCACGCTTCGATCGCGGATGTTTCACTCGCTTTGCGCAGATCGTTCGTGATTTGCCCGTTGAGGAACCGAAGCCGGTCAGTGCCGGTAATACAAAATTTTGCGCGCCCAGAAAGGTCGAGAAAGATGGCTTGCTTGCTTTGAGATGATCTGTTCGACGTGTCCATGGCCTTGCTTCGCGTTCTTAGAGCGCCCCTTGCCGCGACATGTTTGTAGAATCCGCCACGTACCAAGATACCGAACCCGGTTAAGGGCGACATGTTTTACATGACGCTCCTGAAAGGGGCTTGCGCCGTCATTCTTTTCCGGATGAGAGCCGACTCAGCAGTTGCTTGAAAAAACCGAAACGCAATCGTGTTGTTTCGTTAGGTCCGCTGTTTGCCACACTGATCAATGGCGCGGCCGACACCTCTGGACGCGCGTCTTCCTGGCTCTGCGTTTTCATTTCGGCTGAGCTCGCGATCGACTCGCCGCCAACCTGTTCTTCTTGCTCGTCGAGTTGCAACTCTTCACCAGCAACTGGTGCGGGCTCGTGCAAATATTTTCGCGCTATTACTGAATAATCGTCATCTCCGTGGCCCCAGTGCATTTGCTCCAGCAATTGATCGCGAGCCGCAGCGGTCACACCCAGATCGAGATAGTTCGACAGACCGATTTGATTCGCGATCTGCATGTCTTTCAACATGTGTTTGACAGAAAAGTGGGGCTCAAAATCACGGCTTAGCATTTTAGGCAGTTTCATCGCAAGAGTTGCAGAATTGCTGGCGTTACTGCGCATTGCCTCAAGGAACTTTTCCAACGGCAAACCCAAAGCTTGAACAAGAGCCAGCGCTTCCGCAGCCGCCTGGACGCTTGCGGCCGTGATCATGTTCGTTGCAATCTTGATGGCGCTTGCCTGGCCAATTGTCGGACCGATCTCGATGATCTCTTTGCTGCCGGCTTCGAGTATCGGACGCGCGTCGTGCACTGCCGCATCGTTCCCGCACACATAATAAACGAGCTCACCCTTTTCGGCTGCAGTTTTACTCCCTGTAAACGGCGCTTCGACAAACCGCGCCTTGCGACGTTCTACAATCTCAGCGGCGGCGCGCATTGAATCAGGAGCAACCGTCGAATGCGCAAGGACGAGATGATGCGGGGTAAGTTTTGGACTTAGCTGTTGGGCGGTTTGCAGCAAAGCGTCATCATCCGAAACGAATATTTGGATATAATTGCAAATCTCAGCGACTTCCCCTGGCGACCCGACAAAATTCGGAACGGAGCGCGGCGACCGGTTCCAAACATAAACTGGAAATCCTTTCCGCCGCAGGTTCCCGGCCACGCCGCGACCGATAATCCCAAGCCCGATTACCCCGATGTTTTTGCGCGTTGCATGAGACATAGGCTTCAGGCGCTCCATTGAGGCGGCCGCTCATAATCAAACTGCCGGGAAAACCGACCTGAGGCAATGTATAAATTGGTGAGGCCCCGTAACTCGTGATTGTTGGCGCCTCGGGCGGGTTAAGCGGGCCCGATTCAACGTTCAACGTTTTAGCGCGACTTCAGATAGGTAATACAGTGCGACTGATCCAACGATCTGGAGACTCCGGGCGCTAATTTTATCAATTGTATCCCCAGCGGTGTGCCACCAGGGATAATCGAAGTCAATCAGGTCGATTGTCGGAATGCCGATAGCGTTTAGCGGTGAGTGGTCGTCGATCATCTCCCGGTCAAGGTACGTGAAATAACTTCGCAACTTGAGCGCTTCGCCTGCCGCAAAAATATCTCGCGCCATTTCGGAAGGCGAATCTGCGGGAAGTGTAATGTCAAGCGAACGATCGCCAACCATGTCGAACACGATCCCGCCGCGGAATTGCCTGTCGCCTCCGAGGTGCTTGGCAAAATAGCGGCTTCCGTACAAGCCATCCGTCTCCGAAAAATGATCGTACGCTTCTTCGCCATCAAAAAACACAAGCTCGACTTTCGTAGCCAAGTTCGGATGCTGCCCGATTACTCGCGCTAATTCCAAAAGGAGTCCTGTGCTTGAGCCACCATCGTTAGCTCCGAGGAATTTTATGGCGTCGAATGTTTTCGTGTCGTAATGCGAGCACAACAAAAACAAAGGCGCCGCGTTCCCTTGGCCGGAAAATTGGGCAATCAAATTTACGAACTGGACCTTGCCCCGCGGGGTGTCGTCGGTGAACGCCTGTCGTGTTACCTGCCAGCCGGAGCGGCGGAGTTGGTCCTCAATATAACGCCTGGAGTTCTCGATGGCCTCAGATCCGGACGGGCGTGGCCCGAAGTCGACCAGTCGTTGAACATGTGCGAAAGCCTTCTCACCCGAAAGTTCTTCCCAGATTTTTGTTTGCGCTGCAGGTGACGTATCCGCACAAACCATAGGGAAACAGACAATCAGGAGTAATCGAGCAACGGGGTAACGAAGCGTTGTCTGGCGCGAATGCATCCCTGCTATCACTTCGATACTCCAACGCTCCACTACTCCGGCTCCGGCAGCCCCAAAGCAGTCACAATGCGCTGGAGATCGTCGTTCCCGTAGTACTCGATTTCAATCCGGCCGCGTTTGTCTCCATGATGAATGGTGACATGTGTAGCGAGGTGCTCTTGCAGGCGGTTCTGTAAATCTCCCACTGCGGTCGGCGTGACGCTCGACTCAGCCCCGGCGCGTCGAGACTTTCGTCGCGAACGGCCCATCCCAAGCAGGCGAGCAACCAACCGTTCTGTGCCGCGCACGGTAGCGTTGCGACGCAAAACCGTTTCTGCAGCCAGGAGCTGTTCCTCAGGCGCCTTTAACGATAACAGCACCTTTGCGTGACCCACAGAAAGCAAGTCCTGGGTGAGCCAGACTTGCACCTGCGGCTGAAGATCCAAAAGCCGCAGCGCGTTGGCCACCGCCGCCCGGCTCCGACTTACTTTGAGCGCAATGTCTTCCTGACGCATTCCAAATTCATTCGCTAACCTTGCGTAACCTTGGGCCTCTTCGATTGGATTCAGATCAGCGCGTTGCAGGTTTTCGATCAACGACAGTTCGAGGACTTCCAAGTCATTTGCGGTTCGAATTATGGCGGGAACCTCGGTAAGGCCGATCTCCTGAGCAGCCCGCCAGCGACGCTCGCCAGCGATCAATTCAAATCGAGCGCCCGCCTCGCGGACAATAAGCGGTTGAATAATGCCATGTTGCCGAATCGAATCGATTAGTTCCTGCAGCGCTTCGCGCGCGAAATCTTTGCGTGGCTGCAGCGCGCTGGGGACGATGTTTGCCAGATTGATTTGGTGGACTCTGTCACGCGATTCGCCAGTGTCTGCGCGAGTCGCGGCCGACGGAGTACCAATTAATGCGCCAAGCCCCTTGCCGAGACCAGACCGTGCCATGCGGCTCAGGCTACGGGAACAGTTTCATCAACGCAAACAGCAATCCACGCTGGCGCGCGGTCGATCGGGAAATGTTGGAAGGCGGATCTCCCGATGTCTGGCCGAACACTTTTATCGCATGCCGGCAGCTCACCCGCCAAGTCAGGCTTGGAGTCTGACATCCGATGGCTCCGCCCCCATTTCCCAAAAAAGTTTAAAAAAAATGTATTGACATCGAAAGCCGGAATTTCGTATCACACGCACCTGGCTCCAAAACAGACGAAGGATTTTTACCCGGTAGGTTCTTTGTCTGTCAGGACCTTGATAATCACAAAAACAAACGAAACACCGGGAGAGAAAGAACACAACAATCCATGTATCCACTCAATCAACTCAAAACATTAGTTTCATGCGGACGAGATCCGGCTCGCTCGCTGCCGTTTCGGCGCGGGTTCCTTCTCATCCCGCTTATTCTGGCAGCGTTTACGCTTACCCAAGTGCAGGCAGCCATAAACACACCAGATCCGGGTAGTGTTTCGTCAACCAACACGGCGGATGGCCAAAGTGCGCTGGCAGGGGCGACCGGTTTTTATAACTCAGCGTTTGGTTTCATAGCGCTCCTTAGCAACGGTGCGTCTAGCTTCAACACGGGTGTCGGAGCCGGGACGCTTCTGCTCAACACCGCACTTGAAGGTACGGCGGTCGGCGCAGGCACGCTTTTGAGCAACACTTCCGGACAGCACAACACCGGATGCGGCGCATTCGCGTTGTTTACCAACTCGACAGGCGAGTTCAACAATGCCGTCGGCGCTAATTCGCTGCTTTTCAACACCGACGGAGACAGCAACAACGCCCTTGGCGAGAGCGCGCTGTTTAACAATATCATCGGTTCTGCCAACACGGCCATCGGCGATGTCGCGCTCGGGAGCAATGACTCATCCGGGGCCGGTCTTGGAAATGCCAACACGGCCGTTGGCACTGGTGCCCTCTTTAGCAACGTTGATGGCGATTCAAACAACGCCATCGGCTTTAACTCGCTCGGCGCCAATTTCGATGGCTTGTTCAACAACGCCGTCGGTTTCGACGCAATGGCTGACAATGTTAGCGGCGCTGGAAACGTTGCGGTCGGTGACTCAGCTGGCGCGGGTGTCGAGGGTGATTTTAACATCTATATCGGCGCATTTGCGGGTCCGGCCCCTTCACCGGCACCGGTGGCTGAAAGCGAAACGATCCGCATTGGCGACGTGTTTAACACAGCCTGCTTTATCGGCGGAATCTCGGGTGTCCCAGTCTCCGGCGACCTCGTTGCTGTAGATGCAAACGGCCAGCTCGGCTCAGCGGTGGCTGCAGGCGGAGGAAAGGTCTCCCTGAAGCAGTTGCTCCAACAGCAACAGCTCGTGCAGGAATTGAAGGCCACGACCGAAAGGCAAGCGGCAGTGATCGCTTTGCAGGAAGGGCAAATCAAGGCCCTCACCGCGGGCCTAAAGCAGCAGTCCGATCAAATTCAGAAAGTGAGCGCTCAGCTTGAAATGGTCAGGCCGATGCCTCGAGTAGTGGAGAATCGATAAGACTGTTTACCGTACGTTTGTAGGAAGTTTTCAAACAGCCGCCGCGCGAAATCGCGGCGGCTGTTTTGTTTTTGGATGGAGGGGCGAGCGCCGGGAGCCTTTGCTTTGCGACGAAATCGGCGGACATTCGTTAAGTGTCGCAGAGCTCCGTCCTCAAAAGTTCTCGACTGTTTAATCTGGAAAGACCCGGAGGTTTATTTGTTTATCGAGAATGAATACGGTCCGGACGATGCCACCGAAAGCAATCACAGATGACAGCCCAAGTGTCTTTACCCTGGGTCATTCCCCAGATCCGGATGACGCGTTCATGTTCTATGCGATGGCCGAGAACAAAATCGATCTGCGCGGGTACCGGTTCGAGCATCGACTGGAAGACATTCAGACGTTGAACGAGCGCGCACTTCGAGGCGAGTTGCACATTTCCGCGATCTCGATCCATGCCTATGCGCACGTCGCAAGCAAATACGCGCTGCTGCCCTGCGGAGCGAGCATGGGGGACGGCTACGGGCCAATTGTGATTAGGAAACGCCCAACGCCCAACGCTCAACGAACAACTCTCAACGAAAATTCAGTGAAGGACTCTGCAGCGCGACATTTCTTAGCGGGTAAGAAAATTGCTGTGCCCGGCACGATGACCAGCGCATTTCTCGCGCTACAACTCTTCCTTGGGAAGTTCGATTACGTTGTAGTGCCGTTCGATCAAATTTTCGACGCGGTCCGCACCGGGCGAGCAGATGTTGGGTTGATCATTCACGAGGGACAACTCACCTATGAAAAATCGGGATTTGAGAACATCGTCGATCTTGGAAAGTGGTGGAAAGAGCAAACCGGATTACCGCTTCCCCTCGGTGGAAATGTCGTGCGCAAGGATATTCCGTCGGCCGCTCGGAAAGATCTGAGCGAAATTATTCGCGAAAGCATCGACTACGGGCTGGCGCACCGCGAAGAGGCGGTGTGGCATTCGCTTCCCTATGCGCGCGACATGGACGCGAACTTGGCGGGGAAATTCATCGGCATGTATGTGAATGAATTTACTCGCGATTATGGCGAAGTGGGCCGCGACGCCATCCGGCGATTTCTGGCGGATGCGCACGACAACGGTTTCATCGACGTTCCAGTCGAAGTGGAATTCGTCGGATAATTTTGCCGGCTGGATGTCAACCAGCTTGGCTGAATTTGTCGCCACGCTGCAAGCCTCGCAAAAGAGAAGTCGCAAGGAGTCCGCTCGCCGAGTCGGGCTAGGAGAGCGACCGCCGACCGTCAGCTTCCAGAATTGTCTTGCCTCACTGTTCGCCAGAAAGATATCAATTATGGCTCGGTGAAGGCGTCCCTCCAAGCCAAACGCGATCTTCTCTGTGTTATCCGGGTCGGAATCTGCCTTGGCGCCTTGCTATCCCTGACGTTCTCCGGTTGCGGGAAAAACGAGCCAATCGACGAGGCGAAAGCGGCTGGAAAAACCACGGCAGATTTTCCTCAAATCACCGCGGACATTTTTAAACCGATGGATGGCGGCATCAATTTGTCGCCTCAGGAAATCATGGGCCGCAATACCTGGAACCTCTGGAGCGCAGGCAATCAGCGATTCTGGAATCGTGTAGCCCAGGACAGCTACGGGTTAATGGATCTCTTAAAGATGCTGGATAGCCGTAAGTTTCCGCGCGGTGAGCGTTTCAAGACTTTAGGCCTGGTAAACGAGCCTGGATTTCGCGCCGCGATCAAGCCGGATGAATTTGGCTTGTGGCTCGATGAGCAAGGAGAACCGGAGCCGGCGGGCATCGACGAGACTGTTTACGGTAAACCATCCGGGGTCCTCGGTTTCCGGCTTTTTCCAAATCCGGACTTCAACGATGAGGCACGAAAAAAATGGGACGGCGATCGTTTCATGAACGATCCGGGCTATTACAACGACAACAAGCTGGTTCGCCCGTATCGCGTCGGTGTCGCGTGTGGCTCCTGTCACATCGCGCCGTATCCAGATAATCCGCCCGCCGATCCTGAGAACCCGCGCTGGGAGAATCTCGCATCGGCCATTGGTAATCAGTACATCAACGAAGGAAAAGTCTTTGCCTGTAATGTTGAAAAGGGCGGCTTATTTTATGAGATGCTGGCCGCGCAACCGCGTGGCACCTCCGATACTTCTCGGATCGCAACCGATCACATCAACAATCCAAACGCAATCAATCCAATCTTTTTGCTAGCCGAACGGGAGCGGATCGCGGTGCCGGAAAAAATGGCGGGCGGCACGCTCGCGTTGCCCGGAGAAAAGGAAGAGATGCCGGTGCCGCACGTGTTGAAGGACGGCGCGGATTCTATTGGCGTCGCCGGCGCAACGATCCGTGTCTATGTCAACATCGGCATGTTTTCCGAATACTGGCTGACACTTCACAACCGATTGATTGGGCTGACTCCACAAAAGCCGTTTGAGATCCCTTATGCGCGGGAACATTCGGTCTTCTGGCGCGCAACTGAAGAGCGCGTGGGGAACATTGCAGCATTCTTCCGCCGCCTGAAACCATTTCATCTCGCCGACGCTCCCGGCGGCCAGGCGTACATCACGGCCGATTCAGCAGTGATGACACGGGGAAAGGAAGTTTTCGCAGAGAGTTGTGCGGCCTGTCATTCGAGCAAACAGCCGCCGCCAAATATCGATCCGCATTCCGGCGAGGGAAAAGCCTGGTTTCGCACAACGGTAATGGCGCCCGATTTCCTGGAGAACAATTTCCTGTCTAACGACAAGCGTTATCCATTGACCAAGATCGAGACGAACTCCGCTCGTGCGTTTGGGACGAACGCAAAAGCCGGTCACGTCTGGGACAACTTTTCCTCGCTGACTTACAAGGAACTTTCGCCTGTAGATGAGTTGGAATTTTTCAATCCATTCGATGAAACCCACCCGATCAAATTCAAACCGAAAGACAGGAATGTGGCCCCCGGTTACTATCGGACTCCTTCACTCGTTAGTCTCTGGAGTTCGGCACCTTTTTTACACAATAACATGCTCGGTAACTTTACGGGCGATCCTTCCGTGCCCGGCCGCATAAACGCCTTCAACGATGCAGTGGAAAAATTGTTATGGCCCGAAAAACGCCTGAACAAGGCTTCTATCTGGCGCACCCAAAACGAGTGCGCGCTGCATTTGCGCAAGGAATTCGTGCCCAAACCGCTACAAGGACTGGCTGATAAGAATGGGTACATCAACATCGGACCCATCCCGAAAGGCGCCCCGATCAACCTGATCGCCAACGTCGAGCCTGACTTTGGCCAGTTGGTTGTTTTGCAGGCAAAAATCGCCAAGGCATTGCTGAAGATTCACACGCAGAATCTTTCATCGGAACAAGCCACAGACGAATTGATCAAGACGGTCCCTGAACTGCTCGCGGCGAATAAGTGTCCCGACTTTGTCGAGGACAAGGGCCACTACTTTGGCACCGATTTACCTGATAACGATAAACGCGCGCTAATCGAATATCTGAAAACCTTTTGATCGAGATCCAATCCAACGAAAGAAGAAACCATGGCTGTCACAGTTGCTGAAATGTTGAAAATGTCACAGGCGCAGCTCGACGATCTTTTTACGCAAAGCCCCGCCGGTGAAATCCCAAACGGCGAGGCCAAAGGCACCGCCATCGTCGCACCGGGAACCACTTACACGCAGGACATTGCGAATTTCGTGAATCATTTCGCATGGCAGGGAAAAGTGTTCGATCCGGCCAAGGGCGTTTTGCGAAATAAGATATTACCATTCGGACTGAACGCGATCATCGCGAAGGTGTACAACGGGCCTAGTTGGCTCGATAACAAGGATTGCATCGTTCTCGACTATTCGGAAACCTCGCTACTGGCACACTGGATCCGCGATGAGATCCGCGAAGTCGCGCCGCACACTTACCTGGGCAAAGTCTATTTGGGCAAAAAGCGATTGATTGATTTCGCGCTTGAGTTTCCAGCGTCAGGATAATTGCACTCTGCGGCCATGGCCGACGCTCCAGATCAAACCGCAAAAAGCCCGCGCTGGAAGTGGCGAATCGTGTTGCTGGTGATGGTCGCGCTCGTCGCAATCGGGTTTTCGTATCTAACGTGGCGCTTTACCCGAGATGATCCGGTCACGTACAAGGACCCGGAAGAGCACTTCAAGTACGGTTCAACCGGTGGCGAGCGCGAATCGGGCATTCCTTACTGGATTTGGAAGGTGCTGCCCAAAATGTTTCCTGAATATTTACCGGGTAAAACCTTTACCCCGGGTACTGAATACGCGTCGTTAGGCTTTCTCTACGAGCCAGGCAAGGATCTGCCGATCGGTGTCTCACGTCGCAACACACAGGGAATTGATCGCGTCTTCTTGAACTGCGCGATTTGTCACGCTGGTTCTGTGCGCGGAAGCCCCCAAAGTCCGCGCGCCATTTACGCTGGCATGCCGTCGAACACTGTCGATCTTGAGGCGTTCGAGCGTTTTATTTTCGCCTGTGCATCAGATCAACGTTTCAACGCTCCACGGATCCTCGCTGAGATGGAAGGGATCGGTGCGAAATATGATGTGATCAATCGCCTGCTCCTGCGCTACTACGCCATTCCTTTGATGCGCGAGCGGCTACTCATGTTGAAAGGCCATTTTCGCTTCGGTGATTGGGAACCGGACGCTGGCCCCGGGCGCACTGACACGTTCAACCCAGCGAAAACGCTTTTGGAATTTCCCCTGGAAAAACTAGAAACGCGCGAGCTGGTAGGTCTCTGCGATTTGCCCTCCATCTGGCTGCAAGGCCCGCGCAAAGAGAAAAACATTCACGCGCATTGGGACGGCAATAACAGCATGATGGAGGAGCGCAACAAGAGCGCTGCGTTCGGCACCGGCGCATTTCCCCCGACGATCGATCTGAAACAAATGGCGCGCATCGAGCAGTGGTTACTTCACAAGGAACCGCCCAAATATCCGTTTCCAATTAACGGACAACTCAGCGCGCAGGGCGAAAAGCTCTACGCGCAGTACTGCGGCAATTGTCACGGGCGCAATGGCCGAGATTTCAATGGCGAGTACGTCGGCGACATAGTGCCTATCGACAAAATCGGCACCGACCCTCACCGGCTCGACTCATATACAGAAGAGCTAGCTGCGGTGCAGAATACGCTCTATGCCGGTTACCCGTGGCGGTTTAGTCATTTCCGCAAAACTTTTGGCTACGTCAATTTGCCGCTGGACGGCGTCTGGTTGCGCGCGCCGTTTCTGCATAACGGTTCGGTACCGACGCTGCGTGATCTTCTAAATCCCGGTGCCGAACGTCCCGCGGTTTTCTATCGCGGATACGATGTCTTCGAGCCGGTGAAAGTCGGTTTTGTTTCAGACGTAAGCCGGTTCGACGCGGAGGGACGCAGCAAGGATGAACCCGACAATCCAAGAAAATATTTCAGGTTCGACACACAAGTGAAGCCAGGCGGCACGACACCACGTGATCGGAATGAGGGCAATTCAAATGTCGGTCACGAAGGGCCGGCCTACGGGACGATGCTGTCTGCTCAGGAAAAAGACGCGATCGTCGAGTATCTGAAAACCTTTTGATCCAAACCCGATCAATAAACCAATGAGGCTGCAACCTAAAACAAAACGCATCATTTGGGTCACCGCGGCTGTGATTGTGATCCTCCTCGTGCTTGGCGCTTTCTTTACGTGGACAAAATTTTTCCGAGAAGAGAAGGAAGTTTTTGCGAACGAGGAGGAACATTTCAAATACGGGTCGCTTGGCGCCGAAGGCGATCGCGGCATCCCGTATTATCTCTGGATGGTCTTGCCGCGTATTTTCCCAGAGCTGATGCCTGGGCCGGGCGGCTACAAGTCGCTTGGAGTGGTTTGGGAAGAAGGCCATGAAATTCCGGTCGGCTTTTCGAAAAAGGTCGTCGGCTTCTCGCGAATCACGAACAACTGCGCAGTCTGCCATACTGCGACCTACCGATTGAAAGAAGATGAAGTGCCGCACGTTGTGGTCGCGGGGCCAGGCCATACGAACAATGTCCAAAACATGCTGCGCTTTTTGTTCAAGGCAGCACACGATCCTCGCTTCAATTCGGACATCATCATGAATGAAATCCGTCTGGTGAACGCGAACAATTACGGCAATGGCGGCCTCTCGTTCATCGACCGGCAGATTTATCGTTACCTGTTGATTCCATTCACTAAAAAGGCGCTGCTCCAGCAGGAAAAACAATTCACATGGATGGAACGTTATGTCACCGGCGGCAAACCCAAGCCCCACTGGGGGCCGGGACGCGACGATGCCATGAACCTGACAAAATATTTTATGACCAGCATGGCGGAGGACAACACGTTTGGGCCAACCGATTTTCCTTCGATCTGGAACCTCGGAGTCCGCAGTGGAAAAGATAATGCCGGGAAGCAGATGTTGTTGAACTGGACTGGCGATACGCCGGCGGTCCGCTCAGTCTTGATTGATTCTGCGCTGGGGCTCGGCGCACCGGCGCGGCCGTGGTTTTTACAGCGCATGGGCGATCTAGATCAGTATCTCAGCAACCTACCGCCACCAAAGTGGCCTTTTGCCGAGACGAATCCGATCAATCCACAAATGGCCAGCGAAGGCCAGAAAATTTACGCTCGCGACTGCGCGGCATGCCATGATCCGCGCGCTGAATTTACAAATAAGGTGGTTCCGATCACTGAGATAGGGACTGACCCCGAGCGGATGTATTCATGGTCGAAAGATGCCGCCGCAGAAGCGAACCGGCGGGTCAAACAGCTGGGCATCGATCGCCCGCCCATGGTAGAAACGCAAGACCCATATGGATATGTTTCGCCACCGCTGGATGGAATCTGGTTGCGCGCACCTTACCTTCACAATGGCTCCGTGCCGACGTTGCGCGATCTGTTGAATTCACCGGGTGAGCGGCCGCAAACTTTTCATCGCGGCGACGATGTTTTCGATCCGGTCAAAGTTGGATTCAAAGAGCCGCCACCGCGGCCAACCGGGCCAACCGGCCAGCTGACTCAACCTTATTTTCTTTTCGACACGACGGAAAAAGGGAACGGCAACAAAGGGCACACCTACGGCACCCAACTTTCGGAGCAGGACAAAGAGAAGCTGCTCGAATACTTGAAGACTCTCTAACGCAGGTGTGATGCGTTGAACCGTTAAAGCGGAGATGCGCCACGCGAAAAGCTCTTGTGCGCGCGACGGTTCTCCGGCAGTTTCGTCCTGTCATGGCGGCGAATCGCAAGCTCGGTTGTCTCAGCATTTTCTTGTTCATCGCGCTTTGCGCCAGTTTGTTCGTTAACCTGGCGTTGATAGCCACCCAGTTTCAGCGTTTTGGCGGGACCCGCGAACCCGAACCAATTCCCCGTTTTCGTGAAATCCTGCGCGAGCGGGGAGCACGCGCGACCACGGACAAGATCGCGGTCATTACCATGCGCGGCCTGATAAGTTCTTCAATCCCGGGCACTGTGACCGATTCAATGGTCGACGACATGCGCGCGGCGCTGCAACAGGCTCGCGATGACAGTCGCGTGAAAGCCATCGTGTTGGAAATCGATTCTCCCGGCGGAGAAGTGACTGCTTCCGACGCGATCTACAAGGCGCTTCTTAAGCTGCGCGCCAGGAAACCGGTGGTCGTTTACATGGACTCACTGGCCGCATCGGGTGGCTATTACGTTTCCTGCGGCGGCAAATTTTTGATGGCAAGCGACACGACCATCACCGGCAGCATCGGCGTCATCATTCAAACGCTGAATTACGAGCAGCTATTTAACAAGGTCGGACTCGCTTCCGTGGTTTTCAAAAGCGGAAAATTCAAGGACATGCTAAACGGTGCGCGACCGATCACTCCGGAAGAGCGCGAGCTCGTGCAGAGCTTTATCATGAAAACCTATGACAAATTTCTCGGCATCGTTGCGAAGGAAAGAAATCTTCCGGCAGATCTTTTGCGCAATACGATCGCCGACGGGCGAATCCTGTCCGGAAAGGACGCATACGAACACAAACTGATTGATGGCCTTGGTGAGTTGGACGACGCGTTTGGGAAAGCGAAAGAACTCGGAAATGCACCGGACGCCAAAGTCGTGAAATATGGTCCGCCGTTTAGTCTGAGTCGCTTCTTCCGGATATTTGGAGAGAGTGATTCAAAAATTGAGCTCATACTTCCAAAGCAACTCATTCCACAACTGGAAAGTGGGCGCGCGTATTTCCTGCCGAGTTATTACGCGCCGTGAAGATTGTGCAAATACCCGTCTTGGTCCTGCTCGACCACCTAGGCCGGAAAAGCGTGACCAAGAGTGGGACTGAGAGGCAAACGCACAGGCGTTTTTCACCAGCCCGGTAAGGACAAAGGACGCATGGGATCCGGCAGCCTCTTCGCGGCATCGGGAGCCGTTCCCAGTTCAATCTTAAGCCTGCTCTTCTCGCTTCTTTACCTTCTTGCCAGCCTTTATGTCTATATTTCGCTGATCTATCAGATCGGCGCGCGAACACCAGACACTTTCGGTGCCGACGCGGCAACGACGCGAAGGTTTGGACTGCCCGAGGCAGTACTGGCTGCGCTGTTGATCCTTTTCCTTTTTCTGACCATTGGCGCCTCAGTTTCGCAACCTTCGATCCAGTTCAGCGCGCGCAATCTTCTGGCAAATTTTCTTCTCACTGGCTGCGTGGTGCTCGTCATTATCACCTTCCTTCAGTTCCGCGGGTTTGATGTGGGTTCGTTAGGCGGCTTCTTCAGACTAAGTTTTGTCAGGACCCTGAGCACTGGAGCGGTTCTGCTGTTTTTTGCTTATCCATTGATCTTGTTGGCTGACGCGATTACGCAGCGGCTTTTTGGGGGCGGCTCCAGCAAGCAAAACATCGTCGAGTTTTTTAGCGGATCGCGCACGATTCAGCAGCGAATGATGATCATCGTTTTTGCCGTGGCAATCGCGCCCGTGGTTGAGGAGTTCCTTTTTCGATTTTTTATTTACGGCGTACTCAAGCGCTATTTCGGCCGTCTGCTGGGCGTCACATTCAGCGCTCTGCTGTTCGCCGCAGCGCACGCACACTTACCTTCATTTGCGCCACTGTTCGTCCTGGGAGGTTGTTTCGCGATTGCATATGAGTGGAGCGGTTCCATTCTTGTCGCCATGACAATGCATTCCCTCTTCAACTCGCTCACGCTTACTGCCCTTGCATTTCCGGAGATCTTTTCTCCATGACCCGTCCAGGGAGCGGCAGTCTCCAGTCCGCCGAAAGATCTACTTATGTTCCAGGGATCACTCCGCAATGAAATTGCGCGACATCGGCGAAGACCGGCTGCTCGGACAGGTTTTTTCTCGTCTTTCGCTCGGAAAAGAAGTCGTCAATGGCCTCGGTGATGATTGCGCCGTGGTGGAAACCCGCGATCATCGAAACCTCCTTGTACTCAAGACCGATTGCGTTGTCGCAGGCATGCATTTCTTGCCGACGGCAAACGCTCTCCATGTCGGCTGGAAAGCGATGATGCGTCCGCTCAGCGATTTTGCGGCCACGTCGGCCGTGCCTCAATTTGCACTCATCACACTCATCGCTCCCGAGAAAACGAAGGTCGAATGGGTGGAGCGGCTTTATCGTGGACTGAGCCGGGCCGCGAAGCGATTTAAAGTCAGCATAGTTGGCGGCGAAATGAGCGGCACACCCGGACCCGTGGCGATTTCGGTTAGTGTAGTTGGTTTTGTTGAAAGAAACCGATCCGTATCGCGCCGGGGCGGCAAGGCGGGCGACGATCTGTTTGTCACAGGCCGACTGGGGGGGGCCCTGAAACAAAAGCATTTGCAATTTGTTCCACGGATTGTCGAGTCGCGCTGGCTCACAAGAAATTTTCCTATCCACGCAATGATGGATCTAAGCGACGGATTGGGAGCCGATCTTCCGCGACTTGCAAAGGCGAGCCGGGTTGGATTTGCCATCGAAATGGAGAATCTGCCGGTTGCCCGTGGCGCAAAGATCGATAACGCAATTTCCGAAGGCGAAGACTACGAATTGTTGTTTGCCGTTTCGCGGCGTGAACGCAATCGCCTGTTGCGGAGTTGGCAAAAAAAATTTCCAAGATTGTTGCTCACTCGTATTGGCTCCCTCTCTCAACTTTCAACCAGAAACCATCAAGTTCTCCCTCGTGGCTACACTCATTTCCAACAGCCCGGCTGAGACTGAAGCAGTCGGACGTCGACTTGCGGAGGATGCAGGAGTGGGATCGATTTTGGCTTTACAGGGCGAACTGGGAAGCGGCAAAACTCTGTTCACTAAAGGCTTTGTGGCCGGCATGGGGAGCAACACTGCCGTTTTCAGCCCTACCTTTACGATTGTGCACGAATATCGAAATGGGCGTCTACCTGTTTATCACTTCGATTTTTTTCGTGTGGAGAGTCGCCAGTCCCTCGCACGGCTTGGCCTCGATGACTATTTTTTTGGCGATGGAGTTTCGGTGATCGAATGGGCAGATCGCTTCCCGGAATTCATTCCCGAACCAGCGCGCTGGCTTCGGTTTGAGATAAAATCGGAAAACCAGCGCGCCATTACTTTCCAAGGAACGTGAAAATTCTTGCGCTGGAACTTTCCACGGCACGCGGCAGTCTGGCGTGGTTGAATGAAGACCCTGCCGGTCTCAGTCGTGACTGGCCGAACGACCGGAAAAATTCTGGCGCCTTTTTTGAAAATCTTGCTGATGTAACGAAGAATTTTGGCCCCCCAGACGCGATTATCGTCGGGCTTGGCCCTGGCTCCTACGCGGGGACTCGCATCGCAATTTCAGCTGCAATCGGGTTGCAGATTTCTTCCGGTGCGCGCCTGATCGGTTTTCCGTCAATCTGCGCTATGGAGTCTAACGCGGAGGAATACTCCGTGATCGGTGATGCTCGCCGAAAATCGTTTTTCTTTGCGCGTATTCGCGCGAATAACATGGTCCAGGATCCAACGCTTTTCTCGGAGTCCGAGCTGAGATCGAAACTCGACACTATCGAGATCACAACGCCAGTTTTCACCTCGGATCCGCTTCTGCACTTTGAGCGCGCCGTCGTTCGCTTTCCATCCGCTCTTGTGCTCGCCAGACTTGCGCGAGAACCCCAACGCAGCTTTTCTTTGCCACTACTCGAACCAATTTACCTACGCGAGCCGCACATCACTATGCCGAAATGAAGCAAACTCATCGTTGCTGGGCTGAGATCGATCGCAGCGCGTTGCGTCACAATGCCAAAATCGTGCGGAAGCGCGTCGGTTCCGCTGAAATCGTCGCTGTGGTGAAAGCGAACGCTTACGGGCACGGTTTAATCGGCGTAGCTGAAACCCTTGCGGACGAGGCTCAACTTTTTGGCGTCGCCAATCTGGAAGAGGCACTCGCACTCCGGGAATCCTTCTCCCATCCCATTGTTATTCTTGGTCCAGCACTGCCGGCGGAGAGATCGACAATTGCCGAGCGCAATTTCATTCCCACCATTTCTGCGCTCGAGGAAGCAGAGGATTTCAATCGAGTAGCGCACCGCTCGCCCGTAAACGTCAATTTCAAGATTGATATGGGCATGGGCCGCATGGGAGTTCTGGAAGGCGAAGCATTGGACGTTCTCAAGAAAGTCTCGACATTTCCGAATATCAGGATTCACAGCGTCTCGACTCATTTGCCTGCGTCTGGCGAGGACGCGGGTTACACGCGCGATCAGCTTTTTCGCTTCGGCGAAATCATGAAGCAATTTCGCGCCGCGGTTCCAATCGATTATAAAGCGCATGTGCTCCAAAGCGCAGGGGTGCTCGCTTTCGCCGAGCCTGCAGGAGTCTTCGACATGGTGCGCGCTGGGATCGTGCTTTACGGGACTTCGCCACTCTCCGAATTCCAGAACCTCCTCAAACCGGTGATGACATGGAAAACGCACATTTGTCTGGTGCGCGACATGCCGAAGGGAAGTTCCATCAGCTATGGCCGCACGTTTATCGCTCCTCGGAAAATGCGGGTCGCAACCTTGTCGGCTGGTTACGCCGACGGATATCCATGGCACCTTTCTAATCGTGACGCCGCCGTCCTGGTTCGGGGACAGCGTTGCGCCATTCTCGGCCGTGTGACGATGGATTTGATGATGATCGATGTTAGCAGGATCAATAATGCGCAAGTCGGCGACGAGGTTGTTTTGCTAGGACGCGATGGGAACGAGGAAATTTCCTGCGCGGAACTGGCGAAGACTGCTGGCACGATTCCCTGGGAAATCACGACACGAATGGGCCAACGCGTGAAGCGCGTTTTCATTTGATCGTGATTCAAGTTTCGAGAATCGTGAATTGATCTCCGTTGTAACGAATTACCAATCACAGACCCCATGTTCCAAATCATCTTTAACGAATTGAGCGCAGCGGAGATTTCCGCGCTTCCGAAAAAATTGCAGCTTGAGCTGCTCTCGGAGTTCCAAATTTTACCCGAGGATCTCGACCACCTCGATTCGGAACGGTTTGGGATAATCCAGCGCGAAGGGAAAAAGCTATTTCGCTATCGTGCGAAAGACTATCGCATTTATTTCGCCAAGACTGACGAAGGCGTCAGGGTCCATCGTGTCTTACACAAAAACACGTTTCGCGATTTCCTTTTCCGAAGCAAGCTGCCTGTGTCCGAAGACGCCCAGCTGGGCGAAACCCGCGAATTTTGGAAGCTGATCGAGCAAGGCGAAAAAACTCGACGAGCGTGAGTCTATAAGTCTCACTCGTCTCATTGGTCAGATGGAGACCGCTGCAGACGAGATCAATGCGGTAAAGCAACCGCCGCATTGCACGGCCCCCAGAGAGAACTATTTCATTAACAGCACAGAGCGGCTGCGCTTGATCTCGCGTGTGATTTTGCGATGGAGATGCGCGGGCATTCCGGTGACGCGGCGGGGAAGGATTTTGCCGCTCTCCGTGACGAATTTTTTCAGGAGATCGGGATTTTTGTAATCGATAGCCTCAATGGCGATGTCGATTCGCCGGCGCGGCATGGCGCGATTTGCCCGGCGAAAGGCGGAACGGCGTTTGGCGGTTTTAGGACCTATCATTTGGTTTCGCGGTGCAAAGTATGCCGTCTTAAG
>Ga0193707_1000092_pt1 | contig 23369 bp, 23 predicted proteins | sample U3c2metaG_FD_143043 | JGI IMG/M metagenome (GOLD analysis project Ga0193707, IMG submission 143043) | Soil microbial communities from a riparian zone of the East river system, Colorado, United States - U3c2 | ecosystem: Environmental > Terrestrial > Soil > Riparian zone | place: USA: East River... | reverse complement strand
CTGTCGTCGGGTGACATCGGCATCGCCGGTTTCGACACGCCGGCCATGCTCAGCCTGGCTTTGGCAGGTCATAGTCTCAAGGTCGTAGCCGTGCCGATCAATCGTCTCGAGCCGTTTTTTGTCGTGCGCACTAACATCAAGACACCGGCGGATCTCAAGGGCAAAAAGGTCACGATCAGCCGTTTCGGCTCGGGCTCGGATATCATGACGCGCGTGGCGCTGCGCTACTGGAAGCTCGACCCGGATAAAGACGTGAGCTTCTTCCAATCCGGCAATACGCCGACGCGCACGGCCGCGCTGATCGCCGGCCACATGGACGCCGCCCTGGTTAGCTCGACGGGTGTGGCGAAGATCGTCGCCACGGGCTGCTGCCGCGTGCTGGCGGATCTTTCCGAGCTGCCGCTCGAGTTTGCCAACTACGGCGTGGTGGTTTCCGGCACGTTGCTCAAAAACCAAAGAGACGACGTTAAACGATTTTTGCAGGCGCTCATCGAAGGGATTTACACCTTCAAGTCCAAGCCCGACGTGGCGCGCGCCGTCTTGCGCCAGAGTAACGGCGACGCTGAAGTGGCGCCGCTTTATGAACGGCTGACAAAATCGTTTCGGGATTTTCCGTCGCCTGAAAACCGCGGCATTCAGAACGTCATCGATTCTTTAGCAACCCCCAAGGCGCGCGGCGCGAAGGCTGAAGACTTTATGGACACGACGCTGATGGAAGAGATTCGCAAAAGCGGGTTCATGGAAAAACTTACCGGAAAGTAGAGGTGCTCTACACAAGATGGAGAAACTGACAATTGCCAACTCGCTGGTTCTGCCGATGGCCAAGGTGCGCCGGTCGTTTGACGGATATGTGAAGATCCATGACGGCATCATTATTGAAGTGGGGGAGGGCGTTGTGGCAATGGCAACGGACGAACAAGTCATCGACGCCGGCGGCGCGATGCTGATGCCCGGTCTCATCAACGCGCACACGCATCTCTATCAGGTGTTGCTGCGCGCGGTGTGGGAAGATTTGGAGTTGATGCCCTGGCTCAAACGGATCTATGGCTGCGCCCGCGTGCTTCGACCTGAGCACTTCTACGCTGGCAGCTTGCTCGGCTGTGTCGAAGCGATTCGCAGCGGCGTGACGACTTTGTGTGAGCATAATTTTCTCAATCCCAGCCCGGAGTGCGGTTTCGAGACGATACGGGCCATTCAAGACGCGGGTGTTCGCGCCGTGTTCGCGCGCACGATCATGGATACCGGGGAGATCGTGCCTGACTGCACGAAAGAGAAACCCGAGCAGGCGTTTCGCCGTATCGAAGAGATCTTGGCGCACCACGCGCGTGGCGAGCAGCTGCAATTCATGACCGGGCCGAACACGCCGCCGATCAACACGACTCCCGGCTTACTCAAGGAGATCCGCCGCTTCGCCGACGACAAGTCGCTGGGTATCAGCGCGCACGTGGCCGAGTCGAAGTCCGTGGTGGAGTGCGTGCGGCGGGAACATGGCAAGAACGGTGTGGTGGAGTTCTTGAACGAATTCGGCATTCCCGGACCTAACTCGATCTTTGCCCATTCGGTCCATATTTCGAAAGACGAGATCGCGCTGTTGAAACAAACCGGCTCATCCGTATCGCATAATCCGGTAAGCAACATGATGCTCGGCGACGGCGTCGCTCCGGTAGTGGAGATGCTGCGCCAAGGAGTCAACGTCGCACTCGGCACCGACGGGGCGGCGAGCAACCATTCGCAGGATCTTTTCGACACCATGAAAGCAGTATCGCTGCTCCAGAAAGTCCACCATCAAGACGCCGGCGTGATCGATCCTTATTCGGTGCTGCGCATGGCGACGGCGGGCGGGGCCAAAGCGCTGGGGCTCGATTCCATTTGCGGCACGATCGAGGTCGGCAAGCGGGCGGATTTGATTCTCGTCGATATGAATACTATCCACAATCAGCCGGTAAACGATGTCTTCAGCCAGATCGTCCACTGCGCCAAGGCAAGCGATGTGAGAACTGTGATGGTCAACGGGGAAATTCTGATGCGCGATCGCAAATTGACCCGGCACGATGACGCCAAGCTGATGGCCGATGCGCGGCAAGCCAACGGCGATCTGATGAAACGAATCAATCAGTTGTCTTTCTAGTATGCGATTCCTAGTGTCGGCGGTCAGGAACACTCATATTCGCGAAGAAAGGATCGGAGCAGAAAGATTTCTCAGTTGCTTCGCTCCTTCGAAATGACAGTGTAGATGGTGCTAGTCATTTCAATTCCTGCCGAAGTGCTAAGAGCAAACTCCGCATTGTCATTTCGACGAGAGCGAGAAATCTTTCCAGTCATCCGATCGTGCTGGCCGTCATAAAAGCTAGAACGAAAATGCTCTATTTGCTTCTCGCGATCCTTGGATCCGGCGTCATTCCTGTCATTTTCCGTGCCTTCGATAAGCTCGGAGTGAATCTTTTTTGGGCGATCCCGGCGAATTATGTAATTTGTGTCCTGATTGGAAATGTCTGGGCGGGGAGGTCGCTCGAAATGATGAACCTTGCGGCGCAGCCATGGATTGGTTTTGCCGCGATTCAGGGAATCTTACTCGCGGTAAATTTCTATCTGCTTGCGTATACCGCCCAGCGTGCCGGGGTCGCGGTTGCCGCGCTGGCGAGCCGGTTATCGGTAGCTATTCCCTCGCTCCTGGCTTTTGTGCTCTACGGTGATTCGTTGAGCGTGGTGAAAGTCGCCGGTCTGTGCGCCGCACTCCTGGCGCTCTACTTGTGCACCGCTCCGGAAAAGAATTCCAGCGTCAGCACGGTCCGGCTATTTCAGCTCATGCCGATCCTGGTTTTCATTACCTTCGGCTGCTATTTTTCCATTCTCAAATATTTGCAGGCTTATTATCTAGACACCTCGTCGTACCACGCCTATGTCATGTCGGGCTTCATCTTCGCATTCGCTTCGAGCATCGCGATCGGCGTTTCAAGGCGAGTATTCACCGTGAGTGACTTCCGGATGAAGCACATCTACGCGGGAATATTTTTAGGCGGGATCAATTACGTGGCGGTGTACGCGCTGCTGGAAGTGTTGGCGTTGCGCGGTTGGGAAAGCTCACAGCTCTTTCCCATCTACAGCGTCGGCGTGGTCGCAGTCAGCGCGATACTGGCGATGTTAATCTTCCGTGAACAATTGTCGAAACAAAGAACGATTGGTTTGGCTGTAGGCTTGATTGCAGTGGCGCTGCTGAATCAATGATTGGTTCTACTTCAACGTGTCGCTGACTTTCCTGACAATGCTGAAGTCGAACACCTGTTCCGGCAGCACCGGCTGCTTGGGCTTGACCCGCTGCGAAGCATCCGCGATCATTTGCCGCTGAATCTCGTCGCTTACCACGCCGCTCGCCAGGAAGTCAGGGCCCGCGACGTCGTACACTCGCGCGGCGATCTTGTCCGCGTTCTTGCCGAGATCGACCCAGGGTCCTTTGAGAAAGTCTATCGCGTATTTTCTGTCCGACTTGATCAGGCGCGTTGCCCGCAGCATGGCGCGCACGACTTTGGTCACCAGCTCCGGTTGCTCGGTGAGCATCGTCTTGGTCGTCGCCAGGCCGCCCTGAACCGATTGATAGAATTCGCCCGCGGCCGCCAGCTTGCGAAAGCCTTCGTCCTGGGCCGTGAAGGTCAAGGGCATTTGCAGCGGCGCGGCGTCGATGACTTTGGCTTTCAATGACAAGTAGGTTAGGTGGCTTGGCCCGGTGGCCAGAATGGATACTTCTTCGGGACGAACATTGTGAGCGATCAAGATCCGGCGCGCAAGAATTTCCGCCAGCGAGCCGACGCCGCCGGTGCCGATCTTTTTCCCGCGCAATTGCTGTACGCTGGTGATGTTGGGTTGGGCGATGAGATCGAAAGACGGCCGATCCGTGACGGCAAAAATGACTCTGATGTCAGCACCCTGAACGGCGGAACTGACCGCCGATCCGGTGGCCGACGCGAATTGGGTGCTGTTGCCCATTGTCGCCTGGATGGTTTGAATCGCCTGCATCACGATCAGCTCGACATCCAAACCCTCCTCGCGGAAAAAGCCGCGCTCCTTGGCAACGAAAAACGGCATGGAAGTCGTGCTTCTTGCTGCCAAGCCCATGCGGACCTGCGTTAGTTTGTCCGCTTTATCGGCAGAAAACGCAGTTTCAGCCGTGGGACTTAACAGGATGAATGAAAGCGCGATTAAAGTAGCGATACATCTTTCCATGCTCATCCAGGTCCTCCGAAAAGTGAGCCGCATCGTTATTCCCGCCAAACAATTTATTGATCCGTTACGTCTATGAAATTTCCGTCCGGATCGGCCAGCTGATGCCGGCCGTAACGACAAGCCGAGAGTAGTCGCAGTACGACATCGTGTTCGGAAGCCTGATTGGGAGCCTTCGGAGTCATCCACTCAGGATCCACGCTGGTCAAAACATCGAAATCTTTTCTAAACATCTCCATGTTTTCTATCTTGAATCCGACGTGGTCGAGTCCAGGACCCCGGTGTTCGGCGCCGTGATAGTCTTCGATTTTCCACGGCGTCAGGATCAACGTGACTTTGCCGTCTGTGAGGTAAAAATTCGGATCTTCCAACGCCTTTTCCTCTTCTTTAAATTCGAAGACGTCCACATAGAAGCGCGCTATAGCACCCGGATTGATGGCGCGTATCGTCAGGTGCTTGATATAGCGATTTTGCTCTCGATCGGACTCGGCCCAAACGCCGCGGACGTTGTCCAAACCGGGCTGGCTCAGGTCGAACAGATGGCCCTCGGGATCGTGTGAGCTGAAAGATGCAAACGGCCGGTTGCTTGGTCTCTTGACGACTCCCACCGCGGGATATTTTTCCTTGTAGCGGCTGAAAACGCGGTCCAGGTCGTCTACCTCGATGCCAAAGTGATCTATGCCCGCTGGATATCCCGGCCGGCGGCGTAGGAACGCCACCCCAACGTTGCCATCGCCCGCGATCACCGTTGCGTCGTAAGGTTTGGCAACACGTTTGGTCGATAAAAGCGGATTGCCGAAACGCTTGGCGAACTCTTCCTCGGATGCCGGGGAGGTATCCGTCCTTGCCCGAGTTAGCCCAAATAAACACTCATAGAACCGGCAAAGCCGGGGCGCGTTGTGGCTCATAAACGCCACATGCTTGATCTTTGCTATCATTGTAAAGCTCCTTTCTAAAGGTTTGATACGCTCGCAAACTTCGTTGGCACTACAAAATATTACGATCGCCGATGTTGTTTATCTCTGCGTGTATTCTTTCCGCAACTTATTGAAGAAGCCTTCTTTCTCCAGTTCATCGATCAGGCTTTCGTCGATGAGCCGGCTCAAATTTACTTCCTCTTTTGGGCGTCCCAATTGTTGCAGAACGACGTCAGCGACATCTCTAACACCTTTACGGCCGACCCGGGGCGGTAAAGAAAATACATTGTGGTACAGATCATAGGTCTCTTCCGCCACTTTGCGATCCACTTTTAGGTATCTGGCAATGATGGGCAGAATTTTTTCGCGCTGGGTGCTGACTTGGTAGATCGACTCGCTGAGCGCTTGGAGAAAACGCTTGATGGTATCGCGCTCCTTATCAAGAAACGAACGACGCGCAACGATCAGTCTGTCGGGGAACTCCGGCACGATCTCGGCCAAGTCACCTAAAATAGTCATTCCCTTTTGCGCAGCTATGAGGGCATGGTCATACGAAATGACGGTGGCGTCCAAGCCGCGCGCATCCATAGCTATCAGTCTCGCAGCGCTGCCGCCGGCGGGAATGATATTTACCGCTTCGCGTGGAATACCCCATTCTCGAAGCGCGAGCAAAACGCCAAATTCGTTTGATCCGCCGAAATTGGCAATGCCGACTTTTTTTCCACGAAGATCTCCAGGCCTCGTGATGGTCTTTTGGACGACGAACTTCAGTAAATTTTTATTTAGAAACCCGCCGACGATGACCACATCTCCACCGCCGAGACTCGTACGGATGGGAACCATGGCCGCCATATTCGCGGAATGAACGCTCCCGCCGAGTAGCGCTTGCATTCCGCGCGCTCCTCCCAGGATCAGAACACTTTCCACGTCCAATTGATATTTGCGAAATGTTCCCAGGTCCTTCCCGGTCCAGAGGGGAATCTGCGCACCGCCGACACCCGCGCTACTATGAAGGTGGCGTTGTTGCGCGGAAAGACTGAATAGGGGAATCAGAGAAAATAATAGGAAAAGTGATCCGATGATTAGAGGTCGCATCTTAAGTATAGGTGTTTTCTAATCCTCACGCATGAATTTGAGAGCTTTCACCGTTCGAGAATCAATTTCGACTCCATCAGCGTGCTTTCAAAATCAGCCGCAGACATCGATCACGAAGGCCTCGCTCGATCGGAATTAGCCGATGGGATCTGTTATCCCGCGGTTTGACCAGACGGTGACTTTACTACATGCTCGATCAAGCGCTGCAATTCTTCGTAGGGCTGCGCCCCGACCATTAAATATTTTCCAGCCAGAAAAGTCGGCACCGCGTTGACGCCATAGGCGGCGCAGCGCCGCCAGTCGTCGTCGACGGCATCCTTGTACTTGCGGCTCAGCAAGACATCGGTCGCTTCATCGGCCGGCAAGCCGTTTTCCTCGGCGATCTCGGCAAGCACGTCGGCTTTGCCGATATTTCTCACGTCGACGAAGTAGGCGCGAAACAAAGCGTCGGTGACTTCCTCACCTTTGCTTCTGGTGTTTGCCCATTTCGCCAACTCCTGGGCGAGCCGGCTATTGTAAGACATGTTGCGTTCCGCATTGAACGGCAAGCCCTCCCGCTCCATGTTCACTTTCATGCGCTGGTTGCGCGCGATGATCTCCGGTCCGCGCACGCTGCCTTCCTCGGGTGTATCCGGATGCAGCGGGAATTGAGTAAATTTGATCTCGAGACCGAATTTCTTTTTGAGTTTCTCGACACGCCCGGTGACGAGGTAGCACCACGGTCAAACGAAATCGGAAAATACTTCGAGAACTAGTGGCTCGGACATGATTTCCTCCTGCTCTAAGGGTTCAAAACGTTCAAGTCGTTCAAACCGTTCAAAACGTTGGAAAAGCCGAATTCAACTTGGGTTCCAGTTGTTCCAAGGGTTCAAAAGTTCAACGCTTCCATGTTTTGAATAGATCTTAGGGTTGTTGGCGGGGCGAAGTCAAAGGGGAATCCAGCCCGCGGCGCAAAGTTGACTTTGGTTCGCGGGCTCGGATACTTTGAATCCACGGCCATGCCATTTGTCCAACTTAACAACATTGTCCATCGTTACGTCGATGAGGGCGCGAAGGAAAAGCCGGCTATCGTTTTTGCCAATTCTCTGGGCAGCGACCTGCGCATTTGGGATGACGTGGCGGCCCGACTGGCCGCGGATTTCCGCGTGATTCGCTACGATAAGCGCGGCCACGGGCTGACCGATGCCGTTCCACCACCGTATTCCTCTACGGACCTCGCGGACGACGTTGCCCGACTGCTCGACGCTCTGGAAATCGGCGAAGCCGTGATATGCGGGGTTTCGGTCGGCGGTATCATTGCGCAGGCTTTGGCGCTGAATCATCCGCGCCGCGTGCGCGCGCTGGCTTTATGCGATACCGGCGCGCGTATAGGATCGGTCGAATCGTGGGAACAGCGTATCGATACAGTTCGCAGCGCGGGACTCAAGGCCTTGGAATCGCCAACCATGGAGCGCTGGTTTTCGTCGTCATTCCGCGCGCGCCGACCCGCCGACGTGCGCGGCTACGCGAATATGCTGCTGCAAACCTCCGCGGAGGGTTATCTCGGCACTTGCTACGCGCTTCGGGATACGGATTTTCGCGAGTCGGCGGCCCGGATCAATTATCCGACATTGGTGCTCTGTGGCGCAGAGGACATCGCCACGCCGCCGGAGCTTGGCAAAGAATTGGCTGGCTTGATTCCCAGCGCGAAGTTTTCCTTGATTGAAAACGCGGCGCATCTGCCGTGTATCGAGCAGCCGGAAATCGTCGCCCGTAGAATGATGCAGTTTTTCCAGGAGGTGCAAATTGTCTGACGATTTATTTGATAAAGGCATGGCTGTGCGCAAGGCGGTGCTAGGCGCGGAGTACGTCGCGCGAGCCGAAGCGAACAAAACAGAGTTCGATGCAGACTGGCAGCGCTACGTGACGGAACACGCGTGGGGCTCGGTGTGGACCCGGCCGGGACTAGAAAAGCGGACGCGCAGCATGCTGACGATCGCCATGCTGGCTTCTTTGGGCAAACTCGAGGAGCTCGGCGCGCATATCCGAGCGACGCGAAATACCGGGGTAACCAAGGACGAAGTCAAAGAGGTTCTGCTGCAAGTCGCGGTTTACGCCGGCGCGCCGGCAGCGAATTCGGCGTTCGCCGTCGCTAAACGGACATATAAAGAGATGGAGGCGGAAGGTAAGTGACAAGATTCGGACGAGATCCTTCACTTCGTTCAGGATGACAACTGTCTTCGTTGTCAATTGTAACCGATCCCACACAAGGAAATTTTTATGCGCATTCAAGAATACAATCCACGCGACTGGAGGTCTCATCCGCCTTATACTTTCAAAGCCTATGGCTCGTCGGTCAAGCGCGGACCGCTAAAAAGGCTCGTCCCGATCCAACAAACGTTGTCGGAGATCACCGGACCGCGGTTCAGCGACATCAAGCTCGAAGCAGGGGAAAACGATCTCACGCGCAACGCCGATACCGGCAAAGAGGCGATGGGCGAGCGCATTATCGTCGTCGGCCGCGTGCTCGACGAGGACGAACGGCCGGTACCGAACACGGTCATCGAAATCTGGCAGGCCAACGCTGCCGGCCGCTATCACCATGCAGTCGATCAGCACAACGCGCCGCTCGATCCGAACTTCACCGGCGCGGGGCGCTGCGTGACCAATGAAAAAGGCGAGTATCGCTACTTGACGATCAAGCCTGGCGCTTATCCCTGGCTCAATCATCCCAATGCGTGGCGGCCGGCGCATATTCATCTATCAATATTCGGCCCGAGTTTCGTTACGCGCCTGGTGACGCAATTTTTCTTTCCCGGCGATCCATTGATACCGCTCGATCCGATTTTAAGTTCGGTGCCGACCAAGAACGGGCGCGAGCGGCTGATGGCGAGCTATGCGCATGATGTCACTGAGCCTGAGTTCGCGTTGGGCTATCGCTTCGACATCGTGCTGCGCGGCAGAAAAGCAACGCCGTTCGAGGCACCAAGATGAGGAAACAAACACCTTCGCAAACCGTCGGCCCTTTTTACGCGATCGGCATGACGCGCAAACCGATGAATGTCATGGCGACCGACGCGACTCAGGGCCAACGGATTCGTGTCGAAGGACAAGTCTTCGACGGCGACGGCGTGGCGATTCCCGATGTCTTGGTAGAGATTTGGCAAGCCAACGCCTACGGCCGCTACAATCACCCCGACGACAAGCAAGAAAAGCCGCTTGATCCAAGCTTCACCGGCTGGGGCCGTTCCGGCACCGATGAAAAATGTTTTTACAATTTTGAAACGATCAAGCCCGGGCCGGTGCCGGGAAACGAGGATTCGGTTCAAGCGCCGCACATCAACTTTGTAATTTTTGCGCGCGGCATGTTAGTGCACGCGTACACGCGGATGTATTTTGGCGATGAAGCGGCGAACGAGAGCGATCCGGTGCTGAATTCGATCAAGAACAAAGCGCGGCGACGGACGCTGGTTGCCACCAGAGACGAGCAGAACGGCAAACCTGTTTACCGTTTCGACATTCGGCTCCAGGGTGGGAATGAGACGGTTTTCTTCGATATGTGAGGCGAAGAAACTGGAAGTCGAGATGCTTCGCTGTGCTCAGCATGACAACCTCGGAGAAGCGTTCTTCTGCGGCGGTCATCCTGAGCCTTCGCGAAGGATCTCGTCATAGCGCAGTTGGTCGAAGGAATTCGAGAACACTAACCCGCTTAAAGATGACTACGGTTCTAAGTTCAGCCATCCTCGGCCCGCTCTTTAGCGATGACGAGATTTCAAAACTCTTAAGCGACGCAGCTTTCATGCGCGCGCTGGTCGAAGTGGAGATCGCGTTAGCCCACGCTGAGGCTCGCATCGGTGTCATCCCAACAGATGCAGCTGAGCAGATTAGCCACGTGCGGGCAGAAAAGATTGATATCCCTGCGCTGGTGACGGGCACGGCGCGTTCTGGATTTCCGATCATCGCGTTGGTTCAAGAGCTGCGCAAACAAGTGAGCTCGGACGCCGCGCCGTACGTTCATTGGGGCGCGACGACTCAGGACATCATGGATACTGCCTGTGTTCTGCAGTTGCGCGGCGCGGCTGAATTATTCACTAGCCGACTTGCTGAGATCATACGTAATTTAAGCGCGCTCGCGAGCACTCATCGTCATACGGTTCTCGCCGGGCGGACGCATAGCCAGCAGGCGTTGCCGATCACGTTCGGTTTGAAAGTCGCGGCTTGGTTAGCGCCGCTCTTGCGTCATTTGCAACGTCTCGAGGAAATTCTGCCGCGTTTGCTGGTTGTCCAGTTCGGCGGCGCTGCCGGGACGTTGGCCGCTCTGGGCGATAGGGGCTTGGCCGTCACGGAAGAATTTGCCAAGGAACTTCAAATAGGCGTGCCGGTGATGCCTTGGCATGCGCAGCGCGATAGTTTTGTGGAGTTCGCCGGCTGGCTGAGTCTCGTCACAGGATCGCTCGGCAAGATGGCGCAGGACATTATTCTCATGGCGCAAACGGAAGTCGGCGAAGTCGGCGAATCGGCGGAACAGGGGCGCGGTGGTAGCAGCACGATGCCGCAGAAGTCTAATCCGATCACGAGCGAGCTGATCGTCGCCGCGGCTCGCACCAATGCAGCGCTGCTCTCCGGCATGCACCAAGCGCAGATTCAAGAACATGAGCGCGCGACGCATGGCTGGCAAGTGGAATGGCTGACGTTACCGCAGATGATCACTCTTACCGGCGCGGCATTGAAGCACGCTCTTTATTTGGCCAAGAACATGCAAGCTGATACAAACATGATGCGCGCCAATATCTCGCGCGCAAACGATGTTATTCTCGCCGAGGCGGCGGTGTTTGCGTTGGCGAAAGCGATGCCCCGCCAACAGGCGGAAGAATTGGTCAAGAAAGCCTGCGCCGCGGCAGTCGCCGAAAACACGACGCTGATCGGCGTCGTGGAAAGACTGGCGGGCGATTCGGTCAAGAAAGGCGAGGTCGATTGGCAGGCGCTGGCGAGGCCGGAAAATTACTTGGGCGCGACGGATGAAATTATAAACCAAGTGCTCACACGCGCGGAAAAGTTTTTGCGCTGAGGGAAAGTCAATCTCAACGCTATGAACAAGACAGCGAAAGCCGATAAGGTCGTCTCCATGCGGGATGCCGTGGCCGGATGCGTGACCGACAATTGCTCGGTCGCCATTGAAGGTTTCACCGGATTCATTTGTTTTGCGGCGGGACACGAGATCATTCGCCAGCGACGCCGCGACCTAACGTTGATTCGTATGACGCCGGATTTGATATACGATCAGATGATCGCGGCCGGCGTGGCCAAGAAATTAATTTTCAGCTACATGGGCAATCCGGGCGTCGGCTCGCTTTACTGCATTCGCCGCGCCGTGGAGAAAAGTATTCCCCTGCCACTGGAGCTGGAAGAATACTCCCATTACGGGCTGGTCGGCCGCTACGCCGCGGGTGCTGCGCACGCGCCGTTTTTCGCGTTGCGGAGTTACGTTGGCTCAGACATGCTGGCGGCCAACCCGTTAATTAAATTGATCGACGATCCTTATGGCTCTGGCAAGATCGCTGTCGTGCCGCCCCTCAATCCGGATGTCGCTATCCTTCACGCTCAGCGCGCGGATCGACAAGGGAACACGCAAATCTGGGGTCTCGTCGGCATGCAAAAAGAAGTGGCGTTCGCTGCCAAGCACGTGATCGTCGTGGTCGAAGAGATCGTCGATGAGTCCGTCATCCGCGCCGATCCCAACCGCACTTTGATTCCCGGCTTGATTGTCGATGCGGTGGTGCACGAGCCGTATGGCGCGCATCCTTCGTACGTTCAGGGTTATTACGACCGAGACAACGAGTCCTATCTTGCGTGGGACAAACTTTCGCAGGATCACGCGGCGGTCGTCGCGTGGCTCGACGAATGGGTTTACGGCCTGGAAGATTTCGGCGCTTACGTGAGCAAAATTGGGCAAGCCCATTTTGACAAGCTCAAGCCGGAGCCCTATCCGGCGCCGTCGGTCGATTACGGGAGGTATCGATGAGCGACCCCGCTTATTCGGCGTCGGAGATGATGATCGCAGTGGCGGCGCGCATGTTGACGGGCGCGCGCACCGTATTCGTCGGCGTCGGTCTCCCCAATATCGCCTGCAACTTGGCGCGCGTCACCGTCGCCCCGGATATGGAGCTGATCTACGAGTCCGGTGTTTACGGCGCGCGACCGGAGCGGTTGCCGCTCTCCATCGGCGATCCGACACTCGTCAGCGGCGCCGTCTCGGTGGTATCGATGGCGGATCTATTTGGCTTGTATCTGCAACGGGGCTTGGTTGAAATCGCGCTGCTCGGCGGAGCGCAGATCGATAAACATGGCAATCTCAATTCCACGGTGATCGGCGACTATGCCAAACCCAAAACGCGCCTGCCGGGTAGCGGCGGTGCCTGCGAGATCGCCACCAACGCTCAACGAACGTTCATGATCATGCGTCTCAAACGCCGGGCATTTGTCGAAAAGCTCGACTTCGTCACCAGCCCGGGTCACCTGACGGGCGGCGACAGCCGCTCCCGTCTCGGCCTTCCCGGCGGCGGACCGGAGATCGTGATTACCGATATGGCGATCTTGAACTTCGACAATGCCGAGCGTGAGATGCAACTGGACGCGCTCTATCCCGGAGTAACCGCAAAGAATGTGCAGGACGAAGTCGGCTGGCGACTGCGGCTGGCCGCTAAGATCGAGGAGGTCTCCGCACCATCGGTAGAAGAGCTGCGCTTGATCCGCGAAGAGCTCGATCCAAGCGGGATGTACCGCTAGCACTGCTGCCGGCGCTCAGTTGCTCACGCCGCTATAATAAATTCGCGTCCCATCCACTCGGGCGAACGTGGGCAGCGAATGCTCGCGGCAACTGTCGTCCATAATATGGCGCACCGTCCATCCACGCACGAGAAATGCGTCCGCGAGTAACTGCCGATGACAGCGCCACGGAACGGCTTCGGCGCACATCAGCGCGATGCGGTTTTCGTCCGCGATCGTTTCCATTTCTTTCATGATTTTGTCGAACTCGTCAGTCAACATGAAATCCGCGTAGGCGCGAAACGCTGCGACGCGCCATCCAGTATTGCGCGAGTCAGACGCGGGTTTACGAAAGCCACCGAGGTCGCCGCGCCAGAGATACTCGATGTCGCTCGCCTTGAGCGATGCGGCTAACAGCGCGCGATTGAAATGCGGGTAGCGGCGCGACGCCGGCCAGCGACGCACGTCGACGAGCAGCTCGATTGCGTGCGCCCGCTGCAACTCGATCAAAGCATCGATGGTTCTTGTCGAGTGCCCGACGGTGTGGACGGTGCGCGGCGAATCGCAGCTCATGTGCGAAATTTTCCAACTTCACTTACGGACGGCTGTACCTCATCCCAACTGATGCTATCATCGCGCCATGTGGCATTCTATTCCGCTAACACTTTTCTGGTTCGTCTATTTCGGCTCCTTGGGCATCTTCTATCCTTACTTCGCTCTTTATCTCAGAGAGAATGCCGGACTGACCGGCACGCAAGTGGGATTGATCCTGGCGATCTCGCCGTTTATCGGCATGCTCACTCAGCCGTTCTGGGGACATCTGGCTGACCGCACCGGCGCGCGTAGCCGCATGCTCGCGTTTCTCACCTTGGGCACCGCGTTGGGTTATTGGGGACTCGGGATTGTGGAGGGTTTTTGGCCGATCGTTCTGGTAACCGCAGCGCTGGCAGTGGTGGGAACGGCGATTTTTCCGATCATGACCTCGGTGAGTCTGGCGATTCTGCGCGACGAGGGACGCCACGCGTTTGGCCGGGTGCGCGTGTGGGGAACAATCGGCTACTTCATTCTCATCCTCGCTTTCCCGTGGATGCTCGCCGCCGTTCAGCCGCCGATCGGAAGCGCGTCGGCGGTTAATTCAGCGCAGCCGGGTCTGGGTTTGATGTTTCCAATCACGGCGAGCTTGGTGTTTGGCGCAGCGCTGATCGCTTTTTTGCTGCCCAAAGCTGGCGCCGTGGCGCTGCGCGCGGCGCGCGGCGATTGGCGTGAGCTCGCGCACAACCGCGCGTTTCTGAGATTTTTGTTGTTCGCTCTTATCGCGCATTTTCTGATGCACGGGCCGATGTGGCTTTTTCCGCTCTTCGTGCGCTCGCGCGGCGGTGACATCGGAACCATTCGCAACATGTGGATTCTCATGTTGTTGTTCGAGATTCCGCTGGTGCTTTCAACGGGAAGCGGCTTGAAGCGCCTCGGCGCCCGCGGTCTGCTCGGCGTCGGCGTACTGATCGGCGGCCTGCGTTGGTTTTTATGCGCCATGATCACCGACGCAACTTTTTTGTTTGCCGTGCAGGCGCTGCACGGCGTGACCGTCGTCGGGCTCAATTTGGGCAGCCCGCTTTATCTTGACGTCGTGGCGCCCGAAAAGCTGCGCTCCACCGCACAGGGGATTCTCTCGATGGTGAGCGCCGGTATCGCCGGCATTGCGTCGAACGTCTCGGCTGGTTGGTTGATTGATCGAACCGGCATCGATTTGCTTTATCTGATTTGCGGCGTCGGCGCGCTCACGTTGGGCGCGTTCGCGTGGTGGATCTTACCCGGCGTACAGCGCTCAACGGATGAAATTCGCGCCATCGCATTGCCGGGCGACACGATCGCGTGACTGATCTTATCGTGGACACCGCACCAAACGACGCTGATAGATTCTTCGAACCGAGCAGTAAGATCTGGCAGGTCAACCGCGAGATGGTTCTGCTGCTCGCCGGCGGCCGCGCGTTGCTGATGCAACTGGCGCATCCGAAGATCGCCGCCGGTGTCGCCGAGCACAGTCGCTTTCAAGAGGATCCGCTCGCCCGGCTTTACCGCACCATGAGTGCGATGTGGTCGATCGTGTTCGACGAGCGCACGCAGGCGCGCGCCGCGCTCGAAAGCGTGGAGCGTCGCCACAAGCAGGTTCGTGGCATCGTTCCCGGCAGCGAGCCGTCGCAAGGCGGCGCGCCGTACGATGCCTTCGATCAGCAATTGCTGCTCTGGGTGCACGCGACGCTCATCGATTCGGCGTTGGTCGCCTATCACATGTTTGTCGCGCCATTGTCGTCGGATGAGAGAATTATTTATTACAGCGATTCGAAGAAACTGGCTTCCTTATTCGGGATTACAGAAGGGATAATTCCCGCTACGCTCGGAGCATTCGAAGCGTACATGAGTAGTATGTTGCTTAGTGATGAAATCACTGTCGGACCGATGGCAAAACATCTTGCTCACGATGTCCTCTATCCTCGTCCATGGATTTTCAAACCAGGCGGACCGCTGTTTCGATTTGTTACGGCCGGGCTGCTAGCGGCTACGCTTCGAGTTGCGTACGATCTGCGATGGAGCGCGCGGAGAGAAAAGATGTTGGCTTTACTTGCCACGGCGATTCGCGGGTTGCTTCCATTGGTTCCCGCGCCGCTACGAATCGCGCCCAATGCGCGCGCGGCTGAAAAGGCGAAACGGCGCTAGCGCGGTAAACCTGTGTCTTCCGGTACGCCGAGCATCAGATTGAGATTTTGAATAGCGACTCCCGCCGCGCCCTTGCCGAGGTTGTCGAGCCGCGCCATCAGCAGGACATGACCTGACTCGTGCGGCAGCACGCGCAGGGAGATTCGATTGGTATCATTGAACGCTTGCGGATCGAAGGTAAGTTCGTCAGTCTCACCGCTTTCCCCCAGCGGCTCAACCTCGACGAACGGTTCTTTCTCGTATCGTGCTGACAGAATCTCCCACATGGCTTTTCCGGTGCCCGACTTGAGCCGCGCCTTCGCAGGGATCATGATTTCAACGCGCATGCCGCAGCGAAACGGTCCGACATTGGGTAGGAAATACGGTTCTGCGGTGAGCGCTCCATGGCGCATGATCTCCGGGATGTGTTTGTGAAACTTGGTGATACTGTAGGGCGCTTCGTGCGGCAAATTGAACAGTTTATGCTCGGGATCTTCCCAGCGTCCGATCAGCGACCGCCCGCCGCCCGAATAACCCGAGAGAGCATGAATCGACAGTGGACTGTCGGGCAGCATCAATCCCGCATCTATGAGCGGACGTAACAGTAAAATCACGGCAGAGGAGTAACAGCCGGGATTAGCCACATGATGAGCGTTCGCAATGCGCTCTCGCTGCCCGGGAACCAATTCCGGCAAGCCGTATACCCAGCCGTCGCTCACGCGGTGTGCCGTGCTGGCGTCGAGAATTCGTACCGGCGAGTCGGCGAGCCAAGCAGCCGTATCTTTCGCGGCATCATCGGGCAGGCACAAAAGCACGATGCTCGCGTCTTTCAGCGCTTTTTTTCGGGCCTCGGGATCCTTGCGCAGCTCTTCGAGAAGGATCACAACTTCGAGATCGGTGCGACCTTTTAGCCAGTCGCGGATTCGCAGCGCCGTCGTGCCGGCTTGTCCGTCGATGTAGATTTTGGGCGGCATCTCAATTGCTGTTTTGTTCCGACTGACAAATAAGATTCTACGCTGATTCTCGGAGCTTAGCAAAACTGCGGCTGTTTGACTTGAAACGATGCGAGGACGTGACATATACCGGAGCCTAAATTAAAGGCAACGCTGCATCTGAAGGCAGGGAGCTTCATTCCATACGCTATGCAGGGAGGATTCTCACATGACTAAGGCAGTTCGAATCGTTGGGTTGGGTATAATCGCCCTCGTCGCAGGCTCGATGTCGCAGGTTGGTTTTACCGCCGAGTTATCAGTAGAGCAGCTCTATGGCTCGTTGGCAAAATTGCCGGCCGAACAACGAACAAAACAGTTGGAAGAGGGCGCGCGCAAGGAGGCCAAACTCAATTTTGTTCACACTTGGCGCGGCAAGATCGCGCGCGATCACGTTGGTCTTTTCGAGAAACGTTATCCGTTCGTGAAAGTCGAGATGGGTGATATTGGCTCTCAGGACGCGGCGGAGCGCTTTATCGCCGAGGAAACCGCGGGCCGGCATTTGACCGATATTCTCACGCTCGGCGTGCCGGACATGGCCGTCATTCTCAAGCAAAATCTAGTCGCCAAATATCCGACGCCGGCGACGAAGAAGATTTTAAAGCAATACCAAGGATTCATCGAACCAGAGAGTCGCTGGACGCCGTGGTACTGGGCCGAACATGGGATCTCTTACAACACGGATTTGATCAAGGCGGACAAGGCGCCAAAGACTTGGTTCGATCTCTGCAAGCCAGAGTTCAAGGGGCAGGTTTCTTTCGATCCGCCGGAGACGCGCTTCATGGCCGGACTCTACGTCATGATGGGCGAAGGGAAGGTCAAGGAGTGGCTCAAATGCATGGGACAAAATCAGCCGATTATCCAGCAAGGCCACACTCAGCGCATGGAGCTCATGCTCACCGGCGATCATGCGCTGCAGGGCGACAATTACTTCTACACCGGCGTGGAAGCCAAGAGAAAGGATCCCAAAGCGCCGTTTGCGATGGTGCTGACAGCGCCCGTGCTTTCGTTCGCAGGCGCCATGGTGATCAACAAAAATACCCAGCATCCTTACGCGTCGGCATTGTTTGTCGACTGGACGCTTTCAGAGGATAGTCAGAATTTGATCAACAGTATTTTGCGCGGGCCGCTGACGATCAAGCACCCGTACTTGCCCGATAACGTCAAGCTGGTGACTTATAACATCGTCAGCGACGACGTCACCAAGCGGCTGCACGAGGCGTGGAATCAATCGATCGGCCGGATGAAATAGCCGCTCGGATGTTTTGACGTCATGGCGACGACCTCGCTCCGTTGGGGAACCGGCACGCGGCCGCCGCTGATGAGTGGCGGTGGTATCGTTGTCATCGGTCTGGTCGCTATTCTCGCCTATCAGGTTCTTGTTCCGCTTCTTCTAATCGTCTGGACAAGCCTCAAAACGATTCGTCCCGGTGAGCCGGGATTTCTCGAGCTGAGCTTCACGCTTGCCAACTACGCCAGGGCGTACGGTATCAGTGAATTTTGGGAAGCGAGCCTGAACACGCTCTACTTCGCGTTCTTGTCGAGCTTCTGCGCTTTTTTCTGCGGGACATTTTTAGCGTGGACCGTCGAGCGTACCAACACGCCGCTGGCAAAGCTGATCGGCATGATTACCCTTGGGCGCATTATCATTCCCGGCGTGATCATTGCGATCTCTTGGATCCTCTCGGCGAGTCCGAGCATCGGCGTACTCAACTATGTCATCAACGCGCTCACCGGCGTGCCGCGGTTTCTCAATATCTATTCCTTTGGGGGCATGGTTTGGGTGCAATCGCTGGAACTGACGCCCTTGGCGTTCTTGCTGATGTCTGCCGCGATGCAATCGATCGATCCACGCCTCGAAGAAGCGTCAGCCATCTCAGGCGCCACTACCTGGCTGACATTTCGCCGTGTCACTTTGCCGCTTCTCTTGCCGGCCGCCGCAGCGGCGGCTCTGCTGTTATTCATACAGACGATCGAGAGCTTCGAGGTGCCCCTCTTGCTCGGCGGTCGCGCTCGCGTGGCGGTCTATACGACCCAGGTTTATTTCAACACGTCGCGCATGCCGACGGATTGGGGGCTATCGAGCACTTATTCCATCGTGCTGCTGGTTCTGTCGATGGGGCTGCTCTGCATTTATTTCCGGCTGGTGCGTCATGGCGAGCGTTACCAGACCATCACCGGCAAAGACTATCGGCCGCGGCGCATCGATCTCGGTGGCTGGAAATATCTCGCCTGCGCGCTGAGCCTGCTGCTTGTTTTCTTCATTACCGGGCTGCCGTTTCTCACCATGCTCTACGCGTCTTTGCTGCCGCGTTTTCGACCGCCAACCGCGGAGGCATTCGAAGCCATGTCTTTAATTAACTACAGAACTCTTCTCACCGAAGGAGGTTATGCGGTCAAGCCGTTGTGGAATAGCACTTTGCTGGGTGTCAGCTCGGCGTCGATCGTCATGTTGTTGGTTGCCGCGATCAGCTATTTTGTGCACAAGACGCGGCTCGGCGGCCGAAAACTTCTCGACTTTCTTGCCTTCGCGCCGATCGCGCTGCCGAGCGTCGTGCTCGGCTCTGCTTTCCTGTGGCTCTATCTGCTGGTGCCGCTGCCGGTTATCGGCACGCTGAGCATTATCGGTCTCGCCTACCTGACGAGATATCTGCCCTTCGCGCTGCGTTTTGTTTCGGCGTCGATGGTGCAAATTCACACCGAGCTTGAAGAAGCGGCGGCAGTAGCGGGTGGAGGATGGTGGAGAAACTTTCGTCACATTTATTTACCGCTGCTTCGTCCCGGTCTCATGGCGGGATGGTTTTGGGTCATGGTTCACGCGTATCGCGAGCTGACAATCTCGCTGATGCTCGCGCGCTCGAGCAATCGCACCGCTTCGGTAATTATTTATGACCTCTGGACTAACGGCTCGTTTCAACAACTGAGCGCCTTCGGCGTCCTGATGTTTACGATCTTGATAGTGCTCGTTTCGATCGCGCAGAAAATCAGCGCGCGATACGGAATCCAGGAACGAGTGTAGAACTCAATTCACCGCTGCTATCGATCAGGGAATGAGACCGGCCTTTAAGTCCGAATGCAGCAGCCGGTGAAAGAGATGCTCTCCGGCTTCGCGCCGGACGGAAAGCCGGCCGGTGGCATAGGAGCGAGAGTTTAAGCCGCGCTGGACGGATTCGCAGATCGCAACGTCTTCGGCTTGAATCTGCTCGCTGACAGCGATGCTTGTGAGGTTTCGCTTGCGGGCTTGTTTTGAGACGTCGGCAAAGTAGTAATCGAAAATGACTTCGGTTCGGTCGACGCCGCGAGGAACGACGAGATTCGTATCCATCACGCCTTCGTATAGGTTGATCATGAGATTCGGATAAATCCAGTAATAGAACGCGCGCTCACCTTTGCGGACTTTGGCGGTTTTTGCCACCGCTTTGTTTGGCACGATCGGGCTCGACTGCAAACAAAAGCGCTCACCGGTTTCGATCGTGTAGCTGCTGTAATCAAGCACGCTGTTCAATCCACCGTGAATATGCGGGACGTGATAGCCGCCGTCGAGATAATTGTCCACGAAGACCTTCCAGTTGCAGTTAAGCCAATAACGGCGGCGTTCGAACCATCTTAAATGTTCAAGGCTCAATTGCTCAAAACGTTCAATGAGATCGTTCCCGAGGAATTCTTCGAGTGAAGGATTTTCAGACTTGAGCTTCACAAACACCCAGTTGTTCCAGACTGCAGTTTGAACTGGAACAAGCCCGTTGGCGGCGCGGTCGAAATTGGCGACGCCACCAAATTCCGGGGTAAGAATCAGTGCACCTTCGAGATTGTATGTCCAACCGTGATAAGGGCAGCTAAGGTTTACCGCTTTTCCCTCGGGTTTCGTTACGATAGCCGCGGCGTGATGGCGGCAGACGTTGAAGAAGCCGCGCAGAACCTTGTCATTGCCTCTAACGACGACGATCGGTTCGCCGGCGACATCACATGTGAGGTAGTTGCCCGGATCGCACAGCTGAGTAGTATGGCCGACAAGCTGCCACGAGCGCGAAAAGACCGTTTTTTGCTCAAAATCGAGTATTAGAGGATTGGTGTACCAAGATGATGGTGGAGTCGACGCTTTGTCGAGTGAAGTACTGGGATCGTAATTTTCGACAATTTCCTTAACCGACACTGTCATTCGATTCTGTGCTCTGTCGGATAGCGTTACGACTGTGAGAAGTTTATCGCGCCAATCGTGCGTTTGCCACGTCTCGCTGAGCTTGTTCGGCAAATGTCCAGTTGCGTACTTTATCCAGCGACACGGTGTCTTTGCTTTTAAGCTCCAATAAAGATTGATCGACGACCACTTTGACGGCGGCGTCGGAAACGATTCCGCCCTCCGACCAGCTGCGTTTTCCTAGCTCATAACTTTTGGCCGCGACTTCCCGATCTACCCGTAACCAGTCTATGAGCATGCGCATGGTTTCTTCGGGATTAGCTTTGGCGAAGGCGATGGCGCGGAAAACGGCTCTGATCGTTGCCAGAATTTGCTTGGGATTTTTCTGGATCGTCTCGTCGCGGACGCCGAGACCGGCGAGCGGTAACTCCAAGCGCTCGCCTAACCAGAGTAGATCTCTGTAGCCGGCCTTTTCCGCCTGCAGATTAAAGGGTGGAGAAAGAACTGTGGCGTCGACCGCGCCGGCGACTAGCGAAGTATAGCGGGCGCTGTTTCCACCCATTTGCAGACGGACGAGGTCGCGGTCGAAATCCAATCCTTCCTCATTGACTACAGCGCGCAAGGCGAGATCGGCGGGCGCGCCGAAACTGCCGATGGCGACGCGTTTGCCTTTCAGATCTTTGATGGACCGAATTTCTTTTCTCGCGATCAAAAAATAATCGGGGCGGCCTTGGAGAACGGCAACCATCTTAACCGCCAAACCGCCGGTCGCCGCTTTGATGACGGATGTGCTCGGCGTGGCGTAATCGACATTGCGGGAGAGTAGGGCGTTGACGGCGATGTTGGTTCTCATCGTGATGGTTAATACTTCCAGACCCTCATCGCGAAAAAATCCTTTTCGCGTGGCGATTTCTAATGGCAGAGTGCTGACGGCGGGACCCGTCGAGGCGATTTTTATTTCCTCGACGCCGCTCGACGTCGCAGGTGTAATTAGGAATAAGAATAACGAAACGAACAGTGAGAACTCGAAGCGCTTGCTCATTCCGGCATGATGCTCACACGGCCCTCGATGTGAGCGTGGAGGCTATGAATGCTTTTCTTCGGCGGTCACGTGGGCGCCGCCGAAAGGCTCGGAACGGTTGCCTACGAGCACGAGAGGTTCAGCGCCGACATTGGTGATCTGATAATAGTCTTTGGCGCCGAAAAAGACGATCTCATTTTTCTCCAGAATCCGCTCTTCGCCTTTGAGGCCTTTGACCGATGCTTTGCCCTCGAGCACGAGAAAGGTTTCGGGTGACAAATGATAGTGCATATCGGTGTGTTCGCCGGGGCGAAAGTAGAGGATCCAGGAGCGAAACGTATCCGTGCCGAACAACGGCACGAATCGTTTGTTTTCGTCTTTGGCCGTGCGCATGGTGTCGGTGATTTTGACAAACTCCATAGCTCCTCCAATAATCGCTGTCCGGTCGCTCAAAGCACCTCGACTCAGTGCGTCGATTTGTAATCAATAAAGTGCTCAGTCCGTTAGATCGAGCAGCACGCCGTCCGGATCGGCAAGGCTTTGCTTGCAGAGTTTGCACCCTTCGAGATTTTTCTGGCGTGTTTCGCCGTCGCGGCCGATGGCGATTTTTCTCGCCGCAGACCCCGGGGCGGCGGCGGCAAGGGCGTCGAGATCCTTTTTGGTTTGTTCCAGATCGTCTACCTTGAAGCCAAAATGATCTAACCCTGCCACGTGACCGCGATACTGGATCATGTTCCAAGGACGAATCGCGAGGCCGACTTTGCCGTCAGTGAGATAATAGCTGTTGTCGCCCGACATGCCTTCCACCGGCTTGAGATCGAAAACTTTCTGATAGAACTCAGCGATGTAAGCCGGGCGGGCGCTGCGGATGCAGATATGATTGATCCAGCGCGGTTGTTCCCAACCGAACTCGACGTAGCCTTCGCGGACGTTGTCCATGCCTTTTTGGGAAAGATCAAATTGATTGCCGTCAGGATCGTAGCTACGCAAGCCGGCGAAGGGGACGTGGCTCTGGCTTTGGACGATTTCGATATCGGGATAAAATTCTTTGAGCCGGTCGCGCACTTTTTGGACATCTTCAACGGCGAACCCGAAGTGGTCGAGCCCCGACCTGAACCCCGGCTGGCGTTGCAATAGGGCAAGCCCGATGACACCGTCGCTCAAATGGCCACGGTCCTTGTTGTATTCGCCCTTTTCATCGGTCATGCCGTTGGTGATTTTCTTCATGCCGAAGATGGTTTGATAAAATTTTGCCTCTCGATCCCAATTTTCGGTCATCACAGCGATGTGTCGAATGCTTGTGAACATGATCAATATCCTCCTGTTGAGTCGGATTCTTCTCAAAGTTGGGTGCTGCTGTCAACAGCATTGTAGCCACGACTCGTCGCGGACACCAGTACCGCCATGTGCCGGCACATGTTCTTGATTCTATTTTGACCTAGGGATAGAAGAACATCGACAGTTCGAAAGATTTCGATGACGATTCGCTCCTTTGACTTACTGCAGCCGCAATCTTTACCTGAAGCGGTCGAGATGCTCACCCAGCATGGCGACGA
>Ga0193707_1000091_pt1 | contig 23390 bp, 24 predicted proteins | sample U3c2metaG_FD_143043 | JGI IMG/M metagenome (GOLD analysis project Ga0193707, IMG submission 143043) | Soil microbial communities from a riparian zone of the East river system, Colorado, United States - U3c2 | ecosystem: Environmental > Terrestrial > Soil > Riparian zone | place: USA: East River... | reverse complement strand
CATGTCGCCCCCCGGTCGGGAAAAGTGGGCTAGACCGGTGCATATCCGAAGATCTCCCTCGCTTTCAGGATCCCGGCGACAAGCGCTTCTATGTCGCTCTCGTCGTTGTACACGTAGAACGACGCCCGCGCGGTTGCAGGCACGTCGAGCCTCCGCATCAAAGGCTGCGCGCAGTGATGCCCGGCACGAATGCAAACGCCCTCGCCGTCGAGAATCGTCGCGAGATCGTGCGGATGTACATCGCCGAGCGTGAAGCTCAGCACCCCGCTTCGTTCGCTGGCGGGAGGTCCGTAGATGCGAAGACCCTCGATCGCCGCGAGCCGCTGCTGCGCGTCTGACATCAGCGTCCGTTCGTGAGCCCGCACTCGGTCCATGCCAATCGCGTCGAGATACTCGACCGCCGCGGCGAGCCCGACAGCGTTGGCGGCATTGGGAGTTCCCGCCTCGAACTTGTGCGGCAGCACGTTCCAGGTGGTGCGATCGTCGTGCACGAACTCGATCATGTCGCCCCCCGTCTGGTAGGGCGGCATCTCTTCCAGCATCTCACGCTTCCCGATCAGTCCGCCGATTCCCATCGGCCCCAGCATCTTGTGCCCGCTGAAGGCGTAGAAATCGACGCCCAGCGAATCAAACGAGACGGGAAAATGCGGAGCGCTCTGCGCGCCGTCGCAGACGAGAATCGCATCGGTCTTCTCCCGCACCAGCCGTGCGATCTCCGCGATCGGATTGATCGTGCCCAGCGCGTTCGACACATGACTGAAAGCGACAATCTTCGTGCGCTTATTGAGCAGTCCGCTCAGGAAATCGAGATCGATCTTTCCATCGGGAGTGAGCTCGCAGACTCTGAACTTCGCGCCCCTTCGCATCGCCAGCACCTGCCATGGGACGAAGTTCGCGTGATGATCCATGGCCGTGACCACGATCTCGTCGCCGCTCGAGACGTTCGCCATTCCCCACGAGCCCGCGACGAGATTCAATCCTTCCGTCGTGCCGCGCGTGAAGATGAGGCAATCGGAATCCGCGACGCCCAGAAATTGTGCGATCCTGACGCGCGACTGGTGGTAGCACTCGGTCGCCCGCACCGACAGCGAGTACGCCCCGCGATGCGGATTCGCGTTCGCCGTCTCGTAGAAATCGCGCAACGCATCGAGAACGATCTTCGGTTTCTGCGATGTCGCCGCCGAGTCGAGGTAGTGGAGACCCGGGTTATTGACGAGAAGAGGAAAATCCTGGCGAACCTTCAAGTCCGCGAGCAACTCTGAATCGCGGCGAACCGTCATGGGACGCGCACCGTCGATGCCTCGTACTTCCCGTCGATCCGTTCGCAGCGCGGCCCAACGAGGATCGTGTCTCCCTCGAGCCGCACCTGAAACACGGGCAGCGGAGCCGTGGCTGGGACCTGCTTCACTTCGCCCGACCTGCAATCGTATCGCGCGCCATGCCACGCGCACTGGAGCGTCCCATCCTCGAGCAGATCGCCCAGCGACATCGAAAAGTGCTGGTGGGTGCAGATATCGCTGAGCGCCGAGATCTCGCCCCTGTGCCTGACGAGGCAAATCGCATCACCACTTGGGCGCACGCGTTGCAGAATCGTCCCCTCGGTCAGCTCGCTCAGGGAAGCGACCGGCTCGAACTCGGGACCTCCGGCCGGCGAATCGAAAACGGGGCGGGGTGCGCTCGTCATTCGGAAGTTCCCGGTACGGTCATTCGATGATTCCCGGTACAGTCATTCGAGGCGGGTACCCACGGTCATTCGGGTCATCCAACGTTATGATTTCGGGCTGGCTCGGCGCATTTTCCAGCGGCGTAAGTGCTGACGAGGCAACGGGATAGAAAGAGCGCTGTTCGCTTGACTATCCCGACAGAATTGCTTTAGATTGAATCTACGCCGGAAGTATAGAAACGCCAAGGAGTTGGAATGAGCTCGGGAATCGAGGCGCTGGTCAATCGCGAATACGCGTACGGGTTCGTCACGGATGTCGAGACGGACACCGTCCCGGCTGGCCTCAATGAGGGCATCATCCGCACGATTTCGGCGAAAAAGAACGAGCCCGAGTTCATGCTGGAGTGGCGCCTCAAAGCGTACCGTCGCTGGCTCACCATGAAGGAGCCGCACTGGGGCAACGTGCAGTACCCCGCCATCGATTACAACTCGCTGGTCTACTACTCGGCCCCGAAGAGCGTCAAGCCGCTCCAGAGCCTCGACGAAGTCGACCCCGAGCTCCTCCGCACCTACGAGAAGCTCGGCATCTCGCTCAACGAGCAGAAGATGCTTTCCGGCGTCGCCGTCGATGCGATCTTCGACAGCGTCTCCGTCGGCACGACGATGCGCACCGAGCTCTCAAAGCACGGAATCATCTTCTGCTCGTTCGGCGAAGCCGTCCAGAATCACCCCGAGCTCGTCGAGAAATACCTCGGCACCGTCGTCCCGCACAGCGACAACTTCTTCGCGGCGCTGAACGCGGCCGTCTTCAGCGACGGATCGTTCGCTTACGTGCCGAAGGGCGTGAAATGCCCGATGGAGCTCTCGACCTACTTCCGGATCAACAGCAAAAACACCGGCCAGTTCGAGCGCACGCTGATCATCGCCGACGAAGGCGCATCGGTGAGCTATCTCGAGGGGTGCACGGCGCCCAAGCGCGACGAGAACCAGCTGCACGCCGCGGTCGTCGAGCTGATCGCGCTCGACAATGCGACGGTGAAATACTCGACGGTGCAGAACTGGTACGCCGGCGACGCCCAGGGAAAGGGTGGCATCTACAACTTTGTCACCAAGCGCGGCAAGTGCGCGGGCGTCAACTCGAAGATTTCGTGGACGCAGGTCGAGACCGGCTCCGCCATCACCTGGAAGTACCCGAGCGTAATCCTCCAGGGAGACAATTCAGTCGGAGAGTTTTACTCGGTGGCCGTCGTCAACAGAAAGCAGCAGGCCGACACCGGCACCAAGATGATCCACATCGGCAAGAACACGAAGTCGACGATCGTATCCAAGGGAATCTCGGCCGGCGAAGGCAACAACAGCTATCGCGGGCTCGTTCGCGTCCTCCCCAAGGCGGAAAACGCGCGCAACTACACGCAGTGCGACTCGATGCTCATCGGGAACAAGTGCGGCGCGCACACGTTCCCGTACATCGAGGTTCAGAACAGCACGGCGACACTCGAGCACGAAGCATCGACGTCGAAGATCGGCGAGGATCAGATCTTCTACTGCAAGCAGCGCGGTGTAAGCGCCGAGCACGCGGTGTCGATGATCGTGAGCGGCTTCTGCAGGGAAGTGTTCAAGGAGCTGCCGATGGAATTCGCGGTAGAAGCGCAGCAGCTCCTCGGCATCACGCTGGAAGGCAGCGTCGGTTGAGAATCAGGCACTCCAGCTGATCAGCCATGGCACTACGGAATCCCGTCGACATGATCCGCGCCGGCTGGGCCTGGCTCCGCTCGGGTCCCAGGACGCCGGGATATCCGTTCACGGCGAATTGGACGCTCTTCAGTCAGGCAGTGTACGCGATACAAACAACATTCAATCACTGGTTTCGTGCTCGAAATAAATGATCTGCACGCCGGCATCGGCGATCGGGAAATACTTCGTGGAATTACTCTCAGGGTGAATGCTGGAGAGATCCACGCCGTCATGGGACCCAACGGCTCGGGCAAATCGACGCTCGCCCAGGTCCTGGCGGGGAATCCTTCGTACGAAGTCACCCGCGGAACTGTCAGCTACAACGGGCAGAATCTTCTCGAGATGGATCCGGAAGTCAGGGCCCAGAACGGAATCTTCCTCGCGTTTCAGTACCCGGTGGAAATCCCGGGCGTCTCGAACGCCTACTTTCTGCGCTCCGCCTACAACGAGATCCGCAAGGCGAACGGCCAGGAGGAAGTCGATCCGCTTGAATTCCTCGACCTGGTGGAGGAAAAGCTCAAGCTCGTCGACATGGACGAGTCGATGCTCTCCCGCTCGGTGAATCAGGGATTCTCAGGCGGCGAGAAAAAGCGCAACGAGATTTTCCAGATGGCGGTGTTGTCGCCGCGTCTCGCGATTCTGGACGAGACGGACTCGGGGCTCGACATCGACGCGCTGCGCATCGTCGCCGAGGGCGTCAACAAGCTTCGCTCTCCGGAGAACGCGACGATCGTCGTCACGCACTATCAGCGTTTGCTGAACTACATCGTCCCGGACTACGTGCACGTGCTCGCCAACGGGCGGATCGTCAAGTCCGGCGGAAAGGAGCTGGCGCTCGAGCTCGAGGAGAAGGGATACGACTGGCTGCAGGGGGCCGGTGCGGGTGCGGGAGCAGTTGCTTGAGCGAGGTCGCGACGTTGAACGGCGCTCGTGAAAACCCCGCAGCCGCAACGGATGGCGCCGCGAGGGATGCTGCGGGGAAGGGCGGGGCGAGCTCCGTGACCACCCGTGCGCCCAACTCGATTGAGGTGTATCGGGAGGATTTCGAGCGCAAGATTACCGGGCCGGATTGGCTGCAGGCTCTGCGCAAGCAGGGAATGACGCGATTCCAAACACTCGGATTTCCCACGACGAAGAACGAAGACTGGCACTTCACGAGCGTCGCGCCGATCGCGGAGCGCACATTCCGCCTGGCATCAATCGGAGTTGGCGGCGTCAAGCGAGCTGATCTTGCGCGCTTCGATTTCGACGAGAACGGCTGGCACACCCTGGTCTTCGTGAATGGCGCGTTCTCAGAGGATCTTTCGTCCAACGTCCCACTCGGCAACGGCGTCGGGGTGAGCAGTCTCGCCCGCGCGATCAAGTCCGGCACGGCGAGCATTGAGCGCCACCTCGGCAAGATCGCGGCGTTCGAGCAGCACACCTTCACCGCGCTGAACACCGCGTTCATCAACGACGGCGCGCTCATCGAGCTCGCGGCCGACGCGATCGTCGAGCAACCGATCCATCTCGTGTTCGTCTCGGAGGGAGAAGGCGTCTCGCATCCGCGGAATCTCATCGTCACGGGGCGTCACTCGCGCGCGACCGTGATCGAGAGCTACGTCTCGCTGCGGGACAGTGCCTACTTCACCAACGCTGTGACCGAGATCTCCCTGGGCGAAGGCGCCCACCTCGATCATTACAAGCTCCAGCGCGAGAGCGAGAAGGCGTTCCACGTCGGCACGGTGCAGATTCGAGAGGCGCGCGACAGCCAGCTTCATTCCTTCTCGCTGGCGGTCGGTGGCTCGCTGGCCCGGACGAACATCTACACGTCGCTCGACGGAGATGCGGCGACCTGCACGCTCAACGGGCTGTATCTCACCGACGGGACCCAGCACGTCGACAATCAGACCAGCATCGAGCACATCGCTCCGAACTGCCCGAGCCACGAGCTGTACAAGGGAGTGCTCGACGGCCGCTCGCACGGTGTGTTCAACGGCAAGGTCTACGTTCACCCCGAGGCGCAGAAGACGGACGGCAAGCAGAGCAATAACAATCTCCTGCTCTCACCCACCGCGCGCGTCGATACCAAGCCGCAGCTGGAAATCTTCGCCGACGACGTGAAATGCACCCACGGCGCGACGGTGGGGCGGCTGGACGACCTGGCGATGTTCTACCTCAACAGCCGCGGAATCGGGCCGGAGACGGCGCGGATGCTTCTTACCTACGCGTTCGCGGCGGATGTCCTCGAGACTATCGAGCTCGAGCCGCTCAAGGTGCAGCTGGAGAAAATGGTGCTCGCGCGATTTGCCAACGAAGCTGTCGCGTAAGAATCCACCGGAAAAGCTAAACAGCTAACGAGCGTCGTTAGCTGTGGGCTCCCTGCTTTGGTTTTGTGGATCCCAGCCGACGAGCCGAGCTGACCGACTCTACCGCCCTAGCAGGTAGAGGATCACAATAATGACAGCAATCGCGCCGATGATGACGTTCGTCGGCACTCTGCGCGGCGAATCGGGATCGAGATCGCTCCCCGCGAGGATCGGGTGCTTGATGGTGTTGCGGCGGGTGTTGATGTCCTTCTCGCGCTTGCTTGCTCCGGCCGGCTCGATGACCGCGACGCCCAGGGGTAGACGTTTCGTCGTGAACGTCAGAATTGCTGTCCCCACCTCGACCTTGTCGCCTTCGGCCAGGGAGCGGGGCTCGGCCAGCGTCAGTCCGTTTACGGTCGTGGGATTAACGCCACACGGATGCAGAACGAACTTGCCATCTTCCGAGCGCAGCTCGGCGTGATTGCGCGAGACGGCGGGCTCGCGGATGAGAATATGGCTCGCGGCGTCGCGCCCGATCGTCAGCAGTGAATTCCTGACGGGATAAGCGCGGCGCTCGAATTCGTATATCAAGTGGGCGCTGTCATCGCCCGGAGCTTGCAGAGCCATAAAAGCCATTCGTTCTCCGTGTAATTACAGGACGAACGAGCCAATGATGAGGCTACATCAAAGCCTCGCCAAAAGGCCGAGTTTGGGCGGGGGCTCGTAGGCGGGGCCCGGAGCGCGTATTATACCGCCAATCCACAATTAACTCCCCGGAGGGGGCATGGCGACAAAACTCGAGAAAACCCTGAAGCGCGAGATCACGATCGACGGAAAGGCCTACATGGTGGCGATCTCACCCGAGGGAGTTAAAGTCACGCAGAAGGGCTTCCGGAGAGGTCCGGAAATGACATGGCGCGCGATCATCAGCGGCGAAGCCGACTTGAGCCAGCAGCTCAAATCATCGGTGGGTGGTGCCGGGGGCGGCTCGGAGGAGTAAAAGCCTCAGTGGTTGGGGCTGACCTGTGGGTTCATGTTCATCGGGAGATTCGGATTGCTCTCTACATCCGAAAGATGCTCCTGGATGATCACCCACTGGCCTCCCCGTTTCTGAAAGACCGCCGTCCACGCCCCGCCAATGACGTGGCTCATCCCCGTCGGCGTCAGGTGGGGGACCCGATATGTGCTCGTCATCACCGCTGCGTCGGGGGCGAGCACATCCACGTTCATCGAAGTCCACTCCCATTTGGGACTCCGCATGTTCTGGCCGACGTAGGTCCAGAACGCCTTGATCCCCTGCTCGAGTTGCGGGCGCGTCGTGGTTATGACGCCCCCGCTCGCTGAGATGACGCGCCCCTCAGTCGGGTAGAGACTCATCAGGCTCTTCACCGGATCCGGCTTGGAGAGATCGTAGGCGGAGACCACGAGGCGCTTGAGCGAGTCGGCAATCGCCGTTTTTTCGGACGCGGACATGTTGGCGGCAGTACGCGGTCCGCACGCAAAAGCCGCGACAATCACGGTCCCCACAAGCCAAACGTGTCTCATCGCGGCGAAGCTTACATGGCGGACGTTGTTCGCGCGAGTCTCGGAATGGAGACACCCGCTGTCCCTCGCCGATGACACGCCGCCCCGGAAATCGAGGTTAACCCCCGTTTTTCGAGGGGAACGTGCGGCTTGCCGGTTGCCTCTATAGATGACGCCAGCGGGAGTCATCTGTTCCTCGTTGGTGTAGCACCGATGTATCGAGTTATTCTCTTGCCTGTAGGAAGGAGTTTTTATGCGGAAGAGTTATCTGTTGCTTGCAGGAGCTGGCGCCGTTCTCCTGGCCGCTTGCAGCGGCGACAAGAAGGCTTCGATCAACGATGATCTCAAGAAAGACCTGGAGCTCGCCTCCTCGTCCGACGGGATCACCCTCGCCAACAGCTCCCCGAATGCGGGCCAACAGGTCGTCTCGGCAATCGAGCAGACTGCTCCGCCCGCCCGCCAGAAAGCCCCTTCCAGCCGCGTAAGAACCCATCGCGCGGCTCCGAAGTCGCCGCCACAGGTCGTCAAGACCCAGGCGCCCGCCACAGTCGCGCAGGTCGAGCCTCAGTCGGTCTCTCCAGCGCCCGCTGACCCGAGTCCAGTCTCGGCGCGTCCCCAACCGGTCGCGGTTTCCTATCCGAGCGGCCCGTCGTCTGGTGGTGACGATGGTCGCGTGAGTAGCGGCGGTTCAAGCGTTGGCGCGGTCCTCGGCACAATTCTGGGCGCGGTGATTCGCGGAGGTGTCGTCGGTGGAGATGGCGACAACTGCGATCCGCGCACGGACGGACGGCACGGGCAGACATTGCCGAACAACCGGTTTCCGTTTCCGGTTCCAGGCCGGTCCGGTGGTATAGGCAGATCCGGCGTTTCCATCGGCGGATTTCCGATCGGTCGTCGACCCCGCTAATGCGGCAGGGGTGCGGCCGAATCAGGCCGCATCCCTTTTTCGTTTTCCGAGATCACAACCATGCAGACAAAATTCTCGAGGGCCGCAACACCGGTCCTCCTTATTGCTATCCTGGCGCTGGGCGCGTGCAAACAGGGCGACAAGCCTGAAGACGCATTGGCGCAAGACACCACGCTGGCTCACGATCTCCAGCTCGCCAACGCCGACACCATGGCGCAGCCACAGCTGAAGGACGTCCCCGTGACGATCGCTCCCGCCCAGAAACCGGCCGCTCCCGCCCCGAAAGTCGCGCAGCGGCAGAAGCCGTCCGAGATTCTGACGCCGAGCAGGAATCCACGTCGTGTTGCGACGACGCCGCGGTCAACTCCGCAGCCCGTCGAGGCAGCGCCCGTCCCCGTTACGACCAGCAATGGCAACACCGTGACTGAGGGCACTACTGGTTCCGAGCGCGGTATCGGCACGATCGCGAGCGGATCGGACATCTCGCTCTACTCGGGACAGCGCGTTTGCACGAACACCTACGCGGTGGGAGACCGGTTCACCGCCAGTGTCGCTGAATCAGTTCAGGGCTCGAACGGGGTCTCGATTCCGGCGGGTGCTACCGCCGTGATAGAGCTGACGTCGCTCAAGCGCAGCGAGAATGCGAACGACAACGTCGAAATGGAATTCGTGGTCAAGTCGATCGCGTTCAATGGCAAGACCTACCCGGTCAATTCTTCCGTCACCGCGGCGCAGGTCGAAAAGGTCCGGAACGGCGATGCCAGCAACGACGGGAAAAAAGTCGCAACCGGCGCGGTGGTCGGAGCAGTCCTCGGGCAGATCTTCGGACATCATACGAAGTCGACGGTGATAGGTGCCGCGACTGGCGCTGCGGCAGGAGCAGTGGTCGCCGGCGTAACAGGGAAGTACGACGGCTGCGTTCCGAATGGCGGCCGGATCTCGCTCAAGCTCAATCAGCCGATGGTGGTTCAAGCGTCGGTCTGATTCGACCAGCGGTTATCAATGAAAAAGGCGCGCTCAGTTGAGCGCGCCTTTTTTGCATTGCGGGACGATGTCGATTCTGGTTACTCGATGTAGTTCTTGGCGATGAGGCGGCCGTAGTATATGCCGATCCCGGTTCCCACCATGCTGACCATGAACGCCGTCGTGAGCCCAACGGTTGCTCCAAGGGCCCAGCCGGCGTAGCCGCCGATGGTGGAACCGATGAAAGCGAAGAGTTTGCCCATACCAATTAGACGAGCGCCAAGCGCGATTGGCACTTGGCGCCCTTCCCTTTAAGCCCGCCTTTATGCGCTCGCCGTTCTACCCCGCGGAGGCCTCGGTGTACAGCTTGGCCCCGGCCCACGCCGAAAGCAAAAAGTTCACCAGTCCGATGAGCGCGAATGTCATCCAGAGGCCCGTCGGTACCATTCCCATGTGCAGGTATCCCGACATGGCGCACGCGGTGACGATCCAGAACACGAGTGCAGCGTAGAACGCCGTCTTGATCCCGGGACCAAAGCGCGGGCGAATCGCCGCGTAAGTCCACACCAGTGCGATGCCGAGCACGAAGTCCATGATGATGTAACTCGCTACTGCGGAGCCTTGCATCATCTGAGCGGACAGGCCCGGCTTGAACGCCTCCGATGCAGCTGTCATTTGCGCGCCGAGGATGTACTTGTTCGTTACGAAATCGATGACGTTCATCACGACACCTGCAGCGAAGCCTCCGATCAGGACCTTTTGCGTGTTTATGGCCATGCTATCCTCTGTCTAGGAAGTGGATGCAAATGGGGCCGCGTCCGAGGGAGTGTCTATATCAATGGCAGCCGCGTCAAGAGGAACACTTGTAACCTCACCCGCCCGGCTGCGCAGCCATGCCCCGGCACCCGCGTCACCGGTGAGGCCCATGAGGGCGCCCACATGCTCGCGCCCGAATATGGCCGGCACTCCAATAGTGTCATCGTAGGCCGAGGCCACGATGCGCCGTTCGCCGCCGAACGCTGCAAGCAGCGGCTTAAGGGCAGCCGAGTCCACGAGTGGTTGGTCGGCAAGAGTGACAAGCACCGCGTCGCAGGGCGCGATCTCGAATAAAGCAGTAAGACCCACGGTGAGCGACGATGACAGTCCCGTGTTCCATTTCCCGTTTACAACTGTCGTCACCGACGGAAGTCCCGATAACACCGGCGCGATCATCTCTGCGTTCGCCCCGAGGACCACGACCACCGGGTTCCCGCCCGCTTCAACCGCGGCTCGGGCGATGCGCCGCACGAGCGCTTCACCTTCGTGCACGATCAGCTGCTTTGGAAACCCCATTCGGGTCGATGCCCCCGCCGCGAGCACGACGGCCCCGATCCGAGGCGGCGATTTGGGGTTGATCAGATGCTCCCGACCGTCGCGGCGGGGGAAGGGGCGTGCAGGGGCGCGCGACGATCGCGCAGATGGCCGCCCGCGCGACCACTGGTTACCGCCGAAACCTGGGAGATAATCGCGAGCGCGATCGCATCGGGACCTTCGCCGCCGATGTCCATTCCCACGGGAGAGAAGAAGCGATCGCCGATCATCGCCGGCGTGGTGTTCGCCGCGGTGATTTCCGCGAGCATCCGCTCGGTCCGGGCGCGAGGGCCCAGCACGCCCACGTATCCTACGTTCGCGGCGAGCAGCGCCTGCACGTAGTCTCGGTCGCGGGTGAGATGGTGTGACATCACGACGGCGGCCGATCGAGGAGTAAGCGTCACGACATCGGCCAACCGGAGCGCTTCTGCACACTCGACGACACGCGCACCTGGAAAGCGCGCGGAGTGTGCATCCGTGAGCGGACGGTGATCGACGACGGTGACGTCCCAACCGAGCTGAGAGGCGAAGCGCGCCACTGGTGCGGCGTCAGGGCCTGTGCCACACACGATAAGTCGGACGGCCGGCATCACGACCTCGAACGCCACTTCGACCGCGTCGATCTCATGTACGAAACCACGCCGTCCGGCGGCAAGCGCATCGACAACGTGCTGCGCCGCGTGCGCCAGAGCGGAGCCCGTTCCCCACTCGCCGATCGATTGAACTTCGGCGTCGCGAAGAAGCGCGTGTGCTCCAACGGTGGGCAAGCCATTCGCAGATTCAGGGGCACGTATCACCGTCGCGATCACTGATGGCGCGTCTCCCGCAAGCGCCTGATCGATCAGCGTCGCGACATCCCTTGCTCGAGGCGGCGGCAGCGGCTCGAGCAGCACCTCGATCAATCCGTTGCAGCCGAGTCCGAGCCCCCATGGCGCGTCATCGTCGTTGCGCGTGTCGTACGCGACGACCTCGGCGCGACCGGACGCGCGCACGCGTCGCGCGTGTTCGGCAAGATCGGATTCGAGACAGCCGCCGCTCACCAGCCCAACGGTCGAACTGTCGTCGCGGATGACCATTCGCGCGCCGACGCCCCCGTAGCTGGAGCCGGTGACGCGCACAACAGTCGCGAGCACGACTGAATTGCCGTCCGCCGCAGCGCGTGAAAGCGCGCCCACGACTTCGCGGTGCGTTGTCACCGGCGGTGACTCGTCATCAGCGATCCCGCGTTGCAAACGTCATTGATTTCAATGTGGGGGAGGGAAACGATCTCGTCCAGCTTCGCCGGCTGACGATCAACGATAACGTCAGATTGTCAGAGGGTCACCAGTGGCAATGAGCGATAGCGCTTTCCCGTCAGCTTGGCCAAAGCGTTGACTACCGCCGGCGAGATCACGGGGACCGGAGGCTCGCCGCATCCGGTCGGGGCATCAGTGCTCGGCACTATGTGGACATCGACCGCCACTGGAGCATCGACCATGTAGGGCGGCGCGTAGCCGTCAAAGTTTCGTTGCTCTACGCGGCCATCCTTCAGCGTGATCGCTCCCTTCGCCACGAGCTGCGACATTCCGAACGCAACTCCTGCCTGGAACTGGCTTTCGATAGTGAGCGGATTCACGGCGATACCCGAGTCGAGCGCGATTGTCACGCGGTGTATCTTCGGACGCTTGTTCTCGATTGACACATCCACCGCGCAGGCGACACCGGTGTCGAATGCCTCATGGCATGAAACACCGAAGGCATGCCCTGGCGGCAGCTTGGTGCGCCAGGCAGCGCTCTTCTCGTCCATAAGATCGAGCGCACGGCGCACTTTTCCGGCATCGGCCTTGAGCAGCTTACGGCGATAGGCGATGGGATCAATCCTCGCTCTTGTCGCCAATTCGTCAATCAGCGTCTCCATGACGAACGCAGTGTGGGTGTTGCCAACAGAGCGCCACCACAAAACCGGCACGTTTACTGTGGGATGGTGGGCAGAAACGTGAAGGTTCGGAATACTGTAGTTAGTATCCGCGACGCCTTCGACGGCAGTTCCATCGACACCGTTCTTGATCATCATGGCACCAAACGGCGTACCAGCAACTATGGACTGGCCGACAATCACGTGCCGCCATGCCGCGGGCATACCGTCGTGGCCGATGCCGATCTCGACTCGATGCACGTGCATGGGACGATAGTAACCGCCACGGACATCATCTTCCCGGGCCCAGACAAGCTTGACTGGCGTGCCGCGAAGACGTTTTGCGATCGCTGCAGCTTCACGCTGGACGTGAGAATCGGCGACCGCGCGCCTGCCGAAGCCTCCGCCCGTCATCTCGGTGTGAAAGGTGACCTGCTCGGGTTTCAGCCCGAGCACCTCTGCAATGGCTATTTGATCAAAGGTCTGGAACTGTGAACCCGCCCACGCTTCCGCTTTGTCGCCATCGAACCGAATGGTCGTGTTCAGCGGTTCCATCGGAGTGTGAGCGAGATACGGAAACTCGTACTCGGCGACCAGCCGGTTCGCAGAAGCGATCGCGTTCATCGCCTTCTGGTCTCCGTTGCTTACTGCAACGTTGCCGGTAGTGCGGGCCAGTGCCTTGTACTTCGCCGTCAGTTCTTGAGTGTCAGCTCGCTCCAAGGCTGAGAGGTCCCAGTCGATCGTCAGGCGGTCGCGCGCCTGCTTCGCAGTCCAGAACTTGTCGGCGACAACGGCGACTGCGCTGCCCTTCACGAGTGGAATCTCGAAGACATCGAGTACTCCGGCGATGCCGCGAGCGTCCTTGTCGTTAAAGCTGCGCACTCGTCCACCGAACACCGGAGGTCGAGCGATGAGCGCGATCTTCATTCCCGGAAGGTCGAGATCGAGTCCAAACTTTTGAGAGCCGTTGCACTTCGCGCGGCTGTCCAGCCGGCGCACTCTCTTTCCAATTAGCCGAAACTCTGAGGGCTGCTTGAGACGGATTTTATCGGGGAGCGGCTTTCGTCCCGCCTCATCCGCGAGCTCAGCATAACGAGCTGATTGGTTGCCCGGACCATAGACGACGCTGTTGGCTGTGCGGCATTGGTCCGGAGTGACGTGCCAACGATCCGCAGCAGTGGCAACCAACATCGCGCGGGTCTTGGCACCCAGCTCGCGGTATTGTTGAAATGAATGCGCGATGGAACCGGAACCGCCAACCATCTGGAGTCCAAAAATTGGATCCTTGTAGACATCTGCGGCGGGCGCGAGCTCAGCCACCACTTGTGACCAATCGGCGTCCATCTCATCCGCCAGTATCATTGGCAGCGCGGTATGGACGCCCTGACCGAACTCGAGGCGATTGACGGTGATCAGGATCTGACCGTCGGGCCTGATGTGAACGAATGCATCGGGCGGAAAGACTTTCTGCGGCGCTTGAGTCCCTTCCTGTGCGAACGCGGGAAGATCAACATAGATGGACACCAGCAACCCGCCGGCGGCACCAGCGGATACACGCAGGAACTTTCGCCGGCTCAGGCGCCGACTGGTTGCGGCTTCGAGGAATGCTCGCATGGTCCGCCTCCTTACTTCAGTTGCGCCGAAGCAGTCACGATCGCTTCACGAATGCGCACATATGTGCCGCACCGACAGAGATTCCCGCCCATCGATTCTTCGATGTTCGCTTCCGTTGGTCTCGGCTTGTCCTTTAGTAGCGCGACCGCCGTCATGATCTGTCCGCTCTGACAGTATCCGCACTGCACGACGTCCTTCTCCACCCAGGCGTCCTGTACGGCGCGACCCACCGGATCCGTTCCGATTCCCTCGATGGTGACGATCGGACGGTCGCCGATCAGCGAGACGGGCACGACGCACGAGCGGGTCGCGACGCCGCCCAAGTGGACCGTGCATGCGCCACAGGCGCTAATCCCGCAACCGTATTTGGTACCGGTCATCTTGAGGTCTTCACGTAAAACCCACAGCAGTGGCGTCGTGGAATCGACGTCTACCTCTCTCCGCTCGCCGTTTACGCTGAGCTGGTAAGTCGTCATCGCTGCTCCTCTAAGGTCCTTTCGGACACGGCGTGCCTGCGGCAACCCAGCGGCGCGTTGCGTCGACAAACTGGGCATGGGTGAGTGGCGGGAGTGACCGCGTCGTGCCGTCTGGTCGTCGCCCCGGATTCCAGGCCCAGAGAACGAGCGGCTCTTCCTCGTGGTGCTTCAACAGACCAGGTCCATCGAGACCGTTATTCTTCGAACGGTCAATCAAGGCACGACACACCGCCGCGCTCGACAGTCGCTGATCGTTCAGATCCTGCCACCGCATCGATAGCGGCGCCAAATGCCAGTTGTGTCCGCCTGGCACTCCGGTGGCGTCGGAATTCTTCTCCTGATGGCAACTCGCGCAATTCAGTCCCGCCACGCCTTTGCCTTCCGGACCTCGGATGACATTGGCAAAGTGCCGATGGCGGTCATCGCCTTGCTGGGGATAGTTGGTGGCAGTGTGGCAATTGATGCAGCGCGGATAGGTCAACACCGAATAGACTCGCTGCCACTCGGCCAAGCCGTCCGCCGGCCTCGCGTCAGTTACGGTGGTTTTGCCATTCGCGATTTTGACGGATGCCAGCACCAACCAACTGGCAAAGACGACAAACATTGCAAGGAAGGATCGAGCTACCGATGAGCGGGTGGCGAACACGCTTACCTCCTTTTCCTTGCGCGTCGCGTACGGGAGTACACGACGTCTTGCGGTTACAACGGCACACTACAGGCAACATTTCGCCGTGTCAAGAGACTGACGATCGTATTATGTTCCGGCTCAATCCTCCCCAGTTATCGAGGTCGTGATCGGACATGCCAGCAGTCGGTAACAGCGTCTCGCGCAAGGACGGGATCGGGAAGGCCACCGGAAGCGCGCGCTACGCGGACGACATCACTTTCCCCGGCATGATCCACGGCCGCACCATCCGCTCGACGATTCCTCGCGGTCGCGTGAAGTCGATCCGATTCGATTTCGACACCGCCGGTTTCACCATCGTCGACTACCACGACATCATCGGACGCAACTCCGTAGATCTGATCGAGAAAGACCAGCCATTTCTCGTCGAGACCGAAGTCCGGCACATGGCGGAGCCCATTCTGTTGCTCGCGCACGAGAATCGGGAACGCCTCAACGCAGCGCGCGTCGAGATCGAGTACGAAGAAGAGATACCGCTGTTCGATCCCGAGCAATCGTCCCAGGTGTTCAAGAAGATCGACATCATGAAGGGAGACCCGGCTGGCGCTCTCGCGTCAGCGGACCTCATCGTCGAAGGGACGTACCGCACCGGGCACCAGGAGCACGTCTACATCGAGCCGAACGGCGTCATCGCCGTGCCCGAGGAAGTGGACGGAAAGAGCGGTGTCGCAATCTTCGGTTCGGTGCAGTGCCCATTCTACGTCATCAAGGCGCTGAGGTGTCTCTTCGGCGCGCACCCTCCCATCCGAGTGGTACAGACTGAGACGGGCGGCGGCTTCGGCGGCAAGGAAGAGTATCCGTCGATGATCGCGGGACACGCGGCGCTGCTGGCGCTCAAATCAGGCCGCCCGGTAAAGATCATCTACGATCGCGAGGAGGACATGATCGCCACGACCAAGCGTCACCCGGCGATCGTGCGTCATCGTACCGGCGTGATGCGCGATGGCCGCATCGTGGCGATGGACATCGATGTTCTCATGGATGGCGGCGCTTATGTCACGCTGAGCCCGGTGGTGCTCTCGCGCGGATGCATCCACGCCGCGGGCCCCTACCGTTGCGACAACGTCAACATCCGTGGGCGGACGGTGTTCACCAACACTCCGCCCAATGGCGCATTCCGCGGCTTTGGCGCGCCGCAGACCGAATTCGCCGTCGAAGTGCACATGGAGCGCATAGCCGAGGCGCTCGGCATGGACTCCGTTGCACTACGGAGGATCAACGCATTGCAATCCGGTGACACGACCGCAACCGGGCAAACTCTGCGTGAGGACACGAGCGCGCTCACGGTCCTCGAGGAAGCGATACGCCGAACGGACTTCCTGCGCAGGCGCGAACGACTCAAGGGGACGAACCGCGCGCTGGGTCTGTCGCTGTTTTATCACGGGGCCGGTTTCACCGGCAGTGGTGAGCTCAGTCTGAAATCGAGGGCGAGACTCGACCTGACGCCCACCGGCGTACGGATCGCTACGGGCAGCACGGAAATCGGTCAGGGCACGCGCACGACCCACGCACAGATCGTCTCGGACTCGCTTGGAATTCCATACGAGGATGTAGAGGTTGCGCAGCCCGATACGGCGCGAGTCGCCGACAGCGGGCCCACGGTTGCTTCGCGCACGTGTATGGTAGTGGGCAAAATCCTCGAGGAATGCGCGCACGAGATGAAGGAGAGACTGAAAGGTGCGTCTCCGGCTGAGTACCACGCGCGCCATGGCGCGTTCTCGGTGGAGCGTATGTACGCCCCGCCCGACTGGATCAAATGGGACGACGCAACCTATCGCGGCGATGCTTACGCCACTTACGGCTGGGGATGTGATGTCGTCGAGATCGAAGTTGATCCAGACACGTTCGAAGTGCGTCCATTGAAGCTGACGGCGGTGCAGGAGTTCGGGCGGCCCATCCATCCGGCGCTTGCTCAGGGACAGATCGAGGGCGGTACTGCGCAGGGACTCGGCTATGCGCTGCTCGAGCGCGTCGTAATGCGAAACGGCGCGATGGCCAACTCGCAGCTCACCAACTACACCATTCCAACGACGCTCGACATGCCCGAGCTCGATGTGGTGATGCTGGAGAATCCCTACCCTGGTGGTCCGTTTGGCGCGAAGGGATTGGGCGAGCTTCCGATGGACGGTCCCGCGCCCGCCGTCGTCAATGCACTTCGCAGCCTTGGATTCGATGTCCGCGAAATCCCCGCAACGCCCGAGCTCATAGCCAGCTGCATGGCGTCAGCATGAAGTTCGTTCTGAACGGCGCGGGTACCGAAGTCAAGTCGCATCCCATGTCGCGTCTCCTGGACGTGCTACGCGAGGAATGTGGACTCACGGGCACCAAGGAAGGGTGTGGCGAGGGCGAGTGCGGCGCCTGCACCGTTCTCGTGGACGGCGAGCCAGTCTGCTCCTGCCTGATCCCCGTAGCACAGGTCGAAGGTACGGAGGTGGTGACGATCGAGGGATTGGGTGATAGGCACCCCCTCCAGATTCTCTTCATGAATGAAGTTGGAGCGCAGTGCGGCATTTGTACGCCAGGCATGATCATGGCCGCGCTTGCGCTCGGTCCCTCGCCGACCTTGGACGATGTGAAGACAGCGTTGGCGGGGAATCTCTGTCGGTGTACGGGCTACTCGGCGATCTACCGCGCGATTCTGAAATGGCGGGAAATGCCGGACGTCACGTCGTCCGCGAGCGCAGCGCGATGAGAACCGCGATTTCGGGCCTCGAGGTCCGCAGCGCTGCGTCGCTCGGCGAAGCACTCGCCATTCTGCGCGATGACGAGCGGACACCGATAGCCGGAGCAACCGACCTCTACGTCGCCCTCAATTTCGGCACGCTCAAACCGCGACAGTTTCTCGACATCTGGTCGGTGAGCGAGCTGCGCGACATCTCGATGAAGGGAACCACGCTCGTGATCGGGGCGCTGGCGACCTATACGTCGTTGATTCGCTCGACTTTGGTGGGTACGCACGTGCCGATGCTCGTCGAGGCGTCACGACAGGTAGGCGGGGCGCAGATACAGAACCGTGGCACTCTGGGCGGGAATGTCGCGAACGCATCGCCTGCCGGAGATTCGCTTCCGGTGCTCGCGGCTGTCGATGCCGTGGTCGTGCTTCGCAGCGCGGACAGTGAGCGTCGCATCCCGATCACGAAGTTCTACACCGGCTATCGCGCGACGGTGATGCGTCCCAACGAGCTGATCGTCGCGATCGAGATCCCGCCGGTAGAAGGCAAGCAATGGTTTCGGAAAGTCGGCACGCGGGCGGCGCAGGCGATCTCCAAGATCGTGGTCGCGGGCGTGAGAGCACGCACGCCGAGAATCGCATTCGGGAGTGTTGCGCCCACCGTGGTGCGGGCTCCGGAGACAGAGAGTGCACTCGCCGAGGGCGCCACGATCGACGAAGCCGCTCTGGTTCTCTCGCGGGAGATCGCTCCCATCGATGATCTCAGATCGACGGCGGAGTACCGCACCCGCGTGGCGACGAATCTTTTGCGGCGCTTCTGGATCGAGACGGGGTGACAGAGCTCGTTATCCGCGGGCGGGGCGTCGTGACTCCCGACGGTGTGCGTTCGGCGTCCGTCCATATCGCTGAAGGGCGGATCGTCCGTCTCGGTAAATGGGAAGAGGTCCCGTCCGATAGCCCGATCGTCGATGCTGGCGAATCCATCGTGATGCCGGGACTCGTTGATACGCACGTGCATGTCCATATCGCTGAAGGGCGGATCGTCCGTCTCGGTAAATGGGAAGAGGTCCCGTCCGATAGCCCGATCGTCGATGCTGGCGAATCCATCGTGATGCCGGGACTCGTTGATACGCACGTGCATGTCAATGAACCGGGTCGCACCGAGTGGGAAGGATTCGAGACCGCGACGCGCGCCGCCGCCGCTGGCGGCGTAACGACCATCCTCGACATGCCGCTCAATTCGATTCCGGCGACCACGTCTGTCAACGCGCTCGAGGCCAAACGCGAAGCGGCGCGCGGCAAGTGCGCCGTGAACGTCGAGTTCATCGGTGGCGTTGTTCCAGGAAACGTTGGTGAGCTCGAAGGACTTCGTGACGCCGGGGTTCGCGCGTTCAAGTGCTTTCTTTCCCCGTCAGGGGTTGACGAATTTCCAGCGGTAAGCGAACGCGATCTGCGCGAAGCGTTTCCCGTGCTGGCGCGGCTCGGGCTTCCACTGATGGTGCACGCCGAAGATCCGGCGTGTCTCATCGCGAGTCGAGGCAGCTCTCGAAAGTACGGGGACTATCTCAACACGCGGCCGGTCGCGGCTGAGCGCGCTGCCATCACGCTATTGACCCAGCTGATGGCGCGGACTCCCACACCCGTTCACATCGTGCATCTGTCTTCCGCGACGTCGCTCGATATCGTCCGCACTGCCCGCGCGAGGGGGCTTCCGTTGACCGTCGAAACGTGTCCGCACTATCTGACCTTCGCCGCGGACGAGATTCCTGATGGCGCTACGGAATACAAGTGTGCCCCGCCCATCCGCGACAAATCCGAACGTGATGCGCTCTGGGAGGCGCTCGTTGCCGGAGACATAGATCTCATCGCGTCGGATCATTCGCCCTGTCCTCCGGAAATGAAAGGGACAGACGGCGATTTCTTTTCGGCATGGGGTGGAATTTCGTCGCTTCAGCTCTCGTTGTCGGTGTTATGGACGGGAGCTCGCGCACGAGGGCAGAAGCCGGGGCGGATTGCGCAGTGGATGAGCGCGGCGCCTGCGCGGCTCGTGGGATTACAAAGTAAAAAGGGATCGCTCGCCGCCGGATACGACGCCGACATCGTGCTGTGGGATCCGGATGCGCGATTCGTCGTCGATCCCGCCAAGCTCCTGCACCGTCACAAGGTGACGCCGTACGTCGGGCGCGAGTTATTCGGGAAGGTGTCGGCGACGTACGTCGGGGGAAAACGTATCTTTAGCCGATGACCGTCGCTTCCAGAAAGCGCTCCAAGTCTCCGTCGTTCACGGACCTTCCGGATCTGGCCGCGGAGCGGCTGGGCGGACTCGTAATCGCCGCGAACGACGATTTCTTCGCGCCGAAGGAAAACCTGATCAAGGCAAGTCGTCCCGAGTGGCGAGAGGGCGAGTACACGGACCAAGGCAAGTGGATGGACGGTTGGGAGACGCGCCGGCGCCGCACACCCGGCCACGATTGGGCGATCGTTCGCCTCGGCTTGCCTGGAATCGTTCGCGGGGTCGTCATCGACACCAGCTTTTTCACCGGCAACTACCCGGAAGAGGCGAGCATCGATGTCACGAGCGTTGACGGGTCGCCTTCGGTCGATCGAATGATTGGTGACGACATCGAGTGGCGGCCTCTGCTCAAGAAATCTCCGCTGAAGGGAGACCGCGCCAACGCGTTCGCGATCAAGTCAACAGACCGGCGTGTCACGCATTTACGACTCAACATCTTTCCTGACGGCGGGGTCGCGCGTCTTCGCGTACACGGCGAGGTGGTGCCCGACGAAGACGCGTTCAAGCCGGGCCGCGAGGTCGATCTCGCCGCTCTCAAGAACGGCGGATTCGTCGTCTCGTGCAGCGACATGCACTACGGGAATCGCCAGAATCTCATTCTGCCCGGCCGTTCGACGCACATGGGCGATGGCTGGGAGACCAAGCGTCGACGGGGTCCGGGGCACGACTGGGCGATCGTTCGCCTGGCGCGTCGCGGCGTGATCGAGCGCGTCGAGCTCGACACCGATCACTTCAAGGGCAACGCCCCAGGCAAGTGCATGCTGGAGTACACCGACGCCGGTCGATCGTTAAACGCGCGCACAGCGCGATGGAGCGTGCTGGTGAAGGAGAGTCCGCTCGAGGCCCACCAGCAGCACCGCTGGGACAAACTGTCGCCCAAAGCGGCGACGCACGTTCGGCTCAATATCTATCCCGACGGCGGCGTCGCGCGGCTGCGGTTGTTCGGTCGCGTTGTCAGCTGAGACCCGCGTGAAGGTAAGCGTCGCCGAGCTCGACGCGATGTCGGAGCGCCAGGCGAGCGAGCTGCTCTCCGACTGCTGTGGCGCATCCCGATGGGTTTCGGGAATGTTGGCGCGGAGGCCATTCGGGTCGCGCTCCGTTGTCCTCTCAACGGCGGACGAGATCTGGCGATCGTTGGAGTCGGGCGACTGGCTGGAAGCATTCTCGCACCATCCCCGGATCGGCGAGCGGAAAAGCGCCGCGCCGCAGAGCGACCGTGGAAGCGCGTGGGCAGCGGGTGAGCAGTCAGGCGTTAATCGGGCGCACGATGATGTGCTCACCGATCTTGCCGCGGCGAACCGCGAGTACGAGCAGCGCTTCGGCTACACTTATATAGTATTCGCCACCGGAAAGAGTGCTGAGGAGATGCTCGCGCTCGCGCGTGAGCGGCTGCGAAACGATCCGGATGTCGAAATTCGCGCCGCGGGAGAGGAGCAACGCAAAATCACGCGGTTGAGACTCAACAAACTGTTAGGGGAGGTAGCGTGAGCACGCTCAGCACGCATGTGTTGGACACGGCGCTCGGGAGGCCGGCGCAGGGGATCAAGGTAACGCTCGAGTGTGCGGACGATCTAATCGGTTCCGGGACTACTGATGCGGACGGAAGGGTGCGCGACCTCCACAGGAAGGAAGCACCGCTGGGAGAGGGGAACTATCAGCTCACCTTCTACGTTGCCGAGTATTTCTCAAAGGCCGGGCGCGAGACTTTTTTCCCCGAGATCATGGTCACCTTTCGCGTTAGCGGGGGTGATGACCACTATCATGTCCCCTTGCTCCTTAGCCCGTTCGGATACTCGACTTATCGAGGTAGCTGACGCCCTCTAGCGCGTGACCGCGCCCTGGGCGATCCACCGTCCGAGCATCTCCCGCTCGACGTCCGTGATCTTCGTCTTGTTTGCAGGCGGCATCGTCCGCGTCAGCACCGCGCGCTCACGAATTCGTTGCGCATAAGCGTGGATTTGCTCCGGCGTATCGAACTTCACTCCCGCTGGCGCCACCCCAAAGCTGACATCGCTCGGCTCCTCCGAATGGCAAGCGGCGCATCGACGGTCAATAATGCGGCGCGCCTCAACGAAGCTGACCGGCCCAGTTGAATCGGAGTCGCCTACAGCCTCCATAACCAATCCCATTCGAAGTATGGCGATTAGCACCAGCACGCTCACAACCATTGTCGCGGCGAGAGCGGGCCGCCACGCCGCAAAGGTGAACCGAATGTTGAGGATGTGGCGCACCAGCGCGCCCGCCGCGATCAACACGAGCAACAGCAGCCAATTGAACTGGCTCCCGTACACTCCCGGAAAGTGGCTGATCAACATCAGCACGATAACCGGAAACGTGAAGTAGTTGTTGTGGATCGAGACCCGTTTAGCCCGCGCTGACACGGCGGGATCGGCACCACGTCCCTCGGACACGGACGCGACCAGCTCGCGCTGAGAAGGCACAATGGTGAACACGACGTTCGCAGCCATGATCGTGCCGAGCATCGCACCGACGTGGAGAAATGCGGCGCGGCCGTTGAGCAACTGCGTCAGGGCGACCGCGATAGCTGCGAGACCACTGATCCACACCACAAGCGCGATTTTCGGCGCGCGCGGTGCGACGAGGCGCTGCATGGACTCATAGAGCACCAACCCGCCGATGATCGCCGCGAGCGCAACCAATACCGCCATCTGATGACTGAGAGACGCAATCGCGGGATCGGAAAGCGCTGCCCGGCCTCCGAACCAGTACACGACCACGAGGAGAGTGACCCCGCTCCACCATGTGGTGTACGCCTGCCACATGAACCAGTGCAAAGGCCTGGGCAGCGGTTTTCCGCCCAGGAGGGTCTTCTCGACAAAGTAGAACGCGCCGCTGTGCAACAGCCATATGTTGCCCAGGGTCCCACTATTTGCCGGACTGCCTGAGGTCTCTACCGTTGGGGGGCGCAGGTTCCGGTCGAGCCAGTTGAACAGCATGGAATTGCCGACCCACATGATGGCGGCGATCACGTGAATCCACCTGGCCACCAGATCGATGAGCTCCCACGCCCCTGCGTTCATCGTAGCTGAGTCTGATACAGGAGTTGCCTGGTCACGTCCGGCCGCGCATGATCTTCACGAACGATCGTCCGCGGAACTCATCGGCATTGAGGCCGGTCATCTTCAGGGCCTCTGCTTGGGTGATCGCGCCCGAGTTGATCCCGCGCAGGAAGAAGTTGAGTAGACCTTGGCCGGTGGCGGCATCGTCGAACACGTCGCCGACGAGCGTCGCCTGCGCGGCTTTTCCGACGAAGTTGCTGAGACGAACGCCTGCGGCGTCGATTCCGTCCAGGAAAAAGCTATAGAGC
>Ga0193707_1000089_pt1 | contig 23543 bp, 20 predicted proteins | sample U3c2metaG_FD_143043 | JGI IMG/M metagenome (GOLD analysis project Ga0193707, IMG submission 143043) | Soil microbial communities from a riparian zone of the East river system, Colorado, United States - U3c2 | ecosystem: Environmental > Terrestrial > Soil > Riparian zone | place: USA: East River... | reverse complement strand
CCCGCGACGACGCCAAAGATCCCGGCCAGCAAGCTCACGCCCGCCGGCGTCATCTTGAGGCGCGCAAACGACTGGGCCAGCCAAAACCCTATTGGCCTGTAGAAATAAAGATCGAAAACTCCCTCGACTTCGCGCGCTTTATAGGTGGCTTCTACGCCCGAGCACGGCGCCTCTGTTGGCTCCGGCATCGATTTAGCAGAGCCGTTCGAATCCAAAAACAAGCCGGACATTAACCTTGTCTTAAGCAACCCCTCAGGCGCTTTGCTTTTGGAGGGCCGCTGGGACGAGCGTGTCTGCGAGAATGTTTAGAGCTTCGTCCAGATCTGCGCGCGTATGTTTGGCCGTCACACACGCGCGGAAACAGATTCGATGTTGTGGCACAGCCGGATAATCAACCGGGGCAACCCAAAGACCACGCCGTCGCAGTTCATGCCCGAGCCGATACATGCGTTCCCGATCACCAATGACAATGGGCATCACATAGGTCGTCGATTCTCCAGTATCCAGTCCAAGAGTTCGGAGTTGCGCGTGGAAGTAATCGGCGTTCTCCCAAAGTTGGGTCCGCAGTTCCGGCTGCCTGGTACCCAGCTCCAACGCTTTTAGAATTGCCGCGATCACCACAGGCGGTAGCGCGCACGAATAAACATACGGATGCGCGTAGAAGCGGAGATATTGCAGCGTTTCCTTGGAACCGGCAACGAAACCTCCCAGTGCTCCGAAGGCCTTGGAGAACGTTCCATAAACGAGCGGGACGCGCTCTTCCACCCCAAACTTCTCAGCCGCTCCACGACCGTGCTCGCCACATGCCAGCATGGAATGCGCTTCATCGATGAACACGCTCGCGCCGTGAGATTCCGCGACGGCAAGTAACTCCGTCAGGTTGCCGAAATCACCGTCCATCGAATAAATGCCTTCAATAATCACAAGCTGGCGGCGCCCTTTTTGGCGACTCAGCGCCGTATCAAGCGAGGCTGCGTCATTATGCTCGAATTTCTCCGTGTGGCATCGAGACAGCACCGCGCCATCGCGCAGACTGAGGTGAGAGCGGTTGTCCAAAATGGCCACGTCGCTTTTGCGAAGCAACCCGGAGATTGTGCCCAGTGCGCCACCAAATCCGCTGTTGAATAACATCGCGTCCTCGCGTCCGAGAAATTTCGCGACACGCCGTTCGAGCTCCCGATGTAGATCGGTCATCCCGGAAAGCATGGGTGATCCGCATGCTCCTAATCCATGAGTGCGAAGCGCCTCGTGCGCCGCCATTAACACCTCAGGATGATTCGCGAGACCAAGATAATTATAGGAGCAGAGATTAATCACCGGCCGCGGTTTTCCGCCGTAACTGATCAATGTGCGGGCATCCGCCGTGCCAAGCAGCTCGGGCTCATACAATTCGACCGCCCACGCGCCGACGCGCATCCAGTTCGTAAAGCTCGCTGGAGCTTGCAGCGGGTCGTTGCTTTCGCCCGCCAGGAAATTGCTCAGACTAAGTTTTGCCGGGTCCTTGTTCATCCATTCGTACACTGTCTTTCGTTCGCTTCCGTCCCTGCGGACGGCGCGTCCCAGCAAAGTTGAGAGTTTTTGTGCTTCACAGATTCCTTACGGGATTCTCCGCTGCATTACGCAGAAGTCCCGTGTCGGGGCAGCCAATCTAGCGGGTTTCGGATTCCAAGACAAGATTTTAGTAGGTAGGGGACCGCGTCGCGCCGAGCGCACGTATGCAGCGCGGGCATCTATGCTATTTGGCCCATTGGCGAAGCATCTACAAAGGGCGAGGCGGGTTACTTTCGCGTCGTCCGGAAAACGTAATCCCAGAGCGGCGAGCTAATGCCGTATCCGACGTGATCATCCTTGAAATGATGGCGGAGATGATACTGCTTCAGCCAAAGCCACATGCCGCGTTTCATGCCGAAATGGTGGGTCGCGTAATGGAGCATGTCATAGCAGACGTAACCGAAAACCAACCCGGCGAAGACGGCCGGAGCAAGGCTGCCGAAAATCAGAAGGAACAAACCATAGAAAAGAAACGCGAGCGGGACGCTTATACTCGGCGGCATAACGAGCCGTCGCGCATCGTTCGGATAATCATGATGAACACCATGGATGATATAGTGCAGGCGTTGTCCCAGACGGGTCTTCGGTTCGTAGTGGAAAATGTACCGGTGGATGAGGTACTCGAGCAGCGTCCAGAGCAAAATGCCAAGCAAAAATAGCGCCGCCACCGCCAGCATCGACAATCGGCGTTGCCACAGCGAGACGTAAAGCATGTAGCCAATCACCGGCAGGTAGAGCACCAATGGAGTCACCGGATGCACCCGCGTAAAGAACTCCATGAAATCGCTCTCGAACATTCGGACCGTTTCATTCTTATTCGAGACGTACAGCCGCTCAGCCATGGCTAAAAACTAATCGGCCTCGCACTTAGATCAAGACTGCCAACTTGAGTGGATATCATATCCGGGACCCGTTGAGAGTCCGTCGTCTCTTTCATTCGTTCAACCCGGGAATAGAGGCAGTATCGCTTGTCAAAAACGAACTGAAACAGCAACCGGCTCCACGAGGAATGATATTTCAGATGGCTGTAAAATTCCGGGGCCATTGCGCGCAGTTTTGGCAGGTTGTTCCACGGGATCGAGGGCAAATCGTGGTGCTCGTTGTGATAACCCATGTTTAGCGCAACACGATTGATAGGCCCGTAATAGCTGAAGGTTTCCTGGTCGAAATCGTAAGTGTAATGCTCCTGAATCCAGCGTGCGCCCACCGGGTGTAATCCAATTGAAAAGAAAAATGCGAACACGAGATAAAGAAATCCCGGCCAACCGCAAAAATAAACGACTGCCACGTCATAGAGCGCCGCACACGCGAAATTGATAAAGAACCAGCGGTCCCACATCTTGATCGCTTTTAGACGCGGCGGGCGCGTTAGCTGAAAAAAGGGAAAGAGCATGAGCCAGATTGCCTTGCGATACCATCTATTACCGACCAGACGCGCTTCCCAGTGGTTCGCCAGGTCCGCGTCATTTTCGTAATCCCCCTGATGCGAATGATGTTTCAAATGATAGACACGGAACCCCATCGCCCCGGGCGCAAGATTGGGAAGATCGGCGATGACGGCCACCATCTTGTTCCAGCTTTTGTTCCGGAAAATCAGGTTGTGAGTTGCGTCGTGAATAATGACGTAATTGGCATGATTGGCGAATGCGCCAACGCAATACGCGATGAGAAGACTAAGCCACCAGTAACCGAACCCAAGGCTTCCCATTCCAAACGCGATGCCTGTTTGCATGGCCACGATTGAGACGGCGATAAGTGCCGTCCACGGATTGCGCACCATTAGTTGCCGGACTTCCGGATGCGCTTTGATGATCGCGCGCGCACGCCCCGGGTGCGGCTGATCAGATTCAGACTGATAAAATGCGGCCTGCATCGGTTTGATCAAGAACGTAAACCAACTACCAGCCTTGGATAATTTCAAGCGCTGACCAATCAAAAACGGGCGTAACCGGATTCGAATTCACTTTCAATATCTCGCGACTTTGTGCGATTCCTGCGGAAAGATTGGACGAATAACCTCGCCTGGTATGAAACATCCGCAATTCTCGGCTCTTTATGCAAAATCGAAATCGTGCGTCTTTGTTGCCATCGCTCGTCTTCTGGTTGTGGCAAGCCCCGTGCCGCTGATCGCTACTTCGATCGCCTCCGAGCCACTCGCCAAAGGAATCCAGGACAACTCGTTTTTCATTGAAGAAGCTTATAACCAGGAGCCGGGTGTGGTGCAGCACATCTTGAATGTTCCGATCAATTTCATCAACGGCTCGCGTGAGATCACCCCGAGTTTCACTCAGGAGTGGCCGGTCTTCAGTCAGACGCATCAGTTCTCTTATACCATTCCGTACGCCTTCACGGAAGACGACAACGGCATGGAAGATATGCGGCTCAACTATCGCCTGCAGGCGTTGACAGAAGACGAACGCACTCCAGCTTTTGCGCCCCGTTTCTCTCTTGTCCTTCCGACTGGCGATCGCGACAAGGCACTGGGCGTCGGCAGCGTGGGTTACGAGACCAATCTGCCTTTCAGCAAGATCGTGAGCGATCGCTGGACTCTACATTTCAACGCCGGCATGTCGGTATTTCCCGACGCGCGGGACCACGACCTTACGAATTACAATCTTGGCGCCAGCGCTATCTTCGCCGTGAGCCGCGACCTAAATCTCATGCTCGAAACAGTTGCAGGATGGAACGAAGATATCGCCGAAGGCGTGCTCTCACCCGAGGAGACTACGAACCGCTCCACCACTGCGCTCATTTCTCCTGGCGCGCGTTACGCGTTCAATCTGCCAAATGATACGCAATTGGTCGTTGGTCTGGGACTGCCTATCGGGCTCACCTCCGATTCACCCGATTGGGGTCTTTTCTTTTACTGTTCATTCGAGCATCCGTTCGTGCGAGTCGAAGCCGGTCGTGCAAAATAAGGAAAGCGACACTGAGGCGGTTCTGATGGACGTCGCCGATCAATAATCGTTAGCGAACCAAATGTGACAGTGTTGCCAGCAGCGTTTGCGCCTACCGCGCGGTATACCCGCCATCGACCACGAAAACTTGACCGGTGGTGAACGACGCAAAATCTGAACACAAAAACAGCACCATCCCGGCGATCTCCTCTGGTTGGGCAGCGCGACCCATGGGAGAATTCGCCAGCAGCGTCCCACCGATAGAAGGATCGTCAAACCAGTGTTTAGTCATCCCGGTCTCGACTAACCCCGGAGCGAGCGCGTTAATCCGGATTTTCTGTCTCGCGTACTCGAGTGCCGCCGCTTTGGATAATCCGATTACAGCATGTTTTGCAGCCACATAGGGGGCTATGCCTGGATCCGCAATCATGCCGGCAATCGACGCGTTGTTCACGATCACACCGCCACCGGATTTGAGCATTTGCCGAATCTCGTACTTCATGCAGAGAAACACGCCCTTCAGATCGACGGCAATCACCTCATCGAACCTTGCCTCCTCCAGCTCAGCCAACGGCGCTGCCACAGGAAGAATTCCGGCGTTGTTAAATGCATAGTCTAAGCCTCCATAGGTTTTCACCACAGTTGCAACGAGATTCTTGACCTGCTCGGGTTCACGGACGTCCGTTTTGACGAAGAGAGCCTTGCCTCCATTGCTGTTGATCAACTCAGTGGTTTTAGCCCCTTCTGGATTCAGGTCGCCAATTGCCACTCTGGCGCCATGGCGTGCAAAAAGGATGGATGTTGCGCGGCCGATTCCAGTGGCGCCACCCGTAACGATCGCGACTCTATCGGCGAAGTTAAATTGAGTAGAGTTGAGGGCCATGATAGGCGGACTCGCTATCTGCTAGTGCGTTTCGATCAGTTTGCGAGCTCAATCATAAACGCAAAGTCCATTCTTGAGTCAATGCACGCCTGGTAAGTGCGAACCATTTGTTTTCACCCGGGCGTCAATTCACTTGCCGCTGCGAAAGGAGTAAGAAAACGGCGGGATCCCAGTATTTGCCATCGTTGTCTTACCCGATGGCAAGCAGTTTACAGCCGGGGTGCCTGCAGCCGCCCCCCGGCCGATGCTTAACCTCAATGGTTTTTCATTGCTGCGAGGCGCGCTGCCATGCGTGCTTAAAAGACTGGATCGCGCCGACGAAGTCGCCGCTCGCGACACTGGCGTCGCCTTCCTGAGTCTTCTGCTGCGCGGCTGCGATCTGCCGCGGATTTACGTTTGCGACGACCGCCTGGTCGATCGCGATCTGCGCCAGCTCGCGCGCGGTATCGGCGAGTGCCGCGACGATGGCCGTCACCGAAGGTGCAGGGTTTTCGATTCTGAGCAGCTCACGCGCAGCGGTCGCGACCGCGGAGAACACCATGTCGCCGTTGTTGCGCAGGTGTGAACCATCCAGCCATGCATTGCTGTCGATCGCACCATTCAACGCGTCGACTGCGTTTCTGTAGCGGCGCCGCGTTTCTGGATCGCCGCCGACGAGTGCGTTTAACTGATCACGCAATCCGGTGAGCAGGTTCTTCGGCAACCGCACGGCGAGAGCTTTGCCATCGACCGTGTCCGGCGCCGCGACACCGAGCAGCTTCAGGATTGTTGGCGCGACATCAACCGTCTGGATCTGACGCAGCGTGCCGCGGCCAATGTCCGGACCGGCGGCGAAAAAGATCGCGCTCATGTTTGAAATGTTCGGGTCGTAACCGTGCGCTCCGTAGAAGTTCGACACCGACAGAATTGGATTTCCGACCACCGGATCATCTTTGCGAATCACGACCGGCGTTTGCACGCCGTCGAAGTTGTAGCCGGTGCGCAGCATCGCGAAGACATCGCCGGAATCCTGTCCGATGAATTCGCTGGTTTGCCGCCCGAACTGCGGATCGTTGATGTCGTCCGGCACCGGTCGCGTGTAGATCTCGTCGAAGACCGCAGTTGTGCCGTGCGTGTAATTCGGGTTCGCGTCGGTAAGGTTTTGCAGAGCATTGAACAGCTGCTGCTGCAACGCGAGATATTCGGCGCGAGCCACGGTGCCTCCCGGTTCGCGACCTTGCAGGTTGATGTAGAAGTTAACCGCAGGCCCGGATGAAACGGCGCGGACTCTTGTCGTGTCAAAACCGTTCGCCGTGAGAAACGCGTTGGCGTTAACCGCGGTGTGGAATGGGTCGAACCCGTGGTCGGACACGACCAGGATGTTGCTATTCGGCACTCCACTTGCGTCGGTGCCGACGGCATTGATCACCCGCTGCACCGCTTGGTTCGCCACCTGATAGGCGGTGGCAATGTAGCCGCGGTAGCGCGCCAGCTTCGCGGGATCTTGATTCGGGCCGATCGAGTTTGGGTCGCCGGGGTTCGTCGCCTGCCGCGGATCGATCGCCAGGAATTGATGCTCGGAGCCGTCCGGCTGTTCGATGTAAATCATCGCCACATCGACGTTCGGGAATCGTGAGATCGCGCGCAGGGCGACGTTGGTCTGGTAAGTGACAAACTCCCGCACCAGCTCTTCGTAGATCGCTTCGAGCTCGGTATCGGGGAAACTAGCGAACGTCGACGGCACTGCATCGATTCGCTCGACAATTCGAAAGTCCGCCTGCGGCTGCCAAAAGCCAACATTGTTGTTGATGTCGTCGACATCGGCGAGAACCGCCGCGTTGCGCGGAATGAAGCTAACAGAGCTGCGCGCAATCCGCACGGTGGAAAGATCGGGCGAGAGCTGCGAAACGAAGTAGCGGACCCCCCTTGTTCGAATGTCCTTCCAGATAAAAGAGCGAGGAAATTTTTGTGCTCAGCTGGATGTAAGCCGGACCCGTGCCTAGCGGCGTTGCGGTGAACGGTCCAAGGATGCTGCCATGGTTTGCATCGAACATCACGAGGGTGTCGTAATTCGTTGTACCGTCATTCGTCGTGTCGAGCGCGGCGACTTTGATAGAGTAGCTCTGACCGCCGGAGTTGAAGGCCTCGAGGTTCGCCTGGAGCACGGGACTAAACGACGTGTGCCCGGCACAGATGAGATCGGCGACCGTCGCGGGCGGTGCCGGGCTGAAGCTTGCCGCGTTCAGGCTGAAGCCTTTTTGAAACGGCGCTGTCGCCGCGCCAAACGGCACGGTGTAAGTGACTGTGCGCTCCGCAGCAGGCTGCACGATTGGACTCGGGTTCAGCCCTGGAACCGTAACATTCAATCCGTCACCGCCGGGCCACGTCGCCGTCGCGACAGTCTTGTTGTTCTCCAGCAACGGTCGCCACAGCGGAACAGCCGTCAGGAACGGACTCTCCGTCGGCCCGTCAATTGAATAGCCGCCGATCGGCGCGGAAAAACCGCTGATGTTGAATGTGAACGGACTGGCGACGAGATGGAATGTGTTTGAGACAACATCATTAGCCGCCGCGATCGAGCCTGTGGCAATCGCTATGTGCGCCGCCGCGGTGAGCGATGGCGCGATGGTGATATTTTGCTGCGCCGAAAAACCTTTCGCGCGAAGCAGATTGATTCCCTCGTTCGGATTGAGTTGGCCGCTGGCATTGAGTTGATCAACAATCCGAGGCGTGGCGCCATCGAGGGAGATGATCACCGTTTTCGGTGTCGCGTAGGCGCTCGTGCAGAGCGCGGCGAAAATCAAAAGACTGATCGTTCTGCATTTCTTTATGGCTTTGGATCTGGAGTGGTGAGGTTTTTGAGACATGCCTCAGACCAAAGCAGCAGACCGTAACAACCAAATGGCGAACGCGTGAAAGTTTCGTGAAATTCTAGCTTGCCGACAACTTTCGCGGGAGTCCCTTCGCGTTGCGGGACCTCGTCGCCCTCTTCCAAGAGGGAAGCGACCCTAACGGGATTCGAACTCACTTTCCAAATTGTCGTGGCTTTGCGCAATTCCGGCACAAATATGCGCGAGACTGCGCGTTATAAGAGAAAATGCAAAATCGAACGGTTTGCAGGATTCGCGCAGAATTACGCAGTTAGACTGTCCGAAATTGTCCGAAAAGCTCGCCCGAAACAGCACCTCGCCCGGCGATCAGATCGCGCCAGGTGCGACGATCATCTCCGGACTGACAGATTGTGTTTCCCGCGATAAATAAAGAATGTCGTCCGTAAAACGCTGGGGAAATCATCGCGGACAATCTATGATCACGACAGAGTCTCTTCAGGTTTTCAATGCTTCGAGCAACTGAAACTGCTGGTCAGTGTGCGCGAAGACTCCCGGGTAATCGGGCAGCAAGTAGGCGAGTGGACGGAGTGCCCGACGTTCACACCAGCCATTGATCAGGCCGGCGAGGGTTTTGAAGAGGTTAAACTCCAAGGAGTGTGGAGTGTCAGCTAATGAGGAAGGCGATGACCGACGGACAGCGTCGATGGCAAGGTTTTCGGCCCCCATTTGTACCACAGGAAAAATCGGCTAACTGATTCAAAAGATTCTATCTCCTTCTTAAGTGTCCGCAGAATGAGAGCCCTACGTTTCCCGCGATGAAAATGAGAATGAGATCAATCATTCCGATTTTCCAGCCGAAGCGCCAGAAGACGACTCCAACGAGTCCGAAGCACACAATGCTCAACGATCCGTGTAGGATCTGTCCCGCGAGTCCCCAAAAGAAGCCCCCTTCGTTGGAAACCATGACCCCCGTGATCGCACTCATAATCAATGTGCTGACGATAAGCAATACCATTACAATCTCCGACATGCATCCGACCGCTATAGTGCTCCAGCAGAACCTATACCAAAGTTAGAGCACTATCTGAAAATGTTATAAGTGGCTGTTACTAATGAGTTACTAGATGATGTAAGCTCGCGAATTTTATTGCCATGAAGGCAGGTATCGTAAGTCATTCCGACTCTTCCGTAAAATGTTCCGACTAACCGCCAGCGTACACACCGACGGTGCGAAGATCTTATCCAATGCCCTCTTCAGGCACTGAATGACATTGCATTTTTGCGTGACAAAATGGAGACTTCTGATTTGAAATGGCAGCGCACCTGAAATCAGATCAACGCCGCGTTTATCTTTTTAAGCGGACCGCGAAAGCGTTGTCACACGGAGCCGGGGAGCGTGACGCTGCGATTCGCGTTTACGATGAGGCGGGCAACGTGATCGCCCTTTTTAGCAACACCACCGGCGACTCCAACACAGCTAGCGGTATTAATGCACTCTTCTTCAACACCACGGGCAGCAACAACATCGCTTTAGGCTTCAGCGCAGGCTCTGACATTGCGGGAGATAACAATATCGATATTGGTAATGTGGGGGTATTTAACGACGCCAACACCATTCGAATTGGAGATTCTGGTCATGACAGAATATTTATCCCTGCTATCAACAATATAGTCCTTGGCGCTGGGGTGCCGGTGACTATCGACTCCACCACTGGTCTACTTGGGATTGCGACTTCCTCGCTACGGTTCAAGCAAAATATCAAACCAATGGACAAGTCGAGCGAAGCGATCCTTGCGCTGAAACCGGTGACCTTTCGCTATAACCAGAAGATCGATCCCAAGGCCATCCCGCAATTCGGTCTCGTTGCCGAGGACGTGGAAAAGGTGAACCCTGATTTGGTCGTGCGCGACAAGGAAAGCAAACCGTACACCGTGCGCTACGAAGCGGTGAACGCGATGTTGCTCAACGAATTCCTCAAAGAGCATCGCAAAAATGAGGAACAGGAAAAGACAATCGCAGAGTTAAAGTCTGGGATTACAGCACTCATTGCAACGGTGAAAGAACAGGCAGCGCAAATCCAGAAAGTGAGCGCTCAGCTTGAAGCGAGCAAACCTGTGCAGCAAGTGGCCGCCAACGATCAGTAGGGCTGCACCGCTCGCGGCGCGCCGCTTCAACGAGTGTCGTCGCCAAGGAGCGCTGAAACCGCTAATTCGTGCGTGATCCGCTCCAACTCAAGAAACGCTGAGAGCAGTTCATCCGATCGAACGACAAACCTCTTTCCGTTGTCGCGGTGTGCATCAGCAACGAAGATGGTTCTACCGCTGGAATCAACCGTTGCGACGCAGCCCCAACTCGTACCGGATTTGCTGAGATTGTCAGCGATGACTTGCCAGTACTTCACGCGCTGGACTCTGCCTCGCTCTTGTACCTCTATTCAATCACGGGGCAGGGGTTGTGAAACACTTGACCTTGGGGCCATCGGGGGTCATACGCGTCACCTCCTGCTTCCCATTCTTAAGGACCTTCCATCCATAGACTACCCTGTATGTAACCAAAAATTTGATGATCGATTTGGGGCAAGCGTCACTTGTGAGCCGGGGCCTACCGGTAACTACAAAGCCGACGCTGATCTCGCCGGCCCCCACCCCATTTGGGAATTGATTAATCTCACCAAAGTTCTGCACAATCTCCGGGTTATCCGCCTTATACTCACGAGACGTAACAAGGGGTTTAGCCCTGAAATTCTCTAACTTTAGGTCCGCGGGCCCAAATCCGCGCCCCAAGAAAGGAAACTCCGAAACCCTGAATTGCATGTGCAATTCGCCGTTTAACTCCACACGATCGCAGCCACAGAAGTCGGTTGTAAGTTTAACTGAAATCACCTTGTGGTTATCTTGGTTAGGCTGGTTAGGCTGCTTAGGCTGCTTAGGGTGTCTAGGGTGATTAGCTCCCTTCTTAATCCGCGCCATTCCTTCGTCCATCGTCACGCCGTCCATCGCACCGTTTCCCGTGCCACTGCCAAGGTCCATACGGCCATTATTTTCCTCGGCCGTATTGGCATTGGGATCGCCTTCATCCGCCTCTGGGGTAACCGCTCGAGCGCTCTGCGCGATAGCAAAGCAGGCGAGCAGGAGTGCAATGAACAAATACTGAAGTTGTCTGTTTAGTTGAATTAATGGATTCATAGTTCTTCCTTTCTGCTCGGCAGCTTTACTGATTGTTGAGGACGGTTTGCGGCGCGGGTTTGCTCACTTCAAGCTGTGCGCTGACTTTCTGCAGGCCAGCAGTAAGTGCTTCGATTTGTTTTTCTAAACGTGTGATAGTCGCTTGCTGTTGCTCGAGTGTGTGCTGTTGACTGACGAACGCCTTGTGCTCTTTGAGGAACTCGTTAAGCAACATCGCGTTCACCGCGTCGTGGCGATAATTAGAGATTTTGCCCTCCCGGTCACGCACGGCCAATTCTGGGTTCACAGCAGCTACCTCCTCGGCGATTAGGCCGAAGTCGAGCGTCTGCGTAGGATCAATCGCCTTGTTGTAATGAAAAGTGACCGGTTTAAGCGCATAGAGCGCTTCGCTCGCTGTATCCATGGGCTTGATCTGCTCCTTGAAACGCCGCGAAGAGACGCCATGGCCAAGTTTGCTGGTGGTAAGATCTATTGTAACCCCGTCCACGCTACCAACAATAGGCTGCGCCGTGCTGCTGATGTTGCCGATATACGTGCTGTCAGAGGCGCCATTCAGGCCGACGACGGAGCTGCCGATACAGATATTGCCATCGCCAGTTACGATGCCGAAGCCGGCTGCTGTGCCGATAAAGACATTGTGAGCGCCAGTGGTGAGGTGGTCTCCGGCGGAATCACCAACGGCCGTGTTTGCTAGCCCTGTGGAGTTTTGACCGAGCGTATCACTACCGATGGCCACGTTCGCAACACCGGTGGTGTTGGCAAAGAGCGCCCGATTACCAACGGCCGTGTTGTGGTGGCCAGTGGTGTCGCTAAAGAGCGCGAATGCTCCATCGGCCGTGTTGGCACCGACATCAAGATCGTTGTTGTTACTAAAAAGCGCCCCCGCGCCAGTGGCGGTATTTTCAGTCGCGGTGGTGTTGCTAAAGAGCGCCCCGGCGCCGACACCTGTGTTAAAACTGCCGGTGGTGTTGCTCAGGAGCGAATATGCGCCAATTCCCGTATTATAAGCAGCGCCGCTGACAAGGCCTGCAAGGGAAAGGTAGCCCTCGGCCAAGTTGCCTACCGGACAGCCCGGATCGGGCGAGTCACAGGCTGCTTGCGCTCTTGGCAAGAGCCCAATACAGACAATCCCCATCAGAATGTGAATTACGTTTTGAAGTTTCATGTTTATTTTTCCTTTTTTCCGTTTCCTCCCCGGTGGTTGACCGTTGGCACTGCTTATCTGAAAAGGGCAAGGAAGTTCGAGGAGAAAGCTTCCTACCCATAGTCCCCTTTCAGATTTCTTTGGGAGTCCAAGACTCCAAAGGCGCTAAACGATGTCTCAGCGAAGATCCAGCCCCTGCGGGTTATTTAGCCGTGCCGAAGATAAGGTGAAACTATCGGATGACGTAATCGAGAGAATTAGTAGCATGCGATATGCCAATGTCCGATTCTGCGGAAGTGCGGAGCATCTAATGGGCTTATAGCAAACATCTTGAACGTGAAAACTTGTTTCAATGCAAAGTATCGCATTTTCAGGCGATGTGTCGATGTGTAAGCCATTCCAACAAATCGCACGTTATCCGCCGTTTATACGGAGCTATGGCGCATGCCCCCGTAGACTAGTTGCGAAAAGCTCGAACCATCCGAACCGGACGATGCGCGTCTGCAATCCAGATTGAAGCGCCTGAATGAGTTGGGTCATTCCTCGGACTCCTCGGTTGTAGGATTCTTCTTCGAGTCGGAGCGAGCATTGGGCGCTTGCTTCCGCCAGAAAACGGCGGCAGCGACCACGATCACACCGACTGTGAACCAATTGACGCCAATCCACGTGCTCCGATCTAAGTGGACACGGAAAATCGCGTTATACATCGCAGCCAACGCCCCGAAAAACCAAACCCAAAGTACCCAGTTCTTTTCATATGCTGCGAACGCCGAATACGCGAAAATAGGGCAGCAAATCCAACGCAATAACGTGTAGAAGCTGTACGGATGTCTGCCGGTGGCCGCGGAAACGAGCATCACAGCTGCAATCAGCCAAGCGATGTAGATGCCAACAACGCGTTTCATTCGTTTGGCTCTGGTGGCTCGTCATCCGGATTCGGGCGCTCCTTTAGCTCTTGCTCGGCCTTCAGCCGCTTCTGGCGCTCTGCGATGTAAAGCGGAAACGCGCTGAGCGGCGCAACAGGCGGGACGCTGGACAGTGAGGGCACTTCGGTAACGCGCTCGGCAATATCCGCGCGAATATGCCAGAATGACGACGTTTCACCAGCCGTTCACGATTATCTCGGCCTTGCGCCAATCGACGTGACTGATTGGCAATTTGTTGAGGTCCGCGATGTGCCGCCCGGCCCGTGGCGAAGCTACGGCGAAAACAATCATTTCGTTATCGCTCGGCGAAAGATGGAGCATAACTCCCAACAGAACAACGAAGACCCGAAGAATTAATCAATCGAGGTACCGAATAACGACGTACGTTGAGCTTCGTCTAGTGATCGGAACCGTCGTAGAGGATCCGAAAGCGGTCGCTGAATTGCCGTAACCGTAGGCGCTCGCGCTGCTCGCTGTGTAATAGCCCGCCAGCTGTGAGGCGCTCGACACAAAAATGACGGCGTTGCCTCCATTCTGCCGCGCCTTCTGCACAATATCGTGCTTTAACTGTGCCATGGGAATCATATCGCCCGGTCTTTCATCCTCGATGATGCCCAGCACTTTGAAGCGCCGGGGCGGATCGCCGTGAGTCCAAACATCCATGCCGTCCACGACTTTTCGCGTGCCGCCGTGCCCCTGGACCACGGAATTTCCGCCCTCCCACGACTGGAAGTCTGTGCTTGTGCAACTAGCGAACGCGAACGCAAGCGCCACGAACAATGCGAGTCTGTGAATCATGCGCGCTGTCCTAACGATTCTGTCCGCGCACTACAAGCAAAATCCCCTTCACGAGACATTGGCGGACAATGGTGGATTTCCCTGTATTTGTTATGCGAAGCTGTTATGCAATCGGCCTCGTGTGCCGCTTCCAAGAGGGAAGCGACCCTAACGGGATTCGAACCCGTGTTACCGCCGTGAAAGGGCGGTGTCCTGGGCCTCTAGACGATAGGGTCACACAAAGCCGGGCAATATCAGAATTGCCATTGCTTCACGCAAGGCAAATCGCCGAACTGTTTTAGGTTTTTCGTTTGAGACGGTGCTTGGCGCCGTAGCTACAAACTGGGATTGAGTGCGTGAATCAACGCCGCTGCGCGCGCGGTTGCGCCCTGGTGCTCGCTCAAAACCTCGCGCGCCCTTTGGACGAGCCGTTTGCGCGCTTCGCTATCGCGCAAAAGCTCGGCGATCGTCAGTTCAAGCGAATCCATACCGGAGACCTGGATCGCGCCTTTCTTCAATACCAGCGCCTTCGCCAGTGTCGCGAAGTTCTCCATGTGTGGACCAAACAGGACTGGCTTGCCCGCGATAATCGGCTCCACGGGATTTTGCCCGCCGTGCGCAGTCAGGCTTTTCCCGATGAACACAATAGTGGCGATAGGATACCACCGATGTAGCTCACCTGTCGTATCGAGAACAATACAATCCGCATCTGATTCACGGCCGATCGCCACTTCGCTTGCAAGCATCACGCGCATTGGCAAAGCGCCGAATTGCGCGCGGATTTCGCGGAGCCGTTCGACGTGCCGCGGCGCAATGAACAGCCGCAACGATGGAAATTGCTGACGCAAGCGCAGAAAAATGCCGGCCAGAATTTCTTCTTCGCCGCGATGGGTGCTGCCGCCGAACAACACCGGGCTCTCGCGATCCGTATGACTAAAATCGGGTCGCTGCGCGCTTTCTTGCGCGTCCAAACCCTGGTCACGCCCATCAGGATCGTATTTGATACTTCCAACCGCTCGAATCCGGTTGCGCGCAACTCCGATCGCAACCCAGCGACCGACATCATCCGCCTCCTGTGCGCAGACCAGATCCAACAGCCGAAATGTAGGCGCCACAAAAAATCGGAACCGTCGAAATCTCCTCTCCGATCTCGGCGACAAGCGCGCATTCACCAATATTGTTGGAATTCGGCGTTCGTGCGCGAGCGCGACAAGGTTTGGCCAAACTTCAGCTTCCACCAGCAAGATCCGCGTCGGCCTGATCACCGAAAACGCGCGTCGCATGATCGGCCAGTAATCGAGAGGCGTGTACACGACGTCGATCCAGGGCGGCGCGTTCTTTGTTGCAAGTGCGAAACCAGTTGTAGTCGTCGTGGTCAGAACGCAGCGCAAATCCGGTTCGAGCGCGCGCAATGCATGGGCCAGTTTCAACGCGATATTTACCTCCCCAACGCTTACCGCGTGCAGCCATGTCGATTCTCGCTTCGACAGACGAACGCGTAGTTCACCATCGTAAATTCCCAGGCGTTGTCCGAACTTTTCGCGGTAACCGCCGCGACGAATCATCTTCACCAAATAGGCCGGTAAAAAGAACAACAGTCCGATTGGCCAGAACAAATTGTAAACAAAGCGGATCACAACAGTTTCAAAATTTTAAAGCGACGCGAGGACGCGTGCGCACTCCCAAAGCTTCGCGAAACGGGATTCACATTCTCAACAATTTCACACGCAGTGCTTTGGAGTATGGTGAGTCCTCGCACCGCTTTGGGACAGAAACAAGACTTCAGTTGCCCCGTATATTTTCTGGCGAAGCAAACGCCAGTGTTTCATTTCGGGAAGAGCTTCTTTCGGCTGTTTCTCCAAAACGAAAATCCCGTCTGCGTCCATCAGTTGAGGCAACGCTTCGTTTGCCAGCAGTTTTTCAGTGAAGTGCTCGCCATTTTCTGTTTTTTCGTACGGCGGATCCGCAAAGATGACGTCAAACATTTCAGCGCCTGAAGCGTGCCGGAGGAAATCGAAGACATCCTGCTGTCGAACTCGTCCTTTCAACTTGGTCCTGGCGAGATTGCTCTCGATGATCTGCGCCGATTGTCGATCTCCCTCAACAAAAACAACAGAAGACGCGCCGCGGCTGAGTGCTTCAATTCCGAGTGCGCCGCTGCCCGCGAAAAGATCGAGCACGCGGGCCCCCGGCATGGCGTCGCCCAGACTGGAAAAGATAGCGGCTTTGACACGGTCCATCGTCGGTCGCACACCCCGTTTCGGAGCTGCCAGGCGGATTCCGCCGGCGCTGCCGGCGATCACTCTCATGGCGACGCGGCTGGCGTTGGCGCTGCGCTAGCCTCGGGCAGCACCGCCTGCGGCGAAGCAGACGTTGATGGCCCGGCAGACGTCCCCCTGGCCGCTTCGCCAGGCTCAGCAGTTGCGGGCGCGGCTTCTTCCATCTTTTTCTTTTTCTTTTTTGCTCGCTCCTTTTTTCCGCCGCCAAAGAAGCTGTTTATCATACTGCTAAGATCGCGGCCGACCAGTCTGTCCATTAAGTTCGTGCTCGGCCGATCGATGGTTCCGCCAACCTGAAAGGCGATCGCAGAATAGCCCGGTTCGTTGATCGGTTGAAAATTCTGGCGAATCGCTTTGAAAAGCTGGCTACGAATTTTTTCGTTGATCGCGAGCTGCGAATCGAGTTTCAGCCTGCCGTTAAACGCAACTGTTCCCGACGCTGTGAGACGAATATTCGGAGAGCGCAAGATCAATTCGTCGATTGTGACCAGGCCCGGACGCACATGATATTTTGCCTCCGCTTGCTCGAGATGAAGCTCTCTCAGTTCTTCAATCTGAAGAACCTCCCCCAGTAGCACCAGCAGGCTGTATTGTTGGACCCGCCCATCGCGCAGGGAAATCTCGCCCTTTCCAACGAAGGCTTCCGGATCGGCCGTTTTGCCGGAAGCCTGGAAATTGCCCTCCAATTTGCCCTGCACGATTCCCTTGGGTCCGCCTGCGTTTGCGATAATCTGATCGGCCAGCACATTGCGAAACTTTACGCTCGTGGTAAACGGAGAATCCTCCGATTCCGGTTGCATCGCAAAATAGCCGTTGATCTCACCGTTGCCGGCGCGCGCGGAAATCTTGGAAAGCTCCAGCACGTCCGGCTCGTAACGCAGTGGGGAGCGGAGCTGCTCCAGAAAGAAACGGTCCTGCAGGGAAATTCTCGCCACCTTCGTATCGCCGTGAAGCGCCAGGGCGCTGCGGATACTGGTGCGAAAGTCTACTCCATTAAAACTCGCAAGCAGCCTGCCGGCGTGATCGAGAAAACTGAAATTGCCATTCTTAATACTGACGCGTCGAACCTCCGGAGGCACCGCCAGTCTCGGTTCCTGCATCGGAGATGGCTTGTTGACTATTGCCTGAGCCGGAGAAGGAAGATTCGCCGGAGAAATGGCAACGACAGGAGCGGTCTGTGTTTGCGAGGTTGGAGCGGGTTCGCTTTCTACTCCCTGCTGGGACACAGTTGGAGGTGCCGTCTTTTTCCTGTGTGAACCGGGTAATTTCCATTTTCCACCGGCATCTTGAGGCCAAGCTACGTTTGGATTGATGAGCGCGACTTCTTTGATCACCAGGCGCCTGGAAAAAAGAGAGAGGAAACGAACGCGCAGTCGAAATGTTTTTGCTTCGAGGAAATGCCTTGGACCAACTGGCGAAGTTTGCGCAATCGTGATGCCACTCAGCTCCAGGCCGCCCCAGGGCGTGACGCTCATGCTGCGGATTCCGAGCGTGGCGCCGAGGCGCCGGCTCAACTCCTGTTGAATCTTCGCGTGTGTACCCTGCGATTGCACATACAGATTCACCCCGGTCAGGAGAATCGCGCCAAGCGCAACCACCGCCCCCAGAACAATCAATGGAACCCGGCGCAACTTTTTCACCGTCAGACGTTACGCCGTCCGAGTTTGAAGAAAAGACCAAAGCCCTCTGCTACTTTTCCTTGTGACCGATACGATTGTCATTCTCAATCCAACCGCGGGCAGCCCTGAACACGTTCGGAGTTGGCAGGAGCGCACCGAATCACTCGCCGGGGACTGCCCGGTCCGCGTTACATCACATTCCGGCGAAGCGGAGGCGCTGGCGCGGCGTGCAGTCGAGGACGGATTTACGCGGATCGTCGCTGCAGGCGGCGACGGAACAGTCAGCCAGGTAGCCAATGGAATCGCCGGCAGCAATGCCACATTGGGCGTGCTCCCAATGGGCAGTGTCAATGTTTTCGCGATGGAGCTTGGCTTGCCCCTGCACAATCTCCAGCGCTGCTGGGAAATCATCGAAGACACAAATGTTCGTCTGGTGGATATGCCGAGCGCAAATGAGAAATATTTTGTGCAGCTTGCCGGGGTGGGATTGGACGCGCAGGTGGTAAAAGAGACCAGCCTAGCGTTCAAACGCAGTTTCGGTCCGCTGAGCTATCTCATCTCCGCAGCGCACATCGCGGCACGGCAACCGCCAAAGCTGTTCATCGAATCGGAGCATACTTCCGTGGAAGAAGGATCGTTTGTTCTCATTGGAAATGGCCGGCTTTACGGAGGGCCCTTCCCGTTTTTTAAACACGCTATCATTGATGATGGTTTGTTTGACGTCGTGGTCTTCAAACGCCTCGGCTATCTCGAAATCATCAAATATCTCCAGGATGTTGTGTTCAGCTCCGACATTAAGGTTCCGGAAATCGAATATTTTCAAACGCGGCAGCTGCGCGTAACGAGCGAACAGGACGTGCCCCTGGAGCTTGATGGCGAGCTTGCGGGCAATTGCCCGGTTGATTTCCGAATTCGGAAGAGAGCCCTTCGCGTTTTGGCCCCCTCGCCCTGAGCCTGATCGGAGAGCCGCCCTAACCGGCTGGTCTTCGCTGAAATCCGCGTGATGTTCTGCACGATGGCTCGTGGTGATCGTTGGATTCGCAAAAAAGCGGCGGCTTCAATTAACCCAGCGCAGGTCGAGACTGTCCTGATTCATCTTGAGGAACATTGGCCCGAAACAGCCCAGCCACTTGTAGATGTCGTCGAACAATTTCCGCTGGGCGAAGCTGCCCTGCTTCATCTTCTCGCTGTCTCCAGTATTTGCGCCGCGCGCCTCACACACGACCCGGACAGTCTTCTGTGGCTGTGCCAGCCGCAAATCTGCGGCGCGCCTCGCGGGTATGCGGAAATGCTGGGCTACCTGCAGAGATCGGCAGGCAACTCGATCACAGATCAGGGTTTTTCTGCTCTTCGTTTTTGGAAGGGCCGTGAGATGACGCGCATCGCCCTTCGCGAGCTTGCAAACGTGGCGTCACTGGAGGAAACCACCGGCGAGCTTTCGCAGGTGGCGGAGATTTGTATCCGCAATGTGTTCGAACATTGGAACACGGAATTGCGGCAACAATATGGTTCGCCCAAGGCGGAATTCGCCATTCTTGCACTGGGAAAGCTCGGCGGCGGAGAGCTAAATCACAGCTCGGACGTTGATCTTCTTTTTCTCTACAGTGAGGAAGGCCAGCTGACGGCGCACGTTTCCTATCACGAGTTCTTTAACCGGCTGGGAAAAAGAATCCTCGAAACATTTTCCACCAGCCATCCGGCTGGCTCGCTTTTCCGCGTCGATCTGCGTCTGCGACCGGAAGGCTCGGCAGGACCATTGGCCCGCTCGCTCGAGAGCATGGAAAATTATTATGCGGGGTTCGGCGAAACCTGGGAACGTCTTGCGCTGATCAAGGCGCGCGGAATCGGCGGCAGCCGCGAGCTGGCTTACGAATTCCTGCGGCAACATCAGCCGTTTATTTATCCCAGGAGCGCATCGCCCGATTTGCTGGATGAAATCGCCAGTATCAAGCGGCGCATCGAGCGCGACATCGTCGGCGCGGACAAGCTTGAACGCGACGTGAAACTCGGTCGCGGCGGCATTCGCGAGATCGAATTCATCGTGCAGACCTTGCAGCTTATCCACGGAGCGCGGCATCCGTTCTTGCAGGAATCAAGTATGCTCAAGGCGCTGCGAGCGCTTCGCCAATTGGATCTTCTTCCGCGCGAGGATGTGCTGACTTGCGACAACACTTACCAGTTCCTCCGCCGTGTGGAGCATCGTTTGCAGATAGAAGGTGAACAGCAAACGCACATTGTTCCTCGAGACCTGGAAGCTTTGGGACGTCTCGCACTGAGTCTCCGGTTTTCATCCAGTGAAGATTTCACTGCGGCCCTGCACGAAAGGATGCGCGCAGTGCGTCCGATTTTTGAACGGATCGTTTCAGGAACGTCAACGGCTCCGCCCGGAGTGTCCAAGCCGGACGATCCCGAAATTTTCAGCGACCAGAAACGAGCTGCCAAGGCACTATCCGATCTCGCACAGGGCGCCGGAAGTTTCCATATCGCGCCACGAACACGGCAGATCTTTCGCAAGCTGCGTCCGGCCTTACTAGAATGGCTTTCTAAGACCGCAGACCCGGATACGACGCTCAATCAATTCGTTCGCCTCGTGGAGGGTTACGGTTTGCGGAGTTTGTTCTTTGAGCTTCTGGTCGCAAATCCTCGATTACTGGAACTGGTGGTGAAGACCTTTGATGCCAGTCACTTTGCGAGCGAGCTTTTGATTCGTCGTCCGCAGCTTCTGGAAGACATCACCCGGGACCCAACGTTTGGAGAACCCCGGTCGGTAGCGGAAAATTTAAGGCGCCTTGATTCGTTAGGCGCAGATGCAAACAATCTGGACCCCATACGCACCTACCGGCAGAGGCAATTGCTGCGCATCATCCTGCGCGACGTGCTGGGACTTATCCAGCCAGCGGCAACTTTTGCCGAGCTTTCGGACGTCGCAGAAGCATGTCTGATTGTTGTCGCCAGGCTCCTGGCAAGTGAGCAACTAACCGTCATCGCGCTCGGAAAATTTGGGGGACGCGAGATCAGTTACGGCGCAGACCTGGACGTTTTGTTCGTAGGCGAGGACGTTCGCGCCGCGCAGAATCTGATGATCGCCATGGCGCAGCCAACTGCCGAGGGAAATATCTGGGCGCTGGATGCGAGGCTGCGTCCTGAAGGCGAAAAAGGCCCGGTTGTCTGCTCCCTTGAAACTTACGAATCGTACTATGCAAGCCGGGCGCAGCTTTGGGAATTGCAGGCTCTGACTCGCGCCCGCAGCATTAGCGGACCGTGGCAACACGAATTCATGGAGATTGCAAAACGCGCATGGCGTCGCGCAGGCCAGGATGCCGGCCTTTTCATAAAAATCGATGACATGCTCCAGCGCATTCGCCGTGACCGCGGAAGCAGATCGGATTTTCTCGATTTAAAGACCGGAGCCGGCGGCATCATAGAAGCGGAGTTTCTCGTTCAAGCGTTGCAGATGCGCGGAAACATCTGGGAACAGAACTGGGAGTGCGCCGTCGATCGATTGCACCAGCACGGGCGTCTGGACAAGTCGGACGTTGCGAAGCTCAATGATGCTTATGCGTTCCTGCGCCGCTGCGAACTGGTGTTGCGTCGATATGACAACAGAAGCATTTCAACGCTTCCGAGCGATCCAGACAAACAACGAAAGTTTGCAATCCGTCTTGCCTACCAGGAATTCGACGCTTTCCGTCGCGATTATCTCGATGCTCGCGAGGCGATTCACGCACTCTACCAACACCACATTACGCCGGCTTAACCGCGGTAACGATTAACGTTCTCCCAAGCAGCATACCCGGTGAATTCATCGCTCGGACAGCCCACGCATTCCGATCGTCGACGGTGCCGTAGGTGCTTTTATCGCGGTGATAAACGATCCAGTTTGTGGCGCGGAGAGGAACGATCAGGAACGGAAATGCCAGAAGAGAGCGGCGCTGGTATTTATCCACTGTCAATTTCAAATCGCGGAAACCAACGCTGAGAAGGGCGTGCGAAAGATAGAACCAACTCACCGGATTGATGTGGCCGCGCGTGGTGTGAATATCGGATTCGTCAGCCGCCAAAGGACCAAACAAATTGTAAAAACCGGACGACAGATAGCGCAGACGGGAGCGCAGATTTAAAATGTTTGGAGTCGAAAATACCGCGACACCCCCTGGTTGGAGAACACGATAAATTTCCCGGATGACCTCTCGATAGTTTTCCAGGTGCTCAATCGTCTCGATGCACGTGACCAATGCGAAACGATTATCGCTGTACGGAAGCGATTGGCGATTCAGGTCGACCGTGTCGATCCTTTCACCGGGACCGGAGAGCAACTTGTCCGTGTAATCGCAGCCAAACGAACGAAAGGGATAACGCGCTCGAACCAGTCGTAACAATTCCCCCGTCCCGCTGCCGACATCGAGATGGTCTCCGCTCGATGGCATGGCAGGTGCGGCTGCGATCGCGCGCAGGACACCTTGATGAATCCGCGAAGTGCTTAGCTCGGAACTCTCGCGCCGCTGCTTTCTCCCAAGGATTTTTCGGTAAAAAATCTTGGAGAGCCTTCGAGTGCGCACAGCGAATTGTGGACCGTGTCCGATCGCGTTAAGACCGGCAATCGCCTGTGGACCGATCAGCCCGGGATGCCCTTGAGCATCTCAGCGTTGGTCGGGAATTTTTTCACGAACATCAACAGTCGCTGAATTGCTTCCTCTGGTTTGTGTCCGGCCAGTCCGCGCCGAATTAGATTGATTTTCTCCAGTTCCCACGGTTGCAAGAGCAACTCTTCGCGCCGTGTGCCAGAGAGAAAAATATCCACCGCCGGATAGATCCGCTGGTCGCTGATTTTCCGGTCGAGCACCATTTCCATGTTTCCGGTGCCTTTGAATTCCTGAAAGATCAGTTCGTCCATGCGGCTGCCGGTTTCGATCAGTGCCGTAGCGACAATCGTCAAAGAACCCGCTTCCTCCGTATTACGCGCGGCTGCAAAAATCTTCCGGGGAATTTCCATGGCGCGCGCGTCGATGCCGCCGCTCATGGTACGGCCCCCGCCGCCCATTGCATTGTTGAACGCGCGAGCAGTCCGCGTGATGGAGTCGAGCAGGATAAATACATGTTTTCCTGCTTCGACGAGACGTTTCGCGCGCTCGATCGCCAATTGCGAAATGCGCGTGTGACTTTTGATGTCGGCGTCATTCGAACTGGCTATCAGTTCTGCCGTTGGATGCGAACGACGAAAATCGGTCACCTCTTCCGGGCGCTCATCGACAAGCAGAATGATCAGAATGACCTCCGGATGATTTTTGGCCACTGCGTCGGCGATATGATGCAGCAGGGTGGTCTTGCCGGTGCGCGGCGGGGCGACAATCAAACCGCGCTGCCCCATTCCAAGCGGTGTCATCAAATCCATGATCCGAGTGGTGTAACGGTCCGGCACCGTTTCGAGCTTGATTCGTTTGTTCGGATTGATCGTGGTCAACTCTTCAAAC
>Ga0193707_1000087_pt1 | contig 23570 bp, 21 predicted proteins | sample U3c2metaG_FD_143043 | JGI IMG/M metagenome (GOLD analysis project Ga0193707, IMG submission 143043) | Soil microbial communities from a riparian zone of the East river system, Colorado, United States - U3c2 | ecosystem: Environmental > Terrestrial > Soil > Riparian zone | place: USA: East River... | reverse complement strand
GCGCGACACGACTTCGCTCGGCTGGATGTATCGGACGCCTCTGATCTCGACGGCACGCACCCGGAAGAAAGCCATCTGGCGCGCGGCGGCACGCGAGCCCCATGCACCCGCCATGATCACCCCGATGAGGAGCAGGGCTCCCAGTATCTTCCAGCCCGGCCTGCCGAGCCGCTCCCTGGAAATCATTTCCGGCCTTCGGGGCGCGACGCGGTCCCGGGCGTCGCGGCCCGCGCGTCCAGGCGTGACTTGAGCTCGGGTCCGGTGCGCGTGATGTCGCCGGCACCGATTGTGATCACGACATCTCCCTCGAGCACGAAGCTCGTGAGCGCATCGGCCAGCTCTGAGCGCGCTCCCTGCCATGCGACCACGCGTCCTGCTCGCTTCATCGAAGCGGCCACCAGGTCGGACGTGATTCCCGGGATCGGTTGCTCGCGAGCTGGGTAGATCTCAGCCAGAAAAACGCAGTCCGCTCCGCAGAGGGCCTCTCCGAACGCGTCGGAGAAATCCCGCGTGCGCGAAAAGAGGTGGGGCTGAAACGCCGCCACTATGCGTCGGCCCGGATAGGACGCGCGCGCGGCCTGGAGCGTCGCCGCGATCTCGGTCGGATGGTGTGCGTAGTCGTCGACGATCGTCACCCCGGCGACATCGAATAGATGCTGAAAGCGGCGATCCACCCCCGCGAAATGGAGAAGTCCCGGGCGCATGGCGTCGAGCGTGACACCTAGCGATTGTCCGGCGCCGATCGCGGCGAGCGCGTTCTGCACGTTGTGAAAGCCCGGGACGAGCAGGGCAACATCGCCGAGGCGGCGGCCGTCGTAGGTGACAGAGAAAGTCGTCGAATGGCCGTGCGTCCTGACACCGCTCGCGAGAAGGCGCGCGTCCCGCGATTTGATACCGTAGCGAATGATTTCCGCGCTCGACGGAAGGTCCAGCGACCTCGCTCCCGCGTCATCGTCGCATACGACAATCGCGGCCGCGTCACGCACGAACCGCGAGAATGTCGTCCTGATATCCTCGAGATCGCGGTAGATGTCGAGGTGATCGGCCTCCACGTTCGTCACCACTGCGACCGTCGGCGACAGCGAGAGAAAGGAGCGATCGTATTCGTCTGCTTCGACGACGAACAGCTCGTCCGACTCGTAGTGAAGGTTCCCCTTCCACTCGGCGACGCGCCCGCCCGCAATTCCCGTCGGCCTGAGGCCGGCGGCTGTAAGCGCGGCGGTCGTCATCACGGTCGTCGTCGTCTTTCCGTGCGTGCCGGCGATTCCGACAACCCGTCCGTCCGCAACGGCCAATCCAAGCGCCTCCGCTCGCCTGGTGATTGGAATTCCGAGCTCACGGGCACGCGCGAGCTCGGCGTGAGCCCTGGACATCGCCGACGTGACGACCAGCTCGCGCGCACCCTCGACGTGGTCGGGGCTATGTCCCTTGGTGACCTTGATCCCGAGCGCCTCCAGATCGTCAGTGGCGCCCGGATTGGCGTCGCAGCCCGTGACTGGAACACCCCGCCGAGCGAGCAGCTCGGCGAGCGCGCGCATTCCGGCGCCCGCGATTCCGACGAAATGAACCGGGCGCTGGTCGGAGCTATCGGTTGAAGGCATCAGCGTTGTTGAGCGGCAGTCCGACTCGCGTCAGCGCCGCTTCTGCCCGCTCTCGACGAGACGAAGTACGTGTTGAGCGATGTCGGCGGCCGCTGTAGGCCTGGCGCGATCGAGTGCCCTGGCCCGCATCGTCGCGAGCTTCGCGGGACTCGACAACATCGATTCAACTGTGCTGGAGAGCGCATCAACGGTGAGGTCAGACTGCCGGATCATCTCCGCTGCGCCAGATGCGTCCAGCGCCTTGGCGTTGGCGGTCTGGTGATCTGCCGCGGCGGTTGGGAGTGGGACCACGATTGCCGGAATTCCCCACGCGCACAGTTCCGCCGTCGCCATTGCGCCCGCGCGCGTAAGCGCGAAGTCCGCGGCGCGATACGCTTCCGAGATGGGCGCGATGTACGCTCTGACCTTTACGCGCACGCTCTCGTAGCGCGCGAGCGCGTCGTAGTTTGCCTTGCCCGTCGCCCAGATCACGAACAGATCCGGCGGCAGGCCCTGGTCGATCCACCCGGCGACAACGTCATTTATCGCCTTTGATCCCTGACTCCCGCCGTAAACCAGCAGCACGCTTCCACCCAACGCCGAGAATCCCCATTTGACCCGCGCCGGCGCCTTTTCGAACGCGTCGGCAGGCGGTGGCTCGATGGGATTGCCAGAGTCGAACACCTCGGTCTCCTTTGACGGACTGATGTGGCTGCGCGCTTCGGGAAATCCCAGGTGCACCTGCGCGGCGAAGCGGCTGAAGAAGCGCGTGGTGATGCCGGGAAACGTGTTCTGCTCCTGGAGAACGATCGGTATGTGGTGCGTCGTCGCGTACCCCAACGCCAACCCGGACGCGTATCCTCCGGTTGCGACTACGCAGGCGGGAGGCTCGCTGCGAACCTCGCCCGCGATCATTCGCCAGGCGCTCATCGCGCCACGGATCGTCTTCCAGTTCTCCCACGGGCGCGATCGGTACAGCGGGTGCAGGTCGAGCAGCTCGAAGGCCCATCCGACCTGAGGCAGCACATCACGCTCGATCCCGCGCCGCGCGCCGATGAAGAAGGGCTCGACCCGAGGGTCAGCTTTTTTCAGCGCGCGCGCAATCGCGAGCCCCGGGTAGAGGTGTCCACCCGTACCGCCACCCGCGAAGATGATCCTCATCTGGCTGGGAGCGCGCGAAGAGCGAGTGGATCCGTCGCTGCTTCGCCAAATACCCTTTCACGAGAACTGCCGATGTTAACGAGAATGCCGGTCATGAGAAGAGAGAGTACCAGATTCGAGCGGCCGTAGGAGATGAACGGGAGCGTCAATCCGGTAGTCGGAAGCAATCCCGTTGCCACACCGATATGAAGATACGCCGTCAACACCATTGTGACCGTCAATCCCACGGCTACCAGTTGCAAGAAGGGCGTCCGCGCCTTGCGGGCGATCCTGAATCCGAGCGCCGCATAGAGCGCGAAGGCCAGCACCAGGAGCGCGAGACCTATAAAGCCCCACTCTTCCCCAATATGGCCGGCGATGAAGTCGTCGTAGCCGAATGGGAGAAATCCATATTGCTGGCGCCCCTTTCCGAAGCCGACTCCGAAGATCTGCCCTGACCCAACTGCGATCAGCGACTGCCGGAGCTGATAGTTCACCTCGAGCGGGGCCGCGCCCGGATCGAAGAACGCTGACATCCGGAGCAGAACGTAGTTCAGCCGCTCGACCTTCACGTACAGGAGCGGGATCAGCATCACGCCAAGCGCGACGAAGTGTCCGATGCGGACGCCGCCGGCGAACAGAATGATCCCCATCATGAGGGTGAACATCATCGCGGTCGAGACATCGGGCTCCAGCATCACCAGGATGTCCAGCGCTCCAATCACCACGAGAAATGGCAGGATGCCTTTGGTGAGGCGCCTCAGCGCCGGCCCCTTTTTTATCACCAGCATCGACGTCCAGAGAACCACGGCGAGCTTGGCCAGCTCGGACGGCTGGAGAGAGCCGCCGAACAGATATCTGCGTGAGCCGTGAACGCGCGGGGCAATCGTCGCCGTGAACGGGAGGATCACGACCACCAGCAGCACGAGCGAGAGTATCATGATGGGCCACGCCCATTTTTCCCAGACTTCCGCATCCATCTTGGCGGCCGTGGCGAAGAGCGCGACACCGATGGCCATCCCCAGCACCTGCCGGATGAGGAGGTGCGCATGCCCGTAGCCCGCCTGCATCTCGACGATCGCGCTGGCGCTGTAGACCGTCGCCAGACCGAATGCCAACAGAATGCCGGTGAGTATGACGAGAGCGCGGGCCTCGAATCCCATGTGCCAGCGGTGGATGAGACTCGCCGATGCTTCCATTACGCTTCCTTCGCCGCCAGCGCCCGGAAGCGCTCGCCTCTTTCCTCGTAATTCGAGAACATGTCGTAGCTCGAGCACGCCGGCGAAAGCAACACGGCCTCGCCGGCACTCGCTGACGCCCGCGCGGCTTGCATGACCTCGTCGAAATCGTCGCCGAGGCGCACAACGTCCACGACCGGACGAAGATCGGTAGCGATGATCGTCGCCGCTTCTCCATAGGCGATCACTTTCTTCACTTTCCTGCGCACCGCGTCCGCCAGGGTTGTATAGGTTTCTCCCTTGTGCCTGCCCCCAAGCAGTAGGACGGTCGGACGCTCCATCCCGTCAATTGCGACTGCTGTCGAGCTGACGTTGGTTGCCTTGGAATCGTTGATCCACTGCACACCGCCGAATTCGCCGACCAGCTCGAGCCGGTGCGGGAGAGAGCGAAAGGTCTTGAGCGCCTGTGCGATTCCCTTCCTTGCTTTCTGTGTCTGGTAGGAACGGTCGGCGACCATAACCGCCAGCGCCGCCGCTAACGCGTTTCCCACGTTGTGCTGGCCAAGGAGCGGAAGATCCTGGCGCGCCAGAAGCGGCGTTCCCAGCACTACCAGCTCCCCCGTACGTGCATCGAGCGATGCGTCGACTTTCTTCGAGACGGAGAAGGAGTATGTGTGGCCGGCGACGTCGCGCACCATGCGCGTAACGGCCTTGTCGTCGTTGTTCACGACCCAGACCGACTCGGCATCGGCATTGGCGAAGATGCGCGCCTTGTCGGCGTAGTATTCGTCGACACTCGAATAGCGGTCGAGGTGATCGGGACTCAGGTTCGTGAGCACCCCAACCGCCGGCTTCAAGCTCGGTGTGTCGTGAAGCTGAAACGACGACATCTCGAGCGAGATCCATTTCGGCTGCTGCTCGCGGGCCGCGATCTCGGAGAGTGGCGTTCCGATGTTGCCCGCCTCCACTGCTTCGATGTCGAGCCCGCGCAAAAGGTGCGCGATGAGCGCGGTCGTGGTCGTTTTGCCGTTCGTGCCTGTGATGGCGATGATGCGCGGCCCCGTGAGGAAGTTGAGCGCGACTTCGACTTCGCTCGCGATCGGGACGCCGCTCTCCCGCGCGAACTCCAGAGGTCGCGCCGAGGGGAGGACGCCTGGGCTGGTGACGACGAGCGCCGCGCGAGCGATACGCTCCATATGGTGGCGGCCCACATCGACCACAGCCCCCAGCGCACGCAGCTCCTCCGCGACCCGTCCGGTCTCGGGGGAAGAAGCCACGTCCGATGCGTAGATGTTGTAGCCGTGTTTTCGCAGGAGCATTGACACGGCACGACCGCTCCGGGCGAGGCCGATTACGGCGATCTCGCCCTCGCGCGGCACGAGCTCGCGCGGACTCATCGCAGTTTCAGCGTGCTCAGGGCAATGAAGGCGGCCAGAACTCCGAGGATCCAGAATCGCACGGTGACCTGCGCCTCATCCCACCCCTTCACTTCGAAGTGGTGGTGCAGCGGTGCTCGTTTGAAGACCCGGTGCTCCCGTGCGTATTCGAGTCCGTATTTTCGCTTGCGGTACTTGAACACGAACCGCTGAATGATCACGGACATCATTTCCGCCACGAATACGGCACCGACCAACAGCAGCAGGAATTCCGACTTGAGGAGAATCGCCACGGCAGCGAGCGCGCCACCGAGCGCCAGCGAGCCCGTGTCGCCCATGAAGACTTCGGCCGGATGCGTGTTGTACCAGAGAAATCCTATACACGCACCCATCAGGGCGGCGCAAAACACCGTGAGCTCTCCGGAGCCTCGCAGGAAATAAATGTGTAGGTACTGACTCGCAATCATGTTCCCGACGACATAGGCATAGAACGCGAAGGTCAGCGCTGCAATTGCCGTAAGGCCCGCCGCGAGTCCGTCGAGCCCGTCCGTCACGTTGACGGCGTTGCTCGTTCCTGTCATCACGAATGTCACGAACAGCACGTACAGCCATCCCATTCCCGCCGTGAGCGGAACGATCAGTATGTATTTGTAGAAAGGAAGCGTGGTCGATGCTCCGGGCAGACTCGACAACGGGTGCTTCCACAGGTAGTAGCCGACCGCGAAGCCGAGCGTCACCTGGCCGACCAGTTTGTACTTCTCGACGAGGCCCGTGTTCTTCTTTCCGGCCAACTTCTGCTTGAGCTTGAGAAAGTCATCCAGGAAGCCAATCGCACCCATCCACGCCATGCAGATCATCGCGATGATCACGTATTTGTTATCCAGGCGCGCCCAGAGCAGCGTGCTGGTGAGCGTCGCCCCGAGAATGATCAGGCCGCCCATGGTCGGAGTTCTGCCCTTCTGCTGATGGGCATCGGGCGTTCCTTCGCGTATCACCTGATGGAGACGCATACGGCGCAGCCGGCGCATGATCCCGGGACCGACGACCCAGGTGATAAGGATCGCGCTCACCGCCGCGCCCGCCGCGCGAAAGGTTATCCACTGGAACAGTCGCAGAAACCCGAAGTGCGGCAGTCCTACGAATGGTACGAGCAGATAGTTCAGCACTATGCAGTGGCCCAGGTAGTTAGATGTGGAACAAGACGCTCGAGCTGAACACCCCGTGATGCTTTGAGCAAGATGATCGCGTTGCGCTCGAGCCTGGCCTGGAGCTGCGGCCAGAGATCTTCGACATCGGGCGCAGTAATCACACGCTCGCGCTCTTTGTGCTTCTCGAGCGCCGGCGCGAACTCGCCGATGCCGGCCACTATGTCCGCGCCAGATGCCAATGCGAGACCAGCGATATCAGCGTGGCATTGCTCCGACGCCGCCCCGAGCTCCCGCATCGTACCAAGGACGATTACCCTCTGCCGTCCGCTACCTGTGCCCTTCAGCAGCTCGATGGCCGCCCGCGTGGACCCTGGGTTTGCGTTATAGGCGTCGTTGATCAGCGTGACGTCGCCGACCTGTTCCCACGCCGAGCGCATCTTCGGCTGCGGCATCCCGGCGATTCCGTCGGCCGCGTCCTCATAGCTCACGCCACATTCGCGCGCGACGGCGAGCGCCAGCATCGCGTTTCTGAGATTGTGGAGGCCGCGGACGGGCGGCTTCACCGTCACGCCTGCAATCTCGATCACGCCGAGTCCATCCGGGCCGATCTCCCATCGATCGGGCTTCAGGTCGGCATTAGTGTCGAGGCCCGCGACGACGACGCGCTTCGCTTTCGACCGCGCGGCTTCCGCAATCTCGGGCTGGGCAGAAGGCGCGATCGCGACGCCTGTGCCTTCGTAGACTGCGGCCTCCTCGCGTAGCACACCCGCGAGATCGCCCAGACCTTCCAGATGTTCCTCCGCGATTGATGTGACGAGAGCGATGTCGGGCACCGCAATGTCCCTGAGAATCGCGACCTCGCCCGGCAGGCTGGTGCCAAGCTCGATCACGGCCAGCTCGGCTTCCGGTGGAAGCGCGAGCAGCGTGAGGGGAACGCCGACCCGGTTGTTGAGGTTGCCGGTCGTCGCATGAACGACATAGGAGTGGCTCAACGCGGCTCTGAGGAGATCTTTCGTGCTCGTCTTGCCATTGCTGCCCGCAACGCCGATGATCGTCTTCCCCCACGCGCAGCGCCAATAGTGCGCGAGCGCGCCGAGTGCGACGAGGGTATCCCTGACTTCAAAGATGGGAACGCCGAGCGTGTCGAGTTTGGGAGCGCGCGAAACCACGACGGCCGACGCTCCGTCGCGAACCGCGTCGCGCAGATAGTCGTGCCCGTCGAAGCGCTCGCCTTGCAGCGCGACGAAAACATTTCCTTTGCCAATCTTCCGCGTATCCGTCGTGATCCCGCTCAGCTCGGCGGGGCCGTGCGGCAGTTTGCCAACAGCCTGATCCGCGAGCGCCGCGGCAATTCGGTCCAGCGTCCAGAACCCGGTGCTCAAGCGTGGCTCCCCGTCATCTCTCTCACGATTTCCTTTTCGTCGAATGGATACGAAGTCGTTCCGCGAATCTGGTAGGTCTCGTGCCCCTTCCCCGCGAGCAGCACGATGTCGGCGTCTTCGGCGAGCTCGATCGCGCGCCGTATCGCGCTGAGCCGGTCCGTCACGCGCTCGTGCCTGGAGCTGCGCATTCCAGCTTCAATATCGTCGATGATCGCGTCGGGGTCCTCGGTTCGCGGGTTGTCGCTTGTAACGATTGCGCAATCAGCGTCGCGCTCGGCGATCCTGCCCATCAGCGGGCGCTTCCCCTTGTCGCGGTCGCCGCCGCATCCGAACACCACGATCAGCTTGCCGCGCGTGAAGGCGCGGGCGGTCTTGAGGCTTCGCTCGAGCGCATCGGGCGTGTGAGCATAATCCCTGAGCACGGTCGGGCGTGTGGATATGATCTCGAGCCTGCCTGCGACCTGCGGGACGGTCCTGAGTCGACTGGCGATCGCCGCCGGTGTTTGTCCAATCGCGAAGGCTGTGGCGGCGGCAGCCAGCGCGTTCTCGACATTGATGTCGCCGATCAGGGGCAGCGACACGTCGGCAGATCCGCGCGCTGTTGTGAGGCGCCACTCGCTTCCTTCTGACGTGTAGCGAATGTCCTGGGCGCGAACGTCCGCCGGCTCGCGCGCCGCGAACGTGAGCGGACGCGAGCGTGGCTTGAGCGTCAGCCATTCCGGAGCGTCCGCGTTGATTACCGCGGTGCCATGGGCCTTCAGGTAGTCCAGCAACCGCGCCTTCGCGTTCAGGTAGTTCTCCATCGTTCCATGATAGTCGAGATGATCGCGCGTGAGGTTGGTGAACACCGCGACATCGAACTCGAGACCGTCGACCCGCCGCTGATCGAGACTGTGCGATGACACCTCCATCGCGACCGTTCGCACGCCGCGGTCAGCAAGCTCGCGCAGAATCCTTTGCAGCTCAACCGGACCAGGAGTGGTGAGGCCGCTCCCGCCCGCCAGAACTTCTCCTTCGCTCCCGACCAGCACGCCCAGTGTGCCGATCGACGCGCTCGATCCATCGCCCTCGTCGAAGAGATGGCGCATGACGGAAGTCGTCGTCGTCTTCCCGTTGGTGCCGGTGACGCCGAGCAGCCTCAAGTTGCGGGCCGGATCGCCGTAGGCGGTGGCCGATGCGAGCGCCGCGGCCCGACGGCCTTCCCGCACAACGAGCGACGGCAGCGTGGTTCGGGATGGATCCTCGACCATGGCAATGACAGCTCCGCGCCCAGACGCCGCATCGAGAAAATCGTGGCCGTCGCTGCTCCAGCCTTTGACTGCGATAAAGAGATCCCCACGGGCAACCTCGCGGCTGTCGTCCGAAATTCCACTCGCGAACTCCGGAATCTCCCCACTGACGCCGACCAGCAAACCGCGCGCGGCCAGCGCGGTTTTTATTGCCTGGACGCTCACTTTCATTCGAGTGGGCGGCTGAGCTGAACGAGTGTGCCTGGCGCCGTCATGGTCCCGGCCGCTGGTAGCGTTCCCCCCGGTGACGCGGCAAGGAGTTTCACCCGGAACCCGGCGTGATGCAGTGCGCGCACCGCCTCGCGAACGGAAAGCCCTCGCACGTCGGGAACGGCTCGCGGGGCAGTCGCTGCCGGAGCGGACTTGAGCGAGCTTGGCAGCTCGACCAAGTACGAAGCAGTGCCTTCGCTCGCGTCGCGCTCCGTCATGTTTCTGTTCGGGTCATACGAGTCCGGCGCTGGCCGCTCCGGCCCATCCGCGTCGGTGCGGCGCGAGAATCTCGTCTCCGCGACCGTCGTCGTGCTGGCCGTGCCGTTGTGTCCCGCCCGCGCGATGGCGGTTTTCTCCGACGCGGCCAGATCTTCCCGATCGAGCGCCGCATCGCGCGCCGCGAGCGCGGCACGCAGCACGATCTGCGTCACCGGTGCCGCGATGTCGCCGCCCGCGTAGTGTCCGCCCCGCGGATTGTCGAGCTTTACCAGGACGACATATTGCGGATCGTTCCCGGGAAACAGACCGACGAACGAAGCCGTATAGTTTCCCGCGACGTAGCCGGCGTTCTGCGACGTGCGTCGCGCGGTGCCGCTCTTTCCAGCGACCTCGAAGGTCGCGAGATCGGCTTTCGTCGCGGTTCCCTCGCGCACCACCGCCAGAAGCATCTGCTGAACCGTGCGGGCCACTTCGCCCGACATCACGCGACGTACGGCCCGCGTCTCCGCGCGATACAACACTTTTCCATCGGTCGAGCGGACTTCCTTCACCAAGTGTGGCTCGAGCAGCTCCCCGCCGTTCGCTATCGCGGAGTACGCGGTGACGAGCTGGAGCGGTGTCACCGCGATTTCGTAGCCCATGAGGATCGATGCGCTCGTTTCCTTCGACCATTGCTTCGGCTCGCGCAAGGTTCCCGCTGCTTCCGCCGGCAGCGGTACCCCAAGCGGCATTCCGAATCCCAGATCGCGGAAGGTCTCGTACTTCTGGCGCGGCGTCAGGCGCTGGCCGAACTCGACGATGCCGATGTTGCTCGAAAACCGAATGACGTCGGCGAGCGAGAGCGACTGCGATTTGTGCATGTCGGAGATGGTGCGCCCATCGAGTTCGAGCTTTCCGTTGTGGGTGTTGACGACGTCTGTGATCCGGGCGCGCCCTTTCTCGAGCAGCGCGGCCGCGACGAACGGCTTGAGCGTCGAGCCCGGCTCGAACGGCTCCGTCACTGCCGTGTTGGAGAACGTTGTGCGTCCGACTCTGTTGCTAGCCAGCGCGAGAATCTCTCCCGTGTGCGGATTCATCACCACGATGTCGCCGCCGTCCGCGTGCAGGCTGTCAACTGCCACCGATAGCTCGCGCTCGCAGATACCCTGCAGCGTATTGTTGATCGTCAGCACCACCGTCGATCCCGCCTTCGGTTGGTCGGTCCATCCGTCGGGAGAATCGAGCGGGCGCCCATCCCTGTCGCGGGCCAGTCTCACTCTTCCTGAATCGCCCCGGAGGAGCGTGTCGAGCGCCAGTTCCAGCCCGTCGAGTGGATTCCCTTGCCCGTCCAGGCTGCCGACGATGCGCTTGATGCCGCCCGAATTGGCGTAGACCCGCTGCAACACCGGCGTCAGGTGGATGCCGTTCACCTTGGAGATCGAAGCGACGTCGGAGGCCGTGTACAGCCCGGGCAGGTCGATCCAGCGTCGTCTGTGCGCGATAGCCGCGCGCACCGCATCCGCGTCGACGCGCGCGTGATGCAGCGCCTTGAGAACGAACGCTGTATCGCGCACTTCGGGGAGCGCCACAGCGACGCGCGTCATCTCGCGACTCTCGACCAGCGTGTTGCCGCTGGCATCCAGAATCTCTCCGCGCGGAGCGGAGAGGGCGCCCGCGAAGTAGTGCTGCCGCCTGGCGCGGGCAGTCCAATCCTTCCCTTCAACGACCTGCACTTTCGCGGCGCGGGCAACGAGCGCGATCGCGAAGAGCACGAAGAAGCCGTGAACTATCGCGACGCGCTTACTGGTTTTCATCTCGCCGCGACCGTGGGAGTATGACGACCTGCTTGTCCGTCGGGATGTGCATGCCAAGACGATGTTCGACCGAGGTGCCCAGGGTCTGTCTCGAGGACGCGTCGCGGATCTCGCTCTCGAGGCGGGCCCGCTCACCCTCCAGCTCGATGCGCTTCGCGTCGAGGGTGGCGAGGCGCTCCGATTCGCCGATCCCGATCGTGCGCCGCCATACGATCGCGAGCGCGACGAACACGAACGCGCCGAGTATCAGGGCAACGAGGGTCCGCCCCCGAAAAGCTACGCGGCTTTTCGCCATGCTCGAAGTCTGGCGCTGCGGGAGCGCGAATTCACAGCTGTTTCCGCCGATCTCGCGGTCAGCGCGCGCTTGGTCAGCACCTCGCCCAGAGACTTGCCGCGGCAGGTGCAATGCAGCTGCTTCGGGGGGCAAATGCAGGACTGACTCCATTCGCGGATCGTGTGCTTGACGAGCCGGTCCTCTCCAGAGTGGTAAGAGATCACGGCCAGCACGCCACGCGGATCGAGCCGATCGCGCAGCGACGGCAGTGCCTTCTCGAGTGACGCGAGCTCGTCGTTGACGGCAATCCGCACGGCCTGGAAGAATCGCGCGAACTCGCTTGGGCCCGTGCGTGCTCCATAGGCGCCGCGAATCGCGTCGACCAGATCATCGCTCACGCGCATCGGCTTTCGCTCGCGGCGACGCACGACTTCCCGGGCGAGCCGGTTGGCGCGCGGCTCGTCTCCGTAGTCACGAAAAATTTTGGATAGCTCTGCTTCATCGAGAGTGTTGAGCAAATCGGCGGCGGTGCCGGTAGAGCGACGGTCCATCCTCATGTCGAGTAACGCGCCAGGCCGAAAAGAGAAACCTCGTTCGTCCGCGTCGATCTGCATGGAGGAAACCCCGAGGTCGGCGAAAATGCCGTCGAAAGTGCGCCCATCGAGCTCCGGGATGCGGTCGATTTCGCCGAAATTCCCCCTCAAAGCGAGAAAGCGGCCTGACGCCTCGTAAGGCGCCAGCCGCTTCCGTGCTTCGGTTATGGCAGCCTCGTCGCGATCGATCGCTACAACCGAGGAGCCGGTGGCGAGGAGGGCTTCACTGTGCCCTCCTCCGCCCAACGTGCAATCCAGTACCTGCCTGGCGCCTTTGAGCAGCGCCACCACCTCTTCGACCATGACCGGCGCATGGTAGGAGCTATCCCACCGGCCGGCCAGCGGGTCAGAGTCGGTCACTTACAGTATCGCTTCACCTCGCTGTCGACCGCGGGCGTGAACTGAGGAATAGCAGTCAGGAGCTGAGCGGCCTCACTCGGGTACTTCTGTCCGCCCGCCGGCAGATTGATCGAGGCGAGGTTGAACGCATCGCGAGCCATACGGGCCAGGTCGCAGCTCTTCTTTTCGTTGGCATCGTTCACCGCGCTCTGACCCAGCGAGAAGGCGCTGGCGCCCAACAGGAACTTGGCATCCGCGGAGCTTTGTAGCTGATCGGAGAGCTGCAGGAACTTGATGGCGCGCTGGAAATCCGCGCGATCCTTCGAGGCCGTTCCGGCCTTGTAGGCGTCGCTCCCTTGCTTGAGCGCCAGCTGCGAGAGAGCCATCGGATCAGCCCCGTTCGTCTTGGCCAGGCTCAGAGTACTGACGACATCGTCGTACTGATTGAGCGCACCCTGAACGCTGGCCAACAGGTAGTAAGCCTGAGGGCTTTTCGGATTCGCGGCGACGGCCTTCTTAGCCGCATCCAGCGCCAGCTGAAGCTGACCGGACTTGAACAGCGTATTCGCGCCGATGAGCGACAGCTGGGGGTCGTTCGGAAACTTCTTCGCGCCCATGTTTGCCGCTTCAGACGCCTTCTGCGGCTGGTTCAGTGCGCTGTACGCTGCAGCGAGACGCGTGTAGTAGTCCGCTGTCGCGGTAGCTGTGTCCACCCGCGTCATCTCGTTGCCAACATCGATCGCGCCCTGATAATCCTTCGCGTTCAGATAGACCAGCCACGCGAGGTTGAGCAGCTGCGGATCGCCCGGATTGGTCTGGAGAAGATCACGCACGAGCGGTACGGCTTGCTCTGGGTGCCGCAGCTGAGCGTACTCGTTGATGACGTCCTGAATGAGTTTGATATTCGTGGGATCGGCTGCCGCGAGCGCGCCGAGCACCTTCAACAGCTCCGTAGTGTCGCTGCTCATCCGGGCCGGGTCGACCCCGGGGCGCGGCGAGTCGATCCTGGCGCGGTAAGTCGTAGTGAGCATTTTCAGCGCAGGAATGTTGCGCGGGTCGCTGGCGCGAACCCGTTCCGCGACAGCGATTACCGAGTCCGGCATTTTGAGATTGTTGTATGCCTCGGCGAGGCAGACTGCAACGATGTTTGCGTTCGGATAGCCGACCAAACCCTGGCGTGCGGCCGCCACCGCTTCCTGGTTCTTGCCTTGCGCAACGGCGTTATGGCAGGCCTCCTCGGCGGGTAGCTGGCGGCGGGCATCCTTGATCGAGCGAGCGACCTGACTGGCCGCGTCGTCGAGCTTGGCACCCTGTGCGCTTGGCAGGATCTGCCCCTTGGTCATGTCACGGGAAATGATGAGCCGCGAATCGATCTTGTATCCCGTTGGCGTCTTGGTGACGATGCCTTCGAGATACTGCGGAGCTCGAACGAGGGTCGCCAGTGCCTTGGCATCACCAGGAGCCAGAGCCTCAGTCGTCGGGTATCCCGATGAGATGAGACTGTTATTGATGTCGTTCTTCGGGACGACAACCACATCGCGAATGTTGGTCTGCTTCCCCAGCTGATCGCGGATGGCTTCGGCAGCCTGGACTCCCAGCTGCTTGTCCGAGCTCTGAAGCGTGGGGATCATCACCCGCTCGCCGGTCCTGCTGCTCTGGGCGAGGGCAGGCAATGCCGTGATTACCAGGAGCGCTATGAGAACGAGACCCGAAACACGTGGACTTGCCTTCAATGGTTTAACCTCCAAGACGGTAAACATTCTTACCCACCTCCCGAGCCGTGGGTCCCCTGTTTTGCTTTGATGGGCGAGGAGGGACTCGAACCCCCGACATCCTGCGTGTAAGGCAGGCGCTCTAACCAACTGAGCTACTCGCCCGGTGCAGAAACTGAGCCTGTCCCTTCACCGAAGAATGGCCAGCGGAATCAGCACGCAGTACCCGATTACGAGCAGAATCGGGGCAAGCGTCTCGCCACCACGCGCGAGGTCGGCGAAGCCGGCGAGCAACACAAGTGTGGCAACGGTCCAATACACCCATGAGCGGCGCGGACCGGAATAGCGCCCCGCTCGGGGGCCGCTGGCAAGATCGGTTTTGGCCATAAGCGTCGTAGTGTAGGGCGGGATGAAATGCGTGTCAACCCGGAGTGTGCCGTCGGGACCACTCTAATGAATGCTACTTGGTCGTCCGCCGCCCGTTGGAATAGTGGAGCTCGACCCAGTCCCGGTAGCTCCCATCCATGACCGAACGCCACCACTGCTCGTTGGCGATGTACCACTTGATGGTCTTCAGGAGCCCGGTTTCGAACGATTCCGACGGTCCGTAACCGGTCTCCAGAGTCGCCTTCATCGCATCGATCGCGTAACGCCGATCGTGTCCGGGGCGATCCTTCACGAAAGTGATGAGCTCCGCGGTGTCGCCACCGAGCGCGGCTGGGCACTTGGGAAACCGTTCCCGAACCTTTTCGTCCGCTCCGAAAATCTTGTTGATGCTCGCGCAGATCGCCTTTACGACGTCGTGATTCTTTCGTTCCGAATTGCCGCCGAGGTTGTAAGTCTCGCCCACCCTGCCCTTCTCCAGCACGCGCTCGATGCCCCGGCAGTGGTCGCGAACGAAAAGCCAATCGCGAATCTGGAGCCCGTCGCCGTATAAGGGCAGCGGTTTTCCGTCGAGCGCATTCACGATCGTGAGCGGAATCAGCTTCTCCGGAAAATGATAGGGCCCGTAATTGTTGGAGCAGTTCGTCGTCGTGACGGGAACCCCGTACGTGTGGTGGTAGGCGCGAACGAGATGATCCGCTCCGGCTTTGCTCGCAGCGTACGGCGAATTCGGGGCATACGCCGTGTCCTCGGTGAACGGAGCCGCGTTCGGACCAAGGCTTCCGTAAACTTCATCAGTCGAGATGTGGTGGAACCGTCGGGCGCCGCCCGACCAGTCCTCTGTCCAGGCCGCGCGCGCGGCCTTCAGGAGCTCGTGCGTGCCCCTGATGTTGGTGTCGATGAAGGGATCGGGCCCGTGGATTGATCGATCGACGTGAGATTCCGCAGCGAAATGGACGATGGTGTCGATTCCCTCGCGCTTGATGATGTCGCGCATGGCGTCGCCGTCGCGGATATCGCCCTTTATGAACGTGAACCGCTCGTTCTTCGCGAGGGGCTCGAGGTTCGCCAGGTTGCCGGCGTAAGTCAGCGCGTCGAGCCCGACGATCGTGTCACCCGAATGATGCTCGGCCCAGAAATGGACGAAGTTGGTGCCGATGAATCCGGCCGCGCCCGTCACCAGCATTCTACGCATCGTGATTCCCTTCCTCGTTCATTCTGCCTGGTCCTGTGATTGGTGAGCGATCGATGACCGAACGCGCGACGCGGCGCTGCCAGAGCGCTCCCCGGACGGCTCAGCGAACGATACGCGACGATTCCTCATGCGCCAATGCCTCTGGCTGCGGCCGCGCACAGATCTCTGATCAGTGGCGCGATTTCGTTCACCGCCGCCACGTTGTCGGCTCCCGCCGCCGCGAGCGCTGCCTGCGGCATTCCATAAATGATGGAGCTCTCTCGATCCTGCACGATCGCCCTTCCCCCTGCGTCCCGAATTCGCCGCAGCCCTTCCGCGCCGTCCCGACCCATTCCCGTGAGCACCACACCGATCGCGGCGCGACCGAAGGTCGTTGCGACCGAAAAGAAAAGCGGATCGGCGGCCGGCCTGACGCCCCACATCGTTGGTGACTCGTCCAGCCGGATCGTCGCGTTGCCGGGCTCGCCGCTCACGGTCATGTGATATCCGCCGGGCGCGATGTAGACGCGATTCTCCCGCAGAAGCTTGCCATCCATCGCCTCCGCGACCCAGAGCTGACTCATCGCGCGCAGCCGGTCGGCGAGGAGCTTCGTGAATTCTCCCGGCATGTGCTGAACGATCACGACCGCCGCGCCGAGTTCCTCGGGTAGGTGTGGAATGATCTCAGCGAGCGCGCGCGGTCCGCCCGTCGAAGATGCGATCGCCACCACTCGCGTCGCCCCATCGGGCGATTTCTTTGGCGCCGCATCGCCGTGAACCGGCGACGCGGCCACCGCGGGCGTACGGACTCCGCCCATGTTCATCGCCCGCGCCGCCTCCAGCGCGGACATCAACTGCGTGCGCACGGTCGAAAGGTCGATGCTGACGGGGCCGGACGGCTTTCTCACGAACTCGAGGGCGCCGCGTTCGAGCGCGCGCAGCGTCATCTCGTTTCCGAGATCCGAGCCCGCCGCGCTGAGCATCACGACGGGCCGCGGCATCTCGGCCATGATTTGCTCGAGAGCCTGCAGGCCGTTCAACCGGGGCATCTCGATGTCCAGCGTCACGATGTCGGGCTGGAGAGAACGTACTTTCTGTAAAGCCTCAATTCCATCGCTGGCAGTGCCGACGACGCGGAACACGCCGCTCGATTCGATCATCTCGGCGATCAGCTTTCGCATGAACGCGCTGTCGTCGACGACCAGCACGGTCGCAGGCTTTTCCGTCATCTCAGCCATAGACGGGCCTAGGCCTTCCGGAAGATGCGCTCGCGCGCATTCACGGGCGTAAAAAGAGCTCTCGCTTCACCGAGAAGCGATTCGACTTTGCCGAGGACGAGGAACGCGCCTGGTGCGAGCGCTCGATGAAATGCCGAGAACAGCGCGTCCTGCGCCTCGCGCTCGAAATAGATGATCACGTTGCGGCAGAGGATGAGATGGACATCCTGCACTGGGGGCTCATAGGCGAGAAGATCATTGCGCTCGAAGCTCGCCAGCCGCCTGACCTCGGGAAGCATCCCGTGAAGTCCGGCAATCTGCGGGAAGTAATGTTGGCGGATCGCCGCCGGCGTGTCACCGAGGGCGGTGTCGGCGTAGAACGCGCGCTCCGCATCTCTGAGACAGTCGGCATCGATGTCCGTGCCCAGGATCTTCACTGTTTCGAGCCGCGCGCTCTCCCGCCGCGCGGCGGCGTGCTTGTGCATGAGGATTCCGACCGAATACGGCTCTTCGCCCGACGAGCACCCCGCGCTCCAGATGCGCGTCTCGGGCTCGTTGCGATCCCATAGCTCTGGAACGACCGTTTTATCGATCACCGCATACGTATCCCAGTTCCGAAAGAACTTGGTCACGTTGACAGTCAGCGATTTAATCAGCCGATCGTATTCCTTGGGATCGGCGTCGAGGGCGACCGAGTACTCGCCGGCAGTGGCTGTGCGTTTGGCGCGCATTCGGACAGCAATGCGCCGGCGCAGGCACTTGTCCTTGTAACTGGAGCACCGGAATCCCCGATCGCGCGTGATCTTCGCGATCAATGCCTGGAAACCGGCGTCGTCTGCCTGGGTTGACTCCGCGCGGACCGTCAGGAGCGACTCGATGTTTGCGTCGCCTTCCGCTCCGCGCGCGAAATCCCTTCCAGCGCCGCGGAGAGATTGCGACGGAGCTGGGAAAGCTCGGGCGCGAGCGCGACACCTTTTTCGGCCGCCTCCTTGGCGCTCTCGTAATCCCCGCGCTTGAGGTGAGCCGCGGCGAGATTGTTCAGCAGCACCGCGGACTCCGGATGCGTCTCGATGGCGGCTACGAGCAGCAGCATCTCGCGGTCGGGGTCGTCCGTCATTGCGGCCACCTTCGCGGCGTAGTGGAACCAGACCGCCGGAGGCGGACTAGTCGTCCAGAGGCTGCGCGCTTCACTCAGGCGGACCTTCGCCGACTGGAAATCTCCAAGACGCATCGATACGATCGCCGCCTGCAGTTGAATGAGCGGATCGCCGCTTCCTCCCGCGCCAAGCGCGCGGTCGATCACCAGCCTGGCTTTTTCGAGCTGGCCAAGGTGTTCATAGGCGAGCGCGAGGTTATGGAGAAGCGCGATCTTGCTCGGCGCGTTCGGCGCCGCCGTCATGAACGCATTCACGGCTCCAGCCCATTCCTTCTGCCGAAGCGCGATGAGACCGACGTGGAACGATGCCACGGGGTCGGCGGCTTCCTCGACCAGCGCGCGGAATTCGCGGAGCGCCTCGTCGTGCATTCCCGCTCTGTACAGCGCGCTGGCGAGCTCACGCCGCTCCAGGGGGCTCGCGTTCCGCGGGAGCGTCGGTGTTGTCCGCTTGCGCCCGACCGGCAGCAGAAAGGATGCGTTGATCAATCCGTAAAGCGCCTTCCCGACCTCGAACTCGCCGAGGCCCGAGTCGCGGATCAATCCGTTGATATCCCGGTGTCCGTCGATGATGGGAAGCAACGCCTCCTGCTCGGGGGAGAGCGGATCGCGGTTCATCATCAGGCGCGGACGGTCGAGACTGAACACGACATCGAAGCTCGGGATCTTCTTTTCGATGAGCGACCACTCGTCGACCCTCCGCGCGCCTTCCAGCAGCAGCGATTGCGGATCGACGGAGACGCGCTCGGCGCCATCTTCCGGCTCCACTCCCGGCTCGAAATTGAAAGTGCCGCTCGTCCACGTGAACAGCGTGTAGACGGAATTCTCTGTATCGAGGGGCCGGTTCACGATCGCGGCGTGGCAGATGCGCCCGCTGTCGAAGTAGATGGACCCGAAGCTGTCGTGGAAGGAGAGTCCGAGACAGCCCGTCTTCTTTCCCATCGAGAGCAGCTGGAGGACGTCGGGGAGGCTCGCCTCCTTGAGGCTACCCTTGATGGCCATTAGCGCATCTCCTCGATCATCCGGTCGGCGATGTTGGGCCACTCCACGATGAGGCCGGCGTCAGGCGCGATGGGAGTCCTCTTCGTTTCCGGTGGCGGCGCCTTCGGTTTGGTGTCCAGCGACTCCACGCGCTGCGCGATCTCCTGGCTGATGTCAGCCATGAAGTCGGCGAACTCGCCGCTTTCTTCGTCCGATTCCCCCTTCTTCGACTCTTTCGCCACGAATCAGGAGTCCTTCGTGGCGGGAGCGCTCAGGCGTGACAGCACCAGGGACGCGACACTGCGGAGCGTTTCGAACACGCCGCCGCCGGTGATTGCCGTCGCCGAAAAATTGGGCACGTCGCGAAAGTTGAGCGTCTCGTCCAGGTCCTTGATCGAGCTGATCTCGCCCGCCGGCAAATCGCGCTTGTTGTACTGCATCACCAGCGGGAGCGTGCGCGGATCGAGGCCCTCGTCCGCCAGATTCGCGTGCAGGTCCTGCAGGCTCTCGATGTTCTCGGCGAGCTGGCGAGATTGGCTGTCCGCAACGAACACCACTCCGTCGACGCCCTGCAGTACCAGCTTGCGCGTGGCGGCGTAGTACACCTGGCCGGGAACTGTGTAGAGCTGAAACCGCGTCGCAAACCCGGATATTGTACCGAGATCGAGCGGAAGAAAATCGAAGAACAGGGTGCGATCGGTCTCGGTGGCGAGAGAGACCATCTTCCCCTTCCTCTCCTCCGGCAGCTGCGAGTAAATGTGCTGGAGATTGGTCGTCTTTCCAGATCTACCAGGCCCGTAGTAGACGATTTTGCACGTGATCTCCCGCGTGCCGTAGTTGACGACTGACATGCTAGCGCTTTCCTATCGGGCCGAAGAGCGCATCGAGGCTGCGATTGAGCTCGCCCTCGAAATCACCGGACGGCCCGACGCCGGCGGCCGGCTTCTCGGGATGCAATTTCTCGAGCGCCTTCTGAAACTCCGCGAAGTAAATCTCCACCACGCCGAACGAGCTCTCGCGGTCGAACACGCCCACGAACAGGAATTCCTGCGCGCCGGCGGAGGCGCGGGCCATGAATACCTGTCGTTCCGCTCCGGCATGGTGCATCTCGTAGAAAGGCTTACCATCGAGCTGGCGCCCCAGCTCCCGCGCTGAAGCGTTGATGGCGGACGTCAGGGCGCAGATGGACATCACGTCGGCGGCATTTGAGAAGCCGAACTGTCCAACGGCGCGGCCACTCGGGTAGAGGAGAACACCTGAGATGAGACGCGCGTCGTCTTTCAGCCGCGTGAGTGGAGCCGCGACCCAGCCTTCGGCCACTGTCGGATCGCTCATGATTTCTCCCGGGCTGCGTTCATCATCTCGAGTCTCACTCGTCCCAGGTTGGCGTCGGTCGTGACGATCGTGACGAGCACGACATCGCGGGCGCCCACGACGAAGATGTGGCCCCGCTCGGCCTCGAGGCGCATGAACGCGGGCGTGCCAAGCCTGGCCGCGTCAGACGCGCGAGTGACCTTCGAATAAAGATAGGCGGCGAGTGCCGCGGTATGCTTCCGCGGGTCGGTACTACCCGCGGCGCTGCCAATTACCGGGCTCGTCTCGACGATTAGCCCGTCGGTAGCGCCGACCACCATCGCCGCGACAACGCCCGGCACATGCGAGAGTGTGGCCACCACCTGAGCAAGCGCCTTCATGCGCGCCCCCGCATCCAATTGATCGCGAGTACGACCGACCGCGTGAGAACCCGGCGCACAAGCCCGAGTGGAACCGTCAGCGAGGAAGCGAGCAAAACGACGGCCTCTTGCGAGGCAGGAGCAAGCGCAATCGTTGCCGCATCGGTTTCCACCACCACCGCCGTCCAATGGCCGATAAATAGAAGCCGCATAGACCTCGTCACTTCCGTGCTGACACCGCTCAGCGCCGCGCCGACCTCGCCGGAGATGTCCCGCCCGTTCTGGTCGAGATAGCTCCCGGCCAAGGGCTTGCCGCCGGAATCCAGCAGCAGCGCCGTCTGCTCGGCATCTCCAATCGCGGTTGCGAACAATGTTCGGGCCGATTCAGACATTGGCATCATGTCCCCTGCAGCGAGATGTCGATGAGGCCCGTGCTCAGCATTCCGTAGATGATCTTTGCCACCTCGAACTCGGGAAGCACGAGACGCTTCGCGATTTCGTGGAGATTCCTCTCGCCGTCGATTATGGATAGCACCTCCCACTCACGTGGCAGGAGATCGATGAACGATTCCGGGCCGTCGTCGAGGGGCGCGAGCAGCGGGATCACGCGCGCGTCCGGAATCTTGTCGGCCATCAGCGACCACTCGTCGATGCGCCGCGCCCCTTCCATCAACAGCGATTCTGTGCTCACGCGCACCGCGATGTCCTTGCGAATGGGCCGCGGCGGCTCTTCCGTGAACGAGAAGAAGCCTTCGGACCATGACATCAGGTCGAAGACGACAGTCTCGATCTGCTGGCGCATGAAACGGTCGATGTCGCGCGGCGTCACGATGCCGTGGGCGACGAGAATTTCCCCCACCCGGCGCTTGTCGCCGGCGCGCTGCATCGCCGTGGCGCGGGCGAGATCCGCAGGTGTCGCCTTTCCCGATCTCTCGAGTATTGTGCCGAGAAGGTGAGGATTGCTCTTCATCGTCGCGGCGACGATCGTCCCCGCATCGAAATAGACGCTCCCTTCGTTGTTCTTCTCGGGAGAATACACGCGCAGGGTTCCCGTCTTCCGGCTCAGGTCGAGCAGCTGGAAGACGTCGTGAATGCCAAGCTCGCGGAGGGGTCCTTCGATCGCCATTAGACGCGTCCTCGCAGCAGCAGGCGTCGGTACCGGAGCGCTTCCCCATGATTGGGATCGAACCTCAGCACGCGTTCGAACGCATGGACGGCGTCGCCTTCGCGCGCGAGGTCTATCAGGATCTCGCCGAGCGCGATCAGCGCGGCGAAGTGATAAACATCGCGGCGGATGAGCGCCACGATCCGTGGCAGCGCGCTCCGCGACCGGCCGGTGCGCCGATACGGCCCCACCAGCTCCACTACCGCCGCGTCGTGATTCGGCGCGGCCACGAGCACCGTCTCCAGCTCTCTGATCGCCCCCGTGTCGTCGCCGGCTTTCGCGAGGAGCCGCCCGAGCGAGATCCTCGTCTCGGCCTGCCGCTCGTCGATGCCAAGGCTCGACCTGTACGCCGCAATCGCCTCGCCGGAATCACCGAGTGCCGCGTAAAGATCGCCGACTCGCTTCAGCACGTTGGCGTTGCGGGCTTCGCTCTTCTTCAGCGTGACGAGGATTTCGCGAGCGCCTGGATTGTCGAGCGATGCCACACGCGCTTCCGCGGCGAGGAGGAGCAGGTTCACGTCGGTGCTTCCAGCCTCAACCAGAGCCTCGGCGTAGGGTCGCGCCTGTTCCGCGCGTCCGAGGGCGAGCAGCGAGCGCGCTGTGCCCTGCCGGGCGTAGGTATTCGTCTCCTCCAGATCCAGCGCGCGCCGGTATCTCTCGAGCGCCTCTCCGTGAAGTCCCTGCGCCGCGAATCCGTCGCCGGCGAGCACGAGGCCGAGAACCTTGTCGCCACCGCGCGACAACACCCGCGCAATCTCCGCCTGGGCGCGGTCGTACAAACCCTTCGTGATCAGGTCGCGAGCGAGCGAGAACCCCGCCATCGCATCCTGCGACGCTGGTGTCGGTCGCGCCGGCTTCTCGGCGAACAGCTCCTCGATGATGGCCGGGTCGAAGTGGAAATCCTCCACGTGGTCGACGGTCGCATCCGATTCCGTGATCGGCGGAGCGACGGTGAGCCTGATCTCCTCGTGCGGAAGCTCGATCGCCAGCTCGAGCTTCTGCGGCGTGTACATCGGATCGAGCGCCAGGGCCCGCTTCGTCTCGCGAAGCGCCGAGGCGAAATCGCCGAGGTTGGAGAGCGTGAAGCTCATGTTGTAGTGCGCTTCGGCGAAATCGGGATTCGCCTGGATCGCCCGGGCAAACGCGTTCCGCGCATCGGCGTATTTCTCGAGCTCGACGAGGATGAGACCGATGCCGTTCCACGCGACGGGGTGTTCGGGCGCGGCACTCAACACCTGTCGATAGGCTTCGAGCGCCAGCTCCGTGTGCTTCCTCCTGAACAATCCGAGGGCAAGGTTCAGTCGCGCTTCGACCGGAGGAGCGGGTGCCTGCAGCGCGCGCCGGAACGAATTGATCGCGGACTTGGTGTCGCTCTTGTGCCAGAAGAGGACACCCAGGTTGTTGTGCGAGAAGGGGTAGCTCGGATCGATCTCCAGCGCCTTCGTATAGCTCTGCTCCGCCTCGGCGTGTCGTCCTTCCAGCTGCAGGGCGACGCCGCGGCCGTTCCATGTCTTTGCCGTCGGGGAGAACTCGCGCGCGAATCGCTCGGCGGTGGCGATCGCGGCGCCGGTGTCGCGCTGCAGCAGGTAC
>Ga0193707_1000086_pt1 | contig 23638 bp, 21 predicted proteins | sample U3c2metaG_FD_143043 | JGI IMG/M metagenome (GOLD analysis project Ga0193707, IMG submission 143043) | Soil microbial communities from a riparian zone of the East river system, Colorado, United States - U3c2 | ecosystem: Environmental > Terrestrial > Soil > Riparian zone | place: USA: East River... | reverse complement strand
CGACCCCGAACCCGACCATCAATCGCCGCAACAAACTCACCACCAGCGGCACGCTCGACCCCTGGGGAGACCTCACCCCCGAATCCGCCGACGAGCACAACCCGGCCAACAACAATCCGGGACCCACCCGCCCCATCTCAGACCCCTGGAGTGAGTCCAGCGATCCTGATACCACCACCGCAGCCTAGCGTCCTGCACCTGAAGTTCGTGTGCCAAATCTGCCGATGCCCGCGTGAAAGAAACCACTGTGCCTAACCCACCGTTACGTCCGAAGATCCGAGCGCCACAGACCACAGCGCCACAGACCACCGATCCTCGGACGCTAGCGTCCCGCGCCGGAAAACCACCCCGGCAGCTGGTCTCGGCGTCATCACCTCGGGCTCGCCTCCGCACACTGGCCTCACCCACACCACATCCCCGCCGCCGTCCCCTTGACCGAAGGCACCATGCAGCCAGCAAACGCTTGCTGACGACACGCTGCTCACAGTCGATGACGCGGGAGGAGCAGGAGTCGGCGCCGGGGTCCGGACCCCGGCTCGTTCCCCCGGCTGGATTCGATCCCTGGGGCGAAGGATCCAGCAACGCGCCTCGCGACGTACCCAACAAGCCGGCGCATACAGCACAGGCCTCGACGTCTGGGGCGACCCCGTGAACCCGACCCCGAACCCGACCGCGACCGTTGATCGCAGCAGCAAACTCGCCACGAACACCAGGGGCATCTCCGACCCCTGGGGCGACCTCGCCGAGGACCCGCCTGGGGTTACATCGCGGGTGGGGACCGGCCAACCCGCAGCTCCTACACTCCCACCCGGCGCCTTCGAACCCTGGGGCACAGACGAGAGCGTGACCTCGAACGACCGCAGCCAGAGCAACCCCCAAAGGACCACAGTGGCGACTTCGATCCGTGGGGCGAGTCCACAACCTCGGGCAACGCAGGTATCAACGACCTCGCCGACGCCCGGGCACAACGCCAGGTTGTCCACGCACCATTCACCACAGACAGCGATCTCGCGAGCTGACCCCACTACGCAAGCACGCGCTCGCCCGCATCAAGCTCGCCCTGCACCCAGGTCGTCTGCACCAGCTCGTCTGCATCAAGCTCGCCCTGCACCCAGCCGGCAGGCACCACCCGCCGCGTCACTCTCCGGCCACGCCACGAAGGAGACCCGCGCTAGTGCCGCATCAGCTCACCTTCCCCCGCGCCGCTCACTCGACCGCGCGGTTCACTTGACCAGGCGACTCACTCGACCAGGCGACTCACTCGACCAGGCGACTCACTCGACCAGGCGACTCACTCGACCATGCGACTCGACGGACCCTGAGCTCGCAGCGAAGAAGGCCGAGAGCGTGCGGCTCTACGCGATCGCCGGCGGGCAGGCACAACCACGTGAGCCCGAAGCCGTGATCTGCATCGACGAACTCGGGCCGCTCAACCTCCAGCAACGACCTGGCCGGCCGTGGGCCGCGATCAGCGGAACGCAAAGGAACCCAGGCGCGAACCATGCCGAAAATGGGCGCGACCCGCGAACCGCACCGATAGGGTCCGGCATCTGTTCGCGGCCCACGACCTGGGCCGCGACCGACTCTACGGGCAGGTCAAGGTCCGCAAGACACGTACGAGGGAGTTCGCCCGGTACGTGCGCGACTCTCCTCCGTCAGGTCGTCATACCAGTCGATCACCTCGTCAACCAGCCCGGAGTGGTCAGGATGGACCTGATACGCGAGACAGGCGCCGGTGATGTCCTTCACCGACCCCGTCGCTCCGCGTTAACCTGGTGCGGGCGCTGGGCCTAGCCCCACGCCACCAGATCCACTCCGGAGAACCACAGCCGACGTGGCCACCTTGCGCCGTCGCTTGCGTGCGCCTTGCTCCAGTTCCAGGCCAGCTCGCCGTACGTCGCTTCGGCGTTCAGCAGGTCCGGGCGGGTGGCGGTGACACGCTGCGCCAGACCCTGCATGAGCTGCACGTCCGCGGCGGTCAGAAGTTCGACGTTCGTCATCGTTCGCCACTGTGTCAGGACTCCGCAAAGCCGTCGGCCCGTTTCCGGGCCTGGCCGACTGCGGACATCGATCGACGCGTGTCACGACCTACGGGGCGAAGACTGCGCGCTACGGCATTAGCCGTTCAGGAGGGTGGCGAGTTCCTGCTTGGTGGGAAGGTTCTCGGGACGAATGATGTCGGCGGTGCGGACGTAGTAGAACGCTGCGGTCACCTGGTCCAGTGGGATCCCTTGCAACTCCGCCCAGCCGACCCGGTAGATGGCCAACTGGAGGGGGTCGGCTGATTCGGTGCGGGTGGTTTTCCAGTCGATGACCTCGTAGCCGCGGGAGCCGTCCGGCCGGACCACCTGGTAGACGGCGTCGATGCGGCCGCGGATGACCCGGCCGCCGATGGCCAGGGCGAAGGGGGCTTCGATCTCGTACGGCGTGGTCTCACCGTAGGGGCCGGTACGGAAGGCGTCCATGAGATCGGTGAGGTCGGTGTCGTCGACGATGTCCTCGTCCGCGGCACCGGGCAGGTCATCGGGGTCGAGCAGGAGTTGCTGGCCGAAGTAGCTCTCGACCCAGGCGTGGAATCGGCTGCCGAAACGCGCCGCGCGGTTGGGTTTGCGGGGCATCGGTCGGGCCAGCTCCGATGCCAGGCCGTCCGGGTCCTTGGCCAGCCGCATCACCTGGGTCGCGGACAGTGCGGCCGGCAGCGCGACGTCGTACGCCTTCCAGCTCCGGCTTTCCCTTGCCTCGGACAACAATCGCTCGAGCTCGGAGTCCCATCGCGCGACCGTCGCCTGCTCGTCCAGCAGCAGCGACTCCTCGGCCTCGATCGACGGTCCCTCCGTCCGCGCCTGCTGCACCAGCGCTGCCGAGTCCAGCCGGCGCTGGTACGACGCCACGTCGAACGGCGTCGGCCACGGGGCCTGCGTCTGCTCGGCGAGCTCGGGATTCTCCTCGGACAACTCGGGCTGGTCGGCCCACGCGATCACGCGCTCATCGGCGTGCTTCTTCAGCGTCTCCAGGTACGACGACGGTCCGCGTGGACGTTTCTGCGTCGGGCCCCACCAGTGTCCGGTGGCGACGAGGATCTCCTTCGCCCGGGTGAACGCGACGTACCCGAGCCGCCGCTCCTCCAGGGCGTTCACGTTCTTGCACTCGTCCGCGAACGACTTCAGCCCGGCGTTGGACAGGTCGTGGATGCCGGGCAGCGTGTCGGCGTCACCGCGCAGCGGCCACGGCAGCACCTTCGCGTTCGTGGTCCATTTGTCCCGGCCACGATCCGACGGGAACACCTTCTGCACCAGGGTCGGCACGAACACGATCGGCCACTCCAGGCCCTTCGACCGGTGCGTGGTGAGCAGCTTCACCGAGTCCGCCTCACTCGGTACGGCGAGATCGAGGCCGGCGGCGTACTCCTCCTCGGCGGCCAGGTACGCCAGCAGGCCGTCGAGCGAACCGTCCGACTCGGTGGACACGAAGTTGCCGACGGCATCCAAAAAGGCGGCCAGGTGATCGCGGCGGCCCGAGTCGACGTGGTCGGGTGTGGCGGTGAGCTCGACGTCCAGGCCGATCGTGCTGATCACCCGCCGGACCAGGTCGAGCAGCGGCTCCCCCGCGTGCGCACGGAGCTCGCGCAACTCGGTCGAGATCTCCTTGAACCGGACCAGCGCCTCCGGAGAGTAGCCCCAACCGCTCGGCCCCGGATCGTCGACCGCCTCGGCCAGGGAGATGACCTCGGTCGAGTCCATCCCGGCGACCGCGGCGTCGAGTGCGGCGACCAGGTCGTCGGCGGCCGGACGTTCGCCCGCGTCGGCGAGGAGGCGCGCCCGGTTGGCCAGCAGCGCAAGGTCGCGGTGGCCGATCCGAAAGCGCGGGCCGGTGAGGATCCGCAGCATGGCGGCGTTGGCGGTGAAATCGTTGACTGCTTGCAGAGTGGCGACGACGTCGACGACCTCGGGGAGCGCGAGCAGTCCGCCGAGGCCGACCACCTCGACCGGGACCTTGCGCGCGATCAGCGCCTCGTGGACCGCGCTGAGGTCGACGTTGGTCCGCATCAGGATGCCGATGTCCTTCCAGCGGCGATTCGGGGTGCGATGCGCGGCGACGATCGCGTCGGCGACCCACTCGATCTCCTGCGAACGCGTCTCGAACAGGCCGACGGTGATCGCGCCTTCGGGTGCGTTCACAGGCGCTTCGAGCGGGATCACGCCCGGGTGCTGTTCGTACAGCTCGGCGGCGTGCTGGTTGGCGGCGGCCAGGATCCGGCTGCCGCAGCGGCGGTTGACGCTCAGCACATAACGCTCAGCCGGACGCCCATCGGCCTGGCGGAAGTGTTCGGGGAACTCATCCAGGTTCGCGACGGACGCGCCGCGCCAGCCGTAGATCGCCTGGCACGGGTCGCCGACGGCAGTGACGGGATGCCCCCGGCCGTGCTCGGGATCCGGCCCGGCGAACAGCGCGGTCAGCATGCGGCGCTGCGAGACCGACGTGTCCTGGTATTCGTCGAGCAGCACCACCTTGTACCGCGACCGCTCGACGGCCGCGACCTCCGGGCACTCCTCCGCCAGTCGCGCACCGAGCGCCATCTGGTCGGCGAAGTCGACGACACCGCGCTCTCCCTTGTACGCCTGGTACTCCTCGACGAGTTGCAGGATCTCGCCACGCTTCAGCGCGGTCTCGGCGAGCTTGCGCACCTCGACGGTCTGTTTGCGGGCCGCCGCGACTTCCTGCCGCACCGCCTCGTCGTGCTCGCGTACGTCGTCCGCCCGGAGCAGGTGGTCCGCGAGCTCACCGTCGAGCGCGAGCAGGCTGTTGACGAGCGTCGGCAGATGATGCGACGCGAACCGGATCGGGCCGGCCGATCGGCGTACGACGCGACCCGCCAGCTGGAAGCGCGTCGCGTCGGCGAGGACGCGGGCGTCGGGCTCGAGACCGAGGCGGAGACCGTGCTCGGCGATCAGCGTGCCGGCGAAGGCGTGGTACGTCGAGACGACGGGCTCGCCGGGCTCCTCCGGCTCCCAGTTCGGAATGTTGCTGCGGAGGTGGGCGGCGAGGATCGGGTGCTGCTCCTCCGGCAGGGTCGACCCGAGGACGCCGGCCTTCGTCAGGTCGTCGCGGATCCGGACGTCCAGCTCGTTGGCCGCCTTCTTCGTGAACGTCAGCCCGAGCACTTCCTCCGGCTTCACCTGCCCGGTGCAGATCAACCACACCACCCGGGCCGCCATGGCCGTCGTCTTCCCGGACCCGGCGCCCGCCACGATCACCCCCGGCGCCAGCGGAGCCGTGACAGCCTCCAACTGCTGATCACTGAACGGGATGCCGAGAAGGTCACACAGTTCGGCCGTGGAACTGAGCTGGGCACGCATCAGCAAGACTCCTCTCCGGTGGACGAACTGTGGAGACTTGAGAGAGGAACTCGGGGGCTGGGACAGGTTATTTCAGGTCTCCACTCCCCAAAAGCTGTCTCAGCCCCCGGCAACTGCCCCGCCGGTGCCCACCCATTCCGCAACCGCCTCGCCGGTGTTCGCCTGCTCGGCGACTGGGCCGTCGGTGTCGACCGGCCGCGTGCCGGTGACCAGGAGATGTGCATCAGACGATCTCCCGGCCTTCTGGCTGGAGCGGGCACAACGCACGAGCTTCGCAGCGGGTGCAGCCGTCGTTGCGCCGGGCGGTGAATTCTTCGGTGCGAACCATGGACTCGGCGTCGTCGACCGCCTCGTCCAGCCAGGTCTTGCCGTCCTGGTCGGCTTCGAGCGGACCCTGGTGCTGGACCTTGGGGAAGCCGCCGTTGTCGTCGTGGCGGAGCTGGACGAGCTCGGCACCGCCGGCGACCGCGTCGTCGCCCAGCTTCTGCAGCTGGCGGGAGGCGATCGCGCGCTGGTAGATCGCCAGCTGGACGTGCCGCGCCACCGCGGGCTTGGTCGGCAGCGAGCGACCGGTCTTCAGGTCGACCACCCGGATGGTCCCCTCGGGGTCCTGCTCGACGCGGTCCATCCGGCCCTTGACCCGGACCGCCGGTTTGTCGGTGTCGGGGAGCAGTACGTCGAAGTCGACCTCGGTCCCCAGCAGCGTGCGATCCGGCCGGCCCTGATGCCACGCGACGAACCGGCGCAACGCCTGCTCGGCCTCGACGCGCTCGCGGTCCGAGATCCAGGCGGACTCGAACTCCAGCTGCGTCCACACCTTGTCGAGCCAGCCGTTCAGTTCGTCGATCGACGGCGGCAGCGTCCCGGTCGCAACCGCGTCCGCCAACGTGTGCAACACCATGCCGAACCCGATCGCCGACGTACTCGGCGTCTCTCCACCGGCCCGCCGGGTCAGGAACCACCGCAGCGGACAGTCCACGATCGTCGTCAGCGCGCTCCCCGACAACGGCACCGGCAGCTCGGGATCCGCGATCGGTCGCTCGGACCGAGTCCGCTCGCGGACACCCCACCACCGGGAGGGATCCGCCGTCGGCACCAGCGCCTGATCGCGATCGTCGACCGCATCGGCCAACTGCGCCAGCCGATCAGCCGCGGCCCGTTTCAACGCCGGCGACGACGCCGGGTCCGACAGTACGCACCGCAGGTCCGCGACCAGACCGTGCAGCGACAACGGCCGCCGCGGCCGTCCCGCGACCAGTTTCAAAGGAATGTCGAGCTCGGCGAGAAATCTGGATGGCTGGTCGCCGTCGGCCTCGGGCGCCTGGACCGCCGTCACGATCAACCGCTCCCGGGCCCGCGTGATCGCGACGTAGAACAACCGTCTCTCCTCGGCCAGCAAGGCGCCGGCCGACAAGGGATCGACGAGTCCGTCGGGGCCGAGTCGATCGGGCTCGAGCAGCGAACCCCGGCGTCTGAGGTCCGGCCACTGCCCCTCCTGCACACCCGCCACGACGACCAGGCGCCACTGCAGCCCCTTCGACCTGTACGCCGGCCTCGCGATACGTCCCGTCGAACCGGTTGTCCGCCGCGATGTCCAGGGATTCGAGCTCCGAGAGGAACGCCGACACCCCCTTGAACCCGACCTGCTCCTCGGCCCGGCTCGCCGCGTCGAACAACGCACACAAGGAATCCAGGTCCCGGTTCGCCGCCCGCGCCGTCTCCCCACCGGAATGAGCCTGGCCGCGCAGCCGCCGCAACCACGGCGAGTCCGACCACAGCGACCACATCACCTCGTCCGGCGCTGCCCCCGCGGTCACGATGTTCCTTGCCTTGAGCAACCTCTCGCCCAGGGCCGCGAACCGCGCCTCGGCCGGCGACGCCTCCTCGTCGAGCAGCAGCGGATTCGTCAACGCCTCGCGCAGCAGCTCGTCCGACGATCGTGGCAACCGCTGCCCGGCCGCCGCCTCGCGGTCCCGCCGCCGCAGCACCCGCGCCAGCCGTCGCAGCTGCCCCGCATCCATCGCGCCCAACGGCGACAACGCCAGGGCACGGACGACGTCACCGGATCCGCAACGGCCCGCAACGCCAGCAGCATCGGACGTAGGGCGGGCTCCCGGGACAACGGCAGCTCGTCACCGGCGACGTCGACCGGGATCCCCGCGGCCGCGAGCGCACGACGCAACGGCGGGATCGAACGACTGCCGGAGCGAACCAGCACCGCCATCTCGCTCCAGCCGACCCCGTCCTGCACATGCGCGCGCCGCAGTAGATCAGCGATGTGCTCGAGCTCCGCGCCGCTGGTCGAGTACAGGTTTGCTTCGACCTTGCCTGCGCCATAAACACACCCACTGGCGTCCGGGTTGCGGAAGCGCTCGAACGTATCCCGGTCCAGCGTCCCCGGCACGCCCAACCGGCCGACGACGTTGCGGGACACCCGCTGGAGCGTCGTACCGAAACGTCGTGTCGTGCCCAGCGCGATCTGCGCCGCCTCCGCGCCGCCCGCCGTACGGAACTCGTCGGTGAAGCGCAACAGACCACGGACGTCGGCGCCGCGGAACGTGTAGATCGACTGGTCCGGATCGCCCACGACGACGAGGTCGCGGCCGTCCCCGGCGATCGCCTGGAGCAGCTTGGTCTGACCGGGATCGGTGTCCTGGTACTCGTCGACGAACACGGCCTTGAACTCGGTCCGCAGCTTGGCCTGCACCTGCGGCTGCTGGGCCAGGATCACCGCGCGGTGGATGAGCTCGGAGTAGTCCAGCACCTGCTCGTGGTCGAGGATCTGCAGGTACTCCTCGAAGAAGTCGCCGACCGCGACCCACTCGGACCGCTCCGCCGACCGCCCGATCGCGGACAGGTCCTCCGGGTCGAGCCCGATCTGCCGCGCCTTGCCGATCACCGCCTGCACCTCGTCGGTGAACCCGCGCGTCTTCAACGCCGGATGCAGACTGTCCGGCCACCGCACCGCACCGACCTCCCGGCTGCCGGACAGCGCCTCACTCAACCGCAGCGACTGCTCGGGCCCGGACGGCAGCCGCAGCGGTACGTCGAACGCGTCAGCCGGCGTGAACCGTCGCAGCAACGCGTAACAGAAGGAGTGGAAGGTCATCGACGGCATCACCCGGGTCGTCCGCCCGAGCCGGCCGGTGATCCGGTCGCGAAGCTCGGTCGCCGCCTTGCGCCCGAACGTCAGCACCAGCACCTCGTCGGGACTCAGCCCGCGATTCCCCACCCGGTGGACGACCGCCTCGACCAACGTGGTCGTCTTCCCGGTCCCGGGCCCGGCCAGCACCAGCAGAGGTCCGCCGGGATGATCCACCACCGCTTGCTGATCCGCATCCAGGACAGGCGCCTCCACGCTCCGCCTGTCGGCCCGGACCAATCGATACCGGGACCCCTGTCTGCTGACCATCGCCCCATCCCAGCAGACGCTACCGACAATCCCGATCGCCCACCCCGAGCACGCCCGCAATAGCCGGAAAGCGGACAGGACTTCGGTAGCCGCGCGACAACTTTCCGCGCTCGCACCGCATCAGGCTCTTCGACACAGCAACCGACCAAGGGAGCACCGATGAAGTCCATGCGGCGCAGTACTGCCCTCCTGGGGGCGGCGGTCCTGCTGGCCGGTCTGGAGGTCGCACCGGCAACGGCGGCGAACCCGAAGATCGCGTCGATCTGTTCGATGGATCTGGGATCCATCACCGGACAAGGCAACTACGTCGACCAGGTGGTGTCCGCCGCGAGCCCGCCGGCCGCGAGCGAGCGCCGGGTCGGTCCACAGGTCGCCAAGCCCGGCGAGACCAGGGCGAGCTCGACCTGGGAGTTCTCGAAGGAGTCCGACGGGGGAATCGCCGATCGTGGCTACGCGATCTACGACACCTGGCTCTACAGCACGCTGATCGCCCGTCCGCCGGACGGTGTCTGGTGGGGCCAAGGCAACATCCAGGACGGTATGGGCGACTTCACCGCACTGGCGCGCTCGGGCTACCCGAAGGGTGCGAACCCGCAGCGCGAGTACCTGTACGGGCTGCGCAATGACGGCGTCCTGCTGCGCTGGAAGAACGACAGCACGGGCTTCCACCCGCTCGGCTCGTTCGCCGGCTTCTCGGCGGTGAAGACGATGACGCTGATCAGCCAGACCGCGACGTACGACACCCTCCTGGCCACGACCCGTGGCGGTGCGCTCTACACCATCCGGATCGCGGTCACGTCGCCGATGACGACGGTGGTGAAGGCGGTGCGGACCTCGACCTGGCAGGGCTTCGAGGCGATCGTCGCGGAGAAGTGCGGCAGTCAGAGCACGCTACTGACCGCCATCGACCGCGACACCGGCTCCGCCTACCTGTACGCCGTTGGTCACGCCAACGGATCGGCCACGGTCATCCAGGCCCTGGGCAAGGTCCCCGGCACCTACACCGACCCGGTCTACTTCCTGCGGACCTCTCGCGACGGCAGCCGCTGTCCGGCGAATAGGCGCTACTCGTCCGGGTCCCAGCGGACTTCGCGGAGGTTGACGCGGCCGTTGGTGACCCGGACGCCGTCGGAGCGGAGGTTGTGCAGCTGCTCGTCGCCGACCTCGTCCGCCGGAACGCCGGAGGCCCGGATCACCCGCCACCATGGCACGCCACCGCCGTACTCGCGCATGATCGCACCGACCTGCCGCGGTCCGCCCTGACCGATGTACTCGGCGATGTCACCGTACGTCGCGACGCTGCCCGGCGGGATCGACTCGACGGCACGCAGCACCGCCTCGACGTACTCCTCTCTGTCCACGAACCCCAACCTAGCGGGGCCGGCGGACAGTTCAGGCGAGTGGGGCGACCGCCTTCGCGAGCGGCTCGAGGACGGACGGTGGCGCGTCGAGCGGGAGGTTCAGCACGACCAGGTCGACACCCGCTTCGCCGTACGCCGCCGCCTCGGCGACCGCGGTGTCGAGCGGCGCGTCCGGGTCGATCCGGACGTTGACGGAGCAGGTGATCTCGTTGACGTCGCGACCGACCTCCTCGCAGCGCTGCACCAGCACGTCCTTGAGCGACTTCCACTCGCCGGGGTTCGAGACGATGACGTTCCATTGCTGGGCCCACTTGGCGACCGCGCGGAGCGTGCGCTTCGGGCCCTTGCCGCCGATGGTGATCGGCGGGTGCGGGGTCTGCACGGCCTTCGGCTCGCAGTACGCGTCGGTGAGCTTGATGTACTTGCCGTCGAAGGTCGCGACCTTCTCGGTGAGCAGGGCGATCATCGCCTGCGTGCCCTCGTCGAACCGGTCGAAGCGCTCCTTCAGCGGATAGAGGTCGATGCCGTAGGCGGCGGTCTCCATCTCGTTCCAGCCGGCGCCGATGCCGAGCTCGAGCCGGCCGTTCGAGATGATGTCGGTGGTCGCGGCCATGTTCGCCAGTACGGCGGGGTGCCGGTAGATCATCCCGGTCACCTGGCAGCCGACCCGGATCCGCTCGGTCGCCTGCGCCAGCGCGGCCAGCGTGGTCCATGCCTCCAGGTTCGGCCCGGCCATGTCACCGGTGAGCGGGTAGAAGTGGTCCCAGTGCCAGGCGGACTCGAAGACCTCGAACTGATCCGCCGCGACCCACACGTCCCGCAGTTGCTGCCAGGTCGTGTGCTCCGGCCTGGTCTTGATCGCGAACCGCATACCCGCACCTCCCTAGTGTCACCGTTTCCCCGAGTGACCCTACCCCCGGGCGCTAGCCGAAGCAGAGGGCTTCGATCGGGCGGGCTTCCTGGAAGGCGGTGATGACGGCGAAGATCTCGAAGACGACGGCGGCGGATGCCGCGGCGAAGAGAGTCAGGGCGATCGGCTGGCGGCTGTGGTGGAACCAGCCGACGAGCAGGACGAGCGCGATCGCACCGATGGCCAGGCCGGCGAACCCGACGAAGTAGACACTCGTCGGCAGGGGCAGGGTGCCGTCGCAACTGGCGCTGCGGCGGTGAACCAGCTCGGTCTGCGCGTTGGTGTTCGTCAGCGAGAGCAGCACACCCACGACCATCAGCGCGAACACCAGCCCCTGCCGCCGGCGGGCGGCGCGAACCCCCTGCGCCATCGGGCGGCGCTAGTCGAGACCGAGCCGAGCGCGCACCTCGGGACGCCGCAGCGGCGGCACCGTCTGTGGCGGGACCCGGCGCTCGGGCATCTCCGCGAGCAACTGCTCGGTGATCCGCGCGACCTCGGTCGCGGCCCGCTCGATCGGGCCGCGAGTGGTCGCACTCAGTGAGCCGACTCCGCTCACCTTGCGCGCGTACTGCAGCGCGGCCGCGTAGATCTCCTCAGAGGTCGCGGCCGGCTCGAGTCCTCTCAGAACCGTGATGTTTCTGCACATGCCAAGACACTACGTGCCCGCGTGGACAACCAACCCGACACCTATGAGGTATTGACTTCCCTAATGCCATGCGGTTCTCCTCAACACATGAGTACCTTTCGCCGGCCACCGACTGACGCTGATGGGCGCTCTGCCGGACCGGACCGCCGGACGCGTCGTCGCCAGGAGACCATCGGGGAGATCCTGGACGTCGCCATCGAACTGATGGAGGCCGAGGGCGTCGCCGCGCTCAGCCTGTCCGCGGTAGCCCGGCGGCTCGGCATGCAACCGCCGTCGCTGTACCAGTACTTCCCGTCCAAAATGGCCATCTACGACGCCCTCTTCCAGCGCGGCGCCGAGCAGTTCCTGGCCGCCCAGCGCGACGCCGTGGACGCGGCGACGACCGACGACGTGATGGAGCTGCACCTGATCGGGACGACCGCGTACGCAAAGTGGTGCCTGCGGCATCCGGTCTACTCACAGCTGCTGTTCTGGCGGACGGTCCCCGGCTTCGAGCCGAGTCCGCAGGCGTTCGCGCCCGCGCAGGAGGCGGTCGCGTACCTACGGCAGCACTTGCAGACGGCGGTGGACGCCGGCCGGCTGCATCCGGACGCGGCCAGCGATGAGGGGACGACGCTGTTCACGTCGATCACGGCGGGAGTGCTGTCGCAGCAGATGGCGAACGAGCCGGATGCCTCGTTCGAGGACGGACGCTTCGTCAGGCTGCTGCCCGTCGTACTCGAGATGTTCTTCCAGCATTATGCACCGACCAGGGGGACAACGAAAAATGGGGGCTGAAGACATGACCGCAGTACTCGCGCAGCAGATCGGGCGAGCCGACCGGCAGCAGTCACGGATCTACCGGGACGTGGAGATCCAGACGTGGCACGACCTGCTGGCGTCGATCGCCGGGACCGAGTGGCGCTGATCCGGCGGATGACGATGTCGGTGGACGGGATGCCCGGCATCAAGCTGGACCTCGGCTACCTGCACGACATCCTGCTGGTCCGGGATCTGTGGATGCATCGCGACGACGTCTGCCAGGCGCTGGGGCGGTCCTTCGACGCCGGTCTGTACGCCGAGGAGATCGTCGCGCAGGTGATGCGTGACGTGGACGACGGACCGTTCTGGGGAGAGCGGCCAGGCGTCGTGGTGGAGCTCACCGGGCAGGGAGGTGGGACCTATCGGCTTGGGAGGGGTGAGCCGGTCGGTCGCGCCGCAGTGGATGCCGTGGGCTACATGCGGACGCTGTCAGGGCGTGACGACGCACCCGTGGTGTCCGGCGACCCGCAGGCCGTCGAGGCGGTGGTCGCTGCCGGATGCCGTTCTAAACAAGGGGGCTGGAGTGCTCCAGCCCCCTTACCTGCTCTAGTACGACGGCTGGCTCGGGTCGATCTGGTCGACCCAGGCGACCACGCCGCCGCCGACGTGGACCGCGTCGGAGAAGCCCGCGCCCTTCGCGATCGCCAGCACCTCGGCGGAGCGGACGCCGGACTTGCAGTGGAAGACCAGCTGCTTGTCCTGCGGCAGCTTCTCCAGCGCGACACCGGTCTGGAAGTCGGCCTTGGGGATCAGCACCGAGCCCGGGATCCGGTTGATCTCGTACTCGTTCGGCTCGCGGACGTCGATCAGGACGAAGTCCTTCTCGCCGTTGTCCTTGAGCTTGATCCACTCGCTCAGCTGCTTGACGGAGATGGTCGAGCCGACGGCCGCGTCGGCCGCCTCCTCGGTCAGCGCGCCGCAGAAGCTCTCGTAGTCGATCAGCCCGGTGACGGTCGGGTTCTCACCGCAGATGGCGCAGTTCGGGTCCTTGCGGACCTTCAGCGAGCGCCAGTTGAGGTCGAGCGCCTCGTAGATGTTCAGCCGGCCGAGCGACGGATCGCCGATGCCGGTGAGCAGCTTGATCGCCTCGGTCACCTGCGCCGCGCCGACGGACGCGCAGAGCACGCCCAGCACGCCGCCCTCCGCGCAGGACGGGACCATGCCGGGGGGCGGCGGCTCGGGGTACAGACAGCGGTAGCACGGGCCGTGCTCGGCCCAGAACACGCTGATCTGGCCGTCGAAGCGGAAGATCGAGCCCCAGACGTACGGCTTGCCGAGCAACACCGCGGCATCGTTCACCAGGTACCGGGTGGCGAAGTTGTCGGTGCCGTCGACGATCAGGTCGTACTGCTCGAAGATCTCGAAGACGTTGTCGTTGTCCAGGCGGGTCTCGTGCAGAACGACGTTCGTGTACGGGTTGGTCTCGAGAATCGACTCCTTGGCCGACTGGGCCTTGGACTTGCCCACGTCGGATTGGCCGTGGATGATCTGGCGCTGCAGGTTGGACTCGTCGACGGTGTCGAACTCGACGATGCCGAGCGTGCCGACACCAGCCGCGGCCAGGTACAGCAGCGCGGGGCTGCCGAGACCGCCGGCGCCGATGACCAGCACCTTGGCGTTCTTCAGCCGCTTCTGCCCGGCCATCCCTACCTCCGGGATGATCAGGTGCCGCGAGTACCGGCGCACCTCGTCGATGGTCAGCTCGTCGGCCGGTTCGACCAGCGGTGGCAGTGACACGTGTCGGCTCCTCAGGAAGACGTCGGACGGGATCTCCGGTTTTCAACCATCTGTCCCTCCCCCATGTTCCCGCACATTTCCCGCCGGCCCAGCACAGGTCCGCATCCCGGGACTGGCGTCTCACCGGCTGCCGGCGGACCTGAGGCACTCACCAACGCGGGTCCTCGGGGCGCCCGCACGCTCAGCAGCCGCCGACAGACCCGTTTGGTGAGTGCTGCAGGTCCGCGGCCGGGCACCCCCAGGGCGCCCGGCACGCGTCTTTCAGTCGTTGTCGGTGATGGTGACCGTGGCAGTGATCGGCAGTTTGATCTCCGCGCCGTCGACCGCCTGGATCACCGCCGAGAAGGTCTCGGCCGGTTCCTTCAGCTTGTCGTCGAGGATTTCGACGGTCAGTTCGCCGGTGGTCTTCCCGGGCTCGACGAAGCCCTTGATCGCGCGGACGACCGACCCCGTGCCGTTGTCGTCAGCAGACCTGTAGTCCTTGCGGACGACCGCGGTGCCGTCCTTCAGGACGCCGGAGAGGGTGATGTACTTGTCACTCGGCGCCGACAGCTTGACCGGGATGTTCACCAGACCGGTCTTCTCCGCGATCCTGAGGTTGCCAACGGTCAGCGTCGGCGCCGGGTCGTCGTCGATCACCAGTCCGTGGCCGAACGACTCGTTCAGCAGACCGTTCCGCGGCGCCGACAGCACCAGGCTGAACGGCAGGTCGTAGCTGTCCCGGGTGTTCCCGGTCACCGGCACGCTCACCTTCTGCCGCACCTGCCCCGGCTTGAAGACCAACTGCCGCGCCACCTCTCCGACGGACTCACCGAGCTCACCGTTCGACTCGACGTACACGCTGACCGGACGGATGCTCGGCCGCGACATGGTCACCCAGAAGTCCATCGATTTTGTCCCCTTGTCGCCCTCCTTCACCGTCACACTCGACGCGGACAGCTTCGGCAGCAACGCCGCCGGAGCCGAGAAGCCGAGACCAGGCGACGAGAACGCCAGATCACTCACGTACGCCGATCCACTCGCTACCTTGTCCGGCCGCAACTCGACCGCACTCACATCACGCAGATCCACGCCCTTGAGCGAGGTCAGCGGGATCCGCACGGTCCGCAGGAGGTTCTTCGGCAGCCCGTTCTCACCGTTACCAGGCATCCGCACCAGCGCGTCGCTCACCGCGGACACCGGTACGACAGCCGCACGCCCGTGCCCGTCGACCACCCGGACACTCAGGTCGGTCTTGGGCGATCCAACCGGGTCCGGAGCAGCCCGGAACGACAGTGCGGCAAACCGCCGTACGTCGCGCTGCCCGGCCGGCACGTTGAGCCGCACGACACCGTTAGTCCCGCTCCACGTCAGCTTGGTGACCGCAGTGGTCGGAGTCTTCGCGGCGTACCAGGCAGTGCCCCAGTGCGGCGAGTTGGCCAGTCGTCAGACGCCATGCAAGGCTCCACAGCCGCCGCCCGCCCGGATGGCTCGCTCACACCCGCACAGACGGTCGCCGACACCTTCCCGGTGACCGATCCGGCCGGCAGTGGCTGGTCGAGGTGATTCACGTCCCGCCGCGACGCTACCGGCGCCTGTGACACCACTCGTACGACGGCGCGGCCGGCAAACGCCGCCCGTGCGTCGGACCCGTCCAGCAGCGGCAGGAACTTCGTTTCGTGTCCCAGCTGCAACCGGAAGAACCCCGCGACGTACGCCGTACCGACGGCCTGCTGCTCCTTCGCCGTCAACCGGCCCGCGTACTTGGCACCGCAGGGCGACTCTTTGTCCTCGCCGAACCAGTCGTCGACCGACGGCGCCTCGGACTGCCCCGGCGTCCACTCGGTGTTGAAGAAGTTGTGGTTGGCGCCGAGCACCATGATGGTCGACCGCGGCGCGGCGTCCCCGGTGACCGAGTACCGGGTGTCGTCGTAGAACTTCTGGCCCTCCACGTCGGAGACGTCACCGTCGCAGTACGGCAGCACCACGCTCATCGCGACACCCGGAACGGTCGCCCGGGCGAAGTCGGTCGGCGCCAGCGGGAGGACAGTGCGAATGCCGTACTGCCCGCCGCGGTCCGCGTTCAGCACTGCCGCCCGCGCGACGCCCTCGCCGCCGCGGGAGTGCGCCATCAGACCGACGTTCTGCAGGTCGACCTTGCCGACGAGCTTGCCGCCGAACGGTCCACCGCCGATCGTCGACCACTTCTTCCACAGCGCCAGGTGATCGAGGATCAGTTCGGCCCGGGCCTGCGCACCTGAGTCGTAGACGCCGCCGTCGTAGGCGTTGACCGCGTTGGTGCTGATCGAGACGACCTGGTACCCGTGGCTCGCCAGTGCGGTCGCGGGAGCGTCGTACCCCCGGAAGCTCGGGATCGGCTTGGCGCCACCGGTGCAGGGCCACGGCTTCGCGGCCAGGTCCGGCTCGGCGGTGCCGCCGTAGCAGTACTCGTGCCGGCCGTGCAGGAAGATCACCAACGGCCGCGGACCGATCGCACCCTTCGGGGCGTACACCTTGCCGCGGATCTCGGAGCGTTGCCCGAGGCCCGGGAGGTAGACGGCCTCGTCACCGAGGTTGTACTCCGACGTCTCGACCTTGTACTTGCCGAGCGCGCCAGGGTCGTCCTTCAGCAGCGGACCGCGCCGCGCCTTCAGCCAGTCGGCGTCGGTCGGTCCGGTCGCCCGGTCGCGGTTCTGGCCGGCTTCCTTGCCGAGGTCGCCGGACCAGACCAGGCGCACGTCGCCGGCCTTCAGGACGGCCGGATCGGTACTGGTCAGGCTGAGGGTGCGCCGGTCCGGCGACTGCTCGGCGACGCCCAGCGGGACCCCGTCGACCGCGAGCAGCGGCAGCGACGCGCGCATCGGCGCCGGCGCGTCGAGACGCAGGGTCAGTTGGTAGCCACCGGCTACCGGTTCCACGTCCCAGTTGTTGCCTTTAGCAATGGATGGCGGCGCGGGCGGGGCGGCCATGGCAGTCAACGTCCCCACACCCAGCAGCACGACCATTCCCAGCGCCAGGCATCTAACGGCGTGGGCGATCACTCGCACAGTGGTCCTCTCGTTGCGGCGAACAGGTTTGTTCGTCCCACTTCTCCGACGAGAGGAAAGTTGACCGGATCGGCTGCTCAGCCGTGTGTCAGTCCGGCGACAGCTTCGACTCGTTCAGGAGATCAACTGGCGGACGGCGCATTCGACCTGTTCGGGGTGCTCCATCTGGGCGACGTGACCGGACTGCGGCAGGTAGAGCAGCCGCGCGTTCGGGAAGGTGCTTTGGGCCTTGGTCCGGATCCGGGCGTCGACCAGCCGGTCCTTGCCGCCGTAGATCAGCAGCACCGGACACTCCACCTTCGCCGCGTCCGCCCACAGCGACCGCCGCGGTGGCGCGAGCGACGACCGCAGGATGCTCCGGGCGCCGTCCAGGGTCGCCTGCTGCACCCACGGGTCGGTGTCCCGCCGCCGCAGCTCCTCCTCGTACGCCGCCCGCACCTCGGGCGCCAGCGACCGCGGATCCCCGAACACCATCGCCAGCGACGCCTGGAACCGCCGGTCGAACGGCAACCGCCGGCTCCGCTCCAGTACGACGGAACCCAACCGGGGCGTCGCGAGGGCGGTGAACCACAGCGCACTGGCCGACACCCGCGGATGCGGCAGTGCGGGAGAGATCAGAGTCAGCGACGCGACCAGGTCCGGGCGCTGCGCCGCGAGCGTCACCGCGACGGCCCCGCCCATCGAGTTCCCGAACAAGTGCACCGGCTGATCGACCTCACGCTCCAGCAGCTCGACCAGTACGGCGGCCTGCTCGGTGATCCCCGCGGCCCCGGACAGCGGCGTACGCCCGAAACCGGGCAGGTCGGGAGCTATGCCGCGGAGCGTGTCGTTGAGCAGCAGTCCGAGAGCGGTCCAGTTCAGTGACGATCCGCCGAGGCCGTGCACGAACAGTGCGGGCGGCAGGTCCGCGGCCGCGCCCGGAACGTCTCTGACCAGCAGATCCACACCCGCGACCGGCACCTGTCGTGCCGGCCATTCCTGCGCTCCCAACGGCACCCCAGTGCCGGTTACTGCCCCGTAACTCTCCACGAAACCCATGGTAAGACGCTCTGAGGCTGGACACTGGGACACATGGCAGGCGCGCCGCAGCAACTGACGACCGAGGTCGACGGGCAGACGATGAAGCTCACCAACCTCGGCAAGGTGCTGTATCCACAGACTGGCTTCACCAAGGCCGAGGTGATCGACTACTACCACCAGGTCGCGCACCTGCTGCTGCCACACCTGTCCGACCGCCCGCTGACCCGCAAACGGTGGCCTGACGGCACGGAAGCGGCGTACTTCTTCGAGAAGAACGCCCCACGCGGTACGCCGGCCTGGGTGCGGACTGTGACACTCCCCACGCCGGGAAGCTCGACCGGACGGGACGAGGCGGACTTCGTGGTCGCCGACGACATCCAGACCGTGGTGTGGCTGGCCAACCTGGCCGCCCTCGAGCTGCACGTGCCGCAGTGGCGGATCGGTCTCTCGGACCACGGGAAGAAGCCGGAGGCCGACCTGATCGTGTTCGACCTCGACCCGGGGCCGGGGGCGACCATCGTCGAGTGCTGCGATGTTGCACTGGCCTTGCGCGAGCTGTTGGGCCACTACGGACTGGAGGGCTGGCCGAAAACGTCCGGGAACAAGGGCATGCACCTGTACGTGCCGATCGAGCCCGCGTCGTCCCGCCGTACCAATGCGTTCGCCAAACAGCTGGCCGAGCAGCTCGCCGAGGCACTGCCGGAGAACGTCACCGCCACCATGACCAAGGCGCTGCGGCCCGGCAAGGTCTTCATCGACTGGAGCCAGAACGCGAGCGCCAAGACCACGCTGGCGCCGTACTCGCTGCGTGGGGCCGACGAGCCCCGCGTGTCCACCCCGATCGACTGGGACGAGGTGGCGTCGGCCAGCACGCCCGAGGAGCTCAGATTCCTCCCCCACGACGTGCTGGACCGGATCGAGCAGTACGGCGACGTCCTGGAGGGGTTGTACGACGATCCGCGGCCACTGCCGCCGTAAGCGTCGTAGGAAACCGGTTCGGCGGGGAAGCTACTGGCCGGGACAACTGCTGGGTAGGATTCGGGGAACGACCCGGTGGCGACAAGCCCGAGCCGCCGGTGCCGCACCACCGAAGGAGCCCGACGTGTCGACGTCACCCGAGACTGCGCCCAAGCGCGGCAGCCGCCTGCCGCGGCTGGCCCGCCGCGCGCAACTGCTCGAGGCGGCCCAGGAGGTCTTCGTCGCGAACGGGTACCACGCCGCCGCGATGGACGACATCGCCGACCGGGCCGGCGTCTCGAAGCCGGTCCTGTACCAGCACTTCCCCGGCAAGCTCGAGCTGTACCTGGCGCTGCTGGACACCTCCTGCGACGCGATCATCGCCTCGGTCCGGGACGCACTGAAGGCCACCGAGGACAACAAGATGCGGGTCGCCGCGACCATGCACGCGTTCTACGACTACGTGGCGAACGCGCAGGGCGCCTTCCGGCTGGTGTTCGAGTCCGACCTGACCAACGAGACAGCCGTCCGGGAGCGGGTGGACCAGGTCACCCACGCCTGCGCCGAGGCGGTCTCCGAGGTGATCAGCGCCGACGCCGGCCTGAGCCGCGAGCAGTCGATGGTGCTGGCCGTCAGCCTGGTCGGCATGGCGCAGGTCAGCGCCCGCTACTGGCTGGATTCCGGCAACCCGTCGATCCCCCAGGAGCAGGCCGCCGACCTGGTCGCCTCGCTGGCCTGGCGCGGCATCCGCGGCTTCCCCCGCACCGACGGCTGACCCGAGTACGACGGTCCGCCCGCGGACCCGGCGTACGCCGTACCGGGGTTCTGCTCTTGGCGGACGGGTGAGGGCCGACGGCTCGCAGCGGATAGGCTCGAACCGTCACCGGCGAGAGCCGCCGGTCGAACGTGCCCGGAGGGTTTCGTGGAGGTCAAGATCGGCGTGCAACACGCCAATCGTGAGTTGGTGCTGGAGAGCGAGCAGACCCCGGAAGAGGTCGAAGAGGCGGTCGCGGCGGCGTTCAGCGGCAAGGCGAACCTGCTGCAGCTCACCGATGACAAGGGCCGCCGGCTGATCATCCCGGCCGACCGGCTCGCGTACGTGGAGATCGGCGAGGTCTCGATCCGCAAGGTCGGCTTCGGCGCGATCTGATCCCGGTCCGGACACGTTCGCGCGTGTCCCGGGTACGGAGTGCCACGGCGGGGGCACGATGGCGGTAAGACCTGCGTTGCGGTGGTCTGGTTGCTACGGGGCACCGGACCGGGGCGCAGGTCGGCCACCCCTCAAGGAGGAATCGTGGGTTACTGGATCTGGATGATCATCGTCAGTCTCATCGCGGGCGTCATCTTCGGGCCGCTGGCCCGGCTGGTGCTCCCTGGCAAGCAGAACATCAGCCTCGGATGGACCATTCTCGGCGGCGGCATCGGCGCCTTCATCGGTGGTCTGATCGCCTACTTCCTCGGCGTCAAGGACACCAGCGGCCCGGACTGGATCCAGTACCTGATCCAGATCGTCTGCGCCGCGATCGTCATCTCGATCATCGCCGCACGAAAGCCCAAATCCGCCTGACCGCAACCGCCCGCGGGGCGAGAACCCCCGCGCATCTCGACGGCCGCCACCCATTCCTGGGCAGGCGGCCGTTGCGTGTGCCGGCCTGTTCTCAGGCCTGGAGGCCGAGGGCCGTCATCCGGGCGGTGTGGGCCTCGGTCAGGCGGGTGAGCATCCGGCCGATCGCGGCCAGGTCCAGCCCGGGACGGTCGACGGATCCCGCCAGCAGCGCGGCCAGCGAGTCCCGGTCCGCGGCGATCCGCTGCGCCTGGCTGAGCGCCTCGCCCACCAGGCGGCGGCCCCACAGCGCCAGCCGCCCACCCAGCTTCGGGTCCTCCTCGATCGCGGCCCGGACCCGGTCGACCACGAACTCGGCCTGCCCGGAGTCCGCGAACACCTCGAGCACCAGGCCCCGGGTCTCCGCGTCCACGAACGACGCGATCTCGCGGTAGAAGTCGTTCGCCAGGCCGTCCCCGACGTACGCCTTGACCAGGCCCTCCAGCCAGTCCGACGGCGCCGTGTGGTCGTGGAACGCGTCCAGCGGCGTGACGAACGGACGCATCGCCTCCATCGGGTCCACCTCGAGCGCGACCAGCCGGTCCCGCAGTTGCTGGAAGTGCCCGAACTCGGTGGTCGCCAGCGCGGCGAGCTCCGCCTTGTCGTTCAGGGTCGGTGCCAGTTTGGCGTCCTCCGCCATCCGCTCGAACGCGGTCAGCTCGCCGTACGCGAGCACTCCCAGCAGATCCACCGCCGCGGCCCGGTAGGCGGGATCATCAAAGGCCGTCTGCTCCATGCCCGGAACCTTATCCGGACGAGGGCACGAGTGGCGCAAGGCACACTTGCCTGCCTCAGCAGCCCACGACACGGGATGCGGGAGAAGGTCCGGACAACCGGCAGCGAAGTGGCGCAAACCACACGAAGCGGTCTTGACGTCGGTTGCGGTTACACTGGTGGGCGATTCGCCGGTGACGCGCCCAGATGGGCAAGCTGGTGCGAGGTGCTTGCACAGTGTCCCCGCGCCTCACGATCGGGGCTGAGAAGCCCCAGGCGCCCGGCCACTGAGCACACCTGTCCGCACCAAGCATGTGAGAGGCGATCAGCCTGACCACCTTCCGAGAGCTCGGGGTGCTGCCCGAGATCTGCGACGCGCTCGACCGCGTCAACATCAAAGAGCCATTCCCGATCCAGGAGATGACGCTCCCCGTCGCGCTGATGGGCACCGATCTGATCGGTCAGGCCCGCACCGGCACCGGCAAAACGCTCGGCTTCGGCATCCCGTTGCTGCAGCGCACCATCTCCCCCGGCGAGGCCGACTACGAGGAGCTCGCAGCCCCCGGCAAGCCGCAGGCGCTGGTCGTCACGCCGACCCGTGAGCTGACCATCCAGGTCGCCAAGGACCTCGTCACCGCGTCCACCGTGCGCACCGTGCGGGTCCTGACCATCTACGGCGGCGTCGCATACGAACCGCAGCTGGATGCGCTGAAGAACGGCGTCGACGTCGTCGTCGGCACGCCGGGCCGCCTGCTCGACCTGGCCAATCGGGGCGTACTGGATCTGGGCCACATCAAGGTCCTGGTGCTCGACGAGGCCGACGAGATGCTCGACCTCGGCTTCCTGCCCGACGTGGAACGCATCCTGCGCAAGACACCCGAACTGCGGCAGACGATGTTGTTCTCGGCAACGATGCCGTCGGCCGTGATCGGGCTGGCCCGCACCCACATGCGCCACCCGCTGAACATCCGGGCCGAGTCGCACGAGGACACCGAGATGGTGCCGACGACGGCACAGTTCGTCTACCGCGCGCACGACCTGGACAAGCCCGAGGTGGTGGCCCGGATCCTGCAGGCCGACGACCGCGGCCGGGTGATGATCTTCTGCCGGACCAAGCGGGAGGCCTCCCGGCTGACCGACGATCTGCAGGACCGCGGGTTCAAGGCGGCCGCGATCCACGGCGACCTGAACCAGCAGGCGCGTGAGCGCGCGCTGACCCGGTTCCGCGGCGACCTGATCGACGTACTGATCTGCACCGACGTCGCCGCCCGCGGGATCGACGTCGAGGGCGTCACGCATGTCATCAACAACACCTGCCCCGAGGACGAGAAGGCCTACATCCACCGGATCGGCCGGACCGGCCGCGCAGGGGCGAGCGGGATCGCGGTGACGTTCGTCGACTGGCCGGACCTGACCCGCTGGAAGACGATCAACAAGGCGCTCGACCTGCCGTACGACGAGCCGCAGGAGATCTACTCGACCTCCCCGGAGCTGTACCACGACCTCGGCATCCCGACCGAGGCGAAGGGCCGGATCAAGCCGGCCCGCGAGCCGCGCGAGTCCGGCGAGGCCCGCGAGGAGCGGCCGGCCCGAAGCCGTCGCGGTGGCGAGAGCCGCGGCGAGGGCGACGGCGAGCGGACCGCCCGGAAGCGCAGCCGCAGCCGCAAGCGCACCCGGTCCGGTCAGGTCCTGGACGAGAAGTCCGAGGCCGATGTGACCACCAAGACCCAGGTGCCGCCGACCGAGGAGTCCTCCACCGAGGCCGCCGAGGCACCCGCGCAGGAGCGGAAGCCACGCAAGCGCACCCGCAAGTCCGCGGAGGCCACGACCGAGACCAACGCTGAGGCCAACGCCGACGTCAAGGCTGTGGACAAGGCGGATGTCAAGGCTGCGGCGAAGGTGGGCGTCAAGGCTGAGGCCAAGGTCAAGGCCAAGGCTGGGGACGCGACCGTCGAAGAGTCGGCCGAGGCTCCGGTCAAGCGGACCCGGACGCGCGCCCGGAAGACCGTCGAGGCGAAGTCCACCGACAGCACCGCGCCGACCGAGCCGAGGACGCCCCCGACCACGCCGCTGTTCACCGCTCCGGAGTGACCT
>Ga0193707_1000085_pt1 | contig 23650 bp, 21 predicted proteins | sample U3c2metaG_FD_143043 | JGI IMG/M metagenome (GOLD analysis project Ga0193707, IMG submission 143043) | Soil microbial communities from a riparian zone of the East river system, Colorado, United States - U3c2 | ecosystem: Environmental > Terrestrial > Soil > Riparian zone | place: USA: East River... | reverse complement strand
ACTTTCCGCGGCGTCGGTCTGCGCTGCCTCGTCCTCTAAAAATCGCTCGCCGTTCTCAGCGTAAAATTGGCAGCCGCGCGCACATTTCTCGATTTCTGCTACCGAATCGCGAAACAACTTTCCCATCTCGAGCGTGATGGTCTCCGCGAATTTTTTCTTTTCCTGGAATAGCAACTCCGCGACAGCCTCCAAAAGCTCAGAGCGCTCAGTGAACGTCGTGCGCCGATATTGGCTGAACGCCTTTTCCGCGCGGATAAGCCGTTTCTCAATCTCTGCATCGTCGAAAGCTGAAAATTCCTTCAGCTTTTCACCGGTGGCGGGATTGACCGTTGCAATGCTCATCTCATTGCCTTCATGCATATGCTGCAGATGTGCAAGAGAGTGGTGGGGACTGCGTGAGTGCTCAGCGGCTGCGTGTCTGGTTGCCGGAAGTCTTCGGGTTTCTCTGCAGCTCCCAATTAATATTGTACCAAGCCTGCCGTTCGTCGGAAGTACGTTTGCCGGGCGGCGGCAGTAAGGCCAGAGCTTCTTCCGCAGTCTGTCGCGCCTCGACTAGCCGTTTCATAAAGCGCAACGCCTCAGCCAGAACGGTAAGGCTGCGGACGTCGCGGCGGTCAGTCTGGCGAACCGCTTCCTGAGCGAGGTCAAGCGAGCGCGGCCAATCCTTAAGCGTGGGTTCCGGTGTATTCAGCAGCAGATCGGCGTAACCGGCGAGCGCATCGGCGTACTCTGTTTTGTATGAGTCGGACGCGTCTTCTGCGCGCAACCGTTCGACAATGGCAAGCCGTTCCTTCGCAAGATCGATGACGCGTTGATTTATCGCGGGATTTTTCGTCCGAACCGCGATCTCGAATTGGACACGTGAAACATTGGCCAGGCTCTGGCTGAGATTACGCAACCAATCGTAACGTTTGTCCTGCTGGCAGAGCTTGCGCCGTATAGCGAGACTGCGCTCGTAATAATCCAGCGCCTCTTTCCATTTTTCCTGATCGGCGAAAAGTTTACCGAGAGTGTTATAGCTCGTAGCAACATCGTTTTGACGCTCCGGCTGCTCGGCTTGCTCATCGGCCTGTCCGGTTTGGCGCAGGTTCAAACTGGCGTCGAAATGCGCACGCGCTTCGCTGCGGCGGCCGTGATCGAGGTAGAACGTACCCAACCAATCATGAATGGAGGCTTCAATACGATTGAACTCAACCGCGGGTGGCGTGCGCTGTCGCGCCTGTGTGACCATCTTCAAAGCGAAAATGTAGTGTTCTTCGGCCTCTTTCATTTTCGTGTCGCACAAGAGCGCAGTGTCGCCCAGACGCGTGAGGTCGGTGAAGTAGAGCGCGCGCCAGCTCGTATCCTCCGGACGGCGCGACATCTCAGCGCGAGCAAGATCAATTGCCTGGCCGTAGATGGCACATGCACGGGCGTAAGCATCTTCGCTGATGTGCTTGGTTTTGTCAGGGCCGGGCCGATCGAGGTTGCAATCTCCTATAAGGATGATGCAGTCGTGCAGTTGTTTGGACAAAGCTGGGTTTGGGTCATGCGCGTTGATTCGCTCGGTGATGAGGCGGCGCGCTTCTTCTGCCTGACTGAGTGCGCTGGCCGCGTTGCCAAGACGCAGATATAAACGAGCGCAGACGCGGCGCAGTCCGGCGAGGCCGACAACTATGCGTGGATCTTCCGCGGAACTGCTGCTGACACTGCGCAACACGTCTTCGGCACGATCGAGAATTACCTTGCCGGGTTTGTCGGAGACGAGCGGTGTGAGCGCTTCGAGTAACGCTTCAACTTTTGTTTGTGTTTCTACAACTCGGTCTAACGCGGCTTTGGTTCGCTCCGCTCCGCGCAAGAGGCTGACGTCAGCTTCGCGCTTACTGGCCAGCGCCGCCCTTTCGGCCTGCGCGCTTCTCCATGCATAGCCGACCAGACCGGCCATGATGCTGAGGACGATAACGGCCACGCCCACTACCTGACGCACGCCGCGATAAAATGCCGCCTTTTGCCGGCGCGCTTCCGCATCAGGCAGATTTTTCTTGACCCAAGTAAGGTCAAAAACCTTGGAGTAAATACGATTGCGCGCCTGTAAGTATCCACCGACGACGCGAACGACGCCGGAAAGACGCAATTCATTCAAAACTGGATTGAGGTGGTCATCAGCGACTCGTTCTCCGCGACAGACTTTGGCGTATGCATCCAAAAGGGCCGCGCGGTCTTGTTCGCTGCGCAACAACCGATCGCGGACAAAATGGAGATTATCGTCGCGTTCGCGCGCTTCGGGAGAAAGGAAAATCGCTTCGCAGGCAAGATCCACATCGTTAGCCCGGTGCGCTTCACGTTTTGCCACTTCGGCGCAAAGTTTCTGGGTCAGGTACGGTTGTCCGCTGGTCCACCACAAGATTCGGTCGAGCAGCAGCAATGCGGTATCGCGGTGCGGACTCAAACCGCCGGCAAGCACGCTTGCCTCCGCGCGGTTGAAATCGCGCAATTCAATGGCGTGCCCGATGTTGAATGGCGTGATGCGTTCGTCACGGATAAGATCACTCGGTGTCGCGACGCCGAGCAGGCAGAAGGTGAGCCGCTCCAGCTTCGGATCTTCCGGCCGCCGGTTATAACATTCGCGAATGCCGGCGAAAAATTCATCGCCACTGAATTGGCGCAGGCTGCGCACCGCGTCGATTTCGTCGACGAACATGACAAGAGGTTTTCGTTTGCGTTCGAGATAAACTTCGTGCAGCGCCCCCATGAAGCGGTGAAGAGGCGCGCGCCGCATATTCGCATCCCAGTAGGCTTCCATCGCGGTTTCCAAGCTTAGCTTTTCGCCGACGTGACAAAGCATGCTGAAGTACCACTGTTCGACGTCGAGGTTTTGACCGATGGCGGTAAGATCGAGAATGACGACGGCGCTGCCTTGTCCCCGCAACGCTACCGCCGTGCGCACCATGAGCGATGATTTGCCCATCTGGCGAGAAGTAAGGACGTAGCAGAACTCGCCGTTGCGCAAAGCTTCGAGAAGCTCGCGATCAGCAGCGCGCGGCACGTATGAGTCGGCGTCGGCTTGAAGCGCGCCGCCGGTGACGAAAAAATTCTGCCGACTCATTGCAGATGGTTTCGCAGGTAACGCGCGTAGAGATCGCAACGGAAGGTAGCATTCGATGGTGTTTCACCCTTGAGCAGCCCGGCGGCCTGCAATCGATAAAAAACTTTCGCGTCTTCCACTGGCGTTTTTGCCAGCAGCGAGCGCAGAAAGGCGAGTGCGCTCTCGTTCCGCGAGAGTAACACCAAAAATCGCTTGAGGTGGTCCGCAAATGGGCCTTCGTCCGTCGCCGCGATGCCGAGAAGTTCTTCAAAGCTGCTCCCTCGCTCGAGCAATTCATGCAACGCCCGACGGACGAGGTACGGCTGGCCGCCGAGAAGACTCATGAACGCGTCGAGATTTTCTGCCGGCAACGGCTGGCCATAGAGCTCGTTCAGGCGTGAGACTTCCATGCGACTGAAATCTCGCAGACGCACCCGCGTGCCGACATTGAAAGGAGATTGATTGAGATCGGTGATGAACAAATGCGCTTCGGTGGCGTAGCAAATCACCATCGACAGCTCGTGCCACGGGCCCTCGGGATCGAGCGAGCGCGCATTGTGCCAGGATCGGAACAAACCGAACACTTCGCTCCCAAATGGGCAGGTAAAAAGCCGATCAACTTCATCCAATGCCCAGATTAATCCGCCGCGAACGTTGGGCAAAACCTCACGCCGGAAGTAGCTCTCGAAATTCTGGTTCGGTCCGCTTTTGGGACGCCAAACATCTTCCGGAAATTTTTCCAGGTTCAGCTGATTTGCCAGCGCCGCCCCCAGCGCGATGAAAAACGACTCGACCGATTTCAAGTCGTCGGCGTTCAATTTCTGAAAATCAGTGCATGCGACTTTAAGGCCGTCCCTTCGCGCCCGCTGCAATCCGCGTGACAGCAATGAGGTTTTGCCCACCTGCCGCGCCCCTTCAATCAACACGATGCTGTCGCGACGCTTAATCGCGGCGTGCAGTTCCGCGTCGCTCGGCCGCTCGATGTAGTAGGGGGAATTGAGTGGCATGGCACCGCCTGGCGACTCCAACGCTCGTGATACGCGGACTGCGTCGGCAGTCGGTTTCGCGAGCGCCGCCGCTAAGTCCGCTACCACTGCATCTGTGTCCTGCGGACCCCGCCAGAGCGTGTAATGGATTGGATCCAGCATTGTCGTTAGGTTTGGCGGTAACGGCCCTTCCCAATTCACTCGTACGGGCAGCACGCGCGGTCTTCCGCCCTGTTGCTGCGCCGCTGCATTTGCGATCTCCAACTCGAATGCCAGCATTTCGCTGCCTACAGCAGCCGGGGAAAGAAGCGGAATAATCGCCTCTGCATTTCGGATCGCTTGCTCGATTTCTCGCGCCCAATTCAGTCCCACTTGCAGATGTCGATCTACAAACACTTCGCATCCGCGTTTCGTCAGTTCGGCTTCCAGGCTCGCGAGCAGGACCGCATCTAATTCGATGTTGCGCTTGTAGATCAACACCACTTTCAGTCCCGCACACGACGGCGCTTCGGCCGACTTGGCCACGCGCACGGCCGCTTTGCCCCCGCTCATCAATTTCGACGGTGGTGCTGCTTGTCCTACTTTCCCGTCGTAGTAATTAAACAGGCGGAGCTTAACTCCATGTTTCACTTCTGCTTCCCCTAAGTCATGAAGGTATGCGCGAATTGCCTCGAACTCGCACAAGAAACTCGCGTGCACCTGCGACATCAAAATGTGGCCGGCGTCGCCGCAATCCATCACCCGCTGCGCAAAATTAATTCCGGCGCCGGAAACGCCTTCCGCGCCATTGATGTCCGGCACGCGATAAACCAGTCCTGTATGTATCCCCATCCGCAGCGGCACGCCGTCCGTTCCTTGCAATGCGGTTGAAATCTCCACCGCCGCGCGCAGCGGCTTGCAAACATCCGAATCCAAAAAAACCAGAGCCATTCCATCGCCGGTAGGCACTGAGATGAGCGAATGATTATCGTGAGCGTCATTGTATTCGGCGGAGTGGCGAACGGCCTGTCGCAATCGCCACAGCACCTCCGGTTGCTCGTCCGAAGGCAGGCGCGAATAACCCACCACATCACTGAACAGCACATGCGCCATTTCCGGTCTTGCCGCTGTCTCGGAGGGAAAACTCGCAAGTTCTTCGGCCATACGTGCCTTGCTGCCGCGGGGTAGGATGTCAAGTCTGGTCGTGAGCGGTCAATCCTTTTTTCGCGCCTACATCAGAAGCCGCCTACGCCGCCGCAAGCCGGTTACAGCCGCAGTCCTTTCGGAATGACGACGCGATCGACCAAATCAAAAATCCATTGGACCAGCAGCGCGAGGAGGGCTGCTGGAATCGCGCCTTGAAGGATGGTTACGTGATCGTTCAAGTCAAGGCCGCTCAAAATCGGCTCGCCCAAGCCTCCGGCTCCAATCAATGCCGCGAGAGTCGCGGTCCCGATATTGATCACCGCGCTGGTCTTGATTCCGGATAAAATCGAACGGGACGCCATAGGTAGATAAATTTCCCAGAGCCGCGTGGTTGGGCTGAGTCCCAATGCGATGGCCGATTCGCGCAGCGATCGCGGGATATCCTGCAGACCGCTTGCAGTGTTCCGCACGATCGGCAGCAATCCGTAGAGAAAAAGCGCGGCAATGGCCGTGCGGATGCTGATTCCGAAAAAGGGAAGAGGCACAAGCAAAGCCAGCAAAGCGAGTGATGGAATTGTTTGCACGATGCTTGCAAAACCAAGAATAGCCTGCCCAATTGCTCCACCGCGACTGGCAACGATGCCAAGCGGAATGCCGCAGATCACCGAAAGCATTAGGGAAAATCCAGCCAGCTGTAGATGGCGAAGTGTCCAGCGCGCGAGTTTCTGCGGGAACGATTCGCCCGCGGTATTGCCCGATCCTGCGCCGCGTTCAAAATACAAGTTTGCCGCTCTCGTGTAATTTTTTGTGCGCTCCGCTTCCGCATTGAGGCGAACCATACGTTTCTCATCCAGCGTTCCTTCCAAACGACGCAGTGCCGCGATGGCATTCGTGGGCATGGACAATCGAAACAAAAGGACTGCCTCATACTTTGGAAAGAATTGAAGGTCGTCTTCGAGAACGACGAGATCGTTTTGTTCTATCTTCGCATCGGTGGAGTAGGCGTCTTTTACGTTAATTGAGCCGTTTGCAAGCGCGCTGTAACCGAGCGCGTGTTCGATGCCGATGACGTTTCGCTGAGGCAGCGCGTAACGCTCGCGCAACGGTTGCCAGCCGTCCTGCCGGTCCAGGAATTCGTGGGTGAGCCCAATCTTCAATTCGGGGTGTTTTCGCAGGTCGCTGATGGTTCGTACGCCGAGTGGTTGCGCTTCACTGCGTCGCATCACGAGAGCGTAGGTGTTGTTAAACCCAAGCGGCTCCGTCATGGCCACGCCAAATTTTGCAAGCGAATCGCGGATTTGGTCGAGCGATAATAATCGATCGCTCTTTAGGATCTGCTGCGCAATTGTCCCGGTGTATTCCGGATAGACATCGATTTGTCCGCTACGCAGCGCTTGCCACAGAATGATGGTGCCGCCCATGCCCTGGCGATGTTCCGCTGGGATTCCGGCATCGGTCAGGGTGCGCTTGGCGATTTCCCCCAGCACATAAGACTCGGTGAACTTCTTTGAACCTATGATGACCGGATTTCCATTTGCGGTACAGATCGAGGCGAAAAGAATTAACAATAGTAAAAACCGGCCGATGGGCCGCGCGCGGCGCGCCCGGCAGTCGCGCCCTACCAGCGTGGGGTGAACCGAATTCATGTGAAATCGAGCGCGCGTTGCGCGTTAATGAATTCCAAAACGAATGGTTCGGCCGGTTTCTCGCGGAGATCTGTTACCGAACCTCTTTGCACAATGCGGCCTTCGTTCATGAGCACTATTTCATCGCCGAAATAAACGGCCTCCGCTAAATCGTGGGTGACGAACATCACCGTCTGCTGTAGGCGCGCGAAAATTTCCTTGAGATCCTTTTGCAATGCAGCGCGTACGAGCGGATCCAGTGCGCCAAGCGGTTCGTCGAGCAACAGCAACTGCGGAGAAAGCATCAAAGCGCGCATCAGGCTGACGCGCTGTCGCTGGCCACCGGAAAGCTCGACAGGGTATCGCGGGAGCAGTTTATCGGAAAATCTTGTTAGTTCGCATAATTCCGAGAGCCTCCGGTGCATTTCCTCCTGGGATTTTCCAACGTGGCGCGCCATCAAGACGACATTGGCGCGCGCGCTTAGATGTGGGAACAGGCCGCCCTCCTGGATCACGTAACCGATCCGGCGGCGAAGAGCAGCGATGTTATCGGCGGTGACCATTGCGCCGTCGAACTCGATTGAACCGAAATCCGGCTCGATTAAGCCAATGATCAACCGAAGCAAAGTTGATTTGCCGCATCCGCTGGGGCCGATGAGCACAGTAGTTTTGCCACGTTCAATCGAGAGATTCGTGGGATGCAACGCGGCTGCATCCCCGTAGCGTTTGCTTATGTCGGCGAGTCCAATCAGCGCGCTCATTGCTGACGAGTGATGCAGGCAATCCTGCCTGCAAATTCTAGGTCTGCAAACGCGCTACCTGCAGACAGGATTGTCTGCCTCACGTTGTGACCATGAAATAGAAAACGCCAAACAGCCGCGCATTGTCAGTCCACATTCGAACAAACTCGAATCCGACTTTGCCGGCGAGCGCGGCAAATTCTTCCGGCGCGTATTTGTAGGAATACTCGGTGCTGATCTTTTCCCCCCGACGGAAATGGAATTTGTGTTCGTCAAGATGAACAAACTGATCGATTTCGCTGATGAGATACATTTCGATGCGACCGGCACTCGAATTGTAGATGGCTCGATGCCGCCATTGATCCAGATCGAAATCTGCGCCCACTTCGCGATTCATGCGCGCCAATAAGTTCAAATTGAACTGCGCAGTAATCCCAGCGCGGTCGTTGTAAGCGGCTTCGATCACATGCTGATCCTTTTTTAAATCAACGCCGATGAGCAGCCCGCCATTCTCCCTGCAAACATTGGCGATCCGACGTAAGAATTCCATGGCTTCATTCGGTTCGAAGTTGCCGATGGTAGATCCGGGAAAATAAACAACATTACGCGCAGCTTTGTGACTTGGTGTAGGCAGCACCACAGGCTGCAGGTAGTCGGCACAAACCGGCAGGATTTCCAGGTCGGGAAAAATTTTCTCGAAAAGAGCAGTCGATTCACGCAGTTGCTTTTCCGAGATATCAACAGAGATGTAAACGGCAGGGTCCTTGAGCGCTTCGACCAGAATACGCGTCTTGGTGCCGGCGCCGGTGCCGAGTCCGATCAGCTCGACACTCGGTCCGAGCTGCGATGCGATCTCGGCGCGGTTTCGATCCAGAATGTCGATCTCGGTCCGGGTGATGTAATATTCTGGCAGTTCGCAAATTTTTTGGAACAACATCGCTCCCCGTTCATCGTAAAAATATTTGCACGGAAGCGTCCGCGGATTGCTGGAAAGACCAGCAATAACGTCTGCAAGAAAATCCGACGATTCTAGCGTGGAAATCTGCTGCGGGGCAGTCAAAGAATCTCCGGCCATTGTGAGATTGGAAGCGGAGCGGTGCGCCCGGCGGTCGCGCCCTACCGATTCATTGTGGGTCGCGTGCGAGTCTGATTCCTGTAAATTGCCAGCGTTTTTCCGGCTGAAAGAAATTGCGATAGGTGCGGCGAATGTGGCTGCGCGATGTCGCGCAGGAACCGCCTCGCAAAACGTACTGGTTACACATGAACTTCCCGTTGTATTCGCCGAGCGCGCCTGGCGCCGCGCGGTAACCAGGATACGGTGAGTAGGCGCTGCGCGTCCATTCCCAGACGTCCCCGAACATCTGGTGAAGATCTTGATTTTGCGCGGTTTTCTCCGCCGAGACAGTGGACGCTACAGCCGTCGGTGCTGGATGGAACAATTCGTCTTCGACGAAATTTCCGTCGATCGGAACATCCAGTGCAGCGCGCTCCCACTCAAATTCTGTCGGGAGACGCACGCCCGCCCAGTTCGCGTACGCGTCGGCTTCGAAATAACTCACATGCGTCACCGGCTCGGACCCATCGACGGGGCGAAAACCTGATAACGTGAAATGCCACCAGGCGCCATCGTGTTTGGTCCAGTAAAGCGGCGCTTGCCAGCATTGTTCGTTCATTGTCATCCATCCGAGCGACAGCCAGAACTCCGGTCGCCGGTAACCATTGTCTTCGATGAATGCGATGTACTCGCCGTTCGTTACCGGGCGCGAGGCCAGCGAAAATGCGGGAATCAGCGCTTGATGCCGCGGCCCTTCGTTGTCGTAGGCGAAGCCACGGCCATCATGGCCAATCGCGACGGTTGCCTCTTCGAAATCGACGAAACGGTAGGGACCCCGACGCGTCGGGGTTGCCGTCCGTTCTTCGGCGCGCACGGAGTGACGCGCCCTACCAGAACGAAAGACAGGATAAAGCGGATTTTGCGCGAACACGTGCTTGATATCCGTGATGAGCAATTCCTGGTGTTGTTGCTCATGATGCCTGCCGAGGACCAGAATCGGTTCGATTTCATCGAGCAATTTCTCATCAGCATTGGAAAGCAGAGTGTCGATATGTGAATCGATCGAAGCGCGGTAGCGCTGTGCTTCCCTTACTGTTGGCCGCGAAATTAATCCACGCAGATCGCGCCGGTGCATGTCACCGGCCGCATTGTAGTACGAATTGAAAAGATAAGCGTACTCCGGAATTTCGGGGCGATATCCCGGCACAAACTTTTTGAGGATAAACGTCTCGAAAAACCAAGTTGTGTGGGCGAGGTGCCATTTTGTCGGGCTAACGTCTGGCATCGATTGCACGACGCAGTCTTCTGGTTCGAGACCGGCGCACAGCGCATCAGTAAAATTTCTGAGTTGATGAAAACGAGCAAGCAAGCGTTCAACACGCCCTGAGCCGGAGTGCAAATGAGGTCGTTCGGCCGCACTCGTTTCGGTCGCGGCCTCGACTGAGGCCGGACTCAAAGAATTTCCCCTTCCTGTTGGAGTTCTTCCCGGCGCGCTTCAAGCATCTGATCGTGAGCCGCTTCCTCGAGGCCATCGATTACGCAATGCTCTCCAACTGTCTCTTCTTCCTCAGTACCGGGACGCGGCAGACGGTGACCTTTGGAGCTGGCGACAACCGCCCACTCTTCCGTTAAATCGGCATTATCGGGAGTCTCCTCGGGAGGTGTATGGTTTTCCTCGCCCATCAACTCCCGGCGGGCCTGCTTCCAATCAGCCTCGGTAAATTCGTCAGGGTTGCGCTCGTCGATCAGCGCAATTTCCCTTGCGCGCTTTTCCACTTCCTCCGGTGATGGCGCGCCGAGTCCGTTGCCGTGCAACGAGATTTTTCCCGGAACAGGTTGTGAGTAATCATTCATAACCAATACTTCGAAAGGCGATGGCGGCCTGTTCGCATTACACTTTGGACTACAGATTAGAGGCTTGCAATACAAGCGGTAAAAAATGGCCAGCCAGTCTCCGAAGATATGCTTCGCGAAAATTTGATTAAACTCGAGAACGGTGCCGTCATCGCTTTTGAAGAATACGGCAACGCGAATGGAGAGCCGGTCATATTTTGTCACGGATGGCCGAGCTCACGAATTATGGCGCGACTTACAGACGACCCAGCGCGCGATCTTGGTATTCGCATCATTTCACCCGATCGACCGGGCATTAGTGGTTCTAGTTTGCAGCCCGATCGCAAGTTAACCGATTGGCCGCAGCTTGTAGAACGAATCGCTGATCACTTCGCTATCTGCGACTTTCGAATGCTCGCGATCTCCGGCGGCGCACCTTACGCCTATGCAACGGCTGCTGCGATGCCTGAGCGAGTGCGAGGAATAGCCATAGTCGGCGGCGCTCCTCCAATCACAGAAGTTAGCGACACCTATGCATTGCTTCCGCTTTACCGCTGGATGCTCGCACTGTATCGAATCCGACCGGGACTGTTGCGAAGATTATTTTACCTGGCACGGCCGTTTCTCTCATTGCGGCCGCCTGTCCGTCTTCGTCCACTGGTTTTAAAAATGCTATTGTTACGGCCGTGCGACGCTGAAAGCTTACGCGACGCAGCGGCGTTCGAAGCTATTTTTGAAAGCCAGCGGCGCGCATGGCGAGCTTCGGCTGAAGGCGTCATCGCGGACGCCCAGATATATGCCGAGCCGTGGGGGTTTGCGCTCGAAGATGTGCGCGTTCCGGTTCGACTATGGCATGGGAAGGAGGACCGAGCTTTTTCAATTCACCTCGCCGAAGAAGTGGCAAAGCATTTGCCCAACTGTAAAGCACGCTTTGTTAATGACGCGGGGCATTATTCGCTGCCCATTCGCCACATGCGCGAAATCCTTGAGGACCTGATATCCTTCTAGCTGCCGAGCTCCTTCGCGGACTGCTTCGGCGAATCTTCCCGCTCGACGCACCGAGCGGAATCTGGATTGCCTCCGGCATTTGCTCGAGTCACCGCAACATCGGCGCGCAGTTTTGCCTCCATCATTTTATCGAACGAAAAATGCTCCGTTGCGTAGCGAAGGCCGTTCGCCGCGCAGTGCGCAGCTAGTTTTGGATCGCAAATGAATTCAACGATCGCAGCCGCAAGCGCCTGACTGTCACCCGGCTCTATGAGCAGGCCGTTTTGGCGATCCCGCAGAATCTCCGGAATGTCGCCTACTTTTGTGGCGATGACCGGACGGCCGCTGGCGAAAGCCTCACGCAAGACGATCGGAGACGCCTCGGTGCGCAGCGAAGCTATCACCACCATGTCGCACGCCGCATAAACGTCGGGTGTGTCCCAGCGGTATCCGGCCATAATGATTTTGTCGGCCAATCCGGCCTGATCGATAGCGTTCCTTACGTTGATGCCGCGTTTCAAAATCCCCGTGCCCTGGCCTACAATCGCGAAGCGAGCATCAGGACATTTCTCTAGAACGAGACGGGCCGCTTCAACTAGAACGAGCTGTCCTTTGTCGGGCCGAATCATGCCTACGTTCCCAATAAGGGGAGTGTTGTCGTCGATGCCGATTTCACGACGAAATTTCGTCGGGTCACGCGGCGGTTTGAATTTTTCGAGATCGACCGCTGAACCGATGACTTCAATTTTCGCAGGATCAATCCCATGTTCCCGTACGAGCTGGCGTTTGATCACCGATGCGTCGGCCACGATTTGCGAACAGCCATGCTTGAAAACAAAGGCGCGACTTTTGCTGCCAATTGGATCAGTGATACAGCGCGCACGACTCAGCGGAATGCCGCAAAAATAGAGCGGCAGACAAATCCAATGATCCTTGGAGCTGTAAGCTTTCAGCACGTCAATCTTGTTTCGCCGGCAAAATCTCCAGAGACGCCACGAACACAGCGGGTCAACGCGGCTCCGGAGTGACATCGTGATCAGCCGTGTGCCGAGTTCAGAGGCCTTGTCGTGAACCTGACTGCATGGATTGCAGACCAACCACGCCTGATGGCCATGCGCATTCAGCCAGTTAATCTCCAGACAGGTGCGATACTCCTGGCCGCCCCAGCTGCGGCTACTCTCTACGTAGAGAATGTTCACGTCGAATCGATGACCTGCGCGGTAACCGGCACAGTCTACGCGGCGGCGGCACGTTTTTCGAGAATGTAATCGTGAATCGTGTTAACAGTCCGAAGCGCTTTCCCAGCTACATCGGAGCTGGGCACACCGACTCGAAATGTCTTTTCCATGCTCACCACTAGCTCGAGCGCGTCAATGGAATCCAAGCCGAGTCCGTCAGGGCCGAAAAGTGGCAGGTCATCGCCGATTTGCTCAGGAGTAACTTGCAGCATCAGATTTTTGACCAGCATTTCTTTGATTTGGACGCGCAAATCCGGTTCAGACATAACGAGCCGCGATTTTGCTGCAAATCACGCACCGGGTCAAACGCCTTAGATCCGGACGCGCGCTCGCTTAGTGGAAATGAAAGGGGGTTGTTCCTCTTAAACCTGGTCGGCTTTGTCTCCGGGAGTGACTGCCTGAGTTGGATCTGGGCGCACTTCCGTGGCGGCAGGCTGGTTTTCGATCCGCGCCACAGTCGATTGCGCCGGTTTCACATCCGATTTGGCGACTTCCGTCTCAGACTTTCCGGCTTTGTGGAGTTCGTCGCTGAATTCGTCCTTTGCTTTTTGAAACTCCTTTACAGCCTGACCCATTCCGCGAGCGAGCTCGGGTAGTTTTTTTGCTCCGAACAAGACCAGAATAATCAGCAGTATGACAATTAAGTCTGGCCCCGCCAAGTTCATGAAGCTCGCTAACAGGCTCATACGCTAGCCTCAAGATCAAGCTCTTTCGGGAAGTTGCAAGGCAATTTCGGCCGGTGGTATTGAGGCCTCCGTGATTGACAGGGCTAGCCTGCTATGGGAAAAGCATTTCTTATGCGACCTATTTGGAAAGGCAGCATCAGCTTTGGGCTGGTTTATATTCCCGTGGCGGTTTATCCCGCCACGCGCGAAGAAAAGCTTAGCTTTCGACAGCTTCGTTCCAGCGATCTCAGCCCAATCAGATACAAAAAGGTGGCGGAAGCCGACTCTAAAGAAGTTCCAGCCGACCAAATCGTAAAGGGGTTCGAATACGAACGTGGCCGTTACGTTGTCATGAAAGATGAGGACTTCGAAAAGGTGCGTATTGAGTCCACGCACTCCATTGACATCACCGACTTTGTGGATTTGGAACAGGTCGATCCTAAGTTTTTCTACAGGCCATATTTCCTCGAACCGCAAAAAGGCGGTGAAAAGGCCTACACAGTTTTGCATAAGGCGCTGAGTGGCACCGGCAAGATCGGTATCGCCAAAGTCGTAATCAGCAATCGTGAACATTTGGCTGCAGTAAAGCCCGATGGTTTGTTCCTCATTCTCGAGCTGATGCACTTTGCCAGCGAAATATTGAGTGCCGACGTTTTGAAGAACGGTTCGACGACAGCGGTGAGCGACAAAGAGCTGAAAATGGCGCAAGCATTAATCGAAAGTATGAGCGATTCCTGGGAACCGGAAAAATATCGGGACGAATACCGGACGGCCCTCATGGAGATCATCGAACAAAAGGCGCAGCACAAGGAGATCACCACGAAAGCGCCAGCCGCACCGACACCTACCAACGTGGTGGATCTGGTGAAGGTGTTACAGGATAGCCTCAACCGGACGCAATCGCTCAAGCAAAAGCCCAACGCTGCCCGGCCGTCTGGCCGCCGGTCCACTAGCACTCTCGTCAAACAAAGGCGACGAGCAGGCGCTCTGGGTTAGTGCCGCTGTGCCGTTGCAAATTGCAAGGCTGGCATTATAGTCAGCACTTCTTTATGGCCAAGACTGCCTGGATTAATCGCAACGAGCGAAAGCGCGCAACGGTGAAAAAATACGCCGCGCAGCGCGCGGAGTTAAAGGCGAAAAAAAACTATGCTGCGCTCGCGCAGTTACCGCGTGACGCTAGCCCCACGCGTGTAGTGAATCGGTGCGAAGTCACCGGGCGCCGGCGCGCTTTTATTCGCCGCTTCAAAATGTCGCGCCTTACTTTTCGTGAATTGGCTTCGCAAGGACTCATCCCTGGCGTAACCAAGTCGAGCTGGTAAACTTTCCAGCGCCGGCGTACGGCTGAGCGGCGTGCGATTCAGCCAGTCACAAGCCGGCTGGTATGCAAATTTGCGGCATGAACTCCCCCTCACTATTCCTTCTGTTACCGCTGGCTGACGTAATCGCGCGGCAATGGGACCCAATCATACTGCTCGTTGCCAAATTGGCAGTGGTCATGGCGCTGGTATTGCTGAACGGATTCTTTGTCGTAGCCGAATTTGCGCTCGTCAAAATCCGCGATAGTCAGCTCAACACGCTGGCTGCAGAAGGTATCAAGCGAGCTGCGTTGGTAAAACAGATTAAGAACAACCTGAATGCTTATCTTTCCGCCTGTCAGGTTGGGATTACTGCAGCGAGCCTCGGGCTCGGTTGGCTGGGGGAACCTTTCCTTGCGCGGATGCTTCAACCATTTTTCGTCTTCGCAGGAATCGAATCGACGGCGGTGATTAGATCGATCTCCTTCGCGCTGGCATTCTCGGCCATCACGTTTTTGCACATTGTTCTGGGAGAACAGGCACCCAAAATTCTCGCCATCCGCAAGGCCATGCCTGCTGCGTTATTTGTGAGCGCGCCACTACGGTGGTTTTACGCGATTTTTAAACCAGCGATCTCGTTCCTAAACGCGGCGAGCAACTGGGTCCTTAGTCACCTTCTCCATGTAGAACCAATCGCCGAAGGAGAGCTGGCCCATAGCGAGGAAGAGCTGCGATTGATTGTGCGGGAAAGCGAAAAGTCCGCTGAGGTTACGCCCCTCGGCCGTGAACTTGTCTTTAACGTGCTTGACCTGCGCGACCGCGTCGTGCGCGATATTATGACGCCGCGCGGTGAAATCGTTTATCTCGACCTCGAAGACGACTTCGAGACCAACGTGAAAAAGGCCATCGATTCCAAGCACACTCGATTTCCCCTGTGCCGCGAAAATCTCGATAACACAGTTGGCCTCATACATATCAAGGAACTGCTTCCGATGATGCGCGACCCGCACCCTGATCTATTGAAGATCAAACGCGATTTAATTCCCTTGCCCGAGATGATGCCGCTTGAAAAATTGCTCAAACTATTCCTTGGCAAGCACGCGCATCTTGCACTCGTGGTGGATGAGTTTGGGGGAACCGTCGGCATGGTGACCATGGAGAACGTTCTTGAGGAGCTGGTCGGCGATATTCAGGATGAGTTCGATTTCGAAAAGGAAGAGTTTCGCAAGATCAGCGCAAACGAATTCAGCGTGGACGGATCGCTCGGACTTTATGAACTGAACGACCTCGCAAAGCTTGACTTGGAAAGCGCCGATGTAAGCACGATCGGCGGTTATGTCACCCATCTGCTCGGCCATCTGCCCAAGACAGGCGAACAGGTCAAGATCGATGATTATCTGGTCACGGTTTCACAAGCCGACAACCGCCGTGTGAAGCAACTTCACTTTAAGAAATTGAGCGACGGCGTGGCGAATACGTCCACGCCTGAGGAGGCACGCATTCGCGAGCGGTGACGTTGGTGGATTGCTAGACCACCGCCCGGACCAGCTTGGCGCGGAGCGCCGGACGCCGTCGCAATTGTGCGGTCAATGCTGCGATAGCGCGCAGCGTGGATGGACTGATGTGATGTTCCATCCCTTCGACGTCGTGATAGATCACGCGATCGTCGAGGCCCAGAAGAGTAAGAAAATCAGTGAGCAGTTCATGGCGGCGCGCAATGTTTCGGGCCAATGTTTCGCCCGCGGTTGTCAGGACCAGTCCGCGATACTTCTCGTACTTGAGCAAACCTTCGCCGTCGAGCCGCTGTACCATGTTGGTTACGCTGGCCTGTGAAATTTTCAACGCAGCCGCGATATCGACTACGCGGGCGTACCCTTTGACGTTAATGAGCTCGAGAATGCGCTCGAGATAATCCTCCACGGTGGTGGAACTACCGAGGGCGGATCGTTGTTTCTTGTGTGGCATTATGCCAAAGATAGAAAGGAGGTAAAGTAAGTCAACCCACAGAATGATTTGACCGATTAATTAAATTAGGTATGCCTAATTCTAAAGTGAAGAAATGCGTTTCCTGCCACTGGCGAGCTTGCTGCTAAATGAGCATTCGGTTTTGAAGTGATGAACCAATCAAACCAACGAACGGCGATGGACTTGGAACGCGGGTGGCGTAGGACTGCGCCGCGCGTCTCGTTAGCCGAAGTTCACCGCAGCGTTGTGGTTCCGGTGACCGCGTCATTTTGGCGAAAACTTCTCGCGTTTTCTGGGCCCGGTTTTCTCGTCGCGGTCGGCTACATGGACCCGGGTAACTGGGCTACGGATTTGGCTGGAGGCGCAAGGTTTGGCTACGCGCTTTTGTCGGTCATCATGATTTCAAACTTGATGGCGATTCTGCTACAGCACTTGTGCATCAAGCTGGGCGTAGCCACTGGCCGAGATCTGGCCCAGGCGTGTCGGGATCACTACTCGACACCGACAGTGTGGGGTCTCTGGATTCTGTGCGAAATCGCTATCGCGGCCTGTGATCTCGCCGAGGTAATCGGCTCGGCCATCGGGTTACAACTTCTCTTCGGCATCCCGCTGTTCTGGGGCTGTTTGATTACCGCAACCGATGTGCTGGCGGTGCTCTATTTGCAAAACAAAGGCTTCCGTTACATCGAGGCCCTGGTCATCACCCTCATCGCCACTATAGGCGGTTGTTTCACCGCCGAGCTGATTTTTTCGAAACCAGAGCTGACAAGTGTTTTGTCCGGTTTTGTGCCAAGCGGACAGATCGTCACCAATCAGGGAATGCTTTACGTCGCCATGGGCATCCTTGGTGCGACGGTAATGCCGCACAATCTTTATCTGCACTCGTCCATCGTGCAGACGCGAAAGTTCGAACAAACGCCTGCCGGCAGACGCGAAGCGATCAAATTCGCAACCATCGATTCGACCTTCGCACTCATGTTTGCATTGTTCATTAATGCCGCAATCCTGATTTTGGCTGCTGCTGCCTTCCATTGGTCTGGCCATCAAGACGTCGCGGAGATTCAGGAAGCCTACAAATTGCTCAGCCCGCTGTTGGGCGTCGGCGTGGCGAGCATTCTCTTTGCCGTGGCGCTCCTTGCTTCGGGGCAAAACTCGACCCTTACCGGCACACTTGCCGGGCAAATTGTGATGGAAGGTTTTCTTAACATCCGGATTACGCCGTGGCTGCGGCGTTTGATCACGCGGCTTATTGCTATCGTGCCTGCGCTTTTGGTGATCGGATTTTTCGGCGAAAGCAAAACCACCGAACTGCTTGTGGCCAGTCAGGTCGTACTCAGCATGCAACTTGGTTTCGCTGTGTGGCCGCTGATGCGGTTCACGAGCGAAAAGGCCAAAATGGGTGAGTTTGCAAACGGTCTTTGGATAAAAATCCTAGGGTGGACGGTGGCCGGTATTATTATTGTGCTCAATGTGAAGCTGCTCTTGGACACTTTCTTACCGGACGCCATGTTGAAAGCGCTCTACGGGTTTCTCCACATTGCCCCGCCAACACAATAAAAAATGAGCGATGACCCTTTCGCTGAGCTATTGCGTGTGCAGGCAAATGACAAATGACGAGAGAAAAATGAAAACCCGAATAACGAAGCAAAATTGGCTCTTCCGTTCCGGGCTTTTGGCGTTGTCATTCCTTCGATGCTCGTCATTTGGATTTCGTCATTTTTGCCATGTATAAACACATTCTCATTCCGCTTGAGAATAGTTCGGCCGACGCGACGATTCTTACACACATCAAACCTCTGGTGCGCATGACTGGCGCGAAACTGCTTCTTGTGCACGTCGCTGATGGTTGGGTCGCCCGGAACTTCAATCAACTCCAGCTCGCTGAAAGCGAAGAGATGAAACAGGACCGGGCGTATCTGGAAGGACGTAGGGCAGAATTGGCCGCAGAAGGTTTCACCTGCGCAGCTGTGCTCGCACTTGGTGAACCCTCGGACGAGATCATAAAGCTCGCGCGGGAGAAAGAGGTCGATCTAATCGCGATGACTACGCACGGACACCGGCTTGTTAGTGACATTCTTTATGGCGCTACGGCCGACAAGGTGCGACACGCGGTCGATGTGCCGGTCCTGCTGTTGAAAGTGAAGAGCTGAAGAAATGACGAATGTCCAATGACGAACGAATGACAGAATTCGTCATTTGATCATTCGCGCTTCGTTCGACATTCGACATTCCTCCTTCGTCATTCTATAGGCGGGCCGTGAAAGTCCTGTTTCTCACAAACGAATATCCGCCGCACATCTACGGCGGCGCAGGCGTGCATGTGGGTTATCTCTCGCGCGAACTGGCGAAAATGATGCCGGTGGAAGTGCGATGCTTTGGCGACCAACGCCTTAACGAAGGCAACCTCAAGGTCATCGGGTTTGAGCTCGACACTAGCGATTTTACCTGTCCAAAGCCGTTGCGCTCTGCCTTCGGCGCCGTGCGACGGTGTACCGATTTCAATACTGCAAACATCGATGCCAATCTCGTCCATTGTCACACCTGGTACAGTCACTTTGGCGGGATTCTGGCCAAAAAGAATTACGGAATTCCCCTTGTCATCACGGTCCATTCACTCGAGCCGCTTCGGCCCTGGAAGCGCGAACAGCTCGCTGGCGGCTATGAGTTTTCCCTGTGGGTAGAGAAAACTGCGCTGGAAATGGCGGATGCGGTCATCGCCGTTTCTGGAGAAACCAAACATGACATCGAGCGATTGTTCGATGTCGATCCTGCGCGCGTGCATGTAATCCACAACGGGATCGATCTAAACCAGTATCGGAAGGTCGATTCAACTGCTGCGCTCAAGCGATTCGGCATCGATCCAAACAAGCCGTATGTGCTTTTCGTCGGCCGGATCACTCGCCAAAAAGGCTTTCAGCATCTCATACGCGCGATCCCATTCATGGACCGCGATTTTCAGATCGTGCTTTGCGCCGCCGCGCCGGATACGCCGGGCATGGCGGAAGAAATGAAAACCGCAGTGGAGCGGGCAAAAGCGCAGCGGCCTGGTATCGTCTGGATCAATGAAATGGTGGACCAAAACACTGCCTGCGAACTTTATTCGCATGCAGCAGTATTCGTTTGCCCTTCAATCTACGAACCGTTCGGCATTATTAACCTCGAAGCGATGGCTTGCGAGACTGCGGTGGTGGCGAGCGCCGTAGGCGGAATCAAGGAAGTCGTTGCAGATAGCGAGACAGGATTCCTGGTTCCACTTGAACAAATGAAAGAGAGTCCATTCGAAGCAACAAACCCAGAAAAGTTTGTGCGAGACCTCGCGGCACGCGTCAACCAATTGATGAGAGATCCGCAATTACGCGAACGATTTGGTAAGGCGGGCCGCAAACGCGCCGAAGAGAATTTTAATTGGGCTGCAATCGCAGCGAAAACCAAGGCGCTATATGAAACGTTGAAGGGTTGAAGCGTTGAAGGATCTTAGGATTTGCGCCATCCCGCTTCAACGGTTCAACGATTTAACGATGTAACGCGGCGAAGCCATGTTTGTCGATCGGATCAAGGTTTTTGCACAAGCGGGAAAGGGAGGGCGAGGGTCCGTCAGTTTTCGTCGCGAGAAATTTGTGCCGAAAGGTGGGCCTGATGGTGGCGACGGCGGGCGTGGAGGCGACGTGATCCTCCGGGCCGACCGGCATGTTGATAATCTGGTCAATCTCTTTTACGAGCCGATCATTAAGGCAAAGAACGGCGGGCACGGGATGGGAAAAAAAATGGCGGGACGCGCAGGCGCGACCAAGATCGTGAAGGTTCCGGTTGGCACAATCGTTTATGCGGTAGAAAGAGCGCAACGTTCAACGTTCAACGCCCAACGTTCAACGCCCAATGCAGAACAATCGGGAATTCCGATCGTCGATCTCACCCGCGACGGCCAAGAATTCGTGCTTTGTCGAGGCGGAGCAGGGGGTAAAGGCAATGTGCATTTCAAGAGCTCGCGCAACCGCGCACCGCGGCAATACACGGAGGGTGAAGAAGGCGAGCAAGGATATTTCCTTTTCGAGTTACGAACGATTGCGGACGCAGGACTCGTTGGTTATCCGAATGCAGGCAAATCGACACTGTTGCGGAAAATCTCGGCTGCGCGGCCGAAGATCGCCGCATATCCGTTCACGACGCTGCATCCGATCGTCGGTGTAATGGAAATGCCAGGTTACCGGCGGGCGACCATTGCGGATATCCCCGGTTTGATCGAAGGAGCACACCGGGGGGTTGGGTTGGGCCACGAATTCTTGCGCCACATCACACGTTGCCGCATTTTGGTATTCGTGATTGATGTAGCCGGAAGCGAAGGACGCAATCCCATAGAAGATTTGCAGAACCTTCGGCGGGAAATTGATCTTTACGATCCGGCGCTTTCGTCGCGTCCATGGCTGGTTGTTGCGAACAAAATGGACTTGCCGGGTGCGGAGAGGAACCTCAGAGCGGTGCAAGAAAGATTTCCCAAAATCAAGATCATTCCCACGTCAGCCGCAAAAGGAGAGGGAATCGCGGAGTTAAAGAAGGCATTGGCAGCGACAATGCCGAACGACAAAGATGTCGTTTCCGGGGCAATTTGAGATGGACAAGGCCACAATCCATAACGAAACTGGGCGCTATCGTATGGACAAACGAGTTGTCGCTAGCTATTGCTCCAGTTTTCTCAAGTCGGAGATGTTACACATTTACCGGCAGTTAAGAGCATTGCGCGGCGTCGATACGTTTGTAGTCACTAAGGAGGTCCAGAATGCGGAGCGGTTTCCATTTGAGCGTATCGAAATCATTCCGAAGCGGCGCACAAACTTGCTCGTCCACGGCTGGTTGAAATTTGTGGAACGCAGGCCCCCCATCGTTTACCGCGGCGAGTACCAGACGCTTGACTCATTGTTGGAGCGGCATGGCGCAGATCTTATGCATATTTATTTTGGCCACACCGGCGTCCACTTGCTTCCTTTCATCGAGCAGTGGGATAAACCATGCGTCGTATCTTTTCACGGAGCCGATGTCGCGCAGAAACCCGAGATCAAGGATTATCCGGCAAAATTGCGCCGTCTTTTTAAAGCGGTCCCACTCGTGTTCGCGCGATCCCAATCGTTGGTTGACCGGCTGGTTCATTTGGGCTGTCCGCCGGAAAAGCTGCGCATCAATCGCACCGGCATCCCGCTAAATGAATTTCCATTCATAGATAGACAACCGCGGCCAGACGGCAAATGGCGAGTGGTCCAGGCATGCCGGTTGATTCCGAAGAAGGGCGTTGCGACGAGCTTGCGCGCTTTTGCCATTTTCAAGAAGGACAATCCTGACGCGGAATTTTTCATCGCCGGAAAAGGGCCGTTGCAATCGGAATTAGAAATGCTCGCCGGCGGCCTGGGGATCCTCAGAGACGTGCATTTTGTCGGATTTCTGCCCCAACCGAAGCTGCTGGAGCTTTATGCCAGTTCGCACTTGTTTTTGCACCCAAGCGAAATATCCCCAAACCAAGACCAGGAAGGTGTTCCGAACTCGGTTTTGGAAGCGATGGCAACCGGGTTGCCGGTCGTCGCGACGCGCCACGGTGGAATTCCGGAAGCAGTTGATCACGGGCGCACCGGGTTCCTCGTTGCGGAGGAGGACCACGTCGGACTAGCGAATGCCATGCAGCTAATCACAAGTTCGCCCGCCTCGTTGAAGCAAATAGGAGAACGCGCCCACGCCGCCGTAGTGGAACGATTCGGACAGGATGCCCAGATTGATCAGTTAGAATCGTTCTACGAAGAAGCGATCACGATGAATGGCGCTGCTGAGCCCGTGAAATCGAGGGCGGTGACCCGACTTGCTCCACGGTTTGCGGAGAGCGTGCCAGCGAAATAAGTTCGGGTCCGAGATTTTGTTTGTCTTCCGGCGCAAAACACGCTTTGGTATGCGCGTTTAAGTTGTAGCCGGGGCGGCTTTTCCGTCGTAGTCTCGCGAGTGCGGGACAAGACGGATGACCTCGGCCGGCCAGCATCACCGATGCCGGCTACAGCTGTGCTTACAAAATGCGCAATCGTTGTTTACTGATGTCGATCCTGCCGTTGGCCTCCAGCGCAATGCTTGCCACGTCGACCTTTGCAGCGGAAGCGGGTGCGACTCAGCACGAGGGCGTCTCGTTAAAACCGCAGATGCTTGTTCAGTTCGGCGGCTTCGGAATCACAAACTCGATGCTGGTTACCTGGATCGTCGCAGCTGGCATCATCATTTTTTCGCAAATCGCAACCCGGCGGGCTACTCCCATCCCCAGCGGGATTCAAAACTTTTGGGAATGGTTAGTGGAGGGTTTGCACAATTTCTTGGAAAACATCATCGGCCGCGAGCTCGTGCGAAAGGGATTTTGGTTTTATGCCACGGTTTTCATTTTTATCCTGTTCGTGAACTGGTTTGGACTGATCCCGGGAATCGGAACAATTGGTTGGGGACATTCCGACGCGACGGGAAATTTCCATGTCGATCGGCCGTTGCTGCGCGGTGGCAACGCGGACCTAAACATGACGACCGCGATGTCGGCCATATTTTTCGTTATGTGGTTTGTCTGGGCGATTCAGGCCAATGGTGTCGGCGGGTTTTTGAAACATTTGTTCGGCCCAAAAGGTGAGACGACCGGAATCGTGAAGATCCTCATGGTCGTCATTTTTTTCGCTGTCGGCTGGCTCGAGGTGATCTCGATTATATTTCGACCGATTGCGCTCAGTTTTCGATTGTTCGGAAATATTTATGCCGGCGAAAGCATTCTCGAAGCCATGTCGACGATGAATCCGTGGCTGTCGCCGATTCTGCCGATTCCATTTTATTTCCTCGAAGTGCTCGTCGGATTTGTGCAGGCGCTTGTTTTCATGCTGTTAACGGCGGTTTTTACAATGTTAATCGCAGAACACCAGGACGGACCGGAACACGCGCACTGATTTTTCGGCGATCTCATGAGGAGGTCTCCAAAACCAACTAACTAAAATATGATACTACCAATACTAGCAGAACTGAGCGGAAGCATTCACGTCGGGCTTGCCGCGATGGGCGTCGGAATCGGAATCGGC
>Ga0193707_1000084_pt1 | contig 23653 bp, 22 predicted proteins | sample U3c2metaG_FD_143043 | JGI IMG/M metagenome (GOLD analysis project Ga0193707, IMG submission 143043) | Soil microbial communities from a riparian zone of the East river system, Colorado, United States - U3c2 | ecosystem: Environmental > Terrestrial > Soil > Riparian zone | place: USA: East River... | reverse complement strand
ACATTGTAACACCGTTATATCGGACCTGCGAATTAACGATTCAACGGTTCAACGATTTAGCGTGGCGAAGCAATTCGCCATTCCTGACCTAATCGCGTTGGGCTTGCTGCGGCTGGCCCTGTGGCGGTTGAAAGAGCGAGAGATATTGACCGTAGCCTTCTTCTTTCAGCTTATCGACAGGAATAAACCGCAGCGCTGCGGAGTTCACACAGAAACGTTCGCCGGTAGGTGCGGGACCATCATCGAACACGTGACCGAGGTGTGAATCGCTCATTTTTCCTCGAACCTCAGTGCGTTCCATTCCATGGGTACTATCCCGCTTTTCCACCACGTTGCCAGGCGATATCGGCTTCGTGAAACTGGGCCAGCCGGTGCCGCTATCGAATTTATCCAGCGAACTAAACAACGGCTCGCCGGTAATAATATCGACGTAAATTCCCGCCTTATGATTGTCCCAATAGGCGTTATGAAACGGAGTTTCCGTTCCGCATTCGCGCGTCACGTGATACTGGTCTTTGCTCAATTGTCTTTGCAGGTCCGTATTGCTGGGCACTGGCTTGGTTGGATTCATTTTCTCAGCTTCCTTTTTCTGCGTTTGAGCATAAGCAAGCAAAATCGAGCCTACAATCACAATGATTGTGCCAAGCAGACCAAACCACAGTGTCTTATGCGACCCATGATGCGGGCGTATCAAATATGTGCTTTTCATACCCTGAGTTTGTCGCCCCCTTTAGAAGTTAACATTTCAATGTACCTCCAACGTGATATACGGCAAATGGATCACGTTGGGCGCGATTTCCTTAAATAAATTCGTAAATAAACTAGAAAATGGCTGGGGTTTCCGATTTGTCGTAGGCCATTTTTCCGATCAATTGGGCCGCCCGGCTTCCGGGACACGAATGTAGCGACGCAGCGAAACCAAGCCGATCGGCGCGACTGATGCCGCCAGAGCAAAGATAAGCCACATTGTCCCGGAGCGCCGCGGACCGTGTTCGGGACAAAACGCAGCCAGCAACCATCCACCCGCTCCAACAAGGATCTTCCCGACGAGGAATGGAAGGTATGCCAGCGAGCCGTACGATGCTTCCTGTCCTCTCGGTGCAATTGCCGCGGCATACTCATAGACTCTCGGCGAGTAGAAGGCTTCTCCAACGGAGAAGACGGTCAGGTATAGCGCTGCCATGATGTAGTAAGGGTGAATGCTGCCGTGCAGTCCCAGGTAACCATGCCCAAGCCATTGTCCGACGACGCTCTGAGCGGCAGGCTGGAACCATTCCGTTGGCAGCGCCATTATGAACACACCGGCAGCACAGATTACTCCACCGACTACCACCATCCGATACGCTGCGTACTTTTGCGTGAGCGCGCCTACGACCGGCGCTAGGAAGATAATGATGACCGCGTTGATCGCGGAAATTTTTCCAACAGGCGCGTACAGTCCAAGCTCGCGAATGCCCCACTTCGGGAACACGTAGTCCATTTGCAAAAAGATCGCTTTGATAAATCCGATGAAGAGAAAAAAAACGAGCAACTGGTAGAAGGCTGACTGACTAACCAACCGCCGGAAGAGATGCGCGGTATCCATCGCGCTTTTCCGTACTGTCGCTCCGATACCGCTCCAAAAAGAGGGCGCAGTCCCGCGATTGCGGGACGATTCATCAATCATCGGTCCTCCGTTGGTTGCGTCCGCTCCCCGGCGAATAAAATAGATGACGGGAAACAGCACGATCTCGAATATCAGGCTGACCATGAACAGTTGCTGGTATGAGGTTGGCTCAAACCCAAAGAGACTGACATGCAAGTTCAGCTGGCGGACGTAATCGAATATCCAGCCGGAAGCGAAATAGCCAACGTTCATCACAGCATAGATAATCGAGAACGCCATTGACCGTTGAGTTGTCGTGGAGTAGCGCCGCGTAGCCGCCAAGAGCACCGGCGTCCCGAGCGCTTCACCGACGGCCAAGGGAAGAATTCCGCAGGCGAGAGCTAACGAGGGAATCGTGGTAACGACCATCACGCTGCGGGCGACTGTGCAAATGGCGACACCGAGGAAGAAGGTGCGGCGCAGCCCGATCGCATCCGTGATCGAGCCGGCGAGCAACGTGAAAACGGTCATTGCCGGTGCCCACACCCAGCCGACCAGTGCTCCTGCCGCTTGATCGCTATAGCCGAGATCCTTCGACAGCCATAGCACCATCGTTTTGTTCGTCACCGAGTAAGCGGTGTAGATGAAGAACTTGATCAGAAACGTGAGCCACAGCTCGCGTTTCGCTCCCTTGAGCACAGTGAATTTCGCGATAAAACCGCGCAGTCCTCCCGCGACGACCGGAGGAACGGACTCTTCCGGGACGATTCCTTCTTCGACTGCTTCGCTCACGGCGGTTGAACTTAAGCTGTCATTCCGAGCGAAGTCGAGGAATCCCGCAACAGTTAAGCCAATTCCGCGGGATACCTTCGACTTCGCGAAGTTTACCTGAGCTTGCTCAAGATTGACCACGTTTCAGCGGTCCCGGCGATCACAACAAATCTTCGATGTACTTTCGCCGATCGAATGGCGCGAAATCATTCAGTTGTTCGCCAGTGCCGACGAAACGCGTTGGGATTCCAAGCTCATCCTGGATTGCGACGACGATGCCGCCTTTGCCGCTCCCGTCGAGCTTGGTGACAATAACACCCGTCAGTCCAATGGCGGTTTGGAATTCGCGCGCCTGGCTGAGCGCGTTGCCGCCAGTTGTCGCATCGACCACGAGCAACGTTTCATGTGGCGCGTCGGGGTCATGCTTGGCGAGAGTGCGTTTTATCTTTTCAAGTTCTGCCATCAGATTCTTCTTCGTGTGCATGCGGCCGGCGGTATCGCACAGTAGAAATTCAATCTTGCCCTTGGCAGCTGCCTGATACGCTTCGTAACAAAGCGCGGCCGGATCGGCGTTGTATTGTCCCTTGATCATTTCGACACCCAGCCTTGTTGCCCAAATGCCAAGCTGCTCGATCGCCGCGGCGCGAAAGGTGTCTGCCGCCGCCAGCAAGACGCTATGGCCATCTTTCTGAACATAACCAGCCAGCTTCGCTGTCGATGTGGTCTTACCAGTACCATTTACACCCAGGAGCAGGATGACATTTGGTCTGCCGACCAGAGGCCGGATGGCGGCAGAGTCTGCTGGTAAAACGCGCGAAATTTCCTGGCGTACAACTTTCACAACGTCATTTATTCCCATTAACGACCAGGCCTCCCGCTCCTGCAGTGTTTTGATGATGCGAGTGGTCATCGGCACACCGAGGTCCGCGCGAATAAGCGATTCCTCGAGCTCGTCCCAGTCGATGGGTTTACCGGCGAAATGTTGTGCCAGGGATTGAAGAAATTTCATTTTGTGAATCGAGACCCGAGATTCGTGGATCGATGTATCGATTTACGCTTTAACGGATCACGAATCTCGTTTGGTCACCGGTTCGCGCGCGGGCCGATCCAAGTCTTTTCTTACGCGATCAAGAATACCGTTGACGAAACGGCCTGATTCGCCGCCACCGTACGTTTTTGCCAGCTCAATCGCTTCATTAATCGAGACCACTGGCGGTATGTCGTCGCGGTAAAGCATTTCATAGATCGCCAGGCGCAGGACATTGCGATCAACCGCCGAAATACGGCGAAATTCATAGTTTTCGCAGTAACGCCGGATTCGTTCGTCGATTTCCGGTAGATGCGCGACCATTCCCTCGATAAGTGGTTGTGCAAACTCGCGCACGCGCTGCGTCGCCGGACAGAATTCCCAAAAATCGTCGATCTTTTCCGGCCCTTCGCCGCGCTGGAGATCGCGCCAAAAATGGTATTGGACCGCCGCTTCGCGTGCTCGCCGTCTTTTGCCCATAAATTACTTCCGAAGTTTCGACATAGCACCGGCGATTTCCACCGCTGCGCGCGCGGCCTCGGTGCCGCGATTAATTGTATTTTCAAGACAGCGCTCGCGTGCCTGACTCTCGCTATCGAAACTGAGCACGACATTGATCACTGGAACACCATAATCAACCGCAATGCGCTGAAGCGCATCAGTCACGGAACGGCTGAGATTTTTCGCGTGGTTTGTTTCTCCGCGCATGATTACGCCGCAAGCGATGATCGCATCGGCTTTTTTCTTTCGCGCCAACTCTCGCACCACCACAGGAATTTCGAACGATCCCGGCACGCGCTGAATCGAGATTGCAGCTCCGGGCACGAGCTCATGCAGCTCTTCGGTAGCATGATCAACCAGGCCCTGTACGTATGGCGCGTTAAACCGGCTCGCGACGATATGGAATGTGCGTTTGCCCTTCTCAACTCGCGGGCGCCGCGGCGCGTTGGTCGACATTCGTTCAATCCGCAGCCGTCAATCCGCAATCACAGCAGATGCCCTAGCTTCGTTTTTTTTGTCTCGAGATATTTTGCGTTGTGCGGATTGGCTTCGCTTCGGATGGGCACCTGCTCCACCATTTCCAGGCCGTAACCTTCGAGTCCAATCACCTTCTTCGGGTTGTTGGTCAGAAAACGGAACTGACGCACTCCGAGATCGAAAAGGATTTGCGCGCCTAGACCGTAATCTCGCAAATCGCTGGGATACCCGAGCCTCGCGTTTGCTTCGACTGTGTCGAGTCCCTCCTCCTGCAATTTGTACGCGTGAATTTTTGCCGCGAGCCCAATACCGCGTCCTTCCTGGCGCATATAGACCAGGACCCCGCTCCCTTCCTCCTGAATTTGCCGAAGCGCTGCATGTAATTGATTTCCACAGTCGCACCTGCGTGAACTGAACACGTCGCCAGTGAGGCATTGACTGTGTACTCGCACCAGCGTCGGTTTGCTTTTATCTATTTTGCCTTTGACCAAGGCGAGGTGGTGCTGGCCGTCGAGCTTCGAGCGATATAGATGCAAATCGAAATCGCCGTAGTCAGTCGGCATTTTCACGATTTGCTCCAGCTCCACCAGTTTTTCGCGAACGCGCCGATGCGCGATCAAACTTTGGATTGTGCAGATGCGCAAGCCATGCTTCTTGCGGAATTCCATCAACTCCGGCAGCCGCGCCATGGTGCCGTCATCGTGCAAAATCTCGCAAAGCACTCCCGCTGGCTGTAGCCCTGCCATTCCCGCCAGATCTACGGCGGCCTCGGTGTGACCGGCCCGTCGCAGCACGCCTCCGTCCTGCGCGCGCAACGGAAATACGTGCCCCGGCTGGTTGAGATCGTCGGGAGACGATTTCGGGTTCGCGATTGCCAGGATGGTTGTCGCCCGATCATAAGTGCTGATACCCGTGGTCACACCCCGCGCGGCATCCACCGAAACGGTAAAATCCGTTTTATGTTTCTCGCGATTCTGGGCAACCATGCGCTGCAAGCCGAGTTGCTCCGCGCGCTCGTTTGAAAGGGGCGCGCAGATCAAGCCGCGCCCATGGGTAGCCATGAAGTTAATCGCTTCTGGGGTAACTTTTTCGGCGGCCATCACCAGGTCGCCTTCGTTCTCGCGGTCGGCATCGTCCGTCACAATGACAATGCGGCCCTTGGCGATGTCGCTCACGACATCCTCAATAGCGTCGAACTGAAATGTCTGCTCCGTCTTGGCGATCATCGAAACTATACAATTACGTCCGCTGACGCAGTGAGCAACTGTTACTAGTCATACGTTGAAGCGTTAAAGCGTTTAGCCGTTGAAGCGGATGAAGCATTCGTTGCTTCAAAATCCGCCTCTGCCAATGAACAAGAGTAAACGAAAAGAGTCGCGCAGCTGTAGCCGGGATCCGTGATCCCGGCCGAGAGTGGCGAGATAAAGCCTAGGATTGCACAACGGCCGAAAAAAGAAAATGCTACCGAACTGGATAGCTCATGTTGGACAAGTCAGAGAAGATTTTCGTTGCCGGTCATCGCGGCATGGTCGGCAGTGCGCTCGTTCGCCGGCTCGAATCGCAGGGTTTCTCAAACCTGCTTGGTCGCGCCAGATCGAAACTCGATCTCAGAGATGAATCTGCAGTCGCGAAGTTTTTTGCCGACGAAAAGCCAGCTGTTGTTGTTCTCGCGGCGGCAAAAGTCGGCGGCATCAAGGCAAACAACGATTATCCGGTCGAGTTTTTGCTCGAAAATTTGCGGATCCAGAACAACGTCATTCGTTCGGCCAACGAGAACGGCGCACGCAAACTTCTCTTTCTTGGAAGCTCGTGTATTTACCCGAAGCTCACGCCGCAGCCGATCCCGGAAACAGCGTTGCTGAGCGGACCGCTGGAACCAACCAACGAAGCTTACGCGATTGCGAAGATTGCCGGGATCAAGCTTTGCCAGGCGTACGCTCGCGAACATGGCGCGAATTTCATTTCGGTGATGCCGACAAATCTTTATGGATCTAACGACAATTTCGATTTGGAAACATCACACGTCGTGGCTGCGCTCTTGCGCAAAGCGCATGAAGCCAAGACGCAGAAAGATCGAGAGCTGATTGTGTGGGGCTCGGGAAAGCCGCGCCGCGAATTTTTACATGTGGACGACCTTGCATCGGCGTGTCTTTTGCTGCTGGAGCAATACAATTCGCCGGAAATCATCAATGTCGGATGCGGCAAAGACATCTCGATTCGCGAGCTGGCGGAGTTGATCTGCGACGTAGTTGCTTTCGACGGCGAACTTACCTGGGATAAAAACAAACCCGATGGCACGCAGCGAAAACTTTTAGACGTCACCAAGTTGCGGGCCCTTGGGTGGAAGCCGTCGATCCCCTTGCGGGAAGGTATCGCCCGAACCTACGAATGGTTTCTTGCAAACTACGCGAGGTAATCTATGGCAAAGCACAGACTTATACGACTCATATACCCATTGAAGCTACGCAGGGTTGACCCCGATAGCTTTCGGGGTTGACTGCGAGCGGTGATGAAAAACCTGCGCATCGGTGTTGTTGGGGTTGGTCATATTGGGAGCAACCATGCGCGGCTGTATGCGGAGATCCCGTCGGCCGAGTTCACCGCGGTGTATGATGTAGATGCTTTCAGGAGCCGCACCATCGGCGCAAAGTTTGGCGCCACGCCGGCCAAATCGCTCGACGAATTTATTGAGATGGTCGATGCCGCTTCCGTGGCAACGCCGACCAATACGCACTATCCGATTGCACGCTCGCTGCTGGCGAAAGACAAACATGTCCTGGTCGAGAAACCGATCACCGACAATACCGCGCACGCTACCGAGCTGGCAGAGTTAGCCACGCGTAGCGGTCTCATTTTGCAAGTCGGCCACGTGGAACGGTTCAATCCGGTTTTAGGTGCACTCGAAACGCATCTGACCCATCCCAGGTTCATTGAAGCGCATCGGCTCTCACCCTACTCCGAACGCAGCACCGATATCGGTGTCGTCCTTGACTTGATGATCCATGATCTGGAAGTCATTTTGCACTTTGTGCGCTCGCCCCTTTGGAGCATCGACGCAGTAGGCGTGCCGGTCCTTAGCCGGAGCGAAGACATTGCCAATGCGCGGCTGCATTTTGAAGACGGTTGCGTGGCAAATGTCACCTCGAGCCGTATCAGTCCCGAGCGGCTCCGCAAGATTCGAATCTTTCAAGAGGACGCATATCTCTCGCTCGATTACCAAAATCAAAGCGGCGAGATCTATCGACGGGTTGGGGGACGCATCACGCGCGACAGAGTCGATATTGAGCGCGAGGAACCGCTTAAGCTTCAGCTCGCTTCGTTTATCGAATGTGCGGGCACTGGGCGCGAGCCGCGCGTTTCGGGTTCTCAAGCCACCGCGGCACTGAAATTGGCAGTCGAAATAACAAAGCGAATCGCGCTCAGTGGGTAAGACGGTCGCAGCTTACCAATTCAACTGTCGAGGCAGGTGTGTCGCCTGCGTGGAGTTTGACTTTGCAGCCCGCATTCGCGTTTGGCCGGATTAACACAGAAGAATGACCATTTATTTCGTCGCTGGTGAAGTGAGCGCCGACAATCACGGCGCTGCATTAATGCGTTCTCTGCGCGAGTTGGACGGCGAACTCCACTTTGTTGGGCGCGGCGGCCCGCAAATGAAAGAAGTCGCCGGCGAGTCCGCCATAGGACGGATCCGCGGTGGCGGACAATTCAAAAATTGGATCAGCGAGGCGGCAGTCCTCGGTTTATGGGAGGTGCTCAGGAAATATGGTTATTTCCGAGAACAGTTTCACGAAACGCTCCAGGAAATTCGGGAGAGCAAACCCGACGCAGTCGTCCTCATTGATTATCCCGGTTTCAATTTGCGTCTTGCGCGCGCACTGCGAACACAAGCGCGGCAACAGAAGGTAATTTACTACATCAGCCCTCAGGTATGGGCTTGGAACCGCGGACGCATCGAGAGAATGGCGCACTTCATCGATCTAGTGCTCTGCATTTTTCCGTTTGAAGTCGAGCTCTACAACCAGGCTGGCTTGCGCGCGTTGTTTGTTGGTCATCCCATGATCGAAAGATTACGGGCCCGGAAAATCGAGACGGACCGCGATCCAAATTTGATCGGGCTCTTCCCCGGCAGTCGTTCCCGCGAGGTGCGAAAAATTTTTCCGGTAATGCTGGAAACCGCGCGTGAGCTTCGACAGCACGACTCGAATTTGCGTTTTGAAGTCGCAGCTGCATCCGAGCAGCTCGCTCAGGAACTCAGCAAACTGCTGACAGCAGAGTCGCCTCTCCACTTGTCTACGGGAGAGGGGAGGGCGAGGGGTTCGCCGGGATCGACAGAACGGCCATCGATAGAAATCAAACTTGGCGAGACAGCCGCAATCATGCAGCGCGCATGGGCTGGGATCGTCGCCTCGGGAAGCGCCACGTTGGAAGCCGCTTATTTTCGACTGCCGTTTGTGCTGATTTATAAAGTTGCATGGTCAACCTACCTGGCAGCGCGACTCGTGGTAAACGTGAAATATCTTGGCATGCCCAACTTGCTCGCAGACAAGGAAGTGGTTCCTGAATTCATTCAGCACCGCGCAAAACCGAATGCGATTGTCAAAGCCGTGCAGCCGTTGATTGAGGATGCAAATGCGCGCGAGCGGATGATTTCTGAGTTCGATGCGATCGTCCCTAAACTAGGCGATATCGGGGCGAGCCAAAGAGCCGCGCGAGCGATTATTGAAGAGATTGGAAGCGCGACTTAACTAATCACGCCATGAAAATTTGGGATATATCACGGACGCTTTCAAAGGATCTGGCAGAATGGCCGGGTGATCAGCCCTGTCATTTTCGATTAACAAGAGAGAAGACGAAGGGCGAAAGCGTAAATCTAGGCGCGATTAGCATGAGTGTGCACAATGGAACGCACGCGGATGCTACATTTCATTTCGACACGGACGGCGAATCAATTGAGAAAGCGCCGCTCCAGACTTATCTGGGCCGCGCCACCGTGATCGATCTTGCGCAAGCTTTCCTAGACGCGAAGGAGAAACATCTGATCACAATTGAGGACCTCCGGCCGTCTGCAGAAGAAATTGCGGCGACCTCTCGGCTCCTTGTAAAAACCGGCCGGTGGAGTAACTCAACTGTTTTCCCCGACAAAATTCCGGTGATCGCAGCCGACGTCCCGGCGTGGCTGCAGAAAAATGGCGTCAGGCTGCTGGGCTTGGATCTGCCGTCCGTAGATGAAATCGATTCGAAGTCATTGCAGAACCATCACGCCCTGGCCCGTGCCGGCGTCGCGATTATTGAATCGCTCGATCTGAGCAATGTCGCTTCCGGTGTTTATCACCTCGCGGCGTTACCCCTAAAAATCGCCGGCGGCGACGGGGCGCCGATGCGCGCAATTCTGTGGCGCGAGTGAAACCCAGTGAACATTGCCCGCGCTGACTGTCATTCCGAGCGAAGTCGAGAATGGAGCGGCTGGGGAAGCCGCGGCATAGACGGGAAAACCGGAGGTTGAGCGTATGGGAAATGAGCGAATCAAATCCATGGACATTTAGAATGAGAGATCTCTTCCGCCTTCGCATAAAGTTCCGGCGCGCCAAACGACTCGGCTCGACATGACAACTAGCCTGCTTGAAGATCAGCGCACCATTTGGGTCGTTGCTGCCATAAGCTTTCTCTTGTTTCTCATCGGCAATTTGCCGTGGCAGCTCGATGACTACGATCAGGCAAAGCAAGCATTCACTTCCTTTGAGATGATCAAGGAAGGTCACTGGTTCTATCAGCAGACTCCACATGAACGCGTGGCAACCAAGCCGCCATTGGTGGGATGGATTTCGGCTGGTCTCTTTGGAATAACCAGGTCATGGGAGGTGGCTTGGCGGCTGCCATCGCTGTTGGCTGCGATTGCGTTGGCAATCTTGTTGTTTCGCGCTGCCAGCTCGACGTATGGATCAATTGCGTGTCTCGTGGCATTAGGTGCCTTTGGATTAAATCTGCTGAGTCCGCGCCTGGCGACACTCGTGCGCACGGATATGCCACTAGCTTTTGTGATCTTTCTTATTGGTCTCCTGATCTGGCAAAAAATCCAGAGGCAGCACGAATGGACGCTGCGCAATCGAGTTTACCTCTTCGCGCTACTAACAGTCTCAATGTTAATCAAAGGCCCGATTGTTTACGCCTTTTTGCTTCCCGGCATTCTATTGTTTGAGTTGTTGCGCAGGCGACATGCCTCACGCCGCAGTGAGGTTGCAGCCGATGCCCGCCAGCATTCGAGATCGCAAATGGGTGCGAGCGCCTGGTCTGGCTGGTGGCCATGGGTCGCTTCGCTGGCTGTTTTTTTGTTATGGGTTAGTGGCGGCATCTTGTTTCAGCCCGGCTTCTTTAATGAAGTGGTCATGCGCGAATTTTTGGGACGTTTTGGCGAAACAATTCATCGACCACAGCCGCTTTATTTTTATCTGCCGCATCTGCTCCACAAATTTGCTCCGTGGAGCATCCTGCTCATCGCGATTGCAATTTTCGATCTGGCGTCGCGCCGATGGAGAATCGGGACGGCATATCGCGAGATGTCGCCGGATACTGTCTGGCTACTTTGCTGGGTTCTCGGCGGCTTGATCGTGATGTCACTAATTCCGTCCAAACGCGTCGATAGAATCTTTCCGGTTATCCCACCGCTTTGTTTGCTTTTGGCGGCACAGATCGGGAGCCGATGGTCTTGTAGCCACGGCTCGCGTGTTCCAACGACCGTCAATTCGGATCTGACCAGCCATCCGCCTTCGCCAGGCTACGGCGTGGTAGGCAGGCCGGTGGCTACAGAAAATTGTGCGACGCATATCTATCGATGGACGGCTGGAGCCCTAATCCTTGCGATCTTGCTTACTGGCGGCTACGTAACCTGGAAGGTACTTACCGGCTATCGCGATCATCGTGACGCGCTGGCTGTCTTTGGGCGGGACGTACGTCGCGAAGCAGAAACGCGCCACTGGCGTTATGAGGTCGTTTCTGCCAAGGACGAAGGGCTCCTGCTCTATTTGCAAAAAATGCATTACATTGAGCCAGATCGCGCGGTCGCTGAATGGAACGCTGGAAATCTCGGGGCACTTGTAGCCTCTACCGAGAAAGCTAGAAGTCTTATGCCAAAGCTTCGAAGCTCTACTCCCTCTCAGTTGAAAATGAGTGAGCGAACGAAAGAGCAGGAGATAGGTTACGTCTTGATTATGCGTTGAACGGCCCAGAGCTCCACGCTAGCCCTTCTTAGTAGCCTTGTTGTGACCAGATGTGGCATTTGTCCGCCTAATGGATTAGCACGCTGATTGTCTTAAGTGGTTAAGCGCAGCTCAACGTAAAGACGTCGCCAAGGCTGATCATCGATCAGCCGCCAACGATGACCCGTGCCGGTTGTATCAGCAGCCAGCAACACCTCACCTGGACGCAACACAAATGTCTCGCCGTCGCGAGTCGTGAATTCGAGTGTACCCGACAGAGTGATCACATACTGCACGTGCGGTGCGGTGTGCCAATCGAGGACTGACCCAGCCGGGGTTTCTTCGAAGTGGACTGCGGTTGCCTGTTGAACGATGCCAAGCGGAATCGTGTTGTATTCGACGTGTGAACGGCCATCGACCCCAGTCTTCAGGTGGACGCAACGAATCATCTCGGCGGTCATTCTGTCATAAGCGTGCAAAGAATGCTACGCCGGTTACGTTTGATTACTCTGTTAGTCGTCCAACACTGATTATTGCTGAATGAGTTTGACTTTTCGCGTACCGTCCGACAAAAAGGCGGCCATGAACGCACTATTGATTACTCCCGTAGCCGCTCTCCTGTCCGTGCTTTCAATTGCAGCCCAACCCGGGCAGGTCGTTCGAAACATCCAAGTGTCGGACGGCCCGACGCCATTCATCCGTTTCGTCCGTACCAGCGTCAGTGACGTCGCAGGTTTCGAGTTCGCCCAGTTCCTTATTCTGCCAAAGACCGGGTCCGCCACGCGTCCAATCAGGGTCCGTTACGCACGATCTTACTTGGAAGCGCGGGGTTATTTCGATCCCCAAACTGGCAAAGTCACCGTCCCGGTCTTCGGTCTCTACCCTGGCCGCCTGAATCGCGTTGTGATCAACCTGGGCTTCAGCGGACGATTTCACCGGATCCAAAGACTTCCCATCAGCATCACGACCCCTGCCTATGATGGAGGCACGTACTCCAATCCAACCGTCATTCAGCCACGGCTACCAGGCACCACCCTGAGCTATGACTTTATCCTGTTGAAAAACTACGCCGATCCTATTACGCCCATCATTATCGACAGTGACGCCGAAATCCGCTGGGTCGGCACGGCAGGAGTCGGGGCCCAAAACTGTATTCTCTTCGACAATGCATTTTACGTTACGTCTGGTACCTCCCTTCTTCGTACTGAGTTCGACGGCGTGACGACGCCTGTGGCTGATTACAGTGGAATTGGTGTTACTGGCTTCCATCATAATATCGACCCGGGCCGGGAAGGAATGATTCTCGACGTCGATACCGTCGACGAGACTGAGAGCGTCAATCTGGAGGTCGACGCTGCCGGCAATGTGCTACGGACCTGGAACCTGGCGGAGATCATCAGCGCCGCGATGATTGCCGGTGGGGATGATCCAAGGCAATTCGTTCATCCTGAGCCCATCGATTGGTTTCACAACAACGCCTGCGCTTACCGCAACTCTGATAACTCACTCATCGTTTCCAGCAGGGAAAACTTTGTCATCGCGATCGACTACGACTCCGGAAACATCAAATGGATTCTGGGCGATCCGACAAAGCACTGGTATGAGTTCCCATCTCTGCGCCAATTCTCCCTTACCCTGGCGCCGAACACATTGCCGCCGATTGGCCAACATGCTGTTTCCATGCCGGGCGATCAATTGCTTCTTTTCGATGACGGAGCAGGCAGCAATTACCAGCAACCTCCGGGAGAAACACGCACCTACAGCGCCCCTCGCAAATATCAGATCGATCTCGGTGCTTTCGAGGCGACTGAAACCTGGCATTACTATCCTGATCCGAGTGTCTATAGCCCGTTCTGTAGTAGCGTTTATGAAGATGCGCCGGATAATTACCTCATCGATTACACGCTTGCCGGCCCCTATATCTACACCGGGATCGTTGGTCTCGATGCCTTGGGTAACGTGGCTTTTAACTACCAATATGACGAACTAAATTTTTGTGGAACAGCCTGGAACGCGATTCAGATCCATTGGGAAAACCTGAACCTGGAATAACGCGTTCGTCCCTGCTAATCGCCCTGCTGAGAAGCCAAACGTAGCGTTTTCCGTTCCAGTAGATCAACGCGCTGGCCGCCTCGCTCTTGCTCACAAGAAGCGAATCGCCACGTAGCTTCGGGACACTTGTTCCATTAGCCATTCGGTCTTTTGAGTAGATTTCCCAGGAATCCATCCACTCGAAGTCATCACCGCCATTGTCGATGGCAGTCCCCGCACCGAGAACAATTACCTTGTCGGTCGCGCCGTTGATGATCGCAATCCCGGTTTTTCCCGTCGAGCGCTGCTTCACTAGAACAGCTATATCAATCTTGCCGTCACCGTTGAGGTCTCCGCGCAGATACAAGGGATTGATCCGATGGGAGAGCTCGTACTTCTTGGCGAGCGATCCGTTTGCGATGGCTCTATCGATCACCTCAGGAATGTTTGGTGGATCTGCAGTCCCATCCGGCGCTGCAGACCACGCGGCTTCGTGCTGGGTAATCGCTTTCGTCCGTAGATCAATCTGGTAGGTCGTGCCGGGCTCGGATGTCACGATTAGCGTGTCATCGCGAATGCTGAGCGTATTAATGAAAACCCACTGGACATCTTCCTCCAACTTTGGATCAACGCGGTTTGTGAACACCGTCAAATCCCACAGCTTCTTGTTAGTCCGAACATCCCACGCTTCGATGTAAGCACGACGACCATCATCGTTCGGCGCGGCGTATCGTACGCCTTCATGAATGACAGGCTCTACCGCTGCTGGAGCGATCCGCTTGGCAGAGATCGAACCCGGTAGGAACAGCGCCAGAAAGAGTGTGGAAACGAACACAATCCTGAGATGGCTGGCACTAGTCATGTGCAGTACATCACGGCCCGGCCTGCCATATGTGTATCACCACATGATTGTCGTGTGTTACCTCTTTGAGAGGCGATTGCATGTCGGCGGTTATGGCTGCAACGATTGCTTCCTGAGCTCGAGAGTCCAGATGCTGCATCGAAGGAATGGCAGCGGTATTCTACCGCGATTTCCCCAGCAATAAAGGCATCCGGGTTCGGAAAACAAGCCGTTAGTAAAAAGGGCTTAATCTCTATTCGGCGAAATCCAGCATCAACCACCAGTGCGCGTAGTTCATCTGCACTGCCGAGCGCGAAGATGTCCTGCAGCGCTGATATTCCTAGACGCTGCTGAATGACTTTATTGGAGAGTCTGGTAAAACGGGTGCCGATCGAGACCCTGCCAGACGCTAATTAGAACACGGCCGTCTTGGGTTACAACCCGGCGCATTTCCGTAAGAGCAACGGCCTTGTTAGTAACGAACATCAGGCGAACTGGCATAGCACGAGGTCAAAACTGCTCCCGGGGAAAGGAAGTTCCTCCGCATTGCTTTCGCGCCATTCGATTGTCAGCCCTTTCCGGGTTGCAGCCACCTTGGCAACAGCCAGCATGTTCGGACTGACATCAATACCTGTGACTTTGCCGGTCGCCCCCACCAACGAAGCCACCTGTCGAGCAACGATCCCCGTGCCACAGCCCACGTCCACAACGCGCTCGCTCGGTCGCGGGTCCGCGACGTCAATAAGTTTTGTGGCGCACGGACCAAAGAGGGCGGGCACCATGTAACTTTCATAGCCTTCTGCTGGATTAGACATATTGATTCTTTCGGTCCTTGTCTCAGTCCTCCGGCTTTTTGATAAAACCTAACGAGAATGAGATGAGCCACGGGCGGGGTCGGTTGCACAGCGGTTGGAAGTTTTTAGGGAGATCCGGTTCTCATTGTCTCTATGAACGCCCGCGCTTTGGCGATTTCTGGTCGATCCTTATCGGCCTGCTTCCATAATTCGAGGAACTCAGTATAGCGCTTCATCGCTGTCTGCCGATCGCCGAGGCTTTCGGCAGCACGCGCAATCCCGTAAATTGCTTTGGGCCTTCCCGGTGTGCGCTTCAACGTCTCCGTGAAATGCTTCATAGCCTCCGCAGGCCGCTTCACTTCCAGCAACATGGTCCCGTAAAGCTCGTGGACAGGTATGATCGGATATGGCGGCTGTGAAAGGGCATAGATCGAATCTTCAACTGCTACGGCTTCATTCATCATTGCCATCGCACCCTGTATATCTCCCGATGCTCGCGCTGCGATTGCTTCTGCCTCTTTTGCCTGCATCGTGATTATCTGTTTCACAAATGGGTGTTGACCCGGCTCGTTCGACAGCGCCACGATCTGGTTCGCTGCGGCTTTTGCGCCGGCAGCATCAGCGGCTATTGCTTGAAGCTGTAGCTTCATCGCCACAAAATCGCGCGAAGGAGCGACAAGTGGTATCTTCGGCACTTCTTGCCAAGTCCCCGTTTCGACTATGTACCGGGCCAGCATATCGAAGTAGCCATACGCGACGCGATCGGGTAGCGCATAAATCGTCCGCCCGCGGACGTGCCTCGCTTGTAACTCTGGCGTATCCAGGGCAGTTTTCTTATTCGGCAACGCTTCGTATTCCGCCTTGATCATATCGGTCACGCGCTTGGCATCCCGGTAACGGCCCAACTGAAGGTATGCGTACTGTAAGTAGTTTAGTGAATGGAAATCTCGGTACTCGCCAGATTCTCCGGCGCGCTTCACATCATCTTCGGAGGTGCGCCAGGCGTTCTCGTTCGCCGCAGCCGACTCCTCCCAGTACCCCAGCCGCGTGAAAATATGCGAAGGCATGTGCTGCGCGTGGGGGACGGCAGCAGCCGCTTTGGCGTAAGCTCGTGCTGCCTTGAGACCATCTACGGCATGTTCTGGATCGTCGTATACGTGAATCAGGTAGTGCAAGGCACCAGGGTGCTCAGGTTTCTTTGCGTACACTTCCTCAAAAAGCTTGGCCGCGACCGCCTGTCTCTCAAATCCTGGTGTGCCTTCTTTGATCGTGCCAAGAATAGAAAGCCCATAGAAAAGCTTGACCTCGTCATCTGGATACTTTTCGTAGACCGCTTTCATTGCATTTTTGTATGCCTCATCACGCTCTGATTTCGATCCAGCACCCGCATCTTTGTACAAGGCAGCAACGGCATCGAGGTACATCTCCTCGCGAGGCGTTTTTTTGGTCGTTTGTCTTCCCTTTTGAACCAGAGCCCAAGCAGCAGATTCATCCTCTCGGGTCGGTGCATCCCAGAATGGATGGTTGTAAGTCATCGCAGCACCCCAGTAGGCCATCGCGCATTGCGGGTCAGCTTGAATGACTTTTTTGAAGGCTTCCAGAGCGCGTGCGAACCAAAAATTGTGCAGCATCGCCAAGGCTCGATCGAAGTCAGCGGATACGGATGGCGAACACGAAGTGTCCATATGCACGTGCCCAAGCCCGTGAATATGATCCACCGGGTTTTGCTCTTGCTGAGCAAACGATGGAGTAAGCAATAGGAAAGGAACTGGTAATAGCAGTATCTTTTTCACCGCGACCTCCAATAATTAACACATCTAACTATGATTCGACGAAAGTTTGTTTCGCCTGTTTCGGCTCTTCGCCAGCAAGCGTTCCCGATAAAGCGAAAGCATGAATTTCTCATTATCAAGTCCAACGCAACAGAGTAAGCCTGGAATGCTGAAATAGGCGCGACTTTTCTCAAGCGGCGAATGCGATACGAGAGATCAATCTGAGATTCCTCGACTCCACTCGGAATGACAAGAAAAGGGAGCAAAATGCTGGCTCGACTTTGCGGCGAATAAATCTACTCTCGCGCCCCATGATCAGAACAGACGTCGTCATTGTAATTGTGATCGGAGCCTTGCTTGCTTGTGGTCCCGCACACGCCCAGGTGAATGTTGAACAGATCGTTGCGCAAAAGGTGCAACCGATATTGCCGAAGAACGGCGAAGGAGGAGGGGTTGCGGTTGCGGTTCGAATGAATGGTAAGACTTCGTTCTTCAACTACGGTTTCGCCGACAATGCGCAGAATCGCCAGGTCACTGCTGACTCAATCTTCAATCTCGGCTCCGTCGGCAAGGTGTTCGCGACGACATTGCTTGCCCAAGCTGTTAAACAGGGCGAGCTCAGCCTCGACGACCCGGTTGCCAAATATGTCACCGAGTTACAGCGTGGCGGCGATATCCGCCGGATAACTCTGGCGCAGCTTGCCAGTCATACGTCCGGACTGCCGCGCGTGCCGCAGCAATACGAGACGTGGCATAAGGGAGGATATACCTGGCCGGATTTTGTTCGCTTCCTCAATTCATGGAAGGCCGGCCCGAACCATGAACCTGGGCAACAATATCTCTATTCGAATGCCGCCATGGTCTTGCTGCGAGTTGCGCTCGAACGCCAGTTCACCACGCGATTCGCGGCCTTGATGCACCAGCGACTTACCGGCCCACTGGGGATGACATCGACTGCATTGCCTTTGCCGCGCGATCTGCTTGGCCGCGCGGTGCAGGGCTACGGTCCGCAGGGTCGGCCGATTGGCAAGCCCGGTATGGAAGGAGGAACCTTCCAATGGCCCGGCTCCGGCCAAATTTATTCGTCTTCGCGCGACATGGCCACCTTCCTGTCTGCCAATCTCGGCGAGCTCCCCCATCATCGACCGATCGAGAATGCCATGGCCCTTGCTCAGCAGCCCGTGTTCGCGGTTAGCGCGCGCTTGAAGATAGGTCTCGCCTGGCAGAACGTCAGCGCCGGCAATTTCACCATCATCGACAAAAATGGTGGGCTGCAAAACACCTCGACCTATATAGGGTTCGCTCCGCAGCAGAAGCTGGGCGTTGTTATTCTTGTCAATCGCGGCAAGCAGCATGCGACAGGGATCGGGCGGCAAATCATTCACGCACTGGCACAAGACCAGTCGGCGCCATCGAGCGAAGGCGAACCGAACCCGGATAACGACTAGGGCGCAGCTGAAAATTTTCGAAGTCATCTCATGAATAGCTGTGTGCGGGCCGAGGGCGGCCCGGCTCCATCGACATCGAGGACAAATGGAGACAGCCTGTTTTCAGACCGTTCCCTGGATTAATTAGATAGTCTCTGTAGTTATTCTGCAGTTATTACTACTTTGCCTCGAGCATGCCCTTGTTCCAGATATTCGATGGCCTGTGGGAGCTCGCTTAATTTGTAACGCTTGTCGATAACGGGCGTTACCTTGCCTGACTCCATGAGATCTGCCAGGAAGGTGAGGTCCTTTTGGTTCAGTTCCGCCAGCATCATGCCCATCTGCTGGCTGACAAATTTGGATACAAACATCGCCTTGAACGCTTGGGTGAGTCCCGGCCCGAGCCATCGGTTCTCGTTCGCTCCTCCGCCTCCGATCAACACGTAGATGCCATTCGGTTTTAAGACGCGCCTGAATTCCGATAACGAATGGTTCGCAACATTGTCCAGAATAACGTCATAACGCTGGTCACTCTTGGTGAAATCCTCTTTAGTGTAATCAATCACGTGATCTGCGCCCAAGGATCGGACCATGTCCAGGTTTCTGGTGCTGCACACGCCGGTCACTTCTGCTCCATACGATTTCGCAATCTGCACTGCAAACGTTCCCACGCCTCCGGACGCGCCATTGATCAAGACCTTCTGTCCCGGCTGGACCTTTCCCTTGTCGCGAAGGCCCTGTAATGCGGTGATGCCCGCAATAGGTACCGAAGCCGCTTGATCAAATGTTATGTTAGCCGGCTTCAACGCCACAGCTCTAGCCTCGCGGACGCACACGTACTCAGCGAAAGCCCCTGTGCGTCCGCCGAATACTTCGTCACCTGGTTTGAACTGGGTGACGTTCTTGCCGACGGCCTCAACTGTTCCAGCAAAATCAACGCCCAGTCGCGTATCCGTTGGTTTGCGAAAACCTACTCCCATTGCACGCATGATGTATGGCGTACCTTCAATAAAGTGCCAATCAAGCGGGTTAACCGAAGCCGCGCGAACTTTTACCAGCAGTTGATCGTCTGCAGGAGCAGGTTTTTCAATTTCCTGTAGCTTGAGATTAGGCAAACCGTAGTCGCAGTACACAATAGCTTTCATGGGAGTGGCCGGAGCAGCGGCATAGCGTTCGCAGTCATTCGTCGACGTCCAATAGGCGATAAACGCCCAGGCTATCAACGCGACCAGAATCACACCTCCAGTCCATTTTAGTATGCGCTTCCATCGCTTACGTCGGGGCTTTGGTTGTGTTTCATCGTTCATAACTATTCTTTCCTCGTTTTTGTTGACCGCTTTCCCTCATTAGCTAGCACGAGTTGTTATCGGCCGAGAGTAGTCCGAGCTGCCTCATCATCGAAAGTTGATCAAATGCGGACCACTCCTCTTTGATTTTGCCGTCGACGATCCGCCAAATCGTAATCCCGGCCAGTTCCGCTTTTTTGCCGGTTGCGGGAAGGCCATTACCTGTCCCGGTATTAGTGCCACGCGCAATCCAGTAGATCGTGACCAGGTCGTCTTCGGCGATCAGCTTCTCCGGCACGATCACAACGTCGGGAAAGGCTGCGTGCCAACTTTTCAGCGCCGCCTGGTCCTCCTCCAAGCTGCTGTTAGAATGGATACCGTGGTTAATGAAATCCCTGGCGTAAAGTTGTTCGGTGAGTTGGTATCGTCCACGGCCGAGGATCTCTTCAAATGCGCGCTTTGCCGTGGCTTTGTTTTGGTCCTTCAAAGTCGAGCCGAAGAGCTGGCCCGCAACCAACAATAGGGCCAGGTAAACTGCTGTTGCGATTTGGGCTGCTTTCTTAATTGGGTTCATACCGTCTTCCTTTCTTGCTAGTTCGCGGTAATTATAATCTTTCCTCGAGCATGTCCTTCGTTGAGATAGCGAAGAGCTTCAGGAGCTTCGCCTAATTCGTAACGCCGATCGATGACCGGCGTTATCCTTCCCGTCTGGATGAGGTCGGCCAGCAGTGTGAGATCCTGTTTGCTGGATTTGGTACGGTACTGGGCGAATTTTTGATCGGTGAATGATGACAATGCGCGCGCTGTGAAAATATTACCAGCGATGCGTCCGATGGCCTCGCTTCCTTTTACCCCGGCTCCGCCCATGCCGGCCAAAACGCAGATGCCTTTGGGATTTAACACGTGACGGCGTTCGGCGAAGGAATGGTTGCAAACGTTATCGAAGATCACGTCGTAGCGCTGGTCGCTCTTGGTGAAATCCTCTTTTGTGTAATCGATGACGTGGTCGGCGCCAATTGATCGGACAAGATCGACATTCCGTGTGCTGCAAACAGCGGTGACCTCTGCGCCAAGAGATTTGGCGATTTGCACGGCAAAGGTTCCTACACCTCCGGTCGCGCCGTTGATCAACACCTTCTGCCCGGCCTGAATCTTTCCCTCGCGCAGGCCCTGCAGCGCAGTAAGCCCGGCCAACGGGAGAGAGGCGGCTTGCTCAAACGAGACGTTCGGCGGCTTCGCGACCAATGTTCGCTCGAGAGTACATGCAAACTCCGCCAGAGCGCCGCGAGAGATGCCGAACACTTCGTCACCTGGTTTGAATTGCGTCACGTTTTTGCCGACGGCTTCCACTTGGCCGGCGACGTCCTGCCCAAGGCGCGTGTCTCTTGGTTTGCGCAACCCGAAGATCAAGCGACCCAGCCACGAATCGCGGATCACGTACGCATCAAACGCGTTGAGTGAAGACGCCCGAACTTTGATCAAGACTTGGTTATCATTCGGGACCGGCTTTTCAACGCTCTCGAGCTTGACGACATCCGGCGAACCGTATTCGCAATAACGTACAGCTTTCATGGGATCCGTTGGAGTGGCGGCGTTGCGATTGCAGTCATTCGTCGTCGTCCAGTAGGCGGTGAAACCCCATAGGATCAATGCCAGTAGGATAATGATTGCAGTCCATTTCAATATGCGCTTTAGCCTCATAGAGCTAAAGAAACACAGGTAAGCGCAGCGAAACGGATTTACTAGCGCTCTCGGCAATATGGTCCGCTTTCCCAGGATTCGGCGTTCGGATCCCTTTAGATAACAGCCAGACGCTCAAGATCAGTTCGAAGATAGCCATCGGCGAATCGAACCAATATGCGTTAACAGTTTTTTCGAAGCCTGGGAAAATCAGGAAAACAAAGGCGCAAATGACGCACCAAGCAGACGCGATCACACCAAAAGCAGCCAGACTTCGTGGAATGTAACCCGACTTAAACCACAGATAGCCACAAACCGTCGCTGCTAAGCCAAAGAATGGTAGACTGACATAGTAATTGTCGAAGCTCGCTGCGATCTGCAGCCTGGCCAGCACTTGTAAGTGATCCGCCTCGAAAGCTTGCAAGTAAGGTGCGTTGCCTACGAGTCGCAGCGCGCCAAGTAAATTTAGTGTCGTAAGAAGCCACAACAACGCAAACACAAGTCGAAAGAGCGCTCCAATCAATGCGAGTAACCGATCGACTGGCCTGAGAACCACATAAAGCGCCGCAAGTAGAACGACAACGCTTACGCCGTAAGTAAGAAAACAGATGAGCGCCACTCGAACTTGAGTTTGGTGCGCCGCAAAATTCTGCGCTGTTTCAGCAGCTTTGCCTGGAACAACCAGCGGGCCGAGCAAGGCGTAGTTTCCGAAAATGACAATCACCACTGCGAGCAGGCCGCTGACACCCGCGACTTTTGCAGCCACGCGCTGTGAATTGTCGATCCTGTTCATGCGGTCTTCAACTGTGCTGTAGCACGGGCAGGCGATGTCACCTTTGCGCCCTTGATCAGGAGCCACAGCATGATTGCCAATTCGCCAAACAGGAATGGCTGTGCAAAACGAAAAGCCGCGTCATAATAGGATATAGCGAACAGCGCGATCGGACTTAGTACCAGCCACGCAACACAGTTAATCATTAGCCAAACGCCGATGATCCGTGGCAGGAATCCGGAACGGTAGACGAGTAACCCGAAGGGAAACAGCCATAAGCCCCAAAAAACCTCGTTGATAAAATTTCCCTGAGAGTGCAGACGAAGGAAAAGCATGCCCAGGGCGTTACGCTGCGCCTGCTCGAAGACATTCAGAAAATCAGCGCCGCGGAAAAGGATAAAAGCGGCGATGTTGTTCAGGGTATTGAGAAAACCAACCGCCGCGGAAACCAGGACGAACCCAAGCATCGCCACCGCCCATGGCTTACTTACGCTGCCAAGCAAGCGGTAGAGAGCAACTCCCAGGCAAATGAAGATGATGTGCGTCCACAGATCACCAATGATCCAGAGCCGGAACAGGGCTTCGTGACTTAGTATATTGTTCGCAGTTGCGGTCGCATTGCCAGTGACGATGAGTTTGGTGGGAGCGTAAATCAAGCTGAACGGGCCGGTCAGTACCATCGAGAGGTACACGGCGCCTGCTATGCGTGCGGCTTTGTCAGTTGGATGCATAGCTTGTCCTGCACTCAAGGTAGTTGTGTCATGAGAATCGCCTTCCTATTCATGCTCGTAATTTTCTGCCCTCGCGTGCTGCGGGATTCGACATTCGTGCTTCGTCATTCTTATTAGATAGGTCCCCGATAGCGGCGTTGTCGCACTGCCAGGGCCACGAATGCAGCAGCGAATGCCAGCCCGATCCAGAGCCCAGGCGTGGCCAGGTATCTTCCGGGTGTGAGTTGAAACAATGAATCAACTGCAACGCCGCGGTGCGGCTGGAAGGCGAAAGCTGTGTCCCCGGCGCCGAACACTCGATCTTTCAGCATCGATGCAAAATGCGACGTATCGAACGCAAACTTCTCAAGAACACCGATCGCGAGGAACGGTAACACCGCCCAGAGAAACGTCGCGCGTCGCGCCCATCCGGAAATCAGCAGTGCCCAGCCGTAGATCGGTGCATGCCAGAGCACGATCACAATCAGGCTGTAGAGCAGTATCACCGATTGTTGAAACAAGTTGAAACGTGTCCACGTCGTTGCGGCAAGACCACTCGGCAACAGGATCGCGCTGCTCCATAGCAACATGAGGAATTGAACAAGAACGACCGTGCCGAAAATGATCAGTGGCAGAATGACAAACGGAACGCTGGCCTTGGAGAGGACGGTTGTGAGGTCCGAAACCGGAAGCGATTTCCAGAACAGGATACTGCGATCGCGACGTTCGCTGTGCAGCGCATCGAGACAGTAGAACACGCCAACGATGAACGCGGTGAAAATTAAC
>Ga0193707_1000083_pt1 | contig 23668 bp, 18 predicted proteins | sample U3c2metaG_FD_143043 | JGI IMG/M metagenome (GOLD analysis project Ga0193707, IMG submission 143043) | Soil microbial communities from a riparian zone of the East river system, Colorado, United States - U3c2 | ecosystem: Environmental > Terrestrial > Soil > Riparian zone | place: USA: East River... | reverse complement strand
GTAAGCGCCGAAATTTACCCAGCCTTCATCCGGATCGCGAGTGGTCACCAAGCAAGCGGTGCCGATGAAGCGGCCGCCGTCGAGCTCGTGCATAAACGGCACCGGGAACTTGAGTAAATCAACTTTGTCGCCGGAATCGACGTTCTCAAGAATCGGTCCTTTGGTTACGACTTTGTGCTTGATCGGCTCGTGGGTCACGAGCTTTTGCCGGAACGCACGAACCAAATCGAGACTGGAAAGGTTCATGTCCAGTCCCAAATTCAAGGCCATGCGTTTGAACGAAGCATTTTGGGCAAACAGAGTACGGAAACCCTTCGGATAACCGGGTACGTTGTCGAATAGAACTGCCGGCACGGAGCCGCTTTTGGTCTCACGTGATACGAGCTCGGCCAGGGTACCCATTTCGAGGTTCCAATCGGCGCCATCGATCTTTTTGAGTTCGCCGACGCTGTCGACAATCTCCAACCAATCACGCAGGTCGGTGTACTTCGGAGTTTTCCCTGCTTTCATTTCATCTTCGGCCAGCTTCCTAGCCTCTAGTGCGGTCATTTCAATAAGTCTCCTTTCGATCTCGGCTTGGCCGCATTCTAGTCCCCTAATATCGATTCATCAACACCTTCCCTATCATCCGCGGGAAGACCGTTACAGCTTGCCGGATCGAGCTGCAGATAAACTTTATCACCGGGACTTACGGCGTTGAATGGATGAGTGTGCACTGCCAGTATATCGTCGCCGACAGCGACTTTACACTGATAAGCGTCACCCATGAATATCGCTTCGGTCACTTTTCCTTCCAGCACATTTTCCAGCCCGTGCGGCCGATCCTTGAAAAGCGGAATGTTTTCCGGCCGGATCGAGATCACCGCCGCTTGGTCCTTCTTCAATCCTGGCGCCGGGATGAAAGAGAGCAGACCTTTTTTGGTCTGAATCTTTCCCGGTTGTGCATCACCGTGGAGCTCGACGATTTTGCCGTCGATCAAGTTGGTCAGGCCCAAAAATGTCGCGGTGAAGCGGCGGGTCGGACGGGAGTAAAGCTGATGCGGGGCGCCGACTTCAAGCAGCTTGCCGCCATGCATGACCGCGATCTGATCGGAGATGGCCAAGGCTTCGGCCTGATCATGCGTGACGAAAATCGTCGTGATATTGGTCCGGCGCTGCAGCGCTTTGATTTCGGACCGCATCTGTACGCGCAACTTCGCGTCGAGATTGCTTAACGGCTCGTCCAGCAACATCACTTTGGGCTCGTTGATAAGCGCGCGCGCGAAGGCGACGCGCTGCTGTTGGCCGCCGGAGAGTTTCGGGGCCGGACGGTCTTCCAAGCCGTCGAGTCCGACGATTTTCAATACATCGCCCACTCTACGCTTGACCTCATCTTTAGGACGGCGCTGGATGGTCAGCGGATAGGCGACGTTTTCCGCCACCGTCATGTGCGGCCAGATCGCGTAGGACTGGAACACCATGCCGATCGGCCGCTTGTTGGTCGGCACGTAGACTCGCTCTCCCGAAGCGAACACCGTCTGGCTGGCAATGCTGATTTTGCCTCCATCCGGCCGTTCCAATCCAGCCACGCAGCGAAGCGTCGTGGTCTTGCCACATCCGCTGGGGCCGAGAAAGGTGTAGAGCGACCCCTCCGGAATATTCAGTGTTACGCCCTTGAGAACGTGAACCCGCTCTTTGTCCTCGCCGAAGTATTTTTCCAGCGAGTCGATCTGCACCATATCTCTTTTTTCTGCCATGTCTCCTCCCAATGGCCCGCTGCCGAGCAACGCGCGCCAAACAACCTATCAAGGTTCAAGATGAACGATTATTCCGCGATACCGATTTTGGCGCCGAGTTTTCGCGCGGTGAACGCCATGGTGATCAGCAAAAGCACCATCAGTACACCGAGGGCGCACACGTAGGTGTACTGGCCGCCTTCCCAGAGGTCAAATGCCATGATGGAGAGAACCGTGCTGTTGTAAGAATAAAGCAAGATGGATGTCGACAGCTCTCGCAGAGCGATAATACTGATGTATATCCATCCCGCCGTGAAGCCGGGCATCAATAACGGCAAAATCACTTTTCTAAAAGTCTGAAACCAAGTACCGCCGGCGGTTAAAGACGCTTCCTCGAGCTCTTTGTTGATTTGAATCATCGACGCCGACGCCGCGCGAATCCCATAGGGCATGAACTTCGTAATGTAGGCCAGAAGCAAAACCCATATCGTGCCGTAGATGGGAATCGGCAATGTGAGATAAACCCAGATCAAACTCACGCCGAGAACGATTCCCGGCATGGCGATCGGGATAAAGGTTATATTATCCAGCAGCGCGCGTCCCGGCAGCTTGGTCTTAACCGTGATCCACGAGATGATCGAGGTCAGCAGCATGACCAGTGTCGCGGAACCCACCGACAGATAGAAGCTATTTTTGAAAGCGGTCAACGCGAGCGGATAATTGATGATGTATTGATAGTTGGCCCAAGTCATCTTCGCCATCAGCTCGTAAGACGGCACGCCGTAGTAAGGAATAAACGATGACCACAGCAAAACAAAAACCGGCAGAATCACCGCGAGAGAAAAAATCAGAAACGAAATACCGAGCGTGACATACTTCCAGGCGCCCAAATCTATCACCCGCGGGCGATAGCCTTTGCCGGTCACCGTCGCGAAGCGCTCCTCCCTGCGAGTGATCCTGCCGTAGATCAGCACCCCGACGGTGCTTATCGCCAAAAGAGTCACGGCGTAGGCGCCCGCCAATCCGAAGTCGGAAGGAAACTGATGAATCGCCAGAAAAATCTTTGTCGTAAAAACCGAAATCTTCGCAGGCACTCCGATCAGCGCCGGCACTTCGAACGCTTCGATGCCGCGCACGAAATTGATCAGCAGCACGCTGAACATGGCCGGACGCATCAGCGGCAGCGTTACCCGACAAAAAGTTTGCCAGGTGCTCGAGCCGGCGGTGAGCGCCGCCTCCTCCAGAGACGTATCCATGTTACGGAACGACGCGGACATCAAGAGAAAAACCAGAGGATAAAGATGAATCGCTTCCGCCCAGATCATGCCCCACATGGAATAAACGTTGAACGGCGCTGACTCCAGACCGAGCACCTCTTTTACAACAATATTGATCAGACCAATCTTCGGGCTCAGCAAAAGAATCCACGAGATGGTGCTGAGAATCCCGGGGATAATGAACGGGATCAACGACATGACGACGAACAGTTTCTTTAACGGGGTATTCGTCCGTTCACTCACCCATGCGAGGAACGTTCCGATGATAAAAGTGAGGGTACAAGTGCCGAGCGCGTAATAGACCGAGTTAAGCAGAAGTAAATAGAATTCTTTGTCAAAGTACGCTTTGATATAGTTCTGAATCGTATAGGTAGCGCCCGGCTCCCCGATGGGGGCGCTCCTGATGCTGCCATAGAGGAGCATCACGAGCGACTCTTAGTTGTTGATGTTGTGGACGACCTGATCTTGGATCATGGTCTTTTTGACTTCCTCTTCGATCAAGTTCCAAAGCTGGTCTTCGTACTCGAGAAACTTGGGATCGCGTTTGATCGACAGGTCGCGCGGCCGGGGCAATTCGATCGGGATCATCTTTTTCACGCGGCCCGGGCGAGCACCGAAAACGATGCACCTATCCGCCAGATAGATCGCTTCGCTGATTTGGTGCGTAATGAAAAGCACGGTTTTCCCCGACTCCCGCCAAATGCGGAGCAATTCAGCTTGCATGATTTCGCGGGTCTGGGCGTCAAGGGCCGCGAACGGCTCGTCCATAATCAATATCTTGGGATCGACGGTGAGGGCGCGAGCGAGATTGCACCGCTGTTGCATACCGCCGGAGAGTTCGTGCGGGTAATGGTCTTCAAACCCCTGCAAACCGACCAATTTGATAAATTTGCGAGCGCGTTCCTGGCCTTCCCCGTTATCCAGACCTTGGCATTCGAGGCCAAAAATCACGTTTTTGGCAACCGTGCGCCAGGGCATCAAGCAAGAATCCTGGAAAACCATGCCGCGGTCTATGCCTGGACCCGTAACTGGTTTGCCATCGATAATGATTTTGCCAGCCGTAGGCTTCAACAAGCCGTCGCACAGATTAATAAAGGTGGTTTTGCCGCATCCGCTCGGACCGACGATCGTCACAAACTCACCGTCATGAACCTCAAGGTTTACTTGGTCCAGCGCCAGAAGCCTACCGCCGGTTCGCGGCTGATAGTATTCGTGCCGCAATCCGATCGCTTGTAACTTAGTTTGTGCCACATATCCTCCTTAGAAAAATTAAAATTGGTTCTCGGCGTTACCTGCCAAAATTCTTTTTTGCGTCAACCGCGTCAATCCGCGCGACCTTCAAATCGCATGACTCCTTATCATTTCCATTTGTTTTTGCAAGCGTACCTGGACATTCGTTGACAACAACAATTGGATCGGATAGGTTTCGCAACGTTGCATAAACTTTTGCATACAAAACATCATCCATGGCCTATCCGCTTAAACGATCCAAAACCAAGCCACGCGTTGTTGAAAATCTTTCAACTCGCGTTTACGACGAAATTAAAGATTTGATTCTTTGTAACGAGATCTTGCCAGGACAAAAGCTACATCACCAGCAGCTGAGCGAGCGTCTCGGCGTAAGTCGTACTCCGGTGCGCGAAGCATTGACGAGACTTGTTCAGGAAGGATATGTCTCCTTTCTGCCGAATCGGGGTTTTACCTGCAAAGAAATTAGAATGCAAGAGGCGGAGGAGCTCTATGAGCTGCGTGAAGCGCTGGAAGCTTTCACGGTGGAGAGAGCGATCGCGAATCTCACAGACTCCGCGCTCCGCGGCCTGCGCGCGAAGATAAATTCTTACGGCCGCGACGTGCAAAATAGATTTACCCGGGAGCGCTTGGTGTACGATCAGGACGTGCATCTGGCCATCGCTGAGCTGGCCGGCAATGAAACTTTGAAAAACACATTGAGCCATGTGTTCGAACGCATCGTCTTGAAACGCAGAACCGACGGATTGTACGATTCCGCCCGCGGGACCGCGGCGCACCAAGAACATTTGTTGCTTTTGGAGGCGATGGAGCGCCGTGATCCGGCTGAAGCGGTCGCCATCCTTCGCAAGCACATTCAAGCAGGCAAGAAAAACGTCATGGCCGATCTCAAACAACGGCAAGCGATTCGCGGACTGAGAACGATGCCAAAAGCTCATTGAAAAACACACAGAGAGAAAGGACAGAAAACATGGCAGCAGATTTAGTTATTAAGAACGGCTGGGTCGTCACACCCGATGCGACTTTTAAGGGTGGCGTGGCGATCAGCAATGAAGTCATTGTCGCCATCGGCGCCGACGACTCGCTTCCCCAAGGCAAAGAGGAGATCGACGTCAAAGGTAAACATATTTTGCCGGGTCTTTTCGACGGTCACGTCCATTTTAGAGAGCCGGGCATGACTCATAAGGAAGATTTTACTACCGGCTCGACGGCGGCCGTTTGCGGCGGCATCACCACGGTCGTCGATATGCCGAACACGGTGCCGCCAACCGCCGACGCCGAACAGGTAAAGGTCAAAAAGGGTCTCGGCGAAGCCAAGTCGCTGGTCGACTTCGGCATCACCGGCGTCGTCGTGCAAACCAATACGAAGGATATTCTTCCCATGGCCGCCGCCGGCGCCATCGGCTACAAAATTTTCTTCGGCGAAACCATCGGCAACCTCCCCTTCCCCGACGACGGCATGTGCGTGGAAGCCTTCGATTACATTGCCCAATCAAAACTGCCGTTGGGCATTCATGCCGAAAATCGCCAGATCATGGCCTACTGTACCAACAAGCTTAAGCAGGAAAACAAAAACGAAGCGCGCTACTGGGAAGCGTCCCGGCCGGATATCTGCGAAGCAGAATCGGTGCACCACGCGCTCTTCTTCGCCGAGACTTTCGGCACGAAGCTGCATGTTTTCCACATGAGCTCGAAGCAGGCCGCTTATATGGTGCGTGACGCCAAAGCGCGTGGTCTGAGAGTCACGGCGGAAACTGGGCCGCACTATTTGCTGCGCGAACCGAATGACATGGACAACGTCGGATCGCTGCTCAAGATGAACCCGCCGGTCCGTACCAAAGATCACGCGGAAGTTCTCTGGCAAGGTTTGCGCGAAGGATTCGTGGACACGCTGGCGACCGATCACTCGCCGCACACCTTGGAGGAAAAAGGCTCCGATCTCTACGGCAAGCTCACCAAGCCGGCAATCTGGGATTGTATCTCAGGCTTCTGCGGCGTGGAGACCGGCGTGCCGCTGATCCTGACCGAAGTGAACAAAGGCCGATTGACGCTCAATCAATATGTAAAAGTCGCTTCCGAAAACCCGGCCAAAGTTTGGCAGGTTTACCCGAAGAAAGGCGCCATTCGCTTGGGTTCCGACGGTGACATCACTGTAGTCGACATGGACAAGGAAGGCACCATCGACGTCAACAAGCTGCACAGCAAGAACAAACCTTCGCCGTGGCATGGCTGGAAAGTTAAAGGCATGCCGATCTTGACCGTCGTGCGCGGCCACGTGCAGATGAGAGACGGCGAGCCCTGCGGTAAGGCCATCGGCAAAGCTCTCAAACCGCTAATCTAGTGAAGGACTGAGTAGCGAGTGCTGGGGACTGAGTTTTTCTCAGTCCCCAGTTCTCCTATTCAACGCTGTTCTTATGAAACGCACTGAACCATTTGATTTTTATCAGCCGAAGACGCTGGCGGAAGCGAGCCGGCTGCTCCAAGACAACGGCCCCGGCGGTCGCTTTCTCGCCGGCGGCACCGACTTAGTTATCGCCCTGAAAGAGAAAGGACTGCTGCCCAAGTACGTCGTCGACTTGAAGCGCGTTCCCGGCCTTGCGGGGATTCGTGAAAATAGCGACGGCAGCATTACCCTCGGCGCTTTGACAACCATGCGCGATATAGAAATTTCACCGCTGATCACAAAAAAATATCCGTTTCTATCGCAAAGCGCCGCCGAAGTCGGCTCCATTCAGATTCGCAATCGCGCGACGATCGGCGGCAACATGGCGAACGCGACGCCGTCCGCCGACACCGCGCCTGCATTAATCGCCTTGAACGCGACGGCAAAGATCGCCAGCGCGACTGGCGAACGGTCAGTTAATCTGGAAGAATTCTTCAAAGGACCGGGCCAAACCGTGATGAGCGCCGAGGAAATCCTCACGGAAATCACGATACCCAAAACCGATTCGCGCCTCGTCGGCGAATATATCAAGTTTTCGCCTCGCGAGATGATGGACCTCGCTTACGTCGGCGTCGCGGTTGCCTACAATCTGGGCGAGAAGGATAAGAAATGTGACGGCGTTCGCATCGTGCTTGGCGCGGTCGCGCCGACGCCGATCCGCGCCAAGCGCGCCGAAGCGGCTCTCGAAGGACAGGTTCTCACCGAAGCGTTGGCAGAAAAGATCGGAGCTATTGCCGCCGAAGAAGCCAAACCGATCAGCGACGTGCGTTCCACTGCCGAATACCGCCGCGCCATGGTCGGCGCCATGACCAAACGGGCGCTGCTCAACGCCGCCGTCGGGCCGGCGAAAACTTGGGTGGAACGGCGCGAACGAAGATACTAGAGGAGTGGGGTGATGGAGTGTTGGAATGATGGAGTTAGCGGGTGTTCGGAGCTCTTGACCCATCATTCCCATACTCCATTACTCCAACACTCCAGTTTCGTTTTGAGGTAGTCATGAACAGAAAAATCCAATTCAACTTAAACGGAAAAAGTATCAGCCGCGAAGCGGCGACGCACCGGCTCTTACTCGATTTGCTGCGCGATGAAATCGGCGCGACCGGCACCAAAGAAGGCTGCGGCACCGGCGATTGCGGCGCGTGCACGGTGTTTTTAAATGGCAAGCCGGTGAATTCCTGCCTGGTTCTTTCCGGCGAGCTCGACGGCGCCGAGGTCGTCACCATTGAAGGGTTGAAAATCGGCCCGGAGCTTCATCCGATCCAAAAAACATTCTTGCAGGACGGCGGCGCCCAGTGCGGTTACTGTACGCCCGGTATGTTGATGATGTCGAAAGCGTTGCTCGACGAAAATCCCAATCCGACCGAAGACGACATCCGCTATGCGCTTTCCGGCAATCTTTGTCGCTGCACCGGCTACGCCAAGATCATCCAGGCGGTGCAGGATGCTGCGGCACTGCTCCGAAAATAAACGTGTTCAACCCGTTCAAATCGTTCAACCGCTGCGCTCCGTTCAAACGTTTGAATGCATCGAACGGTTCTCAACGAATGAAACCTCCGGGAACGGTTTGAACGTTTTGAACAGCTTGAACGATTTGAACGTTCCAAGGAGTTAAGCATGTCCGAACTAACAGTCGTAGGTAAACCGGTTCAGCGCGTCGACGCTGAAGAGAAAATCACCGGACAAGCGGTTTACGGGTACGATCTTGTCCTTCCCAATATGCTTTACGGAAAAACTCTGTTCAGCACCAAGGCGCATGCAAAGATTAAAAGAATTAATACCGAGAAAGCGAAACAGCTTCCCGGCGTCGTCGCCGTCGTGACTGGAGAAGACGCGCCGTGGACACACGGCGAGGCGGTAAAAGACAAGCCGTTCTTGGCGCAAGGCAAAGTGCGCTTTATCGGCGAGCCCGTCGCGGCCGTCGCCGCCGAAGATGAAGACACGGCGCAGGCCGCCGTGAAATTGATCGACGTCGAGTACGAAGATCTGCCCGTATATACGGATCCCGAGGAAGCCTGCAAACCAGGCTGCGTAGAAATTCATGAAGACTTCAGCAAGTACCGTAAGGCTGAATTCGTCGTCCAAGGCGCCATGCCGAACGTCGCGGAGCATTTCAAGCTGCGCACCGGCAACGTCGATCAAGGCTTCAAAGAATCCGATTTGGTGCTCGAAGAGAGATATTTCGTACCAATTATCCAGCACGCGGCGATGGAGCCGCATTCGGCTCACGCGCAGTTCGACAAAGAATCGGGGCGTCTGACCATCTGGGTTGCCAACGACGCGCCGTTCCGCGCGCTGCACGAAATCACCGAAGCGTTGGGTATGTCGAAAGAAAAAATCCGGTTCATCAATCCGCTGCAGGGCGGCGGCTTCGGCTCCAAAGGCGGTTTGAAAGTAGAGCCGATCGCAGTTGCCCTCGCTTTTCATACCAACGGGCGGCCGGTGAGGGTGAAGTTCAACCGCGAAGAAACCTTTATTTCCACGCTCACGCGCCACGAAGCAGTGGTGTATTCGAAGACCGGCGTAAAAAAAGACGGCACGTTGATGGCGCGCCAGATGACGATCTATTGGGGCGCCGGCGCCTATGCCGAAAAGAGCCCGACGGTTTGTATTCGCGGCAGCCTGCCGGCACCAGGGCCGTATCGCATTCCGCATGTGAAAGTTGACGGCTATGCCGTTTACACGAATAAGCCGGTTGCCGGTTCTTATCGAGGTTACGGCATTCCTCAAGGAGCCTGGGCCGGCGAGCAACAAATGGACGAGATCGCCAAACGGTTAGGCATGGACCCTGTCGACATTCGTATGAAAAATATTTTTGTCGAAGGCGACATTTCATATTGGGGCGAACAACTCCACGCCGTCGGTCTCAAGGAAACCTTGATAAAAGCGACTGAAGCAATCGATTGGGGCAAAAAACCGTCGAACACCAAGCCGGGTATAAAAATCGGCAAGGGTTTCGCCTGCATTCAAAAGCCAACCCGTTCGCCGACCACGTCCGCTGCCGGTGTCGTCGTCAATGCTAAAGGCGAAGTGACGGTGCTGGCCGGCACGGTGGAAATCGGCCAGGGCTGCAACACGATTCTTTCGCAAGTCGCGGCCGAAGAGCTCAAAGTGCCGATGGACAAAGTCCATATGCATCCGCTCGATACCGACGTGATTCCGTTCGATGCCTCAACGACCTCAAGCCGCAGCACCTATCACATGGGCAACGCGGTGCGCCGCGCCTCGATCCACGCGCGCGAGCAGATCATGGAAGCCGCGAGCCCGATGCTCGAAGCCGGGGTCAAAGATCTCGACTATGCCGACGGTAAAGTTTCCTTGAAAGACCAGCCGCAGCAGGCTCTGCCGATCGGCGAAGTCGTGCGGCGCAAGCTCGGCATTAACGGCGAAGTGCGCGGCGACGGCTCCTACACCTATGAAATCGGCAAAGATCTGGATCTCGAGACCGGTCACAGCGATCATGCATCGGCTTTTTACATGTATGCAACGCAGGCCGCTGAGGTTGCCGTCGATGAAGATAGCGGGCGCGTGCGCGTATTGCGCATGTCTGCGGCCCACGACGTCGGCAAGGCGATCAACCCGCTCAATTGCGTGGCGCAGATCGAAGGCGGCGTGGTGATGGGCATCGGCTCGGCGTTGCATGAAGAGATGGTCATCGATAAAACCGGCAAAGTGCGCAATCCATCATTTCTCGATTACCATCTGGCAACTTCGTTGGATATTCCGGAGCTGATCTCGATCATCGTCGAATGCGCCGAGCCCGAAGGCCCCTATGGCGCCAAAGGCTTAGGCGAGCCCGGCCTTGCGCCGACGCCGGCGGCGATCGGCAACGCGGTCGCGGACGCCACCGGTGTGCGCGTGTACGACCTGCCGCTTAAGCCGGAAAACGTCTACTGGGCGATCCAGAACAAAAAGAAAAAAACCGCCGCCTAGCCGCCGCCATTCTCGTATTCTCAATATTTTTCGTCTAACATTCATGCACCGGCCGAGCATTAGCGTTCGGTCGGCGACGGCTTTGATCTCGGAGGTAAGATTCATGCGGCATCGTCAGCCTCGTGTCTCGCTGCTCGCAGCGCTCATCGTGGCCAGGTTTCTCTGTCTCTCCTCGCTGGCGATCGGCGCGGAGACAACCCAAAAAACGATCCAGACCGTTCCTGGCATGCCGGCGGTCGTCGATCCAAAGAACCTCTATAGCGAAACACGTCCGGAGAATCTGAGCCCGGTCGTAGCGAAACACCTCCATCGAGTCTACGTGCCCAATCGCACCTCCAACGATGTCTGGGTGATCGATCCGGCAACTTTGAAAGTCGTCGATAAATACAAAGTCGGTATCAATCCGCAGCACGTGGTGCCGTCGTGGGACCTAAAAACTCTGTGGGTCAACAATAACGCCGAAGGCCGCACCGACGGCAGCGTCACGCCGATCGACCCGCTCACCGGCAAGCCCGGCAAAAATATTCCCGTCGACGATCCTTATAATATGTATTTTACGCCGGACGGCAGCGCGGCCATCGTCGTCGCGGAAGCGCATAAGCGGCTCGACTTTCGCGACCCGCACACGATGGCGTTTAAGTATTCGATCGAAACGCCTAACTGCCGCGGCATCAATCACGCCGATTTTTCCATCGACGGGCGCTACGCGATTTTTACCTGCGAGTACGCCAAAAGCGTGGTTAAAATCGATCTCGTCGAAAAAAAGGTCGCCGGCTATCTCAAGTTCTCCAAAGGCGGCATGCCGCAGGATGTACGCATCTCACCTGACGGCAAAGTTTTTTATGTCGCGGATATGAAGGCCGATGGCGTGTTTGTCGTCGATGGCGAAAAGTTTACGGAACTCGGCCATATCAAAACCGGCATCGGCACGCACGGTTTGTATCCGAGCCGAGACGGCGCGAAACTCTACGTCGCCAACCGTGGCGTCGCCCGCGTTTACGGCCCGCCGAAAGGCAAAGGCAGTGTCAGCGTGATCGACTTCGCGACGCAAAAAGTGGAAGCGACTTGGCCGATCCCCGGCGGCGGCAGCCCGGACATGGGCAACATCAGCATAGACGGCAAACAGCTCTGGCTTTCAGGCCGGTATGACAATTCGGTTTACGTCATCGACACGACCAACGGTAACGTGAAAAGTATTCCCGTGAAAACCGAGCCCCACGGCCTCACCGTGTGGCCGCAACCGGGCCGTTACTCGCTCGGCCATACGGGAAATTTGCGCTAGCTTCTTTAGAGCTCACAGCACGAGCAACTCGCAGACCCAGGGAAGTAGTCGGCTGCCCTAACCACCCTGCGCGCACCTAGCACACCGAAGTGAGCCGTTTTGATACTCTCGCCACGCTGTTAGCGCAATGATGACAAATAGCGAATTTGTCGCCGAGATGAAAAAATCCAAACTGAAGATCAATCTGCTATCAGGCGCCGAAGTGGACAGCATCGTCAAGTGACTATTTCAGATGCGCGCCAACGGCGTGGTCAAAATCAGCAACGTTCTTGTGTCGAAAATTTAGGACTCGGCCCCTGGCTGTGCGGTTGTGAGCCTCATAGCCAAGAGATGACTTCTAACACGTCGGAAAACTCATCTGTCCATAATTCATCTCCCGACGCTCCGTTCAACCGTTGCCAGCGTGAGTCCGCGAGATAGGGGGCAATGGCCTTTTGATACCGCGCCAAAAGGACCCAACGAGAGGAAGATTTGCCCGCGCGGCTCTCTTCGGTATCGATGTGAAAGTCGTTCTGGATGTAGGCGACGAGGCCCAAATTGTGGGCCAAACGATCAAGGACCGGCGCAAGGTCCATGTACCGATTGGAGATGTGCACCAACAATAGGCCGTCAGCGGAAACATTGTGTAGATAGAGCTCCAACGCTTCGCGCGTTAGCAAGTGCGTTGGAACGACATCAGAGCTAAAAGCGTCCAAGACGAATAGATCGTAATTTCCAGTCGGTGATTTTTTTAACGAAGTGCGAGCATCGCCGATGACCACTTCGATCTTCGGCGGGCAATCCCGCAAGTAGGTGAATAATTTCTCATCCCGGGCGATCTTTTCAACCATTGGATCGATTTCGTAAAAGGTAAATTTCTGAGTAGGCGCACCGTGACACGCTAAGGCGCCGGTACCCAGTCCGACGACAGCGACTTTTCCGTTGGCGCGGGCCTTAGAATTGATCGCGAAAATCTGTCCCGCCGGACCGGTTGGATAATAATACGCCAGCGGTCGCAAGCGTGTCGCTTCATCTGCGCTTTGTGCGCCGTGAATGGTTGTGCCTTGAAAGAGCAGATGCTTTCTGCCCTCGAAGTCCACCGTCGCGCGATACGCGCCGAAAAAACTGCGATCGGCATACAAAATCTTCCCAAACGGGCTCGGATACCAGAGCGAAACCAAAGTCAGTGCGACGAGACCAATGCCAAAACGAACGGGCCGGTAGGCAAAAGCCAAAAAGATGACCCCGGACGCGCCGCTGATCAGCATTCGGTCGTTCGCTGGCGGTAGAATCTGACCGTGTTTGAGCGTCAAAGTAACGAAAACGATCAGCGCCACCAATGCTGGAGGCAACAGCCAGTCCAAGCGGCGACTCCAGTGCGAATTGTTCTTTTCCCCAATGTAAGGGCGGATGAATGCCGCGGCCGCGATGACCAGCGGATATTCGAGGATGCCCCTAAAGATAAGCGGTGCAATCAGTGCATTGAAAATTCCTCCGAGGACGCCGCCCAGCGAAATCCAAAAATAAAAATCAGTCACGTGCTTTGCGCTGGGTCTATCTTGGGCCAGCCGCCCGTGACAAACCAACGCCGTGAAAAAAAACGCGAGCAAATGCAACGGCAAAATGAGCCAGTCCGGCTCGGTCGCGTGTAAAAAGACAGTTATGGCGGCGGTGAGAAGCAAAAATGCCTGTCGGCGGGCGACAAAGGCGCCGCTGGCCCAAGAGCTACGGGCAAAAGCGAGAACGAACGACAAAAGATAAGCCGTTAGCGGCAGTACCCAAAGAAGCGGCGCCGACGCGACATCCGTCGTAATGTACGATGTTACTCCCAAAAGAAGACTAGATGGAACAACGGACCAAAAAACCCAGCGGAGACGGCGAGCAAAGGTTACCGGACGGGTGTCCGCTTCAGTACAATTGATGGACTCATCACGCATTACAACTGCCTCGCCGTTGCGCGATAGTGGCCGCAAGAAGTACAGCACACACACAGCAGTTAAAATAAGCAAAACCAGGTAACCGAAAAACCACAAATGGTTTTGCTGGCTCAACGTGAGTCGCGGCTCCAATAGCAACGGATAGGCGAGCAAGCCGGCGATGCTGCCGCAGTTGCTTGCAGCGTAGAGAAAGTACGGATCGCGAGCTGCACGGTGCGCGCAATGCGCGAACCACTTTTGCAACAGCGGTGCGCCAGCGGACAAGACCAAAAATGGAAAGCCGATCGATACGGTTAAACCGCTTAAAACCAGGCCCACCGGATTACGACCCGGAACGTCGAACCAACCGACCGGAAGCACGATGGGCAAAAGCAGCAGCGCCGCCAGGACCAAAATGAGATGCAGGAGAGCGTGCCGGCGGGAACCAAACCAGTGACTTCCGAAGTGTGCGTAGGCATACCCAAGCAAAAGGCAAGCCTGATAAAAGACCAGACTTGTGTTCCACACCGCCGGACTGCCGCCAAGAAACGGCAGGATCATTTTGGCAACCATGGGTTCAATAATGAACAGAAGCGCTGCGTTAACGAACAGCGTCAGCGAATAGCAGAGTAGCAATCTCGTGTCCTCGCGCGAAGTTTCAAAATTGAGTGGTGCGTGATTCGATGGTAAGCAAGTCTACGCGAGACGCGTGCCAACCTATTGCTAAATCGGCAGCCCGGTGCAGGTTAACGGAGGCGTCAATTGACAGGGACCCGTCACCGTCGATAAAACCGTATCAACAGCCGCGAGTAATTTGACGACAACTGCACCACAATGAGGACAAGAATGGCGAAAGAAATCACAATCGAAGAGTTACGAACCATGGCGCGACGAGCCGGACTGCCGCTTCCCGACGACGAGCTCCTACGATTGCTGCCTGGGGTTAAACGAGCACAAAGTCAGGCGGCGTCGTTGCGAGAGCTATTTACCAACGCCGCCGAGCCGGCGACGATCTTCACCACCTTCAAAATAGACCTAAAGTAAAATTTCTATGCAAAACAATCAGCTTTGCTATCTGACAATTATTGAAGCCGCCGCAGCGTTGCGCAAAAATGATGTTTCTCCCGTCGACCTCACCGAGGCCACACTAAAACGCATCCAAGCCATCGATAGCAACCTGCATGCTTTCATCACGGTGACCGCCGATCTCGCGCTACAACAGGCGCGCCAAGCGAAGCAGGAGCTTTCAGCCGGCAAAGATCGCGGACCGCTGCACGGCATCCCCATCGCGCTTAAAGATCTCTACATGACAAAGGGTATCCGCACGACTTGTCATTCAGCTGTGTTGGAGAACTGGGTTCCTGATTACGACGCCACCACGGTCACGAAGCTCAAAGAAGCCGGTGCAATCTTGCTGGGCAAGCTCGGCATGCACGAGTTCGCCTTCGGCGGACCATCGGTCGACGCGCCATTTCCTGCAGTGCGAAATCCGTGGAACACGGAACACGTCACGGGCGGGTCGAGTAGTGGCTGCGGAGCGGCGCTAGCCGCGGGACTATGTTTTGGCGCGCTCGGCTCAGACACGGGCGGCTCCATTCGTACGCCCTCAGCTCACTGTGGCGTTGTCGGCATCAAGCCGACCTACGGCCGGGTCAGCCGTTACGGTATCATTCCATTGAGCTGGTCGCTCGATCACGCCGGCCCCATGGCACGCTGCGTCGAAGACTGCGCACTCTTGCTTCAGGCCATTGCGGGATTTGACGCAAAGGATCCGGCGTCGGCAATGGTCGCGGTGCCGGACTTTCTTTGCGGGCTTAAAGATGGAATCGCGAACCTCCGCATCGGCGTGCCGCGCGCTGCTTGGTTCGATGAAAACCTGGGAGTCGATGAGGAAACCGAAACAGTCTTCAATCAAGCGCTTGAAGTCTTAAAAAGCCTCGGCGCAACGATCATCGATATTGACGGCAGACCCTTTTCCCTCGCGCGCAAGGCGAATCAGACAATCTTAGTCTGCGAGGCCTACGCCTATCACGAAAAAACGTTGCAAGAGACGCCGATGAAATTTGGCAGTTCGGTGCGCCGGCGCATGCTCGAAGGAGCATTTCTCAGCGCCGCGGATTACCTCACGGCGCAACGTGCGCGATCGATGCTGAATGAACGGATCCGCGCTAATTTTTCCCAGGTCGATATTTTTGCCGCTCCGAGCGCGCCGCGCCCGCCCGAAGCATTCTCGACCATGGATCCCAACGAGCAGAATCTCCGTCCGAGTTTCACCAACCCGTTTAATCTTACAGGCTTACCTGCCATTTCCGTGCCTTGTGGCTTTACCCAGGGGAATCTACCGGTAGGATTGCAAATCGCCGCTAAGCCGTTCGAGGAATCCACAGTCCTGCGCGTCGCACACTCGTACGAACAGGCGACTAACTGGCATGACCAAAGACCCGTGCTGGAATGAAAACGCCGCGCGTGCCAGCTTCGGCAAGCCGTTGCAATCCAACTTCGACTCGCAAAAATCTCCACCGAGGCACTTGACGGTCGCTTGATGACCGCGATATAGACTTGCGTAAGTTATCCAGGAAGTGTTCGATGCTGGAATTGGTTTTGCGGACCGGAACGATCGTCGCTTCGTTCTTCGGTTTCGCGTTAATTACGTTGGTCCTCCGAAACGCCGTCAGAAAGTCGCGTAAGCCGGGTAAATCACCGGACCTCAAACCCGTCAATTTTTCCTACGACGCAAACAGCCTTGACTCAATTCGGTGGGAGCTAACTGTGCGCGGCTATGACAGTCCGGAACTCTGCCGAGAGGATGCGCTTGCGCGGCGCGGCGCGTTGCCGGACGAGGATCGCTTCTAGTCAGGTTGATCAGACATTGCCGCGACCTCTGCCTTCGCGAGGCTAGGTGTCCAGCTTCTCGAACACTCGAAAATACATTTTCGTCAAACTTGGTTCCGTGGTTCGAGCCGCCGCCAGTTCCCTTTGAATCGGGGAATCGAGTCTGGAACGCGATTGCTCAGCTAACTGGAGCACGGCCATTTCGTCGACTTTCGTCAGCCGGCCGTCATGAACGACGATTTCGCCATTCACGATCACCGTATCCACCGAACTGCCGTTCTCGCAAAATACGAGCTGACTCATGGCGTCGTTCAGAGGCGTGAATGCCGCCGTATCTCGGCTGAGCAAAACAATATCAGCGAGTTTTCCTGGTGCCAGCGCTCCGGCGTCGATGGCGAAGGCACGCGCGCCGTTGCGCGTCGCCATGGCAAGCGCCTGCACCGGCTTTACCCACTGATTGAAGTCAGTCCCTGCTTGATTATGAATAAGTGCCGCGAGCCGAACGGCATCGAACATGTTCTGTCCGTCGTTTGAGGCCGAGCCGTCGGTGCCTAATCCAACGTTAATGCCCGCGGCGAGGAATTCTTTCACTTTCGCCAGGCCGCTGCCGATGCGCAGATTGCTCGCCGGATTGTGCACCGCCGTCGCGTCACGCCGCGCGAACAATTCGACGTCATCGTCATCGATCCAAATCGAATGAGCCAGGGACAGATTTGAATCCAGGACACCTACTGCATCTAAGTGCTTAAGCAACGACGTGCCGTATATCTCCCGCCCCATCACGGCCTGAGTCTTGGTTTCGGCGAGATGGATGTGCATAGGCAAATTTCTCCGCCGAGCCATCTCTGCGGATTTCCTGAGCAGTTCGTCCGTGCAGCGCTGGACCGCGGATGGGCCGGGACACGCGGTCGTTAGTTTCTCGGGAGCGTGAAAAGTATCGATAAACGCTTCGCAGTCTTCGAGCCAGGCTTGCGTCGGCTTGGCTTCGCTCGCGCTCATGCGTCTGATCTCGTCGCTGAATTGCTTGGCTGAGTCGCCGAGGGGAATCGTCTCTTCATAATTTTTGTCCGATAGGGTGAGCGCGACTATGTGGCGTAGACCGAGATCACGCATCGCTTGAATCGCCGCGCCGGCGCCCATAAAGCGGCAAGCCTGATTACCGAAGAAGTGATCGAGCACCGTCGTCGCGCCGTTCTTGAGCATCTCCATGCCGCCGAGAAGCGCACTGGCGTAAAAGTCCCCCTCGCGCATGTCGCGCAGGGATGCCCGGTAGTAGGCGCGCCAGATCTCCAGCGGCTTGCTCGGCATCATGCCGCGCACGAGATTGGCAGGAGAATGGCAATGGCCGTTGATCATGCCGGGCATGGCGATCGTTCGGTCGGCCTCGATCGTCCGGTCGAACGGACCCGCCGGTGTCCACTCCATCGGGCCGACGTAGTTGATCCGATTCCCGTCAATGGCGATAGCACCCTTCTCAATGACATCGTTGTTTTCATTCATCGTGACGATGAGCGGATTACGGACCAGTATTTTCACAGCGGCCTCATACTCAACGGAGAAGCGGAGACCGGCTACTTTTCAAAAATATTGAAAAGTAGCCGGTCCCCTAATCCTGACGGCTTGAACGATTTGAACGTTTTAAATTGAACTTGCGGCATTGAATGCGAGACCCGAAACTGACCCAATATGCTTACACAAATCCCATTTTGCGGCCCCAGTTCTCGGGATCCTTGAGGAAGTCAATGATTTGCTTGCTCGACTCTGCGCTGAAATAACTCTTGCTTAAACCGGTATCCAAGACATCGTCCCAATTGGCGAGCACGTGTAGCGCGATATCATTCTTTGCAAGATTGATTTTGCCTTCATGCTGGTTCAAGCGATCCGAGGCGTAATCGAAGACACAGAGGCAGCTGGTCATTTTGGCTCCCGCGCCACGAATCCCGATATTGAAACGCAGCTTGCTCAAGCCGTCCGTAATCAGATCTTCGACCAGCATCACGCGTTTGCCCGGCTCCAGAATCCCTTCGATTTGCTTGGTGCCGCCATAACCTTTCGGCTGTTTGCGAATATAAATCATCGGCTTTCTAATCAGGTGCGAAACAAAAGACGCGTAGGGAATCCCGGCCGTTTCGCCGCCGGCGACGACATCGATATGGTCCAATCCGATGTCCGTTTCCGCTTTTTTTGCCAACGCGGTAACGATGTATTCGCGCTGTGGCGCAAACGACAAAAGCTTTCGGCAGTCGATATAGACCGGCGAGATGCGGCCCGAGACAAACACGAAGGGTTTGTCTTTATAGACCGCGATCGACTCGGTGGCTAACAGCATCTCGGCGACTTTCTTGGAAACTTCGCTCATAGAGTTACCTTTCAAATGCGCGGGATAGGCTGGCTATAACATAGCGGTACGTTGTTTCCAATAAAGCTGGCGGCTTGAAAACAGATTTTCAGCCGCAGCGGAAGCTGGTAGTATGCTCGCGAATGAAGCGACGTCCAGCTGCCGCGAACTCGGCTCCAGTCATTGTTCCGACCGTCAATAAACGGCGCCTCATGCGCGATCTAAACGCCATCGGCCGCATCGGCATCGGCGACCGCGGTGGGGTGACGCGCTTGGTTTTCTCGATCAAAGAATTGCGAAGCCGTCAGGTGCTGATTCACCTGATGCGCCAGGCGGAGCTTCAAATACATATCGACGGCATAGGTAACATCTTTGGCCGGTTGGAGGGCAGTGATCCGAAGGCGCCCGCGGTTTTGGCCGGCTCGCATCTCGACACGGTCATTCACGGCGGCAAATACGACGGTCCCGTCGGTGTGATCGGGGCGCTCGAAGCGGTGCGCACCATAAGAGAAAACAAAATATCCGTGCGCTCGCCCCTCGAAGTCGTCTGTTTCGTCGGTGAAGAGTCGAGCCGATTTGGTTTCTCGACGCTCGGCAGCAGCCTCGTCGCCGGCGAAGTGCATCCGAAAGATTTGACCAATGCCGTGGACCCTCAAGGAACGAAACTGGCGGATGTGCTTTCCAGCTTGGGCATCTCACCGCGAAATCTCCATCAACTGCAGCGCCCGTCGAAAAGCCTTAAGGCTTACATGGAACTTCATATCGAGCAGGGTCCGATCCTCGAGGCAAAAGCGAAGAAAATTGGGCTCGTGACTTCAATTGCCGCGCCGAGCCGCTTCAAAGTGATCTTCAAGGGGCGAGCCGATCACTCAGGCACCACACCGATGGACATGCGCAAAGACGCATTGGTTGCGTCGGCTCAGCTGATCGAATATGTGGAAACTGTTTGCCGGAAATTTTCCTCTATGGCCAGAGGCCGAGTCGTGGGCACTGTCGGCGCCATAAAGATCGAACCCGGCGTGATCAACGCCGTGCCGGGAAGAGCCGAGCTCTCGATCGATATCCGCAGCACGTCCGCTCAATCGAAGGACAAAGTTGCGAAGATGGTTAAGGAGCGCGCCGAACAGATTGCGCTCAAGCGCGACATCGGCGTTAAAGTTCTGAACATCCGGGCAGAGAATCCCGTACCGCTCGATAGGCGGTTGCTGCGCGTAACTCGCACCCTCTGCGATGACAAGAGAATCGATTACGAAATTATGCCGTCCGGCGCGGGGCACGACGCCATGCAGATGGCGAAGATTACACCTGCCGGCATGATTTTCATACCGAGCCGTCGCGGCATCAGCCATAACCCGCTCGAATGGACCGATCCCGGCGATATCGCTCTCGGTGCCCAACTGCTTATGGAAACCATGATACGAGTCGCTAATGAGAACCTTTAAAACTGCGAACAAGCGCCTACTCAACGCCGCCCAGATCAAGGCCATCCTCGAACGCTTCGCGAGAGAAATGACGAAAGCCTACGGCAACCTGGATCAAATCGTTTTTATCGGCATCCGCACTCGCGGACCCTACGTTGCGAAACGGCTCGCCGAATTTATCAAGAAACGTCATGGCAAAGAAATCCCCGTCGGCGAGATGGATATCACATTGTATCGAGACGATTTAAACGCGCTGTTGCCTGGGGGCACCATCGATCACACGCGCATCCCTTTCGACATTGCCAACAAAATCGTCGTGCTTTTCGACGACGTGCTCAATACAGGACGGACGGTGCGCGCAGCGGTCGATCATCTGATCGACCTCGGCCGGCCGCGCATGATCCATCTCGCAGTCATGATCGACCGGGGCGGGCGGGAATTGCCTATCGCCGCGAACTATGTCGGCAAGAAGATCAGCTTGGCCGCCTCGGGCAACGTCCAGGTGAGGCTTAAAGAAATCGACAAAACCGACGAAGTCGTATTCCAATAATGCGGTTATGTGAAATGCAGCTGGTTTGAAAGCAGCCGCAAAGCCGGTAATTTAGCCGCACCATCAAAACGCGTACCTATAAATCGCATCGTAGCGCGGCGCCGCATGCATCAGCCATCAGCCGTATTTGCGCTGGTCCGCAGCCAAAGGCGTGGTGGCATTGGCTTGAGACGGAAACGTCATCGTCACCCGGGTGCCTGATCCAGCCTTGCTGCTTACGGACAATTTCCCGCCGACGAGCTCTGCCATGCGCCGAGCTACGGTCAGACCGAGGCCAAGACCTGAATAAGCCCGTTGCACCGACGTATCGGCCTGGTGGAAAGGCTCAAAGATCGAATCAATCTTACTTTCTTCGATACCGACTCCCGTGTCGATAATTTCAAATTCGACGCCGCTCTTGTCGGCCGTTGCTTGCACCTTGACGTTGATCTCACCATGGGCGGTAAATTTGACGGCGTTATTGAAGACATTCTGAAAAACCCGTTCGATCTTTGCTCGGTCGCTGACCAACGCGAGATCACGATCCGTCCCATGAACGTTGACTTGTAGCCCTTTCGCAAGAATCATCTTCTCGTGGCGTTTCAGCGTCTCGTTGACCACCTCGCGGGCGTCAAATTTTTCCAAGGTCGCATTGGCGTCTCCGGCATTGAGCGAAGTCATCCATAACACGTTATCGATCAGCTCGAGCAGTTCCTCGGAGTTGCGGTACACCGTTTCGAGAACCTTTTGCTGTTCGTCGGAAAGCTTGCCGATCACCTGGTTGAGCAATAGGTAAACGAATCCGACGACGACACTCAGCGGCGTTCTCAATTCGTGCGAGATGTTGGACAGAAAATCCGATTTGACTTGTCGGAGACGCGCCTTTGCCGTGCGCCGCTCCAATCCCCGCCGGACCAGCGAGAGAATGTGATTGACGTCGAAGGGTTTTGAAATGTAGTCGAACGCGCCGAGACGAAGTCCCTCGATCGCGGTATCCAGCGACCCGTATCCGGTGATAATGATCGCCTCGATGTCGGGATCATGCTGTTTGACCTTCTCCAGCACGTTGATGCCGCTAAAGCCCGGCATCTTGAGATCTACGGTGACGAGATCAACCGGCACCTGTTTGAGCATTTCAACCGCCTGGGTGCCACGATCCGCAGTATGAACATTGTAGTAGGGGTTGAGAATCATCTTTAATGACTCTCGTGGACCCATCTCGTCGTCAACCACTAGGATACTGGGTTTGCTGATGTCCATGACCAAAGACATCGAGCAAGTAACATGCCATCGTTTCGATAGTGGCAAACGGCTAATTTAGAAAGGTATTTCTACGAAATGAGGGCTAGCGAAGAGAGTTGTGGAAACAAATTTGTGCTTTTATGTCGATAATTTCACTTCCGCTTCGGAATCATTCGGATCATTGATCTTTAGTTTTTCGATCCGGTATTTCAAGATCCGCCGGCTAGTGCCCAAAAGCGACGCTGCCTTCGTTTGATTAAAACCGGTACGCTGCAGGGCTTTCACGATCAATTCCCGCTCAAACTCATCGACGGCATCGCTGAGAGGACGAGACCCGTTCAGCACATCCTCCTTAAGAGTGGCGGTCTGATCCGTGGATCGCATGCCGAGGGGCAGATCACGCAGCAAAATCGTTTCGTGCGGTGTCAGGATGGTTAGTCGCTCGACCAGATTTTCCAGTTCGCGAATATTCCCGGGCCAAGCGTAGGAGGTAAAAAAATCCACGACTTCCGGAGAGAGGTTCTTCACCGCGATAGAATGCTCCTGCGCTTTGAGCCGCACGAAGTGATCAAGCAGCAGAGCGATATCTTCGCGCCGTTCCCTCAGCGGCGGTAGAAAGAGAGACACTACGTTGAGCCGATAAAACAAGTCAGGGCGAAACTCTGCAGCCTTGGCCATCTGTTCTAGGTCTCGATTGCTCGCGGCGATCACGCGGACGTCGACTTTGATCTCGTCCGTTCCGCCGAGACGGGTAAAGGTTTCTTGTTCGATGGCCCGCAAAAACTTCGCTTGGGTTCCGAGATTCAGCTCGCCGATCTCATCGAGAAAGAGCGTGCCACCGTGCGCCAATTCGAATCGTCCCAACTTCTTCTGCGAAGCGTTAGTAAACGCACCCCGCTCGTACCCGAACAACTCACTTTCGATGAGCGTGTCCGGCAGCGCAGCGCAATTGACCACGACGAACGGCTTCGAACGCCGATCGCTATTATAGTGAATCGCGCGGGCGATAAGCTCCTTGCCGGTACCGCTCTCGCCGGTAATTAAAACCGTGCTCTTTTTGGCGGCCACCATGCTCACCGCCTTAAACACATCGATGATCTGTTTCGACTTGCCGATAACATGGTCAACACCATATTTGCGCCCGACTTCTTCCTTGAGCCGCTCCAACTCGCGCGACAGTTGCACTTTTTCCATGGCATGTTCGACACGCAAACGGAGCTCTTCAACGTCGAACGGTTTCGTCACATAGTCGAAGGCGCCCGTGCCTTTGGCCGCGAAAGCGGTGCGCGCTGTATTAAGGCCGGTCAGCATAATGACCTGGCAATCGGCAGAGAGCGATTTAATTTGCTTTAAGACGGCGAGCCCGTCCGTGCCCGGCATCATGATGTCCAGCAGCACGACATCAGGCGCCTCGTCGGCTACTTTTTGGATCGCATCGTCGGCAGTCGGAGCCTCGATAACGCGGTAAGACTTGTTAAAAACCAATTGCAAGGATTGACGCACCCCCGCTTCATCA
>Ga0193707_1000082_pt1 | contig 24081 bp, 22 predicted proteins | sample U3c2metaG_FD_143043 | JGI IMG/M metagenome (GOLD analysis project Ga0193707, IMG submission 143043) | Soil microbial communities from a riparian zone of the East river system, Colorado, United States - U3c2 | ecosystem: Environmental > Terrestrial > Soil > Riparian zone | place: USA: East River... | reverse complement strand
TGAATCCAACGGATTCACACCGGAGATAGGCAACTTCAGCACCACACCACCCGGCGCCAGCGCCAGCCCCAGAATAGCTAACAGCAGCGTCGCAAACGACACCAAAGCAGGGCGATAGCCTGTTCCCAAAGCACGGAAATTCAATGTCACCTGCTCCTCCGGATGTTCCGATTCATGAAGAGGAAGTAAGGGCGGCACGCAAACCGCAGTCCGGCTCGCGTTTGCGAAGCGGCGCGCGTACTTGTCACCAGAATATGGGCGAAAAATTAAGTAACTACTTAAACATCTGACGGATAGACTGTCAAGCCGCGCACACCTTCCCCGCATCCTGGGTGGTTCAGATGCGCGGAGCGTGCGCTCGAGATGCCGACCGCCAATGCAAAACCTGTCTTCTGGGGATCAGACCGGCAACAGGTCGCCCAGGGGCGAATTCATGTGCAAACTGTTTCACCTACCGCCTTCAACAGAAAACACGATCGCTCCCCCAACGTCCTTTGTTTGCCCTGGAAACAGCTCTATCCTTGGATGCTGGCTCATGGTATTACGCGTGCAAACATCCCTACTTCACCTGTACTGCGCAATTTGAGATCCCTCCCCTCTGGGCCCTGCCACATCGGTAAACGGCATTAACCGAATCAGTTCCCGGCGATTTTTAAACTTGCAAACTATTGGCGAATAAGTAAATCTGACGCGAGGGTATCTTTCCATGTTTGACCGATTGATGCCCGCTTTGGGGTGAAATTTGACTGGGTCTGGATTCATGGGTCTGCAAAGAGAAGGTCCCCTACAACAAACCGGGCAGGACCGGCGCACCATGCGGCGCTTTGACATGCATCTGCCAGCCACCGTCCGAGTGGCTGGTCAGGGCCCTCGCGATCTCTCAACCGAGACCCAGAACGTAAGCGCTCGCGGCGTCTTTTTCTATCTTGATTGTCCTCTGGCCGAGGGTATGCGCGTCGAAGTGACCATGACCTTTCCACCTCACGTGACCCTGACCGAGCCGGTGCGCGTGCGCTTCAGCGCCCGCGTAGTGCGGGTCGAAACGTCGCCGTCCTACTCCGGCATGGGCGTGGCCGCCATGATCGAAGAATACGAATTCCTGCGTTCCACTCCCGGCCCCGGGGGTGGCAACTAAGCGATGCAGCAACAGGCAACGATCCGTCAGACCTGGCGCCGGATGAGGATTAGTGGCCGGGTGTCGGCTTTCCCTTCTTCAGTTCGTCGATCTCGTTGCGCAGGCTGTGGTAGCGACGCACCAGAATCACCAAATAGATGATGTGGATAATCCACGTGGCGCTGTAGGCGGCGTAGAGGAAATTCATCCTGAGCTCCGTGGGTCCTGCAGCCCTTTCATCGCATGAATTTCTTCGACCTCTCTCTGCAAAACCTCCAGGCGGTACCGGGACCAGCAGATCAGGGCAGCAAAGCAGAGGAATGCCAGCCAGTTGATCAGCAACACGTGCAACATGCGGGGATCAATTGAACCTCCACCGCCGATCACGGGCTGGGGATGCTGGGTGCGGAATATCCAGATTGAGAAGTAGACCAGCGGGACATCGAGTGCGCCGAAAATCGCCAGAGCAGCGGCGAGCACGGGAGTCTGACCGCTAGCCGAAAACCGGCGCAGCATCAGGTAGCTGATGTAAATGAGCCAGAGCACCAGAGTTGAGGTCAGGCGAACGTCCCACGTCCACCAGATGCCCCACACGGGGCGAGCCCAGAGGGGACCCGTCACCAACACAACCGTGCAGAACACAACTCCCACTTCAGCTGTGACCAAAGCCAACGCATCGGTTCTGCTTCCCGAGAAATACCTTTTTACTAGGAAATACAGGCCGGTGATCGCGAGCCCGGTTGTGGCAACGGATGAGGGCTCCACGCCTGACGGGAGTGGACGGATCACGACCGCGGCGGCGCAGGCGGCGACCCCCAGCACGATCGCGACCCAGTTTGCGATGCTATCGGCCACCTTGTCCCGGCGGACCAGGTACTGGATCGAACAGACGAAGTTGATAAAGAAAAGCAGGAATGCGGTCCACGCCGAGGGCACGTGATAGTAAAAAATGCGCTGCACATTGCCCATGGTCTGCTCGGTGGGAGCTGCCACCAAGGCCTCATAGAGGGCATAGCTCAGGAGGACTGCCGTTAGCACGGCGAAAATGGGGAAAGCGCGCTTCATGCTGTTTTCATGCCTACACTCGTCTCCCTCGGCTTGCCGCTTCATTCCGCGTGCAGTACCAGCTCGAACAACAGCAGACAAGCGATAGTAAACACCACGTCGTAAGTGGTAAGCAACACGATCCAGAACTTCGCCGAAAGTTCCCCCGTCAAAATCGCTGTGGTCGCGTTCACCATGGCGAGCAGGGCGGGGATGCAGACTGGGAAAAGAAGAAGCGGCAGCATGATTTCACGGCTGCGCGTGCGCAGCGACATGGCGGCAAAAAAGGTGCCGTTCACCACGATGGCCCATGTGCCCAGGGCGGCAATGGGAATCAACTGCCATGCCGGGCCGAGCGCGCGCAACTTGTAGAACATGATAAACAGCGGCGTCATCAGCAGTTCCAGGATGGCAACAAAAATGAAATTGCCGAGCGCCTTAGCCAGGAAAAGAGAATTCGCGGGAGCCGGTGAAACGCGATAAGCGTCGAGAACCTGATTGCGCAGCTCGCGCGCCCAGGTCTGACCGAGCGCTACCACGGCGGCGAACAGAAACGCCACCCACACCAGCCCTCCGGCAATCTGGCGGGATTCCTCCGCGTTGGGGTCAAAAGAAAAACTGAAAACCACGACCACCAGAAGGGAAAAGAACAGCATGGAGTTGATCGCGTCCTTGGATCGCCACTCCAGACGCAAGTCTTTGGCCAGCGTCGCCTGGATAACGCCCGCGACGGCGCCTGGGGGTTTGCTCATCGGGTTTCGCTCATCGCTTTTTCGCTCATGTCGACTCGCATCGGCCCCAGCTCGCGGTGCGGCTGGTAATCTGCCCTGCGTCCATCCAGACAAACTCGTCCGCCGTACGCTCCAGCAAGGACGCCTGGTGGGTCACCACGAAGATGGTTTTGCCGGCGGCGCGCATCTGCGCCAGAAGTGAGACCATGGCGGCTGCCGAAGGTGCGTCCACGTTGGAGAAGGGTTCGTCCAGCAACAAGATTTCGGGATCGTTGAGCAGCGCCCTTGCCAGGGATAAGCGCTGCCGCATGCCTTGCGAGTACTGCACCACTGGACGCGTAAGCCCAGGATCAAGGTCTACAGCGGTCATGGCGGCAGCACAGCTGCGGTCTTCCGTGATTCCGTAGAGCCGCGCGAAGTAGCTCAGATTCTCCATACCGCTCATCTCGTCATAAAGCAGGGAAGGATGCGCCATGTAACCCAGTTCGTGGCATACAGCGCGCAAGTTTGTCGTTCCCAAAATCAGGATGCTGCCCCGCGTAGGCTGCACCAGCCCGGCCAGCGCGCGCAGGAGCGTTGTCTTCCCCGCCCCGTTGTCGCCGAGGATCGCGTACAGCCCCCCGGCAGCAAACTCGGCAGTCACTCCACGAAGGGCGGCGAAGCGACCGAACTGCTTGACCAAAGCACGGACCGTGATGATGGGAGAAGAATGCAAGCCTAGCACCTAGCCTTGGAAGATAGCCGAAGGCAGTAAGCGAAGTCGAGGGCAACTCGAACCGCGTGGGGCGAGATCCCCTCCTCCCGGCGGAGCAAAGCTGAGCAAGCTTCTGGCGGGCAGAATCAAGGGCGGCTTGAAGTGGGAGATAGCCAGACTTAAACTCTGGCGAGCTTCGCTCGGTACCGGCGTCGGGGGCTGCGAGGTCACAGGAACATTCCTAGTGGACATGCCTGCCGGGCTGCTAGTCTCGGGCCTGGGTCACGCTCTTCGTGGGTGCGCTCTGGGGGGATCCGTTCGCCGGAGCTCCGGGTTGCTGGGGTGCGTACTTTGACGCACACTTTGCCTGCAGTTGTTTGGCGTGGAACACGCCATCGCGTCCAAAGCTGCCATCGGCCAGGGCCTGCGAATCGTCCTTGAAGGTATCCGGCGGCGCCTCGGTTCCGCTATAGACCACGGGCAGGAGTTGGTCGTTTTCTACCAGCAGGAAGCTCACATTGGTGCCGGATCGCTTGATCGAGCCAGGCTGGACATTTCCGGCCACGCGCAGATGCTTTGCATAGGCGCTGTCGCCCATGCCGCGCAGTTCCTTGATGGTCACATAGTAGCTCTTGCTCTCCTGCACGCCGGTGTAAGCCAGAAAGCCCAGAGAAACGAGGATCACCGCCACCGCCCCGCCGAATTTGAGATACTTTCGAGTCTCCGTGGACATGGCGAAAATGCTCGAGTACTGTCCTTGACTGTATTCTGGCTGCCGGTTGCGGTCAAGGTGCACGAAGGGCCATCTATCAGGGCCATCTATAATGGAGGAATGATTCATCCCTGGCATGACGTAACTCCTGGCGACCGGTTACCCCAGGAGTTTTCCAGCATTATCGAGATCCCTTTCGGATCCAGCGTAAAGTACGAACTGGACAAGAACAGCGGGATGATCAAGCTGGATCGGGTGCTTTATTCCGCGGTGTACTATCCCGCCAACTACGGCTTCATTCCGCAGACCCTCGCTGAAGACGACGACCCGCTTGACGTACTGGTGCTATGTCAGGAGACGGTCGTGCCGTTGACCCTGATTCACGCCCGGACCATTGGATTGATGACCATGATTGATACCGGGAAGAAAGACCACAAGATCATCGCGGTCGCGACCCAGGACCCCGAATTCAACACCTACCGCGAAGCGGCGGAGATGCCGTCACACCGGCTGCTTATGTTGCGCCGTTTCTTCCAGGACTACAAACTGCTGGAAGGCAAAGCTGTGGAAGTGGACAAAATTCAGCCCGCCGCGGAAGCCTATCCCATCATCGACGACGCGCTGCATCGCTACAGCGAGCAGCGACGAAAGGGCTTCGCGGAGCTGGGCGGCAAGCACTGAGTATTCAGGCGTACGTGTCGGGCACCCTGGATGCCCGCTTTGGCGAGGTTTGGCACCTTCACCAGACCCGGCAGGCGGTTTCCGGCACCATGGGCTGCCCTGCCTTGCAGTTAAACGCTTTCTGGAATTCAGGCATGTTCCGCACAACCCCGTCCACCCGGTACTTGCCGGGTGAATGGGGATCCACGCTGACCAGCATGCGCGAGAATTCCGGACGCCTCTTTTCGCACCAAGCGCGCCCCGCCCCCAGAAAGAAACGTTGCTGCGGGGTGTATCCGTCGATGGTTTGCGCCGCACTGCTGGCTCGGTTCCCGGCAATCATCTGTTCCAGCGCCAGGAGCGCGATGCGGGCGCCGCCATTGTCGGCGGTGTTTTCGCCCAATGTCAGCCTGCCGTTCAGCTTTAGCTCGTCGACGGCTACGAAGTTGCTATATTCATCCGCGATGCAGCTGGCCCGCTTCTCAAATTCAGTGCCATCCTGCGCCGACCACCAGTCGCGAAGATTGCCTTCGGGGTCGAACTTGCGGCCTTGATCGTCAAAGCCATGAGTCAGTTCGTGGCCAATCACCATTCCGATCCCCCCGAAATTCACCGCGTCGTCTGCCTGCTTATCAAAGAACGGCGGCTGCAGAATTCCCGCCGGGAAAACAATCTCATTCCTTGACGAACTGTAATAGGCGTTGACCGTGGGCGGCGTCATCTGCCACTCGTTGCGGTCCACCGGCTGGCCAATCTTGGCAATCTGGCGGCGGGCTTCAAATTCGTTCGCCCGTAGGAAATTTCCCAGGACATCGTCACGCACGATCTTGAGCGAACCGTAGTCGCGCCAGACGTCGGGATAGCCGATCTTGTTGCGGATTGCCTCCAGTTTGACTTTGGCCTGCTTTTTCGTCTCTTGGGTCATCCAGGGCAGGCTGCGGATGTCCTGGTCCAGACTCGTTTCCAGCGCATCCACCATCTTCAGCATGCGCTGTTTACCGTCAGCACCAAAGGTTTGCTCCACGTAGCGCTGGCCCAGAGCCTCCCCTAGGGCGTTATCGGTAGAACTAACACAGCGTTTCCAGCGCGGCTTGATTTCCGATTGTCCGGTCAAGGCTTGCTGCAGCTTGAAATTGGCGTCCACGAATTGCTGGGGGAGCCAGGGAGCGGCACCGTCCAGCAAGTGCCAGCTCACGTAGGTTCGCAGGGCATCCAGAGATTCGGATTCTAAAACACCATTTACTTGCTTGAAGAAATCCGGGTTGGTCACGTTCAGGCTGGAAAAACCAGGTGCGCCCACAGCATCAAAGTAGCGATTCAGGTAGAAATTGGGCGCCAAACCGAGGGCTTCGTCGCGGGTCATTTTGTGATCGCGATTCTTGGGATCGCGCCGCGCCGTGCGGTCCATGGAAGCCTTGGCTAGAGCAGTCTCAATGCGCAAAACCGTCTGCGCCGACTCGCCGGCATGCGGCGTAGATTGACCGGCAAGAGTGAACATCTGAGTCGCGTACTGCACCAGACTTTTTCGCGCTTCGGCCATCTTGGGATCGTCTTTGAGGTAGTAATCCCGGTCCGGCAGCGACAAACCGCCCTGATCAATGTAGGCGATCACGTCATTGGCACTGTGCAGATCGGGTGAGGAATAAAAATTAAACAAGGGATTCGGCCCAATCAGGTGCACTCGGGCAATCGCCTCGATCAGCGCAGCCTTATCTTTCGCGCCCGTGATGCGATCAAGTTCGGGTTGCAGCGGATTCAATCCCTTGGCTTCGACCATCTTTTCATCCATGCAGGAACCGTAGTAGTCGCCAATTTTCTGGGTGATGGCATCGCGTCCCGCAGACTCCGTGGCCGCTTTCTGCAGAATCTGCCGCATCGTGGCTGCATTTCTTTCACGAATTTCGACAAAGCTTGCCCACGACGTTTGATCGGCGGGGATTTCCGCTCGTTTCAGCCAGTTGCCGCAAGCGTACTGGTAGAAATCCACGCAGGGGTCGACGGTGTTATCGATAGCCTCGGCGCTGAAAGCCGGCGGAGGGGTGGACTGGGCGAAACCGCTGACGTAGAACAATAAAATAAAGGCCGGCACGAAGCGAAATACACGCATGAATGACCTCACGGGAATCGACCGTCGATTTTAGGGCCTGCGGCTTAGACGGACAAGACAGGAAATTGTTACGCTGGCCCCGGATCGGAGAGTTCGCGGAGAAGTTGTATGGGTGGCAGAGGCGTCACCCAACATGGCTGCTCTTAGAAACAATTCCCTTTCTCAGCCAGGCACAACCTGTTCGGCCTCAGTAGCTTCCTGACCCATCGACCAGAGGAACGCAGCGTATAATCTACGGCAGATACTCCATCAAGGATAAATTGGACATGGCTCCCACAAACGGCGCTCCCGCCAACGGCAGCAATGGAAACGGCATTCCCCGGCCTCGGGCGGAGTGGATCGCAAACCGCAGGGCCAACAATTCCGACGGCAGCTTCTCGCAGATGCATTATGCCCGCAACGGAGTTATCACCGAGGAGATGGGCTATGTCGCCCACCGGGAAAAGCTTTCGCCCGAGCTGGTTCGTGACGAAGTCGCTGGTGGACGCATGATCATTCCCGCCAATATCAACCACCCCGAACTCGAACCGATGTGCATCGGTGTGGCCTCGTTGTGCAAGATCAATTCCAACATTGGCAACTCGGCGGTGACCTCGGAAATTAACGAAGAACTCAAGAAACTGCACACATCGGTACACTACGGCGCCGACACCGTGATGGACCTTTCGACCGGTGGCAATATTCACGAAATTCGAGAAGCCATTCTGCGGCATTCGCCTGTGCCCATCGGCACGGTGCCGATTTATGAGGCCATCTCTCGTGTAAAGCGGATCGAAGACCTGAATAAGCAGGTAATGCTCGAAGTGATCGAAGAGCAAGCGGAGCAGGGCGTGGACTACATGACCATCCATGCTGGCGTGCTCATTCAATATTTGCCGATGGTTTCCAAGCGCATCACCGGGATCGTCAGCCGCGGGGGCGCGATCCTGGCGCAGTGGATGGCGCATCATCACCAACAGAATTTTCTTTACGAGTGTTTTGAGGATATCTGCAAAATTTTTATTAAGCACGATGTTTCATTTTCTCTCGGCGACGGATTGCGTCCCGGCTGCATCGCCGATGCCAGCGATGAAGCCCAGTTCGCGGAACTTAAGACTCTCGGTGAGCTCACCAAAACAGCCTGGGAATACAACGTGCAAGTCATGATCGAAGGTCCCGGGCACGTCCCGTTGGACAAGATCAAAGAGCAAGTGGATAAGGAAAAAGAACTCTGCCATGAAGCGCCGTTCTACACTCTGGGCCCGCTCGTCACCGACATCGCTCCCGGCTACGACCACATCACGTCGGCGATCGGAGCAGCCATGATTGGCTGGCACGGCGCCGCCATGCTGTGCTACGTCACTCCTAAGGAACACCTGGGTCTGCCGAACGACAAAGACGTGAAAGACGGCATCATCGCCTATAAAATCGCGGCGCACGCGGCGGATCTGGCGCGTCATCGTCCCGGCGCCCAGGATCGCGATGACGCGCTTAGCTATGCCCGATACACATTCGACTGGGAAAAGCAGTTTGCCCTGTCGCTCGATCCGGAGACAGCCCGCTCGATGCACGATGAGACACTGCCCGACGCCTACTACAAAGAAGCGGCTTTCTGCTCCATGTGCGGTCCGAAATTCTGCTCCATGAACTATTCCTCCAAAGTGGATGAGTACAACAAGCAGGTGCACGGGCTGGAGAAGAAAGACTACTCGGAACTGGTGGAAAAACTTGTCAGCCTGAAGTAGCAAGTAGCGTCGAGCGGCGCCCCGCGCCCACTGCTTCTTTGCATTCTCTGCAGTCAGACCAGGCACCAAAACAGGGGAGAGCCGCCCACTCGACACCGGTCGACTGCCCCTACTACCTGAAATCCGCTACTCCGTCCCAGACCAACTGCACGGCCACGGCAAAAATGAGGAAGCCAAAGATTCGGGTGATGCCGGCGACAGCTCCCGGACCCAGCTTCGCCACCAGCGGACCTCCCAAGCGCAGGAACAGAAAAACACTCAGCCCCAGGGCAGCGATCCCGATCACCATCCCCAAGTACGTCACCGTACTGTCGGCGTGGGCCGCCAAGCCCATCACTACTCCAATGGAGCCCGGGCCGGAAAGAATGGGCATCGCCATCGGAGTAAGCGAAATGTCACTCTTGGCGGCAGCTTCATCGCGCTCCGCAGGAGTCATCCGGGTCGAAGCCGTGACCATGCCCCAGGCGGTGTGGGCCACAATCAACCCGCCAGCCACTTTCAGCACGGGCAACGAGATTCCAAAAAAATTAAGCACGAATCGTCCGAAAAACATGAAGACCACGAGGATGCCAACCACGTACATGGCGGTTCTCGCGGCGGTGCGGTTGCGCTCGCTCGCGGGGAAGTCGGCGGTGAGGGCGAAAAACAGCGGTACCCCGCCGAATGGGTTCACGATCGGAAATAACGCGAGAAAGGTCGCGCCTGCCGCCGAGGGAAGAGTCTTCAGCATTTGAGCAAGCGCATTTCCTGCCATCATCAGCGATTGGCCTCCAGCACCCTGGCGGCACGATTCAGCGCCGCTGCCAAAACTCCAATCTGCTGCCGGGTCCGCTCCAGATCGCGTTTATCGATGGCCTCGTTCACGCCTGGGATCACCACTGCTGCATAACCGGTGTACTGTCCCGGAGCATAAATCGCGTGACGGAACCAGGGACGGTTGGGCAGCCCCTCAGGAATCAGCAGGGCGCGTTCCGCATGACGTAGGCTTTGATTGAGCCTCGCCGAGTCATTGCCCGGATTCCGCTGCCGGTGCAGCATCTTCGCCCCCGCCTGCTCGAACTGATGAGCGGCGTGAACGGCCTCGGCAAAACTGGGCGACTGGCCGCCAAACGCATTGTCTGCCTTCCTCCGGGCGGCCTCGACGTAGGCGGCGATTTCTTTGCCGTACTCTTCATAATCGTAGGGCAGCACGTCGGCGTCCGCCATACGAATGGTTTCAACCCCAAAGACACGCGCCATCTCCTGCTCGTAAATGAAATCGGGATCGCCGAATTTCTTGAACCAGTTGAAGTTGTCGAACACCGAGTGATAAACGCCGTACGATCCCGATGAACTCACGTCGGCGGAGGGAACGCCCAGATGCTGCAGAAAGACGGTGTAGTCCGATCCGCTGCCCAAGTCCCCGACCGAAACATCAGACTTGTCGGGAGCGACCGGGAGTCGTTCCGTACCGCCGATGTCCTGCGTGGGTCTCCGCTCCGCATCTGATCCTGATTGACTGGTCTTGCGCCAATCGTCATAAAGCATGCCACCCTTAGGACCCGGTACAACCTTGGTGACCTCGCGAAGAAACTGTTTCAGTGTCGGCACTGACGACGCGCCAAACTTCGAACCTGAGACCGCTACATCCATGTTGAAGTAGGCAACCGCGTTAGCCAGTTCCGCTTCATGCTGCTCGCCCCATTCAGTGGAACCGATGAGTCCCTCTTCTTCGGCGTCCCAGCTGCCGAATACGATGGACCTTTTGGGCTTCCAGCCGGATCGGAGCAGCTCGCCGATTCCGTGAACCGCTTCCAGCATGGCCGCCGTGCCGCTGTTGGGATCGACCGCCCCGTAGACCCACGCATCACGGTGATTGCCGGACACCACCCATTCGTCGGGCAATTCGCTGCCTTGAATTCGTCCGATCACGTTCCAGATGGTGCGCAGCTGATAGTCCTGCTTGAGATGCATCTTTACTTTTATCGGTCCCGGCCCGACGTGGTAAGTGAAAGGCAGCGAGCCCTGCCACTCACGCGGCGAGTCTGGCCCGCCCAGGTGCTCGAGCATCGGCCAGGCGTCGGCATAGGAGATCGGGGTCGAGGGAATTTTTGGCAACTGCGCTGACCGATCGGGGGACGTGCGTTGGGAATCGGGCAAGGATGGCACGGACGCGATCCCGGGCGTGGTGGGATCGCCCGGGAACTGGAACATGTAGCCAATGGAACCGCGCTGCACCCCCGTATCGGGACGCCAGGGGCCCTGCGGATATTTGTCTCCATGGCGCCAGCCGTCATCGGCCGGGTCGGAGTAGATCAGCACGCCCGCCGCGCCGTGCTCCTGCGCCACAAACGCTTTCACGCCGCGAAAGTTTTGCCCGTAGCGCACCAGTACGATCTTGCCGCGAACATCGATCTTCATCTGCTCGAGCTTCTGAAAATCGTCCGGCGCTCCGTAATTCGCGTAGACCACTTCGGCCTCGACGTCACCCGATGGCGACATGCTATTGAATGGCATCACCACCCGGGGATCGTCCTGATAGGAATCGCCGACTACCCGTTCACGGCCGGGGCCGTGCATCGCGACCCCGGGGGGTGCGGTGATGTCCACGCTGATTTCCACCGGGTAGTTCATCCAGACACGATATTCGACAATCTCAGGTTCCAGGCCGGCCTCGCGGAATTTTTGAGCCACGTAGTCGGCCGTTGCCTTGTCCTCAGGCGTGCCTGCCATATGCGGCGCCTGGGTCAGGACGCGCAGATGCTCTTCGGCAAGTCTCGGGTCCGGTACAACCATGAATCGGATCTCGCGCGCCATCTCATCGGCCGAGTTGCGGAATCCGAAAAGTGGTGCCTCCACGTGGGGCGCCAGGGCCGATTGCGATGTACCACTCAGATGGGGAAAAAGAAAGATGAACAGAACCGCTGCGGAGATAAATTTCATCGGGCTCCTGTTGCCTGCACTGGTAGGCAGTTCATCTTGTTCACAGGCCATCGTGCCAATTCATGACCGCCGCAGCACGTCGAGGGTCTCCTCGAGGTCGGGAAGCTGGTCCAGGGGACAAGCCCGGCTGAACACGATCTTGCCAATCTTGTCGATCACAAAAACGGCACGATCACTGGCCCCCGCGAACGGGTCGGCGTGCCGCAACACACCGTACTTGCGGCTCACCTCTCCGTGCGGCCAGAAATCACTGCACAACAGGAAATCAAAAGGGCCGATCTCGCGCTCCCACGAGGTGGTGTTCATGATGTGATCGACGCTGATGACAACCACTTCGGCCTGCCGCTCCAGGAATCTCTCCCGCTCCACCTGGTAGGCGACCATTTGCTGGGTACTGACGGGCTCCCAGTTCACCGGGTAAAAAGCGAGCACCAGGTTCTGCTTACCCCGGTGTTCGGAGAGGCGGAACTGCTTCCTCACGCCCCCGATCAGGACAGGAACGTCGAAATCCGGAGCCATCTCGCCTGGCTGCAGCAACGTCGTTTTCACCTCATCCCGGAAGCTACACGCGGCGGCGCGATTCAGCCGCCGTGATTCCTACCTCACTTGTCCGCTGCCAGTCACTTCATACTTGGCAGAAGTTAATTCTGCCAGCGCGAACGGTCCGCGGCAGTGCAATTTTTGTGTGCTGATGCCCATCTCAGCGCCGAAACCGAATTCTCCTCCATCGGAGAATCTGGTCGACGCGTTCCAGTACACCACCGCCGAATCGACCAGCCGCAGAAAGCGGCGCGCCCGGGCTTCATCACGGGTCACAATGGCTTCCGAGTTTTTCGTGGAGTAGCGGTTGATGTGGTCAATTGCGTCGTCGACGCTCGCCACCACTCGAATCGCGATACAGAGCCGCAGGTACTCTTCTGCCCAGTCCCCGGCTTCCGCCGGGCCGACAGGCATGCCCACCGCCAGGCGGAGAGTCTCATCGTCGCCGCGAACTTCCACGCCATTTTCAAGTAGCTTCTTCACGATCCGCGGAACATATTCCGTCGCGATGTCGTGGTGCAACAGCAGCTTTTCCGCCGCATTGCAAACCGACGGACGCTGCACCTTGGCGTTGATCACGATGTGGTCGGCCATGTCGAAATCGGCCGATTCGTCCACGAAGATGTGGCAGTTTCCTGCTCCGGTCTCAATCACGGGCACGGTGGCGTGCTCGCTCACGAAAGAGATCAGCCCGGGCCCTCCACGAGGAATCAGCACGTCCACCAGACCCCGCGCTTTGACTAACTCGTGCACGGAATCGCGAGTGCTCGAGTCCAACAGCTCGATTGCGCCCGCCGGAACTCCGGTCACGCCATTGATGATCTCCACCAGCCTTTCGTTGCTGTGCGCCGCTTCCTTGCCTCCACGCAGCACAATCGCATTGCCGGTTTTGAGCGCCAGTGCAACCGTATCCACGGTCACATTCGGCCGCGATTCGTAGATCACGCCCACCACGCCCAGCGGGACTCGCACTTTGCGAATACGTAGCCCGTTAGGACGGGTCCACTCTGCCAAGATTTCTCCCACTGGATCAGACAGGCTGGCCACCTCGCGAACCCCTCCTACCATGGCCCAGATGCGCTCCGGGTTGAGCAAAAGACGGTCGCGCATCGCGCCAGCCAGCCCTGAACTGTCTAAGTCTGTCTGGTTCGCATCGATAATGCTTGCGGCATTCGCCGCCACCGCATCTGCAATCGCCAACAAGAGATCGTTCTTCTGGGCGGTGGTGAGCTGTGCCAGACGCGCGGCGGCTGCCCCTGCACACAACAGCTTGTCGCGGGTCGAGGCGGGCGTCCGGAGACTAGTTGCCATGGGAATCCTTTCTGCGCTTCGGCGGGAAGTAGGTGCCGATCTTGCGATCGAGAGCCCAAGGAATAGCTTGGGCGTGGCGGCCGTTGGCGATCGCCACCTTCGCCCCCGCTTCGCTGGCCAGCTTAGCCGCTCGCAATTTGGAGCGCATGCCCCCCGTCCCCAGCGTGCCCTTGCCATTGCAGAGGGCCTCCATGCGGGGAGTAAGCTGGCGCACAGTGCGCAGCAGTCGGGGCTGCCTGCCGTCGGGAACGTAAAAGCCGTCCACGTCAGTGAGCAGGAGCAACCAGTCGGCCTTGACGGCGGTTGCCAACAGGGCGCTCAGTTCATCGTTGTCGCCAAAGGCTCCGACCAGTTCGCGCACTGAAACACTGTCGTTCTCATTCACCACCGGAACTACGCCGAGCTGGAGTAACTCGTGCAAAACATTCTGCAGATTGCGATAGCGGACGGGCGAGGTAAAGTCATCGCTTGAAAGCAGCAGTTGGGCCACTACTTTCTTTCCGAAAAAAAGCTGTTCATAGGTATGCATCAGCAAGCTTTGGCCTACGGCAGCACAGGCCTGCATGAGAGGCACCGTGGCTGGGCGCTGGCTGAGACCCAGGTGGGCCATGCCAGAAGCGATTGCCCCCGAACTGACGATCAAGTATTCGTGGCGTGAAAGATCAAGCTGATCCACCAGTGCCCGCATGCGCGTGGTGTCGATGCGGCCTCCGGGCGCAATCAGACTGGTGCCGACTTTGACGACGAGTCGCATCTTTAAACTTCTAATTTAGCAATTTGGAGGATTTTGAGCGAATAGGAGCCGAGGTTCCCGCAGCCGGACAGCCGGGGGCGACTGTCCGCCCCCTGGTCGTTCCCGGTTCTAAATTCAAATCCCGCGCTAAACTAATTTCATGACCGTAAAGGATCCGACCCGACGTTTCTCGTCTCGTGTGGAGAACTATGTGCGCTACCGGCCTAACTATCCGGCCGCCGTCCTTGATCTGTTGCGACGGGAATGCGGGCTCACTACCGGTTCCGTCATCGCCGACGTGGCCTCGGGCACCGGCATCTTCACGCGCGTGCTGCTGGAGAATGGCAATCGCGTGTTTGGCGTCGAACCAAACGTCGAAATGCGCCACGCGGGTGAAGAATCTCTGCGCGCGTACTCGTGTTTCACCAGCGTGGAGGGCACGGCGGAAGCGACCACCCTGGCGGATCACAGCGTTGAACTGGTCACCGCGGCCCAGGCCGCGCATTGGTTTGACCGCTCGAAGGCCCGGCATGAGTTCCTCCGCATTCTCAAGCCTGGTGGGTGGACCGTCCTGTTGTGGAATGAGCGCCGCCTTGACGCGACAACTTTTCTCTGCGAATTCGAACAGTTGCTACTCCGCTATGGCACGGACTATCAGAGCGTCCGGCATGAGCGCACGACGCGGGAAATCGAAGCATTTTTTGCGCCCTCGCCATTCGAGGCCCGCACTTTTGACAATCGGCAGGAATTCGACTATCCCGCGCTGGAGGGTCGGCTCCTGTCTTCTTCCTACACCCCGCAATCTGACGATGTGGCCTATGGGCCTATGTTGCAAGAATTGCGGCGGATATTTGATGCGCGTCAGGTAGGCGGACGAGTTGTGTTCGAGTACAACACGCTGGTTTACTACGGGCAGCTGGTCTGATCGGGCCCAACCAAACTAGGGTGTCCGTCCCCTACGGAGATCGAATGGCCACCGAGAAATCCTTTCACATGACCCCCGACGAATTCCGCCGCCACGGACATGCCGTGGTCGACTGGATCGCCAACTACTACACGCGCATCGAATCTTTCCCCGTTCTCTCGCGAGCAGAACCTGGACAGATTCGGGCATCCTTGCCGGCTGATCCGCCGGCGCAAGGCGAATCTTTCCCAACCATGCTGGCGGACGTAGAAAGGCTGATTCTTCCCGGAGTCACACACTGGCAATCACCGAATTTCTACGCCTACTTTCCCTCGAATGCTTCCGGACCCGCGATTCTCGGTGACCTGCTTTCTTCTGGCCTCGGGGTGCAGGGGATGTTGTGGGCGACCAGCCCGGCCTGCACCGAACTGGAGACCCATGTGCTGGACTGGCTGGTCCGCATGCTGGATCTGCCGCAAAAATTTCTCTCGACCAGCAGCGGCGGAGGAGTGATCCAGGACACGGCGTCCAGCGCCTCGCTGTGCGCCTTGCTGGCGGCACGGGAGCGAACGACGGATTTTGCCAGCAATGCCCGCGGCTGCGACGGAAGATTGGTGGCTTACATCTCATCACAGGCGCATTCTTCACTGGAGAAGGGCGCCCAGATCGCCGGCATCGGGAAGGATAACCTGCGGTCGATTGAGGTGGATGAGCAGTTTGCCATTCGCCCGGAGGCGCTGGCCCGGCAGATCGAGCGGGACCGCCAGGCCGGTCTGGTTCCGTTTTTCGTTTGCGCCAGTGTGGGCACCACATCCTCCAACGCGTTTGATCCGGTGCCGGAAATCGGCCGTATCTGTCGGGAAAATCGTTTGTGGCTGCACGTGGACGCCGCCATGTCCGGGACAGCCGCGCTTTGCCCTGAATTTCGCCATATCCATGCCGGTCTGGAGTTTGCCGACAGCTACTGCTTCAACCCTCATAAATGGATGTTCACCAATTTCGATTGCGACTGTTTCTATGTCGCCGATCGCAAGGCGCTCATTCAGACTCTGAGCGTACTGCCGGAATATCTACGAAATAAGGCGACCGAAACCGGAGCCGTGATTGACTATCGCGACTGGCAGATTCCGCTGGGCCGGCGTTTCCGGTCGCTCAAACTGTGGTTCGTGATCCGCCACTATGGAGTGGAAGGGTTGCAGCATCATATCCGGCGGCACGTTGAACTGGCACAGAATTTTGCCGGCTGGATCAAACATGACGACCGCTTCGAGTTGGCCGCGCCCGCGCCGCTGAATCTAGTCTGCTTCCGACACAAGGGTGGAGACGAGATAAATCAAGGATTGATGGACCGCCTCAACCGCAGCGGTGATCTTTACCTCACCCACACTCGGCTAAACGACCGCATGGCGCTACGTTTCTGCGTCGGGCAGACGAACACCAGGTCTCGACACGTAGAGCGGGCGTGGAAGCGGATTCAGGAAGAGGCGGCGAAATTGCAACGAGGCAGCAGTGGAGCCTGAGAACAATGAGTCTCCCTGAGCCCCTGCCCGCAGATCCAGCCTTTAGCTGCGGCTCGCCGTGCGGGTGAGTCGCAAACGCGAGGGATGCCGGCTACTCCATCGAACCCGCCCTCGTCCTTGCTCTTCGGGCAAGGTATTTTCCCCGCCCCGCCAGAAATCGCGCCAGGGCATCGGCCACAGCTTCCAGCAGGACCCGGTCTTCGACTCTGAAAGCATTTTCGCGATCGCTCTCCACGCTTAGAACTCCGAGCTCTCGGGAAGCCAACTTCATACCGATGAGTACCTTAGAACGAGTTTCCGGAAGCGCCGCTTGAGCCCGCACATCGCTGCCTGCGCCCAGCGGATACTGTGGTGCGTTTTCTCCGCCGGCCAGAAAGATGCCCACCCAAGCGTAATGCCGTCCTCGGCAGAGCAGTTCAATCACATCCTCCAGTGGTGAATGATGGAACGAAGGTTGGCTGGCCGCGAGTACGCCTTCGACGTCAGCGAGCAGCTGGCGGGTGGAACGATAGACTTTCAAGGGTTATTCCCGAGGTAAGAAAAATCGACGCCAGTGTAACTGCAACCGAGAGGAGGGTCAACGGTTTTGGGATCAACAGTTTCAGGATCAATGCGGTTTTGGGATCGGCAGTTCTGAGTCAACAGTTGCGGTTTGGCGCTTAGCAGTCGGCATTCCCCGAGTCTATGAACTTTTGCAGCCGGGAAACAAATGCCGAGTGCCAAATGCTGTTCTACTCTCTCTTCTCCAATGGTTTCGGCTTATCAGGAAGCGGATTGGTGGCGGAGGCGTCGGGCTTCCACGCCGTCGCATTGGCGCCAGCAGACGGATTTACGCCGAAATCCCAGACATAAAGATTCATGCCATCTTTTCCCAACAGTTCGACCACCGCGTACTCACCAGCATCGAGATCGCCGGACGGGGTTACCTTGACCCAGCCGCCGGTAAGCTTGGTTGCCGTCGTAGGCACCGTCTTCTGCTCCTGGCTGACCTTGCCGTAGATCGCGATCTTGATGTCCCCGATGATCCGTTTGTCCTGTTTGGTTTGCAGACGTACGATGCGGAAACGGTCCCAGGGGAGTTCTTGTTCCTTGGATTTCTCAGCGATCTGGGTTGCCTTATCGAGCTGATCCTGCTGCGCGACGTTCACGTAGATCGCGGGCACAGTCGCGTGCGCCTGGATTTTCGAGTGCAATCCGGGAAGTTCGATGATTTGCTTGGCGCTGGCAATCGGATTGATGGTGGCGCGCAGAATGTTGCCCTTCATATTCTTGTTGAGTTCACCGCTATTCTGCTGCAGTTCGACCAGTTGGGGCTGAGACTGGAAAGTGTCGAGCAGTATGACGCCGCCATCGTCGGGCAAACGCAAGCCCGGCGCCACATGGGGAGCCCTGGCTTCGTCGGCCTGGCGTTCGGCCTCGAGTTCTTTGTCGAGCGCCACGGCTTCCGGAGAGGGCTTGCCCGCAGCCCGATCCCTTTCGTAGTGATCCGTGGCGGACCAGTCCACCATAGACTTGGGCACCTCCTCCCATTCGTTGCGCTCGGCACTCAGGTAGCGGACGCGCTCGCCCTTGACCTCCCACCGGATCGCGAGCTGGTAGGAGCCATCTTTGAGAATGAGGCGCTTGGCGAGTTGTTGAGCCGAAGCAGGCATCGAGACCAACAGGAACACGGTAGTTCCCGCCAGCAGGCCGACCAGGATGAGATGGAGCTGCTGTCGCATGAGGCCAATTTGTTTGGATGCAACCGGCTGCTGGCCAGTGTACTCCCGGAAGAGCCTTTCTCTTCAGCTGAGGTCCTGAGTGGTTGCCCCAGGTCCCACACAAAAACCGCCAGGCGCGCCCTCAACAGGTCCCGACCCGATGAAGGCGGAGATGCGGGTGCTCTAAAAAACTTCACCTAGTCAGCTGAATACTTTTCTGGCATAATCAGTCGTGCACCCATCCTGCACAAAATCTCAAAGACAATTTAAGGTGAGGAATCGATGTCGGCAAAGTACATCTTTGTGACCGGTGGCGTGGTGTCTTCTTTGGGCAAGGGGCTGGCGGCGGCCTCGATGGGCTGCCTGCTGGAGAGCCGCGGGCTGAAAGTCAACCTCATGAAGTTCGATCCATACCTCAATGTCGACCCGGGTACCATGTCGCCCTTTCAACACGGCGAGGTATTCGTCACCGACGATGGTGCCGAGACCGATCTCGACCTTGGCCACTACGAACGCTTCACCCACGCCAAGCTCTCCCGCGATAACAACTGGACTACGGGACGAATCTACGAGCAGATCATCGCCAAAGAACGCCGCGGCGACTATCTGGGCAAAACCGTGCAGGTGATTCCTCATGTGACCAACGAAATCAAAGCTGCCATGAAGAAAGTGGCGCGGGATGTGGACGTCGCCATCGTCGAAGTCGGGGGCACCGTGGGCGATATCGAGTCACTGCCTTTCATGGAAGCCATCCGGCAAATGCGCCAAGAACTGGGCCGCGACCACACTTTGTTCATGCACGTGACTCTGGTGCCGTTCATCGCCGCTGCGCAGGAACTCAAGACCAAACCGACGCAGCACTCGGTGAAAGAGTTGTTGAGCATTGGAATCCAGCCCGATATTCTGCTCTGCCGCACCGACCGGTTTCTCTCCAAAGAGATCAAGTCGAAGATCGCGCTGTTCTGCAACGTAGAAGAAGAGGCCGTCATCACCGCCAAAGACGTTGCCTCGATCTACGAGGTACCTCTAGTTTTCTCGCGTGAAGGCGTGGACTCTTTGGTGCTTCGCTACCTGCGCCTCGAAGCTAAGGATCGCGATTTGAAGGAATGGGAGGAAATCGTACACCGCGTCTACAACCCGAAGGCCGAAGTCACGATCGGGATTGTGGGCAAGTATGTGGAGTACGAAGATTCTTACAAATCATTGAAAGAGGCGCTGGTCCACGGGGCGCTGGCCCACAACCTGAAACTGAATCTGAACTGGATTGAAGCCGAAGGCCTCGAGACCGGAGACCGCACCTACGAAGAACAACTCTCGGACTACGACGGACTGTTGGTGCCAGGCGGCTTTGGCAAGCGCGGCATCGAGGGCATGCTGATTGCAATCCGATATGCCCGGGAGAATAAGGTTCCGTATTTCGGGATTTGCCTGGGTATGCAGACGGCATGTATCGAGTTTGCCCGTACCGTATGCGGCCTGGCGGGGGCCAACTCGAGTGAATTTGATCCCTCCACGCCGCACCGCGTGATCTACAAATTGCGTGAACTGCGCGGCGTCGAGGAACTGGGCGGAACCATGCGGTTGGGAGCATGGATCTGCAAGATCGAGCCCGGAACTCTGGCCCACAAGATTTATGGCCAGCTCGAAATCAGCGAACGCCATCGCCACCGCTACGAATTTAATCGTGAATACGAAGAAACGCTGACGGCCGGCGGGCTGCGCATTTCCGGGTCGACGCCGGACGGCACTTACGTGGAGATGGTGGAGTTACCCGATCATCCGCACTTTATCGGATGCCAGTTCCATCCTGAATTCAAGTCGAAGCCGCTGGAGCCGCACCCGCTGTTTAAGACCTTTGTAGGCGCTGCGTACGAATACGGACGTAAGCGACGAGCGGAGAAGACAGCTTCCGAATTGGAGATGTTCCACCGGCCAGAGAAAGTAACGCGAAGATAACCTAACCACCGAGGACTAGAGGACACCGAGGAAACCGCCGTGATCCTGGGAAATTCTGGGGTTCGTCGGCCCCGCTGTGGCCTTTGTGGTTCAAAACATGACGACTTCCTTTCAAATCGACACAGTCCGTATCGGTGCCGGAAATCTTTTTCTGATTGCCGGCCCGTGTGTCATCGAGAGCGAAGAGCACGCGATCTTCATGGCGGAAGTGATAAAAGGGATCACTCGCTCGCTCAATTTCCCTTTTATTTTTAAGGCGTCGTACGACAAAGCCAACCGCACCTCGATCCGGAGCTATCGTGGTCCGGGGCTGGCGGAAGGCCTCCGCATCCTGAAAAAAGTAAAGGATGAAGTCCACGTCCCGATCCTGACCGACGTGCACGAAACCGCTGACGTAGCCAAGGTCGCAGAAGTAGCCGACATATTGCAGATTCCTGCTTTTCTTTGCCGTCAGACCGACCTGGTGGTGGCGGCAGCCATGACAGAGCGCGTAGTGAATATCAAGAAGGGTCAGTTCGTCTCTCCCGCTGATATGCGGCATGTTGTAGACAAATGCCGCAGCGCGGGAAACGACAAGGTCTTCGTGACCGAGCGCGGAGCCAGCTTCGGCTACAACAATCTCGTTGTCGATATGCGATCTCTCGTCATCATGCGTAAATTCGTTCCGGTAGTATTCGACGCAACCCATTCGGTGCAACTGCCGTCCTCGGCCGTCGATGGTGATCACGCGGTCAGCGGAGGACAGCCCGAGTTCATCCCGGTACTGGCTCGAGCCGCCGTGGCAGCGGGTGTGGACGGAATCTTTCTGGAGGTTCACGAGAATCCTTTGCATGCGAAGTCCGACGGAGCCAACGCGCTGGAATCCACAAAACTGCGCGGCGTGCTAAAAGAATTGCAGGCGATACAGAATGCGCTGACCGCCGCGCATGTAAAACCCTGAGCCCCCTTCCACCGGAATCTGCTACCATTCCCGCCGTAGTCCAGAGGTCCACGATGAAACAGCCCGTCGCAATGCTCTTGGCCGGCTTCTATTTCATGGCGCTCACCACGTCCCGCGCACAAACTTCCGCCGGGGCAACCCCACTCCGGGTCGGAGTCGCCGGACTGGTTCACGGGCACGTTGAGGGCTTTTTCCAGCGCTCCGTGCACCGACCTGAGATTCAGATCGTTGGAATCGCGGAGCCGGACCAGCAACTCGCCTCGCGCTACTCCAAGCAGTTTGGCCTCGACCAAAGCCTGATGTTCACCGACCTGGAGGACATGCTGCAGAAGACGCACCCGCAAGCAGTCTTAGCCTACACAAACACCTACGACCACCGCCGAGTGGTGGAAATCTGCGCCCGGCAGGGTGTGTCGGTGATGGTGGAAAAGCCGCTGGCAGTCAGTGCCGAGGATGCCCATGCCATCGCCGAAGCCGCACGCAAGGGCAAGATTCAAGTGTTGGTGAATTACGAGACCTCGTGGTACCGGAGTAACCACGCGGCCTATGCTCTGGTCCATGAGAAAGCCATCGGAGACATTCGCAAGGTTGTCGTCCACGACGGCCATCAGGGCCCCAAGGAAATCGGCGTACAACCCGAGTTTTTCGCCTGGCTCAACGATCCCAAGTTGGACGGAGGCGGAGCCCTGTATGATTTCGGCTGCTACGGCGCCGATTTGATGACTTGGCTGATGGATGGGCAGCGTCCCTCGTCGGTGACCGCCGTGACCCAACAAATCAAGCCGGAAATATATCCGCGCGTGGAAGACGAGGCCACCATCATCCTGACCTACCCTAAGGCGCAGGCGATCCTGCAAGCGTCCTGGAACTGGCCGTTTGATCGCAAGGATATGGAGGTCTATGGTCAGACCGGCTACGTGATCACAATCCGCCGTGATGACGTGCGAGTGCGGCTGCCAGGGAGAGAGGAGCAGCAGATCGCGGCTAAGCCGGTTCCCCCTCCTTATGACGATGCCCTGTCCTTGTTGAGGGCAGTCATTGTTGGCGGAGCTGTCCCCGACGCGCCTTCTTGTCTCGAAACCAATGTCATCGTCGCCGAAATACTCGACGCGGCCCGGCGCTCGGCTGCCTCTGGGAAATCCGTTCGGATCGGTGGTGATGGAAGCTCGCGCTGAATCTGATACCATTTCCACTATCTGACCGCCTGATGCACTTTGTCTCCGCCATCGCTGGCACCCTCTCCATCCTCGCGATCCTGCTGGATGCGTTCGAAACCGTGGTGCTGCCGCGAAGGGTACGCCGCAGCTTCCGTATCACTTCGTGGTTCTATCGGCGCACCTGGATTCCGTGGCGAAATCTGGCCAGCCACATTCGAAGCCAATCCCGACGTGAAAATCTTCTCGGCTATTTCGGACCGCTCTCGCTGATTTTCCTGCTGATTTTGTGGGCTGGGGGGCTGATCCTTGGTTTCGCGCTTCTGCAATACGGAGCGGGTGAACACTTCCGTTTGAGTGGCGAGCCGCTTACCTTTGGCCTCCTGGTTTACCACAGCGGTGAAACCTTCTTCACCTTGGGCTATGGCGACATCATCCCCAGCTCCGGGGTGGCCCGCGCCCTGGCCGTGATCGAAGCCGGCCTGGGCTTTGGCTTCTTGGGTGTGGTGATTGGCTATTTGCCAACGATTTATTCATCGTTCTCCCGGCGCGAGATCGAAATCTCTCTGCTCGACGCGCGAGCGGGTTCGCCACCCACCGCGGCGGAGTTGCTGGCCAGGTTCGGGAACTGCCCGCAACAGGCAGTGCTCGATCAGATTTTCAAGGACTGGGAACGGTGGGCGGCCGAGGTGCTGGAAAGCCACCTGTCCTATCCCGTGCTCAGCTTCTTTCGCTCGCAACACAACAACCAATCCTGGCTGGGCGCCTTGACGACGATTCTGGACGCCAGCGCGCTGGTGATGGCGGGTGTGGATGGATTGCGTGATGAGCAGGCCAAGATCACCTTCGCCATGGCACGGCACGCCGTGGTCGATCTCGCTCAAGTGGTCAGCGCACGCTACAATCCGCAGGCGGCCGATCGACTTCCACTTGAGGAACTCGACCGGCTACGGCAGAACCTGGCCGCACGTGGAGTGAAACTGCGTACCGGGGCCGGGTTTGAGGAAAAGCTGAACTATTTGCGATCGTTGTATGAACCGTACGCCGTGTCCGTTGCCCTCAATCTCTCCATCAATTTGCCGCCCTGGGTTCATCGCGAGAAGCAGAAAGACAACTGGCAATCCGGTCCCTGGGACCGAGCCATCCAGGCGCGCAGCCTGGCCACCCGGGTGCAGCACATGGACGATCATTTTTAAGGACAACAATCAGCATGGCGCCTCCAGCCATGACCGGCTTCTGCTGAAATCGGAAAGAGTCTCCACCCCCTGAATGCTGCAGGCTGCGTGCCCGGTTGCGCGTGCTAACATCTTTCCCTCCATGAAAAACGTTGGCGAAAACGTAGTTCGGATCGAGGCTGAGGCGTTGCGCGCGCTGGCAGATCGCATCGCCGGCCCCATGGCGAAAGCTTTCGATCAAGCCGTGGAGTTGCTCTATGCCTGCGCCGGCCGGGTGGTGGTCACCGGCATGGGCAAGAGTGGGATTATTGCGCGCAAGATCGCGGCCACGCTGAGCTCGACCGGAACGCCCGCGTTGTTCATGCATCCCGTCGACGCGGTTCACGGGGACCTGGGCATGGTGATGCGCGGCGATGTGGTGCTGGCACTCTCGGCCAGCG
>Ga0193707_1000081_pt1 | contig 24315 bp, 31 predicted proteins | sample U3c2metaG_FD_143043 | JGI IMG/M metagenome (GOLD analysis project Ga0193707, IMG submission 143043) | Soil microbial communities from a riparian zone of the East river system, Colorado, United States - U3c2 | ecosystem: Environmental > Terrestrial > Soil > Riparian zone | place: USA: East River... | reverse complement strand
CAATCAAAGAATCAGCGGCGACAGTGCGGTCGCTCCATGTGCCGCAACTGATGCAGAGAGTTTCGGTTACGGAGATAGTCAGTTGAGCTGATTCGAAATCGTCTCTCATTAACAATTCGTGGGCAACAACCGAAATGGTTCGCTTCGAGATTAGAACAATGTCCAGGTCCACAGCTCTCAATTGCTGGCGGGCGTGATTTATTAGGCGGGGTTATTGAACGCACCCATCCGGGCGGTTACGCTAAAAAGATATGGAAGAAATTTATAAGGGACACGATATCACAACCTCAGCTTGGCAGGTAACTGACACGCACGAATGGCAACCGAAGCTCGTGGTAACATGGAACGAAGCAGGTAAAGGGAACATGAAGTATCCAAACTTTAGCCGTTTTTTTCCCACGTCGCAGGAAGCCGAAGAATACGCTCTCGAATTTGCCAAGCGATGGATCGACGAGGGGAAGCCCGATTTTTCGCGTCCGCCCGTCTGAAAACGTGCGTCTTCTCGAAGCTCTCAAAATACTAGAAGACGCCACACTCGACTCGAAGAAACGCGATATCGACACGCCTGAAGTCCGACAAGCGCTCGATCTCCTTGATCGTGTGTGCCAGCCGAAGTGGCGAGTCGCTGGTTTTCAGGATCAGCTAAAGCCCCACGCCCGACAAATCGGCCACGAGTTAGAAGGTCAACAACAAGTTCTGCGTGTGTATTTCGGCGGCATTTACGATTGCGTGAGGGCGTTGCTCGCGGCGCGGATCGGTAAATTAAATTACTGGTACAAAAAAACAACCGATCCCGCAGTGAAAGCAGAGACTCGACCGGCTCACGGCCGAATTGGAAAAACTCCCTGAGCGTTGGGAATTCCATACCCGCTTAGTCTGAGTTTGCGTCGCATCGCGAGCGTGAGCTTGTAATCCCGCACGTTGGCGATACACCATTGCTTCGTGCCCTATGGGTTCAGATTGGTGCTTTATCTCGTCTGCGCCGGGAGCCTAGGCTTCATTCTCGCCGCAACGCTGGAACCGTTCGGCTGGGGTGTCAATCTGTTCTTCTCGATCGCCGCGGCTTGCCTGGTTGTCATCGTCGGTCTCCGACTCTTTCGTCGAGGGCGCGCCTCTAGGTAGCACAGCATGTATGTACTAACTCGTTCAAGCTCATCCCTGTTTCAGATTTCCACGTCACACGCCATGCGTTCGGAAACGGTTTCCGTCCGGTCATATCCATTTTCATCGGTGCATCGGTTCTTTCGCAGCACGTAAGACGTGACGCCACGCAAACAGTGGAATGTCTGGCGGATCCGGCTTCCCTAACGTCCCGCTAAATGTCAGTCCTGTCATGGCAATGACAGCGTGGCCGTCAGTTGTCGCGCCAAAGTCTAGAAAATTCGAGATCTTACCTTATGGACTGTTTGTTGCTCTAAGGGTAGCTGAAGTCCGAGAGCAGGGAGCCCATATGCCGACACTGCCTAAAGCGGAACCCCAAGCGAAACCTATAACAGAGACCAGCGACGTCCACAAAAAGAAGCAAGAGTTGGAAGAGCGCATCAAGAAAGTGGATTCGCTACACGATTTGCTCGCGGAAAACGCGGCCCAACGGGACATCGAAGCATATAAAACAAACAAGAGAGAAAGGGGCGGATAACGAAGCTTGAAAGCGACGACGGGTGTCCTGCCTAAGTCATGACGACAACGTCACACGGGCTAGATGAAGCGACTAGGAGCGCGGTGAAAGCGATGCTGACTAAAGGCATGTCCAAGAGCGACGGGTGGGGCTTACGAGAAGGCATGACGTATTCTCCACACGCGTCGATGAGTCGTCAAGTCGCTGAATCTTAATTGTTGCGTTGAAACAGCGATATCGCATTATAGCGTCGAATACCTGTCGCCTTCCGTAGTAAATCTCAACTTTCTCTGCTACCGCCCGCGTGATACATAACGACTGATGTGTGCAATGAAGAAAGCTGGTGTCTTATCAATCCTGTTTGTAGTGGTACTGCTTGCTGTTGCCGTCATGGCCGAAGCGCAGCAGCCGACGAAAGTTCCGCGGATCGGTGTTCTGCAAGCCACCAATGCGCCCTTTCAGCACGAGGCATTGCTGCAAGGTCTCCGTGAGTTCGGCTACGCTGAAGGGAAAAATATCGCCATCGAGTACCGCTCGGCGGACGGGCAATTGGAACGGCTTCCTGAACTTGCGGCTGAGCTGGTCCGTCTCAAGGTGGACGTAATTGTTGCGGCGAGTAATCCGGCGATCATCGCTCTCAAGAAAGCAACCCAAACTATCCCCATCGTGATGACCGTGGTCGCTGATCCCGTCGGCGCGGGATTCATTGCCAGCCTTGCCCGACCCGGCGGAAACATCACGGGGCTGACAAATATCGCCGAGCAGTTGAGCGGGAAACGGCTAGAGCTACTGAAGGAGATCAATCCAAAGATCGCCCGAGTGGCTGTGTTTCGGAATCCAACCATCCCAACCCATGCGGTTCTCTGGAAAGAAACGCAGGACGCCTCCCAGGTGTTGGGTTTGAAAGTCCTCCCCTTGGATATTCAAGGCCCGGATGAAATCGAGCGGGCTTTTGGCGCGATGGTCAAAGAGCATGCCGAAGCGCTCATCGTGCTGCCCCAACCCGTCACGAGTAGCAAGCAGGAACACATCGTGGAGCTTGCAGCGAAGAATCGGCTACCAGGGATGTACCCATTCGCGGATGATGTGGAGGCGGGAGGTCTTATGGCGTACGGCCCGAGCCGAGCTGACTTGTGGAGGCGTGGCGCTGTCTATGTGGACAAGATCCTGAAGGGAAGGAAGCCGGTGGACTTGCCGGTCGAGCAGCCGACGAAGTTTGAGTTCGTGATCAACCTCAAGACCGCAAAGCTAATCGGTCTGACGATTCCGCCGAATGTGCTGGCAAGAGCGGATAAGGTGATCAAATAACCGAGTAGAGATTAGATCGAATAGACAAACGTCTATCCCACGAACGGCAGAACGACTTTTGCTCTGCATCACGATCCACGCCATGCGGTAGCTGCACCTTAGGCAACTACCATTGACGGCTTGGAGCGTGTCACGTCCAGGCTCACGAAGAACGATGCCGACATAACCGTTACAGCGAGGACATGAGCGGTAGAGATATCGAACCATTCAAACTAAGTTCCCGAGTCAGGCGGTGAGCTAGTTTTGTGATCCCAATGACTAGGATACAGAAAAGAGCCCTCGCGTATCGCATCCTACTTACGCCAAGGAACCGGCACGTCCTTTAGCACGGTCCGACGGCGAGATAGGCCGACTCTGAGCGAAGTATTTCCCGAAGCGCCCGCAACGATCGCGACTCGTCAATCGCAGCGAACAGATTGCGGCATCCGGCGTTGAACGGTTTCGATTAATGTTTTCGGATCAATTGGCTTGGGAATAAAATCTACCGACCCCTTCAGCATAGCCTTTGCTGCGTCTGGAGAGAGATAACCGGACATGAGAATTATCGGCATATTGGGCCATTTCGCACGAATCCGTGACACCAACGCATACCCGTTTAAATTGGGCATCAATATATCCGAGATGACTAGATCGCAGTGTAGTTTCTCAAGCAAAGATAGTGCTTGAAGTCCGTCGGCTGCTTCCATGACTCCGTAACCGGCGTTTTTGAGAATCTTAACGAAAACCTCCCGAGCTCTTTCTTCGTCTTCTACGAGTAGAATCATAATTCCGCGAAGTATATCGTGCCTTAGAATTGTGATACAAGCTGCGCGTTGGACTACCAGCGAAGCGTTTTGCTTTCGACCGGCGATGTTTTGTTAATTGGCCCCGATCCCCGTTGATTCATTTTCGACGGCAGTAAACTGTTCTTTGGGGATTCGAGCGTCCGCAAGGACGTGCTGTAATTTATCTCGCCAGTCGCTGTACTGAGTCATGGATCTGGCGCGGAGCCGAATGATCATAGCGAGTGTCAAGCAGAGCGACATGGACGACGCTCTCTCAGCCCGTTTAGGATAGTGGCGCATCCAGATCATACCAATGTCCTCGTTCTCTAATCGATCCATTTAGGGCCTTTTCTAATGCTCAATCTGTAGGAAATTCTTGGACTTCGATATTCCTCGTACATCTTCTGAGCAAGGCCCATACCGATGTTACCGACTCGTATAGATCAAAGGAAGAATTTGTCACACGCGGAAAAATCAGTGCGCTTGATAGCCATTTTTACCGTTGAAACATAGGAGTCCTCGCACGCGAGATTAACAGCCGACACCAAGATAAGAATGGTTTTTCCTATCGCGTAGCAGAATGTGTGAGGAGAAAGCCGACAGTCATGCGAATTGATCTATTCGCCGCGCTCGCTGCTTACGACTCGTCTTTCTGGCGTTGCTTTAGCGAAACGCTGCCATCACTCAAAATCTACGAAGGGATGCTCGATGACTCAGCGACTAATCGAAGTTTGGGCGCAGGACGATGTAATACATTTTCTTCAATCGCTCTGCGCACGTCATTGTAGTTGATCGGTTTCTGCAAACAGAGCCGAAGACCGCGCTCGTGAAGGTCATACATTTCGGAAATTGGATGATTCCCCTCCATACCTATCAGCAGGGCATCGGTTTTCCTTACCGCGTGTCGCACAATCGATCTCCAGTCGGACATTTCGAGGTCGGCAATGAGTACGGAGAGATTTTCATTGTAATTGATATAGGAAACAGCCGCTTTAACGCTGTCTGCTTGGAACACTTGATATCCGTCATACGTCAACAAACTAGCGAGCGCGGCCCGAGCAATCGGATGTTTGTCGGCAACGATCACCGTAAGAGGGATATGCCTAGTCTCTGCTTCTATGTTCCTAAACAATGGCAACGCACCGCTTGGTAGAAGCTATCCAAAAAGAATTCGAGAAAAAACTTTCCGCAAAAGGGATCGATTTAAAGGAACTAAGTTGTGAGCCGGTTGAGACCGCTCATTCGCCAACGCTAGAGACAATCGATCGGAAACAGATCGTGAAGTCGCTCGCAGAATCTATCGCGAAAGTTCTGCGACAAGAGGACACGTCCAAAAACGTCCCGGTGGGGGATTTGTCCGCGGCCAGACGTCGCCGATATCACCGCATATAACCGATGGGCTACGGGGAACGACTGTCATTCATTCCTTTCCGTCCTCCGGTCTGCGCCTTTTATCGCAACCACGCAAAAAGGCCGGCGTAGTCAAGGGCGACCCTCAAGCCAAGCGCTTCGCAGCAATACTGATAGATCAACTTACGAAGCTGTTGTGCAACCCTGAGGATCACTGACGCAAGCCGTAATCTTGCTCCAACCACTCGCCAACTGACTGCCGATATTCGTATTCTTAATGGCAACCCAGAAGACGAGGGCGACCAGAACAACCATCAAGGTATATTCAACCAAACCTTGACCATCCTCTTCGACTACCAAACGCTTTAGAAGCTCCATTAACGTTCACCCCCTTTCTGAGTTGTTAGCTAATTATGTGTTGTCCGATACAACACTGACCGATTGGGAACGAAAGCGGCTTACCGCCAACGGGAATTGATTGCAAGGGAGACGGCGTGCTAGCCCGTCGTTCGACGCCTCGCTTCGACCTGATTTCCTTGTGCGAGAAATTTGCGGGCAGAATTGCCACCCGCAGTATTAGAGAAGAACACCCAGGCCTTGACTCGTTTGCTCTTGACTACCGCCGACAACGAAGGCACGATCTGTGCGCAACATTGATCTTCGCCAGGGCATGGAATTCGCCCGTCGATCAATGTAACCCATCCACAGGAGTACTCACCTTTGGATGCGACCCCCTTTTACTGGGAGTGTTCCTGCCCTGGCGCAATTCCAGCGCAGCTTGGTCTCGCGGAAGTCGAATGTTGCGCCAAACCAGCCACACATTGGATTAGCGTCTAACTAGTCTGCCTGCCACTCCGACCTTGAGTTTCCGGCGACATTAGCACACTTCCGATGCTGACTCCGCTGGGCCGAACGGCAAACATAATGAGGGTGCTCGCAATCGTGCTCTTGCCGCTCGCATGTACAGGATGTGCTGCTCGACAGGCCGTGCGCAAGTTTGGGCCACCGTTTGTGCAAATGCAGACCAAGTTCGATTACTCAGAACATGAACCCTACGCGAAACCAGGTGAAAACGGCATAAGTGGGCAAGCCTTTCTAACGCGGCAGGGAAATAACGTCGTTACGTGTGCAGGAAGTCGAGTTCTATTGGTCCCAGCGACATCTTACTTTCGTGAAATGTTTTGGCAAATGATTGTCGCTCGCAGTGAACCTGACCCCCCGGAAAATCCCTATCCTAGTTTGAAAAACATGATCAGACGGACTGAGTGCGACGCAGAAGGCAATTTCTCGTTTTCGGAAATTCCAGACGGTACGTGGTACGTGTTGACGCAAGTGAAAGCCAGAGACGGCGGTGTGTTGATAACAGAATTGACCCTATCGAACGGCGGGACGACGCAAGTGTTGCTCACCGATAAACACCTAGTGGGTCGCTGATTTTCGGTCCTTTCGCTTCTTTGCGGCTGCGTATTTAGTGTTGTAGGAGAGCGCGTCGGACTGCTCGATGATAAAGAGCCGCGTGGTGTTGTGCGGGAGACATAAAGGTCGGAGCGGTAGAGATCGCGGACCATCAACCAAACACCCCAAAAACTCGATCTGAAATATAATTTAATTTTATTGACACCCCATAGAACGTGCGCTAATGGTTGTGATCCTTCGTGACCAACTACTCATGAAAGAGCCGTTATTGCAGGTGTATTTGAGATGAGCGAGCGTATGCCTAACATTGTAGACACAAAACTCCAAGCGGAGCTTGTAAGAGCGGGTCTCGAATTGAGCGAAAAGAAACGAAAACTGGAAGATGATATCAAGATAGCGGATGCCCGGAGCAAGTTGCTCCTCGAAAGCGATGCTCTGAAGGATATCGAAGCATATAAGACACGTTTTCTACCAGAAGCTTGATTTATTGCCCGATGCTTTGACGGAATCGCTAATTTCGGCAATGCATCTCGCCGAAATCGGCGGTGTTGGGTATGCGTTGGTCAGCGATCCGCAAGAGCGATGAAGTGCACGATGCGTTCTTTGTTATGGTTTAGTGGCGTCTTACCCGCCGAGACGTTTTCTTACGCACTCGGTCAGCTTTGCTCGTCCTTCTGACGGCGCAAGTGATTTGCGACACGAAAGTATCGCCTGGTTGACTTCATCGTCAGATTTCTTCGGAAAAGCGTCCTTCATTTGCTTCCTGAAGTAATCATATTCATGCGGCTGGCTTGAAACGAACCAGCTATCGACGTGCTTTTTGTTGGGATCGTCTGCCATACTATCTTCCCGTTTGGTTAATCTACCCTTACCACTTCTCCGCAAACCGTTTTCTCAACCACCTGTAGATTTCCGGCAGGTTAATTTCAAAGCCCTTGCCCTGGTATTTTGTAATCGTAACGGCACCGCCTAGCAGGTCTTCTTTTTCACTTTCGCTCGCGGCGGGTGTTATATCGATTACCGAATTTCTGACCAGGTCACCGGGCGGAACTCTTTGCGTTTCAATCGTCAACTGATGCGCTTGAATCGTCGCATTCTTTGCCTCGATCACTGCCTGTGACAATGCCAGCTGACTTCTTAGGTAATGTACGTTTGCCGCCAGCTTTTGAACTTCTGTCCCGCTATCGGCTGGTATGTTCCCGATTGGACTGGACGGCAGGGTTAGATAGATTTCAAGCGCCGTGCGAATCTTGCCAAGTGCCTCTTGGCTATCGGTCGGTGTAACCGTAAACAGGGCTTTCCCCGCCTGGTGCTTTAGTTCGGAAGTCGCGTCAACGCCGAGATCGCGTAGAAACTCGACAAAATATAACAAATATTGCTCGCACGGGACCTTCACGTCTTGAGGAAAATCGAATGTAACGGCGACTGAGTGGCTGTTAACCGGAGGAACAAGCGAGTTTTCCACTAGTTCGTGTAGCGTACGAATTAGCGCAGAACGCCTGTTAATTTCCGCCCCGATGGGTAAGGCCGGCGTCGCGAAAGGAAACCTAATCGTGAACTCAGTGACATATTTTCGATCCTCGTCCGAGGCGGTGAACTCTATGTCAGGGTTATTTATTCGCTGAATTGCACGATCAAGACTCTCACAATATTCTGCAAAACTATACGCCCGGTTCCATTTTGCCAGATCAGGTTCTGCGCCAAAAGTGATGTCAAAGCTGGTGGGTTTTGGAGAGCGTTCGTCGTCCGCGGTGATCCAAACCAGATTGATCAAGCCAACGCACTCAGAGTCGTAATGCAGCCACAACGTTTCGAGGGGCGGTAATTCGAGAAGCGTGTAGCGTACAAATTGATCTATCGCGTCATTGTCCTCGACATTGATGTGAAGTAATCCGCCACTGATGGTCACGTAGGTATCGAGTGGTTTGCCGTTGATAAGTAACCGGCATCTTGCATCGCGCTCATAACTTGGGAGCGGCTCGACTGTGAACATATAACGCTGGTGTATCCTTCGATCAGGACTTAATCGGTGGTGCTTCGACTGCTTTGGCTCTCTAATTCTCGAATACGCTCGGTCAGCCGCTCGATCTCAGCCTTTAGTTGGATTATCTCGTCTTTGTACGTTTCTACTTCAAAATGCGCGTCGATGATTTTTGATAACATGTTGGTTACAACACCGGTGTCGCAATCCAGTTGGTTGTCTAGCAACTCTGTCAATTCGTGGATCTTTTCCCGAGCAGCTTGAAGCTGTTTTGCGAGGGTGGCTGAAAGCGGTAGTTTCCATTCTTCCACGACACTTCCCTCCCCTGACCACGCACATCTATCCGCGCCTGTTTAGCAGTTGACTAGATCGTATTGCAAGCCGAATCTGATGACCGCCCGGCTAAATTTTAGCGTGACAAGGCGACGAGCAAGTTCTATATTCCCAACGCTCTGACGCGCACTCTCCAAGTTTTGGAGGTTGGTTGATATGAAAGTCAATCCGTTCGTGGCATCAACATTGAGTCTTTGTCTCATCGTGCTTCCCGCGTGCTCGGCGAGTCGGGCTAGAGACGAAGTCAATCGGCGGTGGACCGAGCTTGATTCGAATAACGCCGCGTGGGAAGCGGCGAGAATGAAGCTTTCAAGCATGTGTCCAAACGTACCCAAGACAGCAGCGGAATATCAGAAAGGCATTCAAATACGAAGCGCAGGCAATGATCCGTTCCGGGGTTGCGATCTCCGGTTGATAAAACTTACCAACGGACCAACGTTCGACGATTGGGATTGGGTTTGGTTTCCGAACTATACAACGATCGTCGCGGTACACGAAGAAGAACTTCGCAGTCGGTTAAAACCCAAGGTATACGAAGAATACATAATCGGTTTGAGTCGGCATCTCGCCAAGCGCGTGGACAGCGGCGACATTTCCCCCGAGCAGTTCATGCACGCATTCAACGAAGGCTGGAAGTGGCTGTACGGAAAGACGGAAGAAGAACAACTACTTCTTCAATCGAATCTTCAGTCCGCAGAGCAATCCGACGCTGCTGCTTGGAACACTCTCAGCTCGATCGCAACTGGGCTTGCAACAGTCGCTACTGTCGCGATTATCGCGTCGGCTGCGGTGAGTGCGTCACGTCCGGCACCGACGAATTGCTACATCTATGGGAATTACGTTCAGTGCAACTGATGAGTTTCCACGTTTGGGAGAACTCCTATGATCAAACATCTAATTCTCGTGCTTGCCGTGCTTAACTTGCCCGTGGTAGCCGCCGCTCAGAGTTCGTTCAGCGGGCAACACTGGACGCTGTTGTCTGACGACGATAAGCGAAGCGTCGTCTTCGGATATTTGGCCGGTTTTCAGCGCGGTTTCGAAATTGGTCATCTCACGACTGGTGTTCGTGATTTCAAGGAACTACGGTTTACGCAAAAAACGGACTTCTACGTCGAGCAACTCAAATCTTTCTATCAGCTCTTTCCAACGTGTAAGGAAGCGTACTTCCCGTTTGTCGTGGGGATGCTCGCATTGAAGTGGGCGGATCTATCGCAGTGGAGATAGGGGCACTGAAAGAGAAACTGGGGATTGACCGCCTATCGGGACCGCTTCGTGATCTCTACAAGAAGCCCGAGCTGTTTGAACAAGTGCAGAAGAACCTCGCGGAGTTGCCGAAAACCGAAGGTCTGTACGGCATGGGAACCAAGTTGGATAACCTCAACCGATTGGCTATGGACGAAGCACTGGCGTATTTGACACAACGCTCGACTCGCAGAAAACCACGGCAATCAATTTCCCCTCAAGAGCACTTCGATGTCGTGACGCAGCGATTGAATACAAGAATAGAACGCCTACAAGAAGCTGAGATGCTGCGGAACATCGGCGAGAAAGTCCCGACTTACCGGACAGAAAAGCTTTTCGCCGACAATCCTGATCCAAATTTGTTGCTGCTGTTGGCTGAGAAGCTCGGTGTGCGAGCGAAGTAAGTCGCAGAGCGGGTTACTGAGCCTGCCGGTACGTATCGAGATATGCGACAAGTTTGTCTTTCAACTCAAGCATGTGGAAGCAACCGGAACAGACCAGCCAGACTTGATCGTCGTTGCGGAATGGATCAGCACGCAGACCGCGCTGGTGTGTTTTTTCGCAGATCGCGCATTGATGATTCTGTCGTTCGATCGCCAAAACGTAATCTTCCGCCGCACATCCGCGGTACTTTGGGACGCTCGGGGTTCGGCAGGCTTTCAGACTCGCATTCATGCCGCAAATGATGCCTACGACCTGGCGAGTTGTCAATGCGCTGCGTGGGCAAGTGACGCGCTGAAAACTCGCTTGAACACCGTCTGTCACTTGCCCAGCGGATTTTAGAATCGTTTCGGGAACTTGCCTGCGAATTCTGCGCGAAGCCAGTGAATTGCTCTCAAAACAGTTGCCCACAGCAAACCAGCGAACTTGCGCGGAAATCATGCTCGTGGGCAGGTAGTTCGCAATCGATGGCTTCGGCGCGGAGTTTGCCCGCGAAAACGCTCACCAACGTACGCATTGAACTTTCAACACATAGTCGTCGCACCAGCCTGCGGTTCTCGTTTCATCAGTAGCCGCGACCAAGGCTCGCATGGAAAATCGTCGACATGAACCACATACCGTGTGACGGCAGCAAAACAAAACCAACGTCACTTCGGGCGGCAAGCACGAACGCTCGCACGCCTATTGGAGGAAACACACCAGAGATGACCACTCACAATTGTTCTCAAGGAGCTTCGATTATCAGTGAAGCTCTGATTGATGCAATCCGGCACGCGGTCCGCCAGGAAATTCAAAGTCTGATGCTCAGGAATACCGACACCGACCGGCAGAACCCTTATCTCACGGTCGCTGAAGCTGCTGCGACTGCCCGGATCGCCAAATCAACAATTCGACTCTACATTCGCAAAAACCAACTGAAGGCACAGAAAGTCGGACGGCGTGTCGTCGTATCGCGAGTTGAACTCGATAAGTTTCTCAGCTTGAATCCTACTGGGGTGATTCAGTGAATCGCGTTGCTCGATGTGGTAATCTTAAAAGTCAGCGAACTTCGACAACGTCCAAAGAAAGGCAGGCGATAAGTGGCAAACGGAATCTATCCACGCCGGGGTCGTCACGGCGACGTAACGTTTTACATCAGATATCAGTTCGACGGCACCGACGTGAAAGAACGTGTCGGACGGAAATCCCGTGGTTTCACCCGTGAGATGGCGAAATCCGCTTTGAGATCCCGACTCGGCGAGATAGCGCAAGGCCGATTCAATCTCGCAAGAACACGCAAGCCCGTACCGTTCTCGAAGTTCGTTGAGCGGTACAAGGAATTCGCCGGCGCATACAAGCGTGGTTGGTTCACCGAAAAGTATATCGTCGAAGAATTCGCCAAGCTGTTCGGCGATACTCCGCTCGCACAGATTACAACGTGGCAAATCGAGAAATGGAAAGCCGAGCAGGGCAGGGTGTTGAATCCCGCAACCGTCAACCGCAGACTTACCGTGATCAAGCACATGCTGAAGAAATCAGTCGAATGGGATTTGATGAAGACGAACCCAGCGGCAACCGTGCGTCTCCCGGCCAACAGCGAGCGAACACGGTTTCTGACACAAACCGAGATCCATACGGTACTCGACGCATGTGAGAAGCAGATTACATCGCCGTGGCTCTTAGCGATGGTAACGTTGGCGTTGAATACTGGAATGCGGCAAGGGGAGTTGCGAACGTTAAAATGGGAGAATATCGACCTAGACAATCAATTAATCACGATTGTACAAAGCAAAACCCTTCGGCTCAAAACCATTGCTATCAACGATGGGGCAAAATCAGCTTTGGATTGGCTGCAAGAGAACCGCTACGGCGACCACGTGTTCATGTGGCCTTGGGGGGATTTGATCGGCAAGACTACCGTTCACGACGCATTCAAGAAGGTCTGTACTGCAACTAAGATTGAAGATTTCCACTTTCATGACTTGCGCCATACCTTCGCGTCTCATCTCATTATGTCGGGCGCGGATTTGGTCACAGTGAAGGAATTACTCGGACACAAGACAATCGCCATGACCGTCCGTTATTCCCATCTCGTACAAGAACACAAAGCCCAAGCCTTGGCGAAGTTGAGCGAACGAATCCAGGCCGAAAGAAACGATTCTGAATCTCAAGTTGTCTCCGATGAATTGAAACAGGCGATCAACGCGCTTTTGCCGCTCAACTTGGAACAAAACCGGAACATTTTTCTGGTGCGTCGCGGTCGCGGATTGGGAATCTCAAGCAATATCAAGGTTGCAATGGAGGCGGCGAGCGGATTCGAACCGCTGCATCGAGGTTTTGCAGACCTCTCCCTTAACCACTTGGGTACGCCGCCTTCGAAAAGACAGCTAACATGAACTTTCCGCGACTTTCAACAACGGCGGAAATTATTGACAATTTTTCGGGAAACACGTAATTAAAAAGGTTCGGACACGGAGTTTTTATTATGGCAACAATGATCACCAGCGAATGCATCAATTGCGGGGCATGTGAGCCTGAATGCCCGAATAACGCAATTAGCCAGGGTGATCCGGTGTACGTCATCGATCCGCTCCTGTGCACCGAGTGTGTCGGCTTTCACGATTACGAGGCCTGTGCCGCCGTTTGCCCCGTAGATGTTTGCGTAACCGATCAAAACAATATTGAAACCGAAGAAGTTCTAATCGCGCGCGCGCGCACGTTGCACCCGGAAACCAACTTCGGAGAGAATTTTCAATCTCGCTTCCGAAAAGACCAAACCGATGTTGCGGCACCGTCGGCGCCGCAACCGGCGGCTGTGCAGGAAAAGCCCGCAGTAGCTCCCGCTCCGGCACCGAAATCGGCTGCCGCTGCAGCCCCCACAGTGGCTAAGGTAGTTCCACCACCGGTCGTGGCCGCACCGAAGCCTTCGCCAGTCAAAAAAGAAACGGCGCCCAAAAAAACTTTTCCCAACGAACTGCCGATTGGCTTCGCGGAAGCTGCACAAAAATACGCAAGTGGCGGGACTCAGCTCAAGGGGTTAACTTGGCTCGCTGTTATCTTGTTGCAGCCGGTTATCGGCGCCTTGCCGCATGGTATCAAAAAGCGGCTCGAGTTAGCGATGCAAACCCCCTTATTCACCGCAGCGGGGAGCACCGCCCTCAACATTGTGCATAACGCCGTCCTTTATCCGCTGGTTGCCGTTGCGATTGCGGCGGCGATATACGGCTCTGACATCATTTTCAGCCAAGATATCAATAAATTTATTTTGCTCGGTTTGCTCCTCGCCACGGTCGAGGGTGTTATTCGATTAAAGGATGGCATCTTTAAGGCTAAGCCAGCGGAGGAAATGGTATTTTTGCCGTCCATATATGGAGCTCCGCTCGGTATCATCATCGCACCGAGGTTAGCGAAATATACCGGTATCGTGAGGGAAATTCCGGTGCCCGTAGAAGGGTTTTACTCAAATGGTTTTGTCGATAAGCTCGAACGGGAGCGGCGCTACGGTAACGTTTACACGGTCGAAGATAGGGGAAATTCATTTCTTGTGCGTATGGAGTTCCCACGCTCGATGCCGGATATCGGCATAGCGAATCGCGACCAATTACCGGACGAAATGCCTGATTATGATTACGACTTGGCGTTGCAAGATGAGCAGCTTATTGTGAAAGGGAAGTGCACGGATGAAAAGGTGCGGCGAATTTCCTCGAGCGTGGGCGCTTTTCCGCCGGAGTTTATCACGGTAATTCCATTTCGGCAGAGGATCGTCGGTCTCGCCCACCAGTTTGAGAATAAGCTTCTCGAAGTGTTGGTCGTAAAGGGATAGCGGCGAGCCTAGGAGAACCTAAGATCCGTAGCGAAACGAGGAAAGAATTGCAATCTATGGAAGAGCCACAGGAGGAGACGATCGCCTGTGGCTCTTTCTCGTCCGGCGACAGTGTACGATTTCGACCGATGACGACCGCCGACTTAGATGAGGTAATGGGGATCGAACGGACCTCGTTTCGTTTTCCCTGGAGTACCGGATTTTTTCTTCAGGAACTGCAGGTCGCCTGCGCGCGTTCAATTCTTGCCGAGATTGACGGACGAATAGTCGGTTATGTTCTTTTCTGGCTCTTGCCCGGGGCCGTTGATATCCACAACATTGCGGTACATGTCAACTTCCGTCGTCGCGGCATTGCGCGCGCGCTTCTGAGCAAGGTTGTGACCGAGGCCGAGCGCCAAACTAATCTTCGAGTGATACTTGAGGTTCGAAGATCGAATTTGCCGGCTCAAAAGCTTTACGAGTCGATGGGTTTCGCTACGACAAGTATTCGAAAGGGTTATTATTCGGACGATGGGGAAGACGCGTTGGCGATGTCCTTAGAATTGGCCCCCAAAGCTTGATTGCACCTCCATTTTACTCCGTCTGTCGATTCTAATTTAATGTTGATATTTGACACCTAAACTGTTGAAAGAGTTATTCTTTTCCGCGGTTCTTCGCTGCACTTGACGGCGTCTCTTCGTCTGTGTATAACTTAAATATTAAGTCCACGTGAAATGGCGGTCAGCTCCATCGACCGCTAATTTTTAGGGATCTCGAACCGGGAACGAAAGAGAGCGGCATGCTAGAGACGTTTTACGCACACCCGAAAAATAGTCCGCCGCTCTGCAAACCCTTCCTCAATCCGTTTTTCTCTTGTAATAGCCAGCTTCACGACTCGGTCATTCATTTCCGAGGTAAATTCGTTCAAAACCGCGAAAGTTTCGATTCAGGAGGAGATCCCTATGTTTAAAGTCGGCGAGAAAGTTGTTTACCCCGCCCATGGGGTGGGAGAGATTGAGGCGATACGTTCCCACGTGATTTCGGGCACCGAGAAAAGGTTCTACATGCTCCGAATCCTCGAAACCGATATGAAGATTATGATTCCGATAGATAACGTGGAGTCGGTTGGGTTGCGCAAAATCATCGACCGCGCCATGGTCACCAAAGTGTATAAGGTGTTGCGCCAGAAAAAAATCGAAACAGACCAGCAAACGTGGAACCGGCGATATCGTGAGTATACGGAAAAAATCAAAACCGGATCCATACTGGAGATCGCAAAAGTGTTGCGCGATCTGTTTGTCCTGAAAGGCGACAAGGAGCTTTCCTTTGGTGAGAGAAAGATGCTGGATACGGCGCGAAATCTGTTAGTCAAAGAATTGTCGATCGCGCGCTCCCATTCCGAGGAGAAGATCATGGAGGAACTGCGCCATATTTTTACCCATTAATGCTCCCCTGATTGCCTCCATTTTCCAAGAGCCGAGAGCCAAGCCCTCGGCTCTTTTGTTTTGAACCGATGAAACGCGCAACCGCCATCGTGCTCGCCGCCGGCGCGGGCCGCCGTATCGGCGGCGAAGTTCCTAAGGCCTACCTAGCGATAGGCGGTCGTCCATTGGTGCTGCGAACTTTGGATCGAATGTTCTCGTCGCAAGCAGTGGAGAACGTCGTGCTGGTGGTTGCCGCCGTCGAATTGGCGCGCTGCGAGACCCTATTGCGCGCTGATCGGGCGCTACAAAATCGCCCTTGGCTACTGCAAGTCGGCGGTGCGACGCGCCAACAGTCGGCGAAGCGCGGTTTGGAAAAAGTTAGCTCCGATACCGACATCGTGATCATACACGACGGCGCGCGCCCTTTTGTATCCACTGATCTGATCGATCGGTGCGTTGAAGCGGCGGCAATCAAAGGCGCGGTGGTCCCGGGTCTACCGGCGCGCGATACGATTAAAGAGGTGTCAAATGATCGCTGGATTCAAAGTACTCCCGAACGGGGCAAATTGTGGGAGATCCAAACGCCGCAAGTTTTTAAACGTGAGTTGATTGTGGCGGCTCATGAACGAGCTGAAAGAGATGGCGCTGAGGTTACTGACGATGCGATGGTGGTCGAGCGAATCGGCAAGCCCGTATTCGTTCTCGATGGTGAACGAATGAACTTCAAGATTACCGTGCCGGAAGATGTGTGGCTCGCCGAAACTCTAATTCGGGAAGGACGCGTACCTTAAATCGCTTTTTTCTGCAGTACGTCGTTGAGACTGCCGCTGCGGAATCCTTGCAAATCGACGCTCACGTAATCGAAGCCTACCTCTTTGAATTTTTTCACGATGTCGTCTCTGATGGTCTTGTCGAATATCCGTTCGAGATCGTTCTGCGAAACTTCGATTCTAGCCAGATCGCCGTGGTAGCGCACGCGAAACTCGCGAAAACAAAGTTTTTTCATAAAGACTTCACAAGCGCCCACCTGACGCAGCCGTTCGAGGTTGATTTCGGTGCCATAGGGGAAACGCGAGGAGAGGCATGGGCTTGACGGTTTGTCCCACGTCGGCAAATCGAGTTCGCGGCTATAACGCCGGATGTCTTCTTTAGTCATCTGTGCTTCGACCAAGGGATGGCGCACGCCCCATTCATCCGCTGCTTTGAGTCCCGGTCGGTGGTCCTGTAAATCATCTAAATTTGTCCCGTCGACGATCGCCTTTATGGCGAGCTTGTCGGCTTCCGCGCGACAGATGCGATACAGTTCGTCCTTGCAGAAAAAACACCGGTTGACTGGATTCTGCGTATATGACGGATTTGCCAATTCATGGGACTCAAGGACAATGTGGCGGCAGCCCAAGCGACCGGCAAATTCTTTGGCGGCGTCGAGATCCCACGGCGGCGCGCTGGGCGAAGACGCCGTCAATGCCACAACCCTGTCATGAAGAGCCAGATGCGCGGCTTTGAGCAGGAAAGTCGAATCAACGCCGGCGGAAAACGCGACCAGCAGCGAATCGTGTCCTCGCAGGAGCTGGGTCAGGCGTTCGAATTTTGCGTCCATCGTTTTTCGCTGAAAAGATCGGTACTTAAATAATGCTCCCCTTTGTCGGCAAAAATCGTGACGACAACGTGGCCTTTGCCTAAACTCTTTGCCACCTTCAGAGCTGCACAGCAAGCGGCGCCGGACGAGATGCCGACGAGCAACCCTTCCTCGGCCGCCAAGCGCCGGGCATGATTCGTCGCTTCTTCGTCGCTAACGGTTATAATCTCGTCGAGAATCTGGCGATTCAATACCGCCGGTATAAAGCCGGCGCCAATTCCTTGTATTTTGTGAAACCCCGGCTCTCCTCCGGAGATCACCGGCGACGCGCTCGGCTCCACGGCGCAAATTCGCACGCCATTCATTTTCGTTTTCAGGACTTCCCCGACACCGGTAATCGTGCCGCCAGTGCCCACGCCCGAGACAAACGCATCGATGCGTTTGAATTGCTTCAATAGCTCAACGGCGGTTGTTTTGCGGTGGGTTTCCGGGTTCGCCGGATTGTTGAACTGCTGCGGCATGAAGTAGTCGCCATTTTGTTGGAGCAAAGCAGGCTGCGGCGCTCTTCGCTCATGGTATCGGGCATCGTCAAAACCAATCGATAACCTTTAACGGCCGCGATCAGCGCCAAGCCGATTCCGGTGTTTCCACTGGTGGGTTCGACGATGGTCGCTCCCGGTTTGAGTTTCCCCTGGCGCTCCGCCGTTTCAATCATATTCAGGCAGATGCGGTCTTTGACGGAACCGCCCGGATTGAAGGATTCCATCTTGGCCCACACTTCCGCGTCGTTTTTTCCGGGAAGCGCTCTCAGTTTCACTACGGGCGTGGACCCGATTAGATCGAGAACGGATCCGGCGCCATTCAAGTTTGCCACAGTCTTGCTCGTCTTTCGTGAGGGGCGTGAAATTAGAAATGCCGTCGCTCAAATGCTATATTTTCAACTCGTTAAAGTCAATGAAATCGTTTCCACATGAGGCCGCCAAATCAGCTCAGCCCCGGATCTGCGTGCTCTTTCCGGGGGCACTCGGCGATTTCGTTTGTTTGCTACCCTCGCTTCAATCGCTCGCCCGTGGAGCAGAAATCGATCTATTCGCACACACTGAATTTGCCGACCTTGTCCCCGCGCGAGTGGCTGTTTGGTCTCTCGAACGCCCCGAAATACGCAAGCTTTTTGTCGATGAAGTAACGGATGAAGAAGCGCTGAAGGTTTTTTTCGGTGGTTACACAAAGATCTATTCCTGGCTCGGAAGCGGGCAACAACAGTTCGTCCGACGGCTGCAATCGGCATCACGCGGCAAAGCAAAGATATTTCCCTTTCGACCGCCAATCGGAAGGATTCACCAGACCGATTATTATCTGTGCTGTCTAGATGACGTAATGCCCCGGGGGCGTGAACCGGTGATTGCGCCCGGTGATAAAGGTGTTCGCTGGTGTGACGATTTCTACGCGACGCACGAGCTTCGTCAACGTCCGGTTTTGGTGCTTGCGCCGGGCAGCGGCGCGCGAGAAAAAAATTGGCCGGAAGAGTTTTTCATTGCCGTAGCCGATTGGTGGCGTGATACCATCCAAGGAAAGGTTGTCTTGCTCCTCGGACCGGTGGAAGAAGAGCGGGGTGGTTATAGACGACTGCAAAGGCGGTGCGTGACAGCGAGCGGATTGCAGTTATTCCAGGCGGCGGCCCTACTTCACGGCAGCCATGTTTACCTAGGTAACGATAGCGGCGTATCTCACCTTGCCGCAGCGGTGGGGGTTCGGACAGTCGTGCTATTCGGTCCTTCGGATGTCCAGCAATGGGCGCCGCGGGGAAAAAGGGTGACGATAGTCGATCGAAACATCGAGTGCTCTCCTTGTGCGGTCTGGGTCATGAAGTCTTGTTCTCACCGAGCTTGTTTAACGGGATTGTTTCCCGGAGAAGTTATCGATGTACTGGCACAATTGCCGGAAGTCGTTACCTTGACAAGGAAGGGGGCAGGGATTACAGTTTGAGTCAAGAACATTTCCAAAAATTGCGCGACAACACCGATTCAAGACTGAGGCGTGCCCAGATTGTGCCCAAGGTTGGCGCACATTAGGATTCTTTCCACGCAGAACGACGCCTGGGAATTCCGCGGCATGCGCGCCGCGCGATCCCAGGTTTTTTTTCGCATGAATTCAGGAGTGAACCATGGCTAGCGAAGAAGGGAAACAACAAGAGAGCAAAGGATTTACCGTTCAAGACAAGCGGCGGTTCTCGCCCGATACCGGGGAGGCACGAAAAGACGCTCCCGAAGAAACCAACGCAACCGTCCGAGCTGCCGAGCAACGCGAACAGACAGCCGAAAATGCGCGCGATACCGAGAACGAACCTTTACCCGAAATAAATTTTTCGACGTTCGTCATCGGATTGAGCACGCAGGCGCTGATGCATTTGGGAGAAATCGGTAACCCGATCAGCGGAAAGGTTGAAACTGATGTGCCGGTGGCGAAGCATATGATCGATATCTTGGGGATGCTCAAGGACAAAACACGAGGCAATCTCAACGCGAGCGAAGATCGGCTGATGGAGGACATTCTCTTTGATCTTCGCATGAAATACGTCGAAGCGGTCAAGAAGCGATAGGAGTTGTCGATGAAGTTGACGAACATTTGGGGCCGTGGTGTGAGCTTCAAGGGGGCTGTCTTGACCGCTTTGGTCTCACTCGCGGTCGGGCTTGGTATCAGCGGCAGCTTGGGCTGGTTGGTACCCAGCCGCGCGGTCAATCTTATGGGTGACGCCGGCACTCCCGACACGAGGACAAGCGGCGGATTGCCCGATTTTGTGAACTTGGCGAAGAAAGTAAAACCCATTGTCGTCAACATCTCAACGACTCAAGTGAGCGAAGGACGTGGCTCGCAACAAGAGTTTGGCAGTCCGTTTGGCGAGGAGGATCCGTTTAATGATTTCTGGCGGCGCTTTTTTGGTGGGCCGGTGCCCCGGGGTCCGCAACGCCAGCGCAGTTTGGGTTCAGGCTTCATTATTGATGGCGACGGTTCTATCCTAACTAATAACCATGTTGTGGAAAACGCAACGAAGATTGTTGTCAAATTATCGGACGACCAGGAGTACGAAGCCAAGGTCATCGGCCGGGATCAGAAAACTGACATCGCCGTGATCAAGATCAATGCCAAGGTCAGCCTCCCCGCCGCGGGGTTCGGTGACTCAGACAAACTTGAAGTCGGCGAATGGGTTGTCGCCATCGGCAATCCGTTCGGGCTCGACAGTACGGTGACGTCCGGAATCGTCAGCGCGAAAGGCCGGCACATCGGTCAAGGACCGTACGACAATTTCATTCAAACTGATGCGTCGATCAATCCCGGCAACTCCGGCGGACCGCTGCTCAACTTACGCGGCGAAGTCGTTGGAATTAACACGGCCATCTTTAGCCGTACGGGCGGTAATATCGGCATCGGCTTCGCGATCCCGATCAATCTGGTCAAGGAAGTGCTGCCGCAGCTCCGCGGTAAAGGCAAGGTGACGCGCGGCTATCTCGGCGTATTGATACAGAAAGTAACGCCAGAAATCGCCGAAAGCCTGGGCATGGAAAAAGGCTATGGCGCGCTCGTCGCCAACGTCTCCAAGGAAGGCCCCGCGGACAAGGCGGGAGTTAAGGTCGGCGATGTCATCACCGAATTCGACGGCAAAGAAGTTAAGGACTCGGGTGACTTGCCAATCATAGTCGCGCGCACGACCGTGGACAAAAAGGTCAGAATGAAAGTGCTGCGCGACAAGAAAGAGATCGTCCTCAGTGTCGCCGTTGGAGAACTCAAAGATGAAGAGGTCGTCGCCGCCGTGCCGGAGAAAGGCGAATTAGGGCTCACGGTTCAAAGGCTGACACCGCAAATCGCGGAAAGCTTGGGATTAGAAAAAGCCGAGGGAGTGGTCGTTACCGCCGTTGAACCGAGCAGCGCCGCCGACGAAGCGGGCATTCGCCGCGCCGATATCATTTTGGAAGTCGATCGCAAAGCGGTTCGAAACGTGGATGAGTATAAGAAAGCGGTCGCCGGAGTGCGCAAAGGACGTGGGGTCCTGTTCTTGGTGCGGCGCGGCGATAGCACACTTTTCCTAGCGCTCAAACCGCCGCGCTAACCGTCGTTACGATTGCCAATCGCTTGCCCCAAAACGAGGTTCGGAGTTTGCCCGGCCTCGTTTTGTTGCTTTTGGGTCACTTCTGCGCGAAAATCAATTTAGTTTTGGGGCGTTGGGTTTGATTAAGTCCAAACTGCGTATTTTTAGCCTATCACTCGTTGCACTCCTGGTTATTACCTCCAGTGGCCTCGTTTTCGGAGCTTGGTACCTAAAGCGCCTGGAAAATACTGTCACGGAAAAATTCGAAGGACGGAAATGGGCTTTCCCGTCGAAAATCTATTCTGACAGCTATCTTCTTTACGTCGGCGTTGGCATCCGCCTCGAAGATTTAGCCGAAAAACTACGTCGGCTTGGCTATTTCGAAAGCTTGGCGCAGCCTAGAGCAAAAGGAGAGTACCGGATCGCCAAATCAGATAACCTCATCGAAATTTATCTGCATGATTTCGATTTTCCAACTGAACGATTCAAGGGTGTACCCGTCCGCATTTCGTTCCAGGGTACAGTGGTAACTCGAATCGAGAATGTGGCGACCGGGAAAGAGATGTTTTCCCTGGAGCTCGACCCCGAGCTTATGACGGGTCTTTATGAGAGAATTTGGCAGGAGCGAAAAGTCGTCAAATTAACCGAAGTGCCGCCGCTGGTCGTTAAGGCGATCTTAGCGGTCGAAGACGAGCGTTTTTACAGCCATCACGGCATCGATCCGATCGGCATCCTGCGGGCGCTGTGGGTCAATCTTCGGAGCATGAGTTTTCAGCAGGGCGGCAGCACGCTCACCCAACAGTTGATGAAAAATTTTTTTCTGACCGACGAGCGAACAATTAGCCGCAAGATTCCGGAGGCCGTCATGGCCCTGATTGCGGAGCGCAAATATTCAAAGGAAACGATTCTCGAAAACTACCTGAATGAGATCTATTTAGGCCAACGAGGTTCGCAGGGAATTTTCGGCGTATGGGAGGCGTCGCAGTTCTACTTTTCGAAGCCGCTTGCCGATTTAACGGTGGGAGAAGCGGCGCTCTTGGCGGGACTGATTCGCGCGCCCAATCGAGTGTCGCCCTACCGGAGCGCCGAAGCCGCGACCCGCCGGCGCAATGTGGTGTTGGGCAAGTTGCTCGATGACCGAATCATTACTCGCCGGCAATACGACGCGGCACTGCGCGAAAAACTGCCGCAGCGAGCGTTGGTGAAAGTCACCAATGACGCGCCGTTCTACGTCGATTATCTGCGCCGCGAGCTTGAGGAAAACTATTCGAACGCCGAGCTTACGAAAGAAGGCTTACGGATCTTTAGCAGCCTCGACTTGAACATGCAAAGGATGGCGGAACGGGCGCTGGTCGAAGGTCTTAAGAAGCTCGAAGCGGCTCACCCGGCCTTGCGGCGAAAGGGTGATGATAGCTTGGAAGGGGCGATTGTTGTCTTGCGGCCTCAAACCGGCGAGATCAAGGCGATGGTGGGCGGCCGGAACTATTCGAAGTCCCAATTCAACCGGGTGTTTCAAGCCAAGCGCCAGCCCGGATCGGTTTTCAAACCCTTCGTGTACTTGGCCGCGCTGATGTTCGGGGGCCAAAGCGGCGTCCGATATACTCCCGAAACGATCATCAACGATAGTCAGTTCACTTGGAGCTACGATGGCCAAGATTGGCAGCCCAGCAATTACAACAACGAATATTTTGGCGCAGTGACACTGCGCCGTGCGCTAGAAAACTCGCTCAACTCGGCGACGGGGCGAGTGGCTCAGGACGTCGGCATCCGGCGGGTGCGCGAAATCGCGCACCGTCTGGGCATTCAAAGCCCGTTGCCCGCCGTGCCCTCGCTTGCTTTAGGTGCGGCTGAAGTGACACCGTTAGAGGTTGCCGTGGCTTTTTCGACCTTAGCGAATGGCGGAGTGCGTCCACGCCCCCTCGCTGTCAGAAACGTCGTGGATCAAAGTATGCAGCTATTGGAAAAGCGCGACGTGCGCAGCCAACAAGTCATTAGTCCGCAGCTGGCCTACATGATGAACGAGCTTCTCAAAGGCGTGTTGGACCGGGGCACGGCGGCGATGGCGCGACGGTGGGGATTTACCCGCCCGGCGGCCGGGAAAACCGGTACAACGAACGATTATAAAGACGCCTGGTTCGTCGGCTATACGCCGGATTTGCTCGCGGTCGTGTGGGTGGGATTCGACGGTCAGAGTAAGCTGGGCCTGTCAGGTGCGGAGGCGGCCCTGCCGATCTGGACCGAGTTCATGAAAAACGCGACCGCCAACATGCCGGTGACCGACTTTGTCCCGCCCGCCCCAATGCCCGACACCGATGATGGTGTACCGAGCAAGTGCGGACCGACATTGCCGGACGGCGGAGCGGGGACTAATCCCTGCCCACCGGCGGCGGTGCAAACTCGTTCGACTTCCGATGCGCTGTAAGAGTGTCGCCCCCGCCATGGTTCCTGGACGGCGTCTGAACTACGTTCTAGCAACCACGATCGTGTTATCTGTGGCATTGGGCGCGTGTGAGCCGCCGCGAGTTTACCGGATGCCTGTTCCGCCAAGCAGTAACACAATCTTGGGGCCTCGTGTTCCGCAAACGCCGGCGCCGATACCTCCGTCTCCGCCAGCGGAGGTCGCGCGCAAGCCGCTGCCGCAGGAAACAAAAATTCGCGAGCAGGATTTAAAATCCAGGGCGCCATCAGCCAACTCTCCTGCGCGGGAGACGAAAGAACCCACCCGGCAATCCAGCATCAATGAAAACCGCGCCACCCCCGAATCCACCGTAGCTCCCGCGCCAGCTCCACCACCACTTCCAGACGATAGCTCGCTCCTCGCCAAGATCACTCCGGGAATCTCGCCCCAGCGCGCCGCTTCGCTACGCTTGACCGACGAGGGTAGCAAACTTCTCGATGCCGGAGAGCTCGGCAAGGCCCTCACGCGGTTGGAAAAAACCATCGTTATCGATTCTTCGAATGCCTATGGCTACTTTTATCTGGCCAAGGCGCAAT